>WNFM01313020.1_pt1 | contig 86750 bp, 98 predicted proteins | sample 5400271 | NCBI WGS metagenome assembly WNFM01 (sample SAMN13153352, study PRJNA577476) | soil metagenome | isolation source: 60 cm saprolite on Douglas fir-dominated hillslope | place: USA:California | collected 2013-09-17
TTAAAGAGAGCCGTTTAGTGGATAAAATCCTTGAAAAACCGATGCCCGAAAAATCAAAAACTCCAGTTTCTAACTGACCGGAATTAAGGGCCGCCTACACTCAGATTCAAAGCTTTTAGGGTTCAATTACTGAAAGATTTCTTATTTTTTCAAACATACTTTCCCCGGTCCCGATTAATGTATCATGATGGTTAATACAGATTAACCAATCATATTTCTTCGAGGCAATGTAAAGCTCGTCAATATAACTGCTCTCAAGAATCACCTTCCGAATGGTCTTCACCTTTCCCCGATAGAACCAGAATTTGTCCCTATCTCCATTGACAAAAAACCAAACTTCATTTGAAGGATCAATAAGTTGTTCAAGTAGCAGGAAGGGAAATTCAACGGGGAGGCAGGCAGTATCCTGTTTGAAGTGCTCCCAGAGCCAAATAGGTCTTATTATCGGATGATTAAGCCTGCAGAATGTATGGTAAATATTTTCCTCTATTTTCTGCCATTCATCATGAATATCCAGCGCTCTGAAATCATCTGGTGAGATATCATTATCCCTAATAATCGTTTCAATATCAGCCCTTAAGTTCTCCCATTCCTTACGCTGTAACATATATCACATGTTATGAAAACATATTTATTTTAGGGAATCTGGTTCAAAAGTTCTTGCAGCTCTTTATTGGAGATATCGTCCTGTTCAGATTTATCGTATATTGAAAGTAGGTAGACGGTTTCGTCCTCAATTACAATATTGGTAATGATCCTGGCACCACCGGATTTGCCCTTTCCTTTTGAAGCAATTGACAGCCTGATTTTATAGCAATTGTTGCCCAAAGACGTTCCTTGTTCAGGATTTTCTTTCAACTCTTTAACCAGAGCGAGAAGCTCTTTTTGGAGAGAATGATACTTCTTAATAAGGCGTTTTGCCTGCCGTTCAAAAGCAGATATCGTCTTGACTTTATAGGCCATTCAAAAAATCCTCAGCATTTCGAGCCTTTTTCTTGCCTGCTTTTATAAGTTTCATTTCTTCTACAGCCTCTTTAATGTCAGCCCTGATGTCATTTTTACCATGCTTTTTAGTTGGACTTACGTTTTTAAGCCCAAGGCTTTTTACCAATTCCATAAAGAATGGGTATTTTTTATCAGGAATTTCAACTGTTACTTGTTTCATGTTCACGAATTTACTACGTTTTTAAGAATTGTTCAAGTTGCCTTTTAAACGGACATAGCAGCCTTACCAACATTTTAAAACCAATTCCAATACTCACCACAAGTCGCTAATAATCAACACACTAATCATTTCATTCGCTACCCTAATAAATACAAAATAAGACATTGATAATTTTCCTTAATATGTGATGGTGAAAAATTGCTTCATTTTACCATACCCCTCAATTTATAAAGCCTCACAAGATCTTCCAGGAAATGGTTCGACCTAAAATCGGTTCTGGGCACAATTTCATCTCCACTTTTTGAAACCCGCTCTGGCAGCGGGTTTTTTAGTTCGATTTAGTCCGAGGCGAAAATCTTCAAATTCTTAAGTTGCTCATTGCCATAATTTTAAAGGTTCGATTCTCTTACTTCATCTCCGGTTGTTTGTTTTATCTCAAATATGCCAACCGCAAAATCCTCATGGCATCGTTGTCATCCTCGGCACAAACATCACAATGCGTCCCGATACCATCGATGGGTCCTACATATTCCCATGAAAAGGTCTTCTTATATTTTTCAAGTGAATCAACAACCTCCAAAGAGAGACCTGTTGGAACTATATATAAAACGTATTTGTTTGAAAACCGAACTTCAAAGCATGAGTCACCATTAATTGTGGCTTTGCCTAAGTATTGAAGTTGAACCTTACGCGGGTCTTTCCCATAACTATATAAAATTTCAGATTGCTTATCTCCCTTTGTCCAAAATTCAAACTTCTCAAATTGATCTGTAGCATATTTTCCATACGAATATTGCGCCACTTTCAATTGGGCATAGGAGACTTTTGACCCGAGACAAGTAAGAAATAAGGCGATAAGACAAACGAGTATTTGCCAGAGTGATTTATTCATTTTTGACGCTGTAAGATCCCGATGCTGTCGCTCCTTCCGAATCAAATCCTTTCCTGCTTTTCGCTCCCTTTTCCAAAACTGCCTGCGAAAAAATTTTCTAAGGTGCTTAGCCCATTCGCCGGAAACGGTAAGCTGATCTTTTCTTTTGTGCGCCACAATAAAACAAATTTAGATTATGCAATCGAGTCCGGCACCCAGTTAAACAGTTAAAGGGTTTTTATCAAATTAGGCAGAAATCATCTTTAGCAGTTCCGCCAATTCTTTTTCTGATATATTCTCCTGCTCGGATTTATTATAAATATCCAGGAGAAAAACTACCTCATTGGTCACAACAACGTGAATGATCACCCTGGCCCCGCCACTTTTGCCCTTGCCCTTAGAAGCGATAGCAATTCGGATCTTGAAACAGTGATTTCCTAAAGGAGTACCTTGCTCGGGATCTTGCTCCAAGCTATCCAGCAATGCAATATATTCCATCTTTAACGATGGATATTTTTTTGCCAGCCGCTTAAGCGCCTTATCAAAATGGGGAATTGTACGAACCTTATAACTCATTTATAAGGTCTCTTGCGTCACGGGCCTTCAATTTTCCGGCCTTGACGAGATTCACTTCCTTAACAGCCTGCTTTATGCCTTTCAAGACTTTTTCTTTGGAAGGATTTTCTTCTACCTCGATCTTTTTAACGAAGCTAAGACTATGGGCCAACTCCATAAAAAGCGGGTATTTATTATTGGGGATATGTACCGTAACTTGTTTCACAGTAAGCAAATATACTAAATTCCGTACAAATGAATCAGCAGTATATTCACAATAAATGGACCCTGTTCATCATTCCTTATAGTTGGAGGCCCATTTAAATTAATTAAAAGAGAATCAGTCATTTAGATTCGAAAGTAACCTCCGAATTTACGAAATAAAGCACGATGCGGAGCGGGGTCTTGCACAATACCTGACAAAAGGAATTCTTGAAGTTAAGCTATCGAAAAATAAGGTTTTAACTTATAAAGTCTGCCCAAATCTTCGAGGAAAAGGTTCGACCTAAAATCGGTTCCGGGCACTTTACAAAACGCTTACAATCAATATATTGCATCTTTTTTCTTTTTAACTCATTTCATTTTTTCCATCTTTCTCCGCTTTCTATCGCTGATTTTGGCAAGATTACAACTGGCCTCAATCATCAACATCCGAATTTCAAATCATAACCTTTTTGCGTATTTTCATAGGTCAAATAAGCAAATAATATGGCGGCAATAATAAAATTACCGCAACAAAAGAAAAGCAAATCGGCCTTACATAAAGAGATCGCCAAAAAGTACGACGCTCCAGGGCGAAATCCTGAAAAAGCCATTGATGGCATGTATGGATTGTGGGAAGGCCAGGATATCTCCATTGAAAAAATCCGTACAGAAAAATGGCGTAAAAAATGGTAGTGATAGATGCTGATGTAATGATCGAAGTATTGCGTAAAAATCCGGCCGTTACCTCCTATCTTAGAAATAACATCGGAGCTTTCAACATTGTACTATCTGCTATAACTATTGCCGAAATACAGCAAGGAACGACCAATAAAGAAAATTTCCAGCACATTAACCGTCTCCTGAAACAATATTTCGTTTTACCAATAGACCATCATATCTCAAATATTTTTAGTTCCCTGGTACAGAAATATGTTCTTAGCCATAATACGGATCTCGGAGATACCAATGTAGCGGCAACTGCCTTGCACTATCAATTGCCGCTTCTGACCATGAACTACAAGCACTACAAACACATCCCGAATCTTCAGCTAATAAGGCATAATTTGAAATCATTACAAGGAGGCAGTTCATTTTTTAACACAGTAACCTCTGCTGCACTCAATTTGCAAAAAATGTGAAGATTATGGCGTCTATAAAAGTATCGTATTTGCCTGTGGGCAGGTCGTTCGCTATCATTTTCTCAGAAGGGCTGGACTCTGGCTTAGAAGGCAAATTCGGGACGGCTTTGCTACATGGTGGAGTCTGCAACATATAAGAGGATAGCGGCATCTCAATACAGAAATTATAAACAATGAGACTATTAGCGGAACGTTTTAATAAAATTAATTTCTCTGGTATGATTAAATGGTGCCATTTTTTATTGCTCCCGATGTATTTGTTTTCCTGTTCGGGCAGGTCTGAACGACTTTCTGAACCACTTGTCATCTCCCAAAATCCCGTTTTTTCGGAGACTGATTCTTTTATCACATCTACGGGGCGTAAAATTTTTGGCAGATATGACTATTTTATAGTCAAGGGGAATATCAATGACACGGTTGCCTTAAAAAAATCTATAGATAGTTTCGTCCAGGTCAAAGCCCCTCTGCAATCAACTCGTTATGATGACTACATTATGGCATTTTACAAGGAATCAGACGCAGTAAATGAACGTACTATAAATAAGGAACCCGTGGATTACCGGTATAAAATTTTCGTCTATAACAAGGAAAATGATTGTCTGGGAGGTTATACATTTAAGCTTTCAAAATTGCAAGCTGTTGACGGACGCCTAAAATAAGTCAGAATGTTAAAAATAACTGTGCGATTGCTTTTTGTAACAATCCTTTTCTCCTGCAAAACCTCCCCCGACGCCAGCCGCCGCTATGCCGGCGGCAACGATAGGAAGTCTATAAACTAAGTCTTTGCCCGGCCCAGGGCTCCAAATACTACTATGACGTTACCAATGAGACGCAGCTGAAAATGGAAGTGGACGGCCACAAAGTCGTCTCTTTCGTACGAGCTTATGATATAAAGGCATCATAACAACGCCGCGGCTACCGCTCTGGCAGCGGTTTTTTTGGTTCGATGCCTTTTTACAGTATCCAGTGGAAAAGCATAAATAATTCATTATCATCCATTCGGAAGTTCGATTTCTGGAAGGATGCTACTTATCATCAGCCCATTGTCTGGGCTTTTTATTTATATGTACGTTGCCATAATATTCATGGGCCCGTATTTCCTTAATAGAAATATTGAACTTCAGAAAACCCTGCATGAAAATGTTGAAGTGTGAAACTAAGACGGCAATTATCACAAATACAAACGCTCCTAACCCCGGACGGCGTGATAACGCCGCTAAAATGCAGACCACGTTCAAAAAGTCCTTTGCCTATAAGTCTAATGTTATTGTCGTTCTTATTGGACAGGAAAAATGGTTGGAATCTGACTGCCTCATAATCCGCATCAGTCCCCCTGGAAAAGGTCTTCACGCTTCTGGAAATAATCCCATCAATCATGACAGCGCTGCTTGACAGTACCCGAATATCAGGATTTAGCACTATTTGGATGCTTTAATAGTATGTTTTGATTACGGCGCCTCGATGGAAAAACGGGTATATTTTTCTTTGCGGTGGTATTCCGACACCATGATGTGTCCTTCTTTTGCGGGGTAGACGTTGATTTTTATATTGCCATCCTTATGCGGGATGGTCCTCATGGTCTTTTTGGTATTCACGTTATAGATATAGATATTCTCTTCATCGTCGATAATTACGTAATTGGTTTTTGTGTCCGGATTGACCACTTTGTAAAAGTCTTTTTTGTCGATGGTGTACAGGATGCCTGTCGGGCCGAAGCTTTTTGTTTCGTCGCAAGGGATATTATTATCCAGGGCGATCTTCCCGGATGTCTCCTGCCGAACGAAGACCCCGTCCGCCAATTTGAATTTGGAAGATCCCACGAGCGTGAGGGCCGTGCCCGTAAAAATAGTATTGCCGTTATAATCCCGGAATGCCGAGGCATATCGGACAAAAAAGCTTTGGTCGGTAAAAAGGCCTTCTTCGGAAAGTCCGGGGAATTTTCCATCGCTCCAATAGCTGCAAATAGCTTTCATCCCCGCGCCCTCCTCGCCCAGATCGATCGTAAAAAGTCCCAGGTAGGGACCGTTGGCATAGTCCAAAGCAGTGACAAATCGCCCTGCCATCCTAGGGTTGATGATACAGCCGGCTATAACGGAGTGCCCGGTCCCGGGGTCGTTGTCAAAGGTCAGGACTTTTAACCAGTTGTCCAATGAATCCCTGAGATCGAAATTATTCTCGAGATAGAGATCCTTCGAGGAATAGACATTGATCTTGTACTCGCCTTCCGGGACACGCGCGTCTTTTTTGACAAGCAGGTAGATATCCATGGCTGAAGTATTCAGGTAATAGTGATCGGCAAAGTCCGTGATCGACTGCTCGGTGGTCAGGTTTCCCTTGCTGTTGAACACGACAAGGTCTTTCTTTACATCGTCACCATAAAATAAGCAGAATCCGCTACCCGGAATATTCCTGATCTGCGTCCCGTATTTAAGGTAACCCGATAATTTTACTGTCGAATAGCTATTTTTGGTAGGAATTGCGGCTGTCGCGAGGTTTACCTCCTGGTAATAGGTATTGATGACCTTGCCGCTAAGGTTGATGAACTGGACAAGAATATGACTGGACATTGTTGGGTCGATCGCTTTTTTGTATTCTTTTTGGGTCTTGACCAATTGCCCGCCTGCCAGCGGGCTTTGAATATACCCCAGACACAACACGTTCTGTTCAAAGGATACGGTCTCGAGCTGGAGATTTTCCTGGCGAAAGTTTACGGTGCCGATATCGTTGAGGTTTTCATCCATAATGGTTATCCGATAGTTGAACGAGTCTGCATCGGCTTTTTCCAGCCGGGTAAATGCCAGGTAGCCGACCAGGGTGTTGTCCTGGGTGATGGCTTTGAACTGGGTCGACATATCTTCGCCGATCTCTTTGAAAATTTTCGTCTGGGCCTGCAGGGAATGGCTGAAGAGCACGATGATCAATGGGAAAGCCAGCTTTTTCATGAAGGAATTGGGTTGTTTATTTTTTTATAAAGTGATCGGCGAATCCACAATACATGTTGTTCTCATCGCTTCGATCGATGAGCAGAGGGAGGCTACCGTTGAATCTTTCCGGACCGAGAGTGATGATCCGGTCTATGACGTTTTGCAGGTAATCGTATAATGCGGGATCGTATATATTGGATAGTTGCTGGCAGGTATATAAAGGCTGGTTTTGGACGCGAACGAATGACCCGGAAAGACAAAACACGAGCAACAGCTGAGCGGCACGCAGCATAGTAGGCATTTAGGAGTGGTCGCAAAATAAAGAAAATCACTTATAAAAAGAAATCTGCCGGAGTCTTACTGAAATAAGCCCTCGTTCAGATTACAAACATTACATTTTTAAATAATGCATCTTGCGATCAATACTGTTTTCAGCTAATAAAGCCGAGCCAAATCCTCCCGGAAAAGGGTCGATGTAAAATCGGTTCCGGGCACGTTTCATCTCCACTCTTCGAAACCCGCGCCATTGACTGTTCCAGCGAACGGAATTCTTTTTTGACGATTGTTGTAACTTCAGCTAAATTCTATCGGACTTTGACGCAATTTGCAACGGAGACTTCCATATAACAGAGCCAACAACGGTTCAACAACGCATACTAACAAATGACGACAAACACATTTAAAGTAACGATACACATGGTTTCAAGTCTTGACGGAATTATTGCCAAAAAAGACAATAGCGTTTCGTGGTTTGAGACATCCGACTACTACGAGAAAGGAATTACTGAACCAGACGCAGAGGAATTCCTTAAAACAATAGATTGCTATGTAATGGGTTCCAGAACATACGAACACGCCTTGGAACTTTCAAAATCTTATGGGTGGGCTTATGGAGACGTGCCGACAATTGTAGTAACTCACAGAAACCTGCCAATTGACAGACAGAACATTGAAATTTATTCGGGCGACCTGAACAAACTTGTGAATGAACGTCTAAAACCAAACTACAAGAATGTTTGGCTCGTAGGCGGAGCAATGCTTGCGAAAGATTTCATTTGTTTAAAATTGGCGGACGAAATAAGGTTATCAGTTCTGCCTATTATTTTGGGTGACGGGACACTGTTTTTTGACCACCTGGGACAAGAACAAGCATTGCACCTGAAAGACGTGACGGCCTACAAAAGCGGAATGGTGGAACTATGTTACGAAATAAGAAAATAATAGAATGTTCTAATGGGTTTCCGAAATCCGGATACAACAATAAGAGATTTGGCTATATAAAAAGCCGCTGCCGGAGGGAGCTTTGCTTATTAAAATCAATTTATATGAGCAATACTGGCAAACGCACCGTCGTTGTGATCGGTGCACCTGTTTCCATCGCTTCATACCGTTTATCCAATTCTTCAACAAATCCCTTATCTTTCCAATTCTTGTTCCGGGCAAGAAGGTGACGAGACTGGCTCTGGATTGTACTTTCAGTTATGAATTTGTGTAGGAACAAATGAATAGGGGACAATGGAGAAATGACTGTCCATATCGGCAGGAGCCTCGCCCAGACCAAGTACGAGGAACGAAGAAGCTTCTCTTATTTGCCAAAGGAAGATGACCCTGCCATCATCCGCCTCCAAAAATATCTCCGGGAGTCTCGTTTGTAGCAGGCCATTCCAACAGGCTTCTTCCAGCCGTTCATTGTCAAAAAGATGGCTGTCATGGCAGGCATCGTCTTTTTTGCACAATTCTTCGGATACAAAGCTGGTGCCCGTGATTAATAACACTTCCTGGTGTACACTGTATTTCCCCATGACAAATTGCTTTTTTAATTATTTATAAATAGGGAGCAAAAAAGCGACATGCTGTAGCTGCCTGTATTCCCTGGAAATAGTATGATGAAAATAGGTGCCCGCATCCTTTATCCGGATCATCAGGATATCACCTACCGTTATGGCTTCTATATGAATACATTCATTTTCAGCCTGGCAGTTTTAAGTGGGTACGGATCGCTTTGGCTTCTCAGAATAAGTTAAATATCTTATGTCACTTATCGTAACGAAATAACGTAGTCTTTCTCCTTTATGGCGTAATGCATCGTCTACCGATTTTGTGATGTAAAGGAACTAAGGAATTTTGTTATTTTTTGTCGTGATATATCTACAGAGTCGCGTGTTTAAATCGAATTAAATACTTGAATATGAATATTTTAAATAAAACATTAAAAAAAATAGTAATTTTAAAGACGATATTCGCCTAACAGCGTCAAAATAATTCTTGTATGGAAACAAACAGAGTGTTAATAGCCGACGACCATACAATAGTCAGATCCGGCATAAAACTAATTATTCAAGACCTTCTTCCATCAACGGTCGTCGATGAGGCCTCCAATGGAGATGAAGTGATCTCTTGTGTGAAAAAAAACGATTACGAAATGATCGTCTTGGATATCAATATGCCCGATACGGATTCCATCACCCTCGTCATTAACCTGTTTGCTTACAGGGAGCAATGCAAGATCCTTATTTATAGTATGAATTCGGAAGATCTGTACGCGAAAAGGTTTATCAAATTGGGAGTCCTCGGATACCTGAATAAGGAATCCAAGTCTGAAGAAATAAGAAAAGCAATTACTTGCGTATTAAGGGGAGAAATTTATATCAGCAAAAAGTTAAGAAAGGACCTCAGCGAGGATATGCATTCAAAAAAAGGAGGGGATAACCCTTTTGAAAAGCTTTCGGACAGGGAGATCCAGACAGTCAAATATTTATTGAATGGTTATTCACTCCTGGAAATTAGAAAAATACTGAACGTCCATTCCTCTACAGTCGGAACATATAAGACAAGAATATTCGAAAAGCTGAAAGTAAAGACCCTTCGTGACCTGGGTGAACTAGCCAGGATGTACCAATTGGAAATCTCTAAACTTTGAAGCTGACCACAACCGTCGTGCCTCTCGCCGGTACTGACTCAATATCCACTTCGCCATTTAATTTTCGTACCAGTTCCATTATAAACCGGTATCCAAAAGTAGGACCTGTCCTGCTTGTATCCTTTTCATTGATGGATTTTATCTCCATTATCTTTGAAGCAGTCATCCCCTGCCCGGTATCTTTCACGTGTATTTGGATATGCCCATTCTTTTGAAAGGCGCTGATGCCGATACTTCCGGAGCCGGTATATTTGACGGCATTATCAACCAGGTTCCGGATCACGATGGCAAGCATATTTCTGTCTGAAATCAAGACCAGCCCGGACGGAATATCCCAATTGAAGTATAATCCCTTTCTGAGGGCGATATCTTTGTAAAGCACAGAAGTCTCTTTTATAAAATCGATCAATTCAATGTGCTCACTCTTTATCGAAAACCCTTTATTTTGACTATCGTACCAGATGAGAAAATCAGTGCTGAACTGGCAAATCCTGCTGCTGGAATCCTTTAACAAAAAAAACAGTTCGTTTAATTCCGACTCGCTGAACTTATGAAAATTCGCGTGCAAATGGTCGATCAGAAGAGCCTGGGAGAACATTGGAGAACGCATGTCATGCATGATCACAGAAAGAAGCCTCTCTTTTATTAAAGTACTTTGCTCCAATTCAGAAGTTCTTTCATCTACCTTCATCTGCAGCCGTAAATTCTGCTGCCGGAGTATCCTGATCCTTAGTCTAAACAGAAGCAATAGCAGACTGCCAGCCGTCAACGCCAACAACGCATAAAAAAGCCAGGTATTATACCAATGAGGCTGAACCTCGAAAGCAATAGCCATGTGGGTGAAACGATATCCCGCGCTGCCATTATGCTTTCTGACCGAAAGCTTATACTTTCCATGAGGCAACCTGTTAATCGTAATCCTGCCATCCCCGTTTACAGGATACCATTTTCCCCCGGCAGAGTCAAGAGTATATTCAAGCTTCAAATTTTCTTCCAGCCCATAGAATGGAGTAGTAATGTCTACAATTATCTGGTGGAAATCGGGCTTTATGGCATGGGTCTTCCTGTAATCGAGCCTCAGTGAATCAACGAAGAAATCATCCACAAAAATTGCCCTGTCTGGCATCTCGGGATGCACCCTGCCGGGATTAAAATATACGATCCCATCAAGGGACGGGAAGTAAAAATTGCCTTCATCGTCCGTCTGCGACGGAGGATTACACCCCCCATTGAACTCGTTGGTGTTAAAGCCAGATGATTTATCGATATAATAATAATACAAGCTATCATCCCTACCGATGGTAAAGTCGTCCAAATCCTTTTTCCTGATCCTGAACAATCCATGGTTTGTGTTTATCCAAAAAAAACCAACGTCATCTTCCAAAAAAGTATGAGCGGTAGACAGGTAATTCTGAGGATCCACAGGGAGCGCGATGAACTTCCCCAAATGATACTTATAATACCCATTTCCGTAGGTAGACACCCAGATGCTACTGTCCTTTGCCCGATAAATATTTCGGGCATATACATGAGGCAGAATAGGCTTCTCCCCGATACTATTCTTATTTATATCATAAACGTAAATTCCATCCCGGGAGGCTATCCAAAATTCCGCTGGCGATACTTCCGCAATCGATTCAATATTATGAGTGACAAACGGGGGATGATGCTTAAAGACATATTGCAGTTTTCCGCCCACTATTTTTAACAGGGAAGTAAGCGTGCTGACCCAGATGGCATGCCTGCTATCTTCAATAATACAGCCGATATATGAGTCCAGCAGAAGGCTATCGACAGCTAATTCCGTAGAAAAATTACTATCATAAATATGCAATCGTTTCTCTTTGCTTATCCAGATGGATTTATCCCTTGCCTTATAAAAACAATTTCCATCGGGCCTCAAATCCTCCTTAAATAAAAGATGATCGTTCCCATTACTTTTGTCCAGAATCCCATTCTGTGTAAGGATTTTTTTGTTGGGAAGCAAAAGGAAGGCTTTAAAAGCATTATCAAGAGGATCGGGAGAGTTAAAGGTGAGTGCCTTGAATAATCTTTTAGTAACGATGATAAACCCGGTTGTGACGGTTGCAATAAAAAGCCGCTGGTTTTTTTTATCGTGCAAAAAAGAAGTAGCGATTATTTTATCCAGTATCTTCAGGTTTTTAAAAATAAGTCCGGCCTTCAACACCTCTTTGTCGAGGCTTAGTTCATAAATATCATTCTGATGCCTTATTATTACCTGATCCCCCCCAGGGCCGATTATAAGTTTGAGCCCGAGCATAGAAGAAGCCTTATTTATCAGATCGGATACTGTCTTATCCACCTGTAAGATTGTCTCCTTCCCATGTCTAAAAAAACGCCATTCCCCTCTTTCAGAGAAAATACAAAATATCCCCTGCAGAACGAAAACATGGGTGCCCCCACCCTTAAAACTAACCGGCAATTTACTCACCTCGGCAGATACATTGTTCAGGTAATACCATTCGTCCAGGCTGTCACGAACAACTATTTCGTTATCGTTCAAAATCACGAATGTCTCGGATGAACATAAACCATTCAAAAACACTGTATCGATGGCGTTCCCGGCACTTGCATAATATTTGAATAAAGGCGTGCAATCAAAAAAACCTTTTGAATTAATATGGAGAAACTTGCGGGGAATGCGCGTTCTTGTGGTGTCGGTAGCTACCGTATAACCCGGCTCCACCTTGTAAATCTCAGACGGATCAAAGGAGGAACCCAGCAGAACTTCCCCTTGCGATGATTCGGCGATGACCGAAAACCGGTTGGATCTTATGGCGGGTGTATTGGACTTGTCGTATATTCTGAATCGCCGGCCGTCAAATCTCACCAGGCCGTTCTGCGTGGTTATCCATAGAAAATCATTTTTATCCAATAACAAGCCGGTAGCACTGTTTTGGGGCAATCCGTTCTCACTATTATATTGTTTTATATCATAATTATTCCTGTCAGCAAGGGAGAGAACGCTCCCGCCATTCTGGGCTTCCGCGCGTCCAACGCCTATTGCGAAAAAATAAAATAGAAAGAAAAAATTTCTCCTCATAAGACGGATGGAAAACTTTTGTAGTAAAATTACTACAAATAAATCCTTACTTCATATAAAACTTCATCATATCTATATATCTAATAATCAAATTATTATAGTTAAAAACTCTGGACATGAATTAAGAAGGGTCAAAAAAAATTTCGTAACTAAAAAGTTACCCTTAGGTTTGTGTAACCTAAAGGTTACTTATTATGGTAGACAACATCAAGCACCAATTTTTCGGGTTTCGATAATTTTAGTATGTTCTCGGCCATGAATGACGGATGGTTCAAAAACATACAAAAGATCGCTGAACTTATAAAAGCTGCAAACCGTGAAACAACAAAGCTTTGATGTATTCCAGGTGGTCGCCGACCCCAGCCGCAGACAGATATTGCGGCTGCTTTTAAAAGACAGCCTGACGATAAACTCATTGGCCGAACATTTTGACATGAGCCGGCCGGCCATATCCAAACACATAAAAATATTGCATGGGGCCGGGTTTATCTCTAGGAATGGATAAACTACTTTGATAATTTCTGGCTGTCAAAACCGGGAAAATTAAAATTGCTGTTAGACAACAAACTTAAAAATTAAAAATTTAAACAAAAGCTGCACCGAGCCTAAAAAAACAATAAGCGCCAGGAAACCTTATTTTGGCTACAACAATAGTAGATTTGATTACATCTGTTTCTTGATTGTTGCGAAACTTTGCAATATCAAAAAATAGAAATATGAAATTAGTAATTACAGGTTCGTTAGGGAACATCAGCGGTCCGCTGACAAAAGAGCTGGTACAAAAAGGACATTCGGTTACGGTTGTCAGCAGTAAACCCGAAAGACAAAAAGACATTGAAGCCTTAGGCGCCTCGGCTGCCATTGGCACATTGGAAGACGTCGATTTCCTTGCAGCCACTTTTACAGGTGCAGATGCGGTTTATTGCATGGTACCGCCAAACCACTTCTTCCTCGCCGACCCAATAGCCTATTACCGCGGAATCGGCAACAACTATGCACAAGCCATTCAACAATCGGGCGTAAAGCGTGTAGTCCATTTAAGCAGTTATGGCGCACATTTGGACAAGGGCACAGGGCTCATACTCGGCTCCCACAATGTAGAGAAGATTTTGAACGAACTATCAGGCGTAGCCATTACTCATATGCGCCCTGTTTACTTCTACTATAATTTATATGTTTTTACAGAAATGATCAAAAAAACGGGGGTCATCCGCGCAAACTATGGAGAAGACAAGGTGGTAATGGTTTCTCCAATAGATATCGCTGCTGCGGTTGCCGATGAAATAGTGACACCACTGGTTGGAAAGAAAGTGCGCTACGTGGCAAGTGATGAACTTACCGGCAAAGAAATTGCAGGTATCTTAGGTGAGGCCATTGGCAAGCCTGATTTAAAATGGGTAATTATTACCGATGAACAAATGAAAAGCGGTTTCGAAGCGAATGGATTGCCTGCAAACATTGCCGAAAGTTTAGTTGAATTGTTTGCAAGCCTTCGCAGCGGCCAATTAGCAGAGGATTATCACCTCCATGAACCGGCGGTTATGGGCAAAGTGAAATTTAAAGATTTTGCAAAAGGATTTGCAGAGGTATTTAAACAAAAATGATTATTATCGCAACATGGCAAACACACAACCTCACAGGCTTAAAACGATAAGCGAATATCATCAGCTGATGGGGCTTTCCAAGCCGGAGCACCCGTTGGTCAGCGTGGTGAAATTTGAATCCCTTAAGCATTTGCCTGGTGATGAACCCATAAGCCTGGTGATAGATTACTATTCCATAGCCCTGAAAAGAAATTTTAATGGCAAGATGAAGTATGGCCAGCAGGAATATGATTTTGATGAAGGAATTATGACCTTTATATCACCTGGCCAGGTTTTCAGAGTAGAAGTCGATAAAGATCAGCTATTACAACACTCGGGATGGATGTTACTCGTCCATCCCGATTTTCTCTGGAATACAACTTTGGCCAAAACGATAAGGCAATATGAATTTTTTGATTATTCGGTAACTGAAGCCTTATTTCTTTCGGAGAAAGAAGAAGCAACAGTAACCGGCATCATGCAGAACATTGAGCAGGAATATCATTCAAACATTGACAAATTCAGCCAGGACGTAATCATCGCCCAATTAGAGTTATTGCTCACTTATGCAGAAAGGTTTTATCACCGTCAATTCATAACCCGAAAAATAACCAACCATAAAATCCTCAATCGCCTGGAAGATATTCTTACCGAATATTTCAACAGCGATGCTTTATCCCAAAAAGGATTGCCTACCGTTCAATACATTGCCGACAAGTTAAACATATCGCCTAATTATTTAAGCGAGTTGCTTAAAGTCCTGACGGGACAAAGCACCAGGCAACACATACACGATAAATTGATTGAAAAAGCAAAGGAAAAATTATCCACCACCGACTTATCCGTAAGCGAAATTGCATACGAATTAGGTTTTGAACACCCGCAGTCGTTCAGCAAGCTATTCAAGACAAAAACCAATCTTTCGCCTTTAGGATTCAGGCAGTCGTTTAATTGAAAAAACCACTACCGCTAAGTCATTTCGCCGGCAGGTAGGCTCCCTTATCGATCCAGGTCTTAAATAACATTGCAAACGCTGCATGGCTCATGGGCGGCAGCGTGCGTCCCTCTCCCGGGTTCCAGCCTCCCAGTACGATGCCGTCAGATGTAGCATGATCGATCAGCTGTTGCCGCGTCTTTCCCCCGTTCTGCTTCGGGTCGAGCAACTGTTTCGCCAGCTGCCGGGGCGTTTTTCCCTGGAACACCATCTTCATATCTGCCGGCGGCAAACCCCACTTGGGATTACCCGGGGGCATATGCAAACCCGGTGTATTCTGTGCCTGGTGACAATTCGAGCATTTCAGCGCATACACGCCGTGCCCGTCCACGCCCCGCTGTACGTTCATCGTATGCAAATGGCTGTCATCCCCCTGCAAGGGCACATCTCCCGCCGGGTGGCAATTCATACAGCGCGGGGCCATCAAGACCTTATAGACACCCATAAATGCCTGTACCGAAGCCACGCTGTCCGCAGGCGACGCAACGCCCTTTCCGGGGCCTGGTCCGCCCGTCGAAGTAAATGACATTACACCGGCGCCCATAACCCCTACGATCAGCGAAAGACAGACCACCGTCTTCACCGGCAGGCGCCGCCCGCTGGTTCCGTATCTATCAAGATTATTCATATCCATTCGTCGATTAAGCGTTAGTAAAGGAATTGTTCACAAACGGCAGCCGGTACACCCGTTTACCCGTAGCCGCAAACACCGCATTCGCCAATGCCGGCGCCATCGGTGGCACCCCGCATTCCCCCGCGCCTCCCATCTTTTCCGTGCTGGGGACAATATGCACTTCGATCACCGGCGACTCATACATCCGGGCCATCCGGTAATCATAAAAATTATTTTGCTTTACCATCCCTTTCTCGATACTGATCTCCCCATACAACGCCATCGTCAACCCGAACACGATACCGCTTTCCATCTGCGCCCGCACCCCATCCGGGTTCACCGCAACGCCACAGTCGATGGCACAGGTCACCTTGTGTACTTTCACCTGCTTCTTCTCCATGCTTATCTCCACCACCTCCGCCACATAAGAACCGAAGGACTCGTGTAAGGCTACACCCCGGAAGCGGCCCGCGGGCAACGGCTGACCCCAGCCGGATTTCTCCGCCACCAGGTTCAGCGCCGCCAAATGCCGCGTTTGATCCTTTAGCAATCCCCGCCGGTAGGCCACCGGGTCCTGCCCCGCCGCGTGCGCCAGCTCGTCGATCATCGTCTCCATCACATAAGCCGTATGGGTATTGCCCACCGACCGGAACCACAACACCGGCACCGGGGAGGTCGTCGTATGCAGCCCGATAAAATGATCCGGCACCGCCGTCAGGTAAGGCGAATCCGCAATGCCTTCCACCGACGTGGCGTCGATGCCGTTTTTTATCATCGCCGCGAAAGGCGTACCCGCTACGATCGACTGCCCTGCAATATTATGCAACCAGGCCACCGGCATACCTCCTCCATTCAGCCCTACCTTCACCCTATGCACATACGCCGGCCGGTAGTACCCGCTCTTCATATCGTCCTCCCGCGTCCAGACCATCTTTATAAACGCACCGCTCGCCTTCGCAATCTGCACCGCCTCCGACACAAAATCCGCGGCCGGCGTCGCCCGTCGTCCAAACCCTCCGCCCAGGAAAACCGTATTCACCGTCACCTGGTCCGGGTTAAAGCCCAGGATCTTTGCCGCCGCCGCCTGGTCGATCCCCGGCAGCTGTGTGCCCACCCATATCTCGCAATGATCCGCCGTTACCTTCACCGTACAATTCAGCGGCTCCATCGGCGCATGCGCCAGGTACGGAAACACATACTCCGCTTCTATCACCTTCGCTGCACCCGAGAGGGCCGTCTCCGCATTCCCTTTTTGCGCCGCCGGCAGCCCCTTCGTCGCGGCCAGCTTCTTATAGGCCGCCACCTGCTCCGGCGTATCCAGCGTCGCCTCCACCCCCTGGTCCCAAACGATGTCCAGCACCTTTCGTCCCTGGCTCGCCGCCCAGAAATGATCCGCGATCACCGCTACGCCCGTCGGTATCTCCACGATCTGTTTCACACCCGGCACCGCCTTCGCCTTTGCAGCGTCGAAGGATTTTACTTTTCCGCCAAATACCGGCGCATGTGCCACCACCGCCGTCAACAGACCGGGAAATTGCATATCCATCCCGAACTTCGCTCCGCCATTGATTTTACCGGGGGTATCCAGCCGTTTAGCCCCCTTACCGATGTATTTCCACTCCGAAGGAGGCCGCAGCGTCACCTTTTGCGGCTGCGGTAAAGCGGCCGCCTCCTGAGCCAGCTCCCCGTAACTTGCTTTCTTATCGCCTGCCAGTACAAACCCGTTCTCTGTCCTGCACCCTTCCACCGGTACGCCCCAGCGTGAAGCCGCTGCCTGCACCAGCGCCACCCGGGCCGTTGCCCCCGCCATCCGGTAACGGTCGAACTCCGACCAGGTCGTGCTCGATCCGCCTGTGATCTGCATCCCGAACACCGTATGGAAATAGTCCTTCCCGGCCGGCGCATGCTCCACCTTTATATTCTTCCAGTCGGCATCCAGCTCGTCGGCAATCAGCATCGGCAAGGTCGTCCAGATACCCTGGCCCATTTCTGCGTGTGCAAGCACCACGGTGATCCCATTATCCGGCCCGATCCGCAGGAACGCATTGGGTGAAACTTCCGCCGGGGCGCCCACGGCCATACCCGCCGCCACCTGCCCGCCATCCATAAAGCGGCCTGCCGCCGGCACACGGAACGCTATCAACAACCCGCCGCCCAGGATAGCGCCCGTCCGGATAAAACTTCGACGGCTAACCGACTGCTTATCGATTGCCATCTCTTTTCTTATAAATAGCTTATCCATTGGACCCTCCTTTTCTTTGTAATTCCGCCGCCTTATGGATTGCCTCCCGGATGCGCGGGTAGGTCCCGCAACGACAGATATTCCCCGACATCGCGTCATCGATATCCTTGTCTGTCGGGTTCGGATTTTCACGAAGCAATTCCGCCGCCGACATCAACTGACCCGACTGGCAGTACCCGCACTGCGGCACATCCAGCTCTGCCCATGCCAGCTGCAGCGGATGATCATTATTAGCGGAAAGCCCTTCAACGGTCAACACCTGTTGCCCCGCTGCCCGGCTTACCCGGGTCACACAGGACCGTACGGCTTCCCCGTTCAGGTGAACCGTACAGGCGCCGCACTGCGCCACTCCGCAACCGAACTTCGTGCCAGTCAGGCCAAGCAGGTCCCGCAACACCCAAAGCAAGGGCATCTCCGGACTGGCATCAACGTCATACGAACGATGATTAACTGTAAGCGAAATCATAATGACATAAATATAAGTGAGTAAAAAATGGATAGAGCGGCCGCCCGTAAGAAGAAAGAATCAGGGAAAAAGTCGTAGGGTACGCCAGGCATCCGAATAAAGATCGCGGGCAACCACTCCCTACATGAAATTTAAGCAACTTACCGCATCTCATCAAATTTTAGTGCAAAAAAATAAGGAGTGCCTTATATACTCAAAGACACAACGCTTTGGGCCGGCGGCCTGGGCCCAGACTGTTCACTTCGCAAGATTCGGGTTTCCATAGCCTCTCATCGGCTGTAGTTTTGTGGAATAAATTTACAATCATGGCACAACAACAAATGAAAGAAGAAATGAACAAGGCAATCGTCGCACGCTGGTTCACTAATTTTTGGGGAGAAAAAGTCGACCTCAACATTGTGGATGAGCTGGCAGCCCCCAACATGCTCCTGCAATATTCTCTACATGAACCCCGGAATGGCCGCGAAGATATCAAGGCCTTCATGACCGGTTTCCGGGCCGCGTTTCCTGACTTAAAGTTCTGGGGCGCCGCCGACCTCATTGCTGAAGGCGACTATGTTGTAGGCCGCTGGGAAGGAGGTGGCACGCACCTGGGACCGGCTTTCAGCGACTTCCTTGCAGGCTCGCTGCCCACCAATACGGGCCGTAAAATGCACTTCACCGGCACCACAGTACTTAAATTGGAAAATGGCATGATCGTAGAAGAGATCGGCCTCGATGACGGTCTCACCGCCCTTACACAACTGGGCCTGATCAAAAAAGCATAATTGATATGAGTTTAATAATCAATTGATTGAAAACCGGTCGTGAGTATAACTGCCCGCTTTTAATACACCAGGTGTTTGCTTTATAAGTTGGGCTTTATTTACGGCCGGTTTATCTTTAGGGATTTTGTCTGTTTTCTTTAATCGCCGTAACTTGTAAGCAGTCGCCTACCCTACTTCGCAAATAATTCCCAAAAGTACCACAACTTGTCCTGAAAGTGCAACTGTCTTTTTATCAAATGACGCACTTTTATATTTGTAATTGCCCCTATGTAATTCATTCTTTTCCATTTAAAAGCAGTCATTCAGCGACAAGAAGGGCCTTGTGAAAAAAGCAACGGACTGAGGCGCCCGGCAGGTTTGCCCAGCCCATGATAAACAGTTGGAATTCTTGACAGATGAACCTTATGTATGAGCCTATTTTTCAGGATTGAGGGGTTGAATGCAGAACAGGGACAAGAGACTGTTGACCATTTTTTGCCCCGAAAAATCGATTACGAAAAAATCATTGTCATAACCCATGGAAATCCAAAATGTAGTATTGATCTTGTCACAGTAATACTTCCCAGTCCCATGGTCATATACGTGGAACAGGGCAGGCTGCACCAGTTCCTGCCGGATGAGGCCACAAAGGGTTGGTTTATTCTTTATAGTCCCGGGCTGCTGCCACAAAACAACTTTCATTTCTTTTTCAACTTTACCGGTAATTTTTACTACCCTTTATTGAGACCCCATTCTGTAGGCAATATTTCCCTTCTTTGCAGCCTGATGAGCACGGTGTCCAAACAGCAGCCCACCGATTTTACGCTCGTCAAATATCTATTGCAGGCAATATTTGCCGTTGCTGAAAGCGCAGGCAGCGACAACTATGAAGGTCCTGGTCTTAAAAAACCAGGCCTGCCGCCCTTCACCTCTTTTCTCCGGGTATTGGAGGAAAATTATAGAATTGATAAAGGCGTTCAGTTTTATGCCCGTAAACTGAATACCTCCGTTCGCAACCTGAACCGCATCTGCCATTTATTCTTTGAAAAAGGCCTTTCGGCCGTTATTGAAACAAGAAAATTAGTGGAAGCACGAAAATTGCTGGGTAATTCAAATATGTCCGTTTCCGAGATCGGCTTTCTGCTCGGCTATGCAGAAAAATCTTATTTCACACGTGTGTTCCGAAAAAAAACCGGATTTACCCCTACCGCCTTTAGGGCTGCTATGAAGAAACACCTGCTTTGAAAACTTCATAATCTATTGAACTCAAGCTAATCCATGCGAAAGGTCTACTTTTTTATCAATAGTTTACATTATACTGTTACGGGTAACTGGCGGTGGAATCTGCCCGTTGAAGAGTTGTTTTGCGTATCGATGTTTGTTTCGCTGCCCGCAAACGAACTATATGCAGGGATATTACTGGCGATCATAGATCCTGATCATATCCAGGGCGTGGCTAAACAGCTTTTACAAAATGAAAGCGGCAAGGTAGTGAGGCCCTTAAAGATACGGATCATAACGAGCAAAGGCAACTCAGCGGTGATTTCACTGGATTTCATAGAAACGATAGTTTCGCACAGCATTTTTGAAGGGTTTGAAAAAAAGGGGAAAGAGCACAGCTACCGCCGGATCTTACTGGAAAAGGAAAACCAGTTCTTCGCCAAAAATATTTTCAGCTATAAAATGGCTGAAACTATGGCGTTGTTTGGCGTATGGTATTTGAACCTGAATACCATGGAAACATATTATTCGGATAATGTTTTCCGTATCTACGGATTAAAGCCCCAAAGCCTTCCTGCCGCCGGGTTAAATAGTTTTGTGGAATATATACACCCGGAAGACCGGCTAACTGTTTTAGACACTTTTCAACAGGCATTTTCCGGGCGGCTTTCGCTGCACCTTGAGTACAGGATAATCCGCCCGGATGGCGAACAGCGCTGGGTGAATCAATCTACCCGCTGGAATTTTGATGCCAGGGGGGGCCGCTTTATAACAGGCATTATCCAGGATATTACCGATGATAAAAACGAAGGAAAGAACAAGGAATATTTGGAGGAAGCCGGCCATTTTAACCGGAAACTCCTGACGATGGGCGAAGAAATGGCGTTGCTGGGCCATTGGCAAATCAATCTTACCACCCGTCAATCCTTTTTTTCGGATCAATTTTACCGGGTACTTGGATGGAAACATAAAACCAGGGAACCCGGTTTTGAAGATATCTTCTCATCTATTCATCCTGAAGACCAGGGGAAAGTACAAACCAGCATTGAGCAGCTCTTTCATTATAACAGGCCCCTGAACCTGGAATGCCGCATCATCTCTGCTGATGGCAAATTACGGTACCTGAAATGCAGGTCCGAAATTGTAACCACATTGAACCGGGATACTCTGGTGCTGGGATTATTGCAGGATATTACAGAACCGATATTACTACATACCGAATTGCAGGAAACAAATGCAGCCCTGGAAAAACAGGCGTTTTTTGCCCGTACTTCCAATGAAATTGCCGGCACGGGTATCTGGATCCGGGATGTGGAAACAGGCAGTATTTCCTGCTCCGAAAGCCTATATTACTTACTGGGATGTAACTACCCTGACAAGCTCTCACCCGAAAAACTGCTGGAAACTGTGCACCCGGAAGACAAAAATGATTTCCTCGGGCAAGTGGCAGGTTTGCTGCCAGGAGAAAAGGAGATGGGATTTGAATTCAGGATCATAAAAAGGGGCGAAGTAAGATGGCTGAAAGCTATTTTAAAATGCCTGGTCATGGAGAACAGGAAAATCATTTTTGGTAAGTTCCAGGATATCAGCCGGGAAGTAACACTGCGAAAAGATTTAATTGCCCGGATCCATTACGCGGGAAGCCTGGGCGATATGATTAATTACCGGATCATTACAGTAGACACCCGGTACCGGGTGCTGGACTGGAACAATAAATCTGAAGTTGCGTATAACCGGAAAAAAACGGAGGTCCTGGGCAAAAATCTTTTTGAAGTATTACCGTCCTTGAAGACGGCCGTTGTAACGGATAGCCTTAAAAAAGCGTTACAAGGGGAAGAAGTATACCTGCCGCAGATAAAAGGAATTATTTCTGAAGGATACCTGGAAGTGTCTGTAGCGCCGCTATACGACGAGCAAAATAAAATCTTTGGCGTACTTTGTTTGCTGCGCAACGTTACCGAAACGGTAAGATTGGAGGACCAGCTGAACCAGCGTTTATCGTTTATAGAACGCCTGCTGGAGAGTACGGTGGATCGTATTGCAGTACTGGACAGGCAAATGAATTGCCTGTATTGGAATAAAAAAGCAGAAGAGCACTACGGGTTATTAAAAACAGAGGTACTGGGCAAAAACATGCTTCAGGTTTCTTCCTCGTTAAAAAATGTACCATCAATGTATGAATTCAGGAAAGCGCTGAAGGGCGAAAAAATATATATTCCCGCGGAAAAAAATAATGATGATACAAAATATGAGGAAACCTATATTATACCCATTACAGATCAAAAAGAAGTCACCAGCATATTATGGATCGTACATGATCTTACCAGCGAATATGAATTAAGAGATATTCGCCAGAGTTACACACATCTTATTTCATAACTATATAACAGTACTCCCGGCTGCCGTGTGCAAAAGTTCGGTAAAAACCGGCAATTAAAATACCTAAGATTGCACCGGGTTTCGTCCCCTAATTCACTTAATTCATTCGCCGGAACTCAACTTCCTATTTCCAGCCTTTCGAATACAGGCATTCAACCTGTGCGCCAGCAATTGCTGTGCCGCCTTATTTCACTGCATAAAGCCAGGCGATTACTCAAATATAAAAAAAATCAGCATGAAACTGTCATTTACCAGGTTAGTGTTGTTGCTCTTACCCTTATCATTATTGTCCTGTAACGGTAATGAAAACAAACTTCCATCCGCCAAAAGCAACTTGACGGGAGAAGGCGAACATGTATCGAAGCCAACAGAATCGCATCTGTCCCGCCTCAGGCTGGAAGAACAATTGACCGCTGAGATCCGGGATGCGGTGGCAGTTGCTTCGGATTCCATGGTGGAGGAAGCTGCTACCGTAGTGGCCGAAACCAGGAATGCGGTACGTTATCTTCTTACCAATAAAATGGCAGCTGCGAACAAATCGATTGAAACCGCTATCGGCAAAGCCGAAGTGGTGACACATTCCAAACCGGGCATGAGCCTGGTGCCGCTTGAAGTGAATATCACCGTTCAGGACCTGGTGGCGGATATGGATGTACTGCAGAGTGTCCGGCAGGACGTGACAACCCTTACTGAAAAAGGCTATTTACAGGACGCAAGACGCCTGTTGCAGGATTTGAGCAGTGAACTGACCATCACTACTTCCAGCCTGCCGCTGGGAACATATCCCGATGCGCTAAAAGAGGCCGGCCGGCTCAACAAGGAAAACAAGCCCGTCGACGCCGCATTATTGTTAAGTACTGCCCTGGGCACCGTTGTAAGGGAAGATCGCATTGTCCCGCTGCCGCTGATACGCGCGGAAGCCATGCTGAAACAAGTCGATTCCCTACTCAATACGGGCGCCGGCAAAGAAGATGAGATCAACCTGGAACTGGATAATGCGGATTACCAGATCCGTTTCGCAGAAGCGCTGGGTTATGGAAAAAGGGATAAAGAGTTTGAGGAGTTCTATGCCGCTATTAAAAGCCTGAAAGACGAGGTGAAAAAGCAAAGCAGTTCGGCCAGGAAATCGAACAGTGATCTGAGGAGTAAACTCAACGCATTCAAGAACAGGGTCTCTCCAAAAACGCGTACAAAAGAAAAATAAATCTTATGCTGGACATAAATACCAGGGCGCCCGACTTTCAACTATACGCCACACCCGACCAGCAGTTTTCCCTGCACGAACTAAAAGGTGAAAATGTGATCCTTGCCTTTTACCCGGCGGACTGGAGCCCGGTTTGCGGCGACCAGATGTCGCTGTACAATGAAACGCTCCGTCTCTTCAAAAAATTTCATGCCAGTCTTTTGGGTATTTCTGTTGACGGCAAATGGTGCCATGCAGCTTACCGGCAGTCAAGAAACTTACATTTTACATTGCTGGCCGACTTCGAGCCCAAGGGCGCCGTTGCCAGGCAATACGGCGTCTATAATGAAAAAGAAGGCCTGTGTGAAAGGGCTCTTTTTGTGCTGGACAATGAGGGCATTATCCGGTGGAATTATCTCTCGCCGATGGGCATCAACCCCGGCGCTGACGGTATCATTGAAGCATTGGAAAAGATTACACCAAAAAATAAAATCTATGGCGATGTTAACACCTCCCGTTAACAAACAGGATCATATCAAGGGCGTTCGGAATGCGGCGATACAACTAGTGGAGTACGGCGACTATCAATGCCCGCATTGCGCCGCAGCTCATCCGATTGTAAATGCGATTGAACGATTGTTCAACGGCAGGATGGCTTTTGTATACAGGCATTTTCCCCTGGCGGAAGCGCATCCCTGGGCGGAAGCTGCTGCCATTGCAGCAGAAGCGGCAGACAGGCAGGGTAAATTCTGGCTTATGCACAATATGTTATTTCAATACCAGCAGCAATTAAGCCCAAGGGCTTTGCTTGTATTTGCCGAAGAGCTGGAATTGAATATAAAATCATTTAAAGCTGACATATCGGATCCGGCGCTTGCAGAAAAAGTCGAATCCCATTTTGAAAGCGGCGTACGAAGCGGCGTTAATGGAACGCCGTCCTTTTTTATAAACGGGTATAAGTATAACGGTTCTTATGACTTCGATTCATTGTCGGCTGCCATTGGAGCTATGCTCACGGAAAACCATTTACAATGAAATCTAAATAATATGGAATCATTCCAGGATGTAATACATGCAGATCAGGCGGTGCTGGTAGATTTTTACGCAGACTGGTATGGTCCCTGCCAGGCGATGGAACCGACTATCAAGGAAGTAGCCCAATCGATAGCAGGTGCGGCAAGAGTAATTAAAATAAACATCGACAAGAATGCAAAAACCGCAGAGGCTTACAATGTAACCGCCGTTCCCACCCTTATCCTTTTCCGGAAAGGAAAAATTCTATGGCGCCATCCCGGACTGATCGACAAAAGTAACCTGCTGTTCGTGCTTGCCCAATATACCTGAACTAATCTCAATTCATAATTATAAAAATTAAATTATCATGGCACAACTTGTAAAATTCAACAACACGCCTTCGCTGCGTTCTTTATTTGAAAATTTATGGGGTAATGATCTGTTGGACTCCGATGTTTTAGGCAAATCAAAAATACCGGCGGTGAATGTAAAAGACAAAGAGGATAAATATGAAATTGAAGTGGCGGCGCCCGGATTTAAAAAGGACAATTTTAATATTTCCGTGGAAAATCCTTTACCCGTTCGTTCGCCCTGCCGGAAAATATAGATGAGAACAAGATAGAAGGCCATTATGAGAACGGCGTACTCAACGTAGCGGTCCCCAAGCTAGAGGAAAAAAAGGCAGAGAAAAAGACAGTACCGCTCAATTAACCCAAATAAGCCCGGCTTCCCAAACCGGCGTCATCCCGCATGAAGGACCAGGGTCTTAAACAATTTAGAAAGAGAAGCCGCTGGTTCCTGGCTTTTGGCATCGCATTAGTGGTGGCCTCTCCCTTTTTCATGCTACAGCCAATAGCCGTCAAACTGTTTTCAGGTAAAGGCGATATCGGTAATGCCATCGGCGGAATAACGGCTCCATTTGTGGGTTTTATCGGAGCCATACTGGTATATCTCTCTTTTGAACAACAGATCGAAGCAAACCAGATACAGCGGGAAGCACTCCGCAACCAGGTCTTCCAGGAGCAGGTAAGGAATGAATACGATACATTGGAAAAACACCTTGCCGAGATCAAGGACGAATTCTATAACCTGCGGTACCGGCGGGGTATAACGGGACAAGACGCGCTGGAAGCTTATTCCGATGATATCAAAAAATATGGCTACACGATCTATCCCGACACCCTTGAATTTGAATATGGGGTGCGATACCTGATGCTCCTGGTCAACGCCTTTGAGGAGCAGTTGGAAACCTCCATTATCAGAGGGGAACAGAAAAATTACCTCGCGAAGAAATTTCTATATTTCTATGAGGCCAAGATAAAACTGCAGCTGGAACTAATCAACCGGCATGGAGAGGACTCGGGAGGCAAAGACGACGTATTTGCCACGATCAACGAAGAAACCAACATCCTGATGAACAAAATGAAAGAGATGTTCAGCCGGTACAAAGTAAATGGGTTTTTAAAATGAAAGTGCGCCGCCAAAAACAGGTGTTTTAACGGTGCCTTTTCTGCTTTTCATTGTTTACCTTAGAAATCATTAAACACTCGCTTATGAAAGGGTATCCGCAAGCCGTACTGGCAGCACTTACGATCTTCTTCTCGCTCATCCTGCCATCCTGCTCCAAAGTCCAGGATTTTATCGAAGACCATCCCTCCGAAATAGGTAAACTTTGCAGCATAGATTCCCTTACTTTCAATACGGGGGGCGGGTTGCAACACTTTAAAATCTTCTACGACGGGGCCGGCAATCCCGTGGAATTACGGCAACTGGATGGCCTCGTTGGTGGAATATATGGAGAAGACCTGCACTTTCGCTACGATAAAAAAGGCCGGCTTACCGATGTTTTGCAGACCGACCCGGGACTTACATTCGTTTATCTCTGGAACAGGTACAGCTACCCTTCCCAGCGGACAATTATCGATTCCACCTATGAATACCAGGGAAATGTCAATGATCCCAATCCGCCCAATCTTCCAGGCTTAAACGTAACGATAAACAAAATGCAGCTGGATGAAGAAGGAAGACCGGTCAAATTCCTGATTTACGGAACAGCTCCCGGCGTACCGCCGCCCTACAGCTATGCCGTCTCCTATGATAGGGATGGAAACCAGGTCATCCCCGGGGTGACCTATGATGAAAAGGTGAATATTTACCAAACCAGCAGGACCTGGCAATTATTTTATGGCGATTTTAGCAGGAACAATCCAAAGAGCGCTGTTCCAGGTCTTCCGGCAACGCCGGCCGCCTATAATGCGTACGGGCTTCCCACTAAATTCCTGGGCCCATTCCGAACCATTTTCCGCCACAGTTTTAACGTACTGACTGTTATCTATTCCTGCGATGTGGCCGGCCCTCCAAGGGCTTACTGAAAATAAAAATTGCCGCCACCCCAAAAAATCGTATATTCTATGTCCGTTTTAGTCAACTACACCATACGATTGCCATGATAGTACTGTCAAAGAAAAAACTCCATAAAATTGGCCGCATCGATCAGATCGTCCGGGATTACTTCCAGGAATATCCGGATATAAAAGAAGTCCTGGCCAAAAAGCTCATGTCGCTGTTTATCGAAAAAGGCATATTCTTCAAAAACCACAGGGATGGCCTCCCCATCCATTCCCTGCTTCGCCACCTGGATCAGGAAAATAAGCTCGCGTTATTGAAGCATGTCCGGGTAGTGCGGCATGCCGTTAATAGAAACTGGTATTTCGTATCGAATTGACAGAACCCTCAAACCCCTATTCTCTTTATGAAATATATCCCGCTTATATTACTTGTCGCCCTCGCCCTTGCATTTATAAGCAGAGGCACTGCATTCCACCCAAAAACCGGCAAACCTGCTGTCCCTGCAATCGAAACGATGATGGGCTGCTCCCCACCGGAGTCCAACCCGGTAGCAGACAAAAACGGCAAGTTTATTACTGCCCTGCCTGGTCTGGGTAAACATGTGTATACCATCTCCACTCAACAGGACAGCACGCAGTTCTATTTTAACCAGGGAATTAATTTTTATTATAGTTACCATTTACGCGAGTCATTGGCTTCCTTTAAGGAAGCGGCGCGCTTTGACTCTTCCGCTGCCATGGCATACTGGGGAGAGGCGTTGTCAATGGGGCCTTATTTCAATGTCTATACATATAAAATGCAGAACGGCGTCGGCGCCGCGCTGGCCGCGATGAACAGGCACCGTTCCGACGCCACCGGAAAAGAACAGGCATTGATGGACGCCATGCAGAAAAGGTATTCCGGCGATACGACAAATGCGGATCGTGTTCAGCTGGATAAGGCTTATGCAAACGCGATGTCCGGTTTGATGAAGGAATATCCCGGCGACAACGACATTAAAGCCTTGTATATAGATGCAGTGATGCTGGAACATAAATGGGATTTCTGGAATACGGATCGTACCCCGAAACAATGGACACCGGAGCTGGTAGCTTTAAGTGAGAAAATCCTGAAAGAAGATCCGCATCATCCGGCCGCCTTGCACTATTATATCCATCTCACCGAAGCTTCTGCGCAGCCTTCTCTTGCATTGGCGGGCGCTGATGTGCTGAAAACCGAGATGCCCGGTGTCGGGCATATGGTGCATATGGCCACGCATATGTATCAAAGGAACGGTCTTTTTTCAAAAGGGGTGACGGTCAATGAAGATGCCAATACGGTGTTCAATACGGAAGATTCCCTGGCGCCGATGCTCGGCCTGGGGAGAAATAATCTTATACATGTTTATGCCGTGCAGTCCTATTGCGCAATGAATGCAGGCATGGATCGAAAAGGCACGCCCATTTACCTGCGCGCGCAAGAGAAGATAGTGGCAGGCAAGCCGCTCTTTGAGCAGGACCCCTATTCGCAATTTGTCTATATGCTTCCTGTGATAGCCCGGGTGAGACTGGGCAAATGGGATGAGATACTACAGGCTGCTGCCCCCGACCGGCGCTGGAAATATGCACAGATATTGGATCATTTTGCGCGGGGAATGGCCAATCTGCGCCGTAAAAACCTCCAGGCGGCAGCAGCGGACCTCGATAACCTGGAAGAAAACCTGCAGGACAGTCTGTTGGCTATTCGTCTTATGCCTTTCAATAAGCCGGCTGACTGCGGCCGCATCGCCGCCGGGATCCTGCGGGCGGAAATATTATTTGCGGAAGGCCGGCAGGAGCCCGCGATGGCAGCCTTCAACGGGGCCGTTGCAGAAGAAGATTCGCTGATCTACCGCGAACCCCAGCAATGGCTTATCCCTGTAAGGCAATACATGGGTGTGTGCCTTTTAAAAATGAATAAAGCGCGCGAAGCGGAAAAAGTATACCGGCACGACCTTGACAGAAATCCTGGCAATGGCTGGTCCCTGCTGGGCCTTTATCAAAGTCTGTTAGCGCAGCACAAATCGGGCGAAGCGGCAAGGGCCGAAACAAGGTATCGCAAAGCGTTTGAAGCAGCGGATGTAAGCCCGGCTGCTTCTGCCTTTTAATGGTTGCCGGCTGATTGTCCCTTTTATTCCCTAGGAAGGATTTACCCTAAAGTGTAGAATTCTATCCCTTCCTCCCCCTGTCTGCATTCCCTTCGGGAAGACGAAACAGGGGCATAGGTTTTGAGGTTTTAAAGGATATGGACAATACTGCCACCCAATTAAAAACTGACGTCAAATACTGGTGGACCTTCCTGGTCACCGGAATCCTGCTTTTTATTTCGGGTCTTGTGATCATGCGATACCCGGTAAGCAGCTATATCGGCATTGCTCTTTTTGTAAGCGCCCTGCTTATTGTACTGGGCATTAGCCATATCTCGTTTGCAATCGCCAACAAAAAAATCCTGCCGTACTGGGGATGGCATCTGTTCATTGGTATTCTCGACCTGATATTGGGAATTATCCTGTTTTCATACCCGGGCATTACAATGTCGATACTGCCATTACTGGTCGGTTTTTTATTCTTTATCAGGGGCGTTGCACTGATAAGCTATGCTTTTACTTTAAGGAGATTGGTTGCCGGCTGGGGATGGCTGCTTGCCGGAGGGATACTCACGCTGATATTTGCCCTGTTTATCATCTACTATCCATTCTTTGGTTTTTTCACGATCATCATCTGGACAGCAACAGCCTTTATAATCGCCGCGATATTCAACCTGGTGCTTGCTCTTCGTTTAAGGAGAAAGAAGGATGATATACAAGCTGTTATTCTTTGAATGATAGCCGTCGGCTCCCCCCATGAACTTTTTGGGTTTGAGATAATTATCCATAGTAAAAAAAAAATTACCCTGGAAAATGAGGTATTGCTGGTATTGCTATAATTTTGCTTTCAGATCTTTGAAGTCATTGTTTTACTCCCCTAAAACAAAGTCATATGAAAAAGCATATTCTCCTGGTTGATGATGACGAAGACGATGTTATCATTTTCATGGTTGCCTTGAAAGAGGTTGGGTTGCCTTGTAAATGCACCTGGGCGAAAAGCGGCGAGCAGGCTGTAAAACAGCTGGTTTACCTGACGCCGGATATAATTTTTCTCGATATCAATATGCCCGGTATGAATGGGCTGGAATGTCTCGCCGAAATAAGACAGATACCCCGTTTGCAGCATATCCCGGTGGTGCTTCGCTCATCGGGCCCGATTGCCAGTTACAGGGAGAAGGGAATTAAGCTGGGGGCATCCGCCTGCCTTGAAAAACCTGATACGGGCAAGGCGCTGGCGGAAATAATTTACAAACTTATACCCGGTGAAACGATTGCGAAGACGCAAAACACCTCTATTTCGTCTCATTCACACCTTTCTTAAAAACATGAACCTGCTTATCTTTATCCAATCCACAGCTCACGATACTCTTCTTTCCATGAGTTTTTCCAACGCTTGTGGCTCCATAAGTACAGTTCAGGATACTTTCGAACGATCTCCTCCAGCGCGGTAACATATTTTCGTGTGAGCTCGCCTTCTTTTGACGAGCGCGGATCATTGTCCAACAATATCCCTTTTATTTCATAATAGCCCCTGCGTACTTTAATGACAGGCAGGAATACAACGGGTATATTACCCATGCGTGCGCCTTTCTCGGGTCCCTGTAAAAAGGAGGTTGGTACGCCCATAAAATTGAGCCAATAACTTTTTGAAGGGAAAGGCGGGTTCTGATCCGCCACCAGGGCCAGAAGATACTTGCTATGACGGTGAGGCATCATAGACCGCCGCATATCGTTATAAGGTAACATAATGCAGCCAAAACGCTGGCGTACATACAGAAACAACCGGTCCAATATTTTGCTGGTGATAGGTGAATAGGCTACCAGGGTCTTAAAAGGAACGCCGGTGGGAACGCCGGCATTACACCATTCCCAGTTAAAGAGGTGCCCCATGAGCATATGACAGCTACGATCCTGTTTATGGATATCTTCAAACGCTGTAAAATCTGTGGAAATGCGTTTCAGGATGGCCTTTTCCGAAATGCTTATCATTTTTATGACTTCAATCCAGTTGTCAGTAAAATTATGATAAAACTTTTTGGCGATGACTTCCCTTTCGGCGACCGTCTTTTCAGGAAAGGCCAGGGCCAGGTTGCTGAAAACCACTTCTTTCCTGTAACCGACTATATAATAAATGATAATATATATTAGGTCGGACACTGTATATAAAACCTTTAAGGGCAATAAGCTGACAAGATATAATAAGGCAAACGAAACATAGTACATGGGATAGCAGTTTAGTTTTACTAAAAACTTAACCGACTATTAGTAACAATTATGGTTCGTGCTTGTTGCAATCTAAAAAAATATTGTCTTCTATAAAGTCATATCCGGGCCTTTTCCCTCATCGGAGACGACAAGTACAAATGCCAAAGCAACATCGTCGCGACAGATCGATAAGGCTGCCAACTGGCGGCCACTTCCAGGAGACGTTGTTTTGACGTATCCTTTGGAAGCTTTTTAACCCGTCGAAGCGCGTTCAGCGCAGCAAGGTCGCCGACCGGGAATATGTCGGTCCGCTGCAGAACAAACATCAGGTAGACATCGATAGTCCAGTTGCCAATACCTTTCAGGGTAATCAGCTTTGCCCGGACCTTATCGTCCGGCAAAACCTCCAGCGAGTCTAAATCAAGTCTCCCTTCCTCCAGCTCCGTAGCCAATACCCTTGTATAAACCGTTTTTTGGCGGCTAAAATAACAGGCCTTTAATTCTTCATCCGTCAATGCTAAAAAGGTTTGGGGTGTTATCACCTTTAGTCTCTCTCTCAGCTTATTCAATGCTGCCAGTGCCGAGGCCAAAGAGACTTGCTGTTCAAGGATGATATGTACCAGGGTTTCAAACGTATTCGGTCTGGTCCACATCGGCGGATAACGATGTGCCCCGATGATCATCGCCAGGTCATCATCCGTTGAGGCCAGCTTGTCGCAGATGGTATGAAAATTTCGTTTATTGAATCTCGGGATCATCTTAAAAATTTCTATTTTTCCATTAAAATCAAGCCATGGCCAACTCAAAAAGTAAAAAGGAGCGGCTCATCCCCATAAAACCATCCGGTAAAAAAGACGGGTCCCTGACGGGCCTCATCCATGAACTGGTGCGTCAGATACCGCGGGGACGGGTTACTTCCTATGGAGCGATCGCCACCGTCCTCAGCATCCCGAATCCCAGGATGGTCGGCAGAGCCATGCGTACCGCGGACAGTACGGATAACCCCATACCTGCTCATCGTGTCGTCAACAGTGCGGGTCGTTTGTCGGGCGAACACCCAACTTATCGCCGGCAACTGCTTGAAAAAGAAGGCATAAAAGTAAAAGGAGACAAGATCATTGACTTCAAAACCATATTCTGGGATCCCGCCAAAGAGTTATGATCCTGGTTTTCGGTAAGTCCTTGTCCTTTCCCATCGATTTCTTAACTTGCTATCATGGAACCAACCATACCCACATTATACCAATGGGCAGGAGGCGAAGAAGCCCTGCAAACCCTCTTCCGGGTTTTTTATGACAAAGTCCTGCAGGACGACCTCATCGGTCCCGTCTTTCAGCACATGTCCGCGGACCATCCCCGGCACGTCGCCCATTTCGTGGGAGAAGTCTTCGGCGGGCCTAAACATTATACGCAGGATGACGCCGGCAGCCATGCCATCATGATCGCCCATCATATCGGGAAAAAACTCGACGAGCCAAAAAGAAAACGGTGGATCCAGATCCTCCTGGACGCCGCCGATGAGATCGGGATGCCCGCCGATCCTGAATTCCGCTCCGCCCTGGTCGGTTACCTCGAATGGGGCAGCCGGATCGCCGTACTCAATTCCACCGCCACGGAAAACCCCGTCACCGATACCGAACCTATGCCCCGCTGGGGCTGGGGAGAGACCGGAGGCCCTTACCAGCCCAAAACTTAAACCAGCTTATCCGGCGTGATCGGAAGCTCCCGGACCCTCTTCCCCGTTGCATTATATATCGCATTGGCCACTGCCGCCGCTACCCCGATCAAAGATATCTCCCCGATACCCTTCGTCCCCAGCGGGTTGATAATGGGATCAGGCTTATCGATAAAAATGGCCTCGACGTCCGGGATATCCGCATTCACCGGCACATGGTAATCGGCGAAATTCCCGTTCACATACCGGCCATAACGGTCATCCATCAGCGCCTCTTCCGTCAGCACCATGCCGATTCCCCCCACCGCGCCGCCGATCATTTGGCTGCTGGCCGTCTTATGATTGACGATCTTCCCCGCATCCACCACCGCCACCAGTTTCTTCACCTTTACCTGACCCGTCAGGGGATGCACATACACCTGCGCAAAATGCGCAGAGAACGAATACATCGAATATTTTTTAGCTTCTTCCCCGCCTTGCGACTCCTGCGTCAGTTCCAGCGAGGGCAGGTTATGCTGCTTCAAAATGCCCGCATAGTCAATGGGCGCTGTACTATCCGCCGGCAGGCCCGCGAGCGTATTCAGCTTTTGCTTGAATGCCACACAGCCGTCGTGTACGGCGGAACCTACGGAAGAGACTGTTTGCGAACCTCCCTGCGTAGGCGCGACAGGAAAAGAAGAATTGCCCAATTCAAATGTTATTTTATCCGCCGGGATCCCGAGCGTATCGGCCGCGATCAATACCATAGAGGTCCCCGTACCCGGTCCGATATCGCTGGTGGCGCTCTGTATATTTATCGTCCCATCGGGGAGTAATTTGATCTTCGCCTGCGATTTGCTGCGATAAGCCCCGAAGGCGCCGCACCCAATTCCATAACCCACCATCCATTCCCCGTCCCGCTGCTGACCTGGTGTGGCCGCCCGTTTATCCCATCCGATCCGGTCCGCCCCCTGCTGGTAACATTCTTTCAGGAATTTGCTGGACCAGGGCAGGTTTCGTTCCGGGTCCGTATAGGTATAATTTCTGAGCCGCAATTCGATAGGGTCTATATTCAGTTTATACGACAGTTCGTCGAGGGCCGACTCCAGCGCGAACGAACCCGTCGCTTCCCCGGGGCCCCGCATAGGCGCCGGAACGCCGACATTCAATGGAACGACCTTATAGCGCGTATTGGCGTTGGGGCTGGCATAGAGGAAGCGGGATACATTCACCGCATTTTCCGTAAACTCTTCGTATACTGCCGTTTGAGAATGCGACTCATGGGTAATGCCCACTAATTTCCCGTCGGCGGCTGCGCCCAATCCTATTTTCTGTATCGTCAATGGCCGGTAACCCACCAGCGTAAACATCTGCTCCCGTGTCAGCGTCAACTTTACAGGGCGCTTAACCAGCTTAGCCGCCTGCACCGCTGCTACCTCGTGAGGCCAGGTACGAAGGGATGAACCAAAGGCCCCGCCGACAAAACGGGAATTGATCTGTACATTTGCGGGGTCCAGCCCGAAGGCGTTCGCTATCGCCCTCTGGGACCCGATCACCCCCTGCGACTTTGTATACAGCGTCACCTTGTCTTCGCCATCCCAAAAAGCCGTCGTCACATGCAGCTCCATCGGGTTGTGCATCTCCGAAGGCAGCATATAATCCTGCTCGACGACGAACGGCGCATTCTTATACGCATCCGCCTCGCCCCTTACATAATCCTTGTACTTTCCTTCATTCGGCACCACCCCTTTATCAAAGTTCTTATGAAAATCCGTTTCGAACGGCTGTGCCTGGTAGGTAGTCTTAATAAGCGTCGCCGCATAGGTCGCCCTTTCAAACGTCTCTGCCACCACCAGCGCGATCGGATGCCCGTTAAAATGGACCTGGTTATCGTTGAATAGCTTCAATCCCCTGACCGGCTTTGCCGCGCCCGGCTGGTAACCCGGGACCTTTGGCGCGTTAAAAGGCGTGATCACCGCCAGCACACCCGGCGCCCGCTCGGCCGCCTTAGTATCCATTGCCGTGACCGTCCCATTGGTTATCGTCGCCGGCACCAGTACCCCGTAGGTCAGGCCCGGAACCTTATATTCACCGGAGTACTTCGCCCCGCCCGTAACTTTCAGCCGGCCGTCTACCCTGCTCAGCGAGTCTCCAACCTTACTCAGTGGTTCGCCAATAGTGTCTTTTTTCATGACAATAGTTTATTTGGCCGGCCGGAGGCCGACCCCTTGTTATGCGTTGAGGCCCGACGCCGTCGTCAACCCCTGCAGGATCGCATTCGGCGCGAGCTTTAATTTAAATTGATTGTAAGTATAGGCCTTAGCCCCCTGCATCGCAATCTGCGCCGCCTGCTTGAAATTTTCTTCGCTCGCCGGCTTCCCTTTCAGGAAAGCTTCCGATGCATGCAAACGCCATGGCTTATGCGCCACTCCACCCATCGCCAGCCGGGCGTCTTTGATCGTACCTCCTTCCATATCGAGCGCCACGGCCACCGACACCAGGGCAAAAGCATACGATGTTCTGTCCCTTACCTTCAAATAATGGACATGCTGGTTGAACGAAGAGACCGGCAGATCCACTGCCGTGATCAGCTCGCCTCTTTCCAGCGTATTGTCCTTTTCCGGTTGATCTCCCGGCAGGCGGTGAAAATCCCCGAACTTAATCGTCCTTTCTCCCCTGGGCCCCTTTACATGCACCACTGCATCCAGCGCCACCATCGCCACACTCATATCGCTGGGGTTGACCGCAATACATTTATCGCTCGCACCAAACAACGCGTGCATCCGGTTATTTCCTTCGAGAGCCCCGCAGCCGCTGCCCGGAGACCGTTTGTTACAGGGCATCGTCGTATCAAAAAAATACCCGCACCGCGTGCGCTGCATCATATTCCCTCCTGTCGTCGCCATATTGCGCAGCTGCGGAGATGCGCCCGCGTTGATCGCCAGCGACAACAAGGGATAGTCCTTCAGCACCAGCGGATGATCCGCCACCTCGCTGTTCGTAGCCAGGGCGCCGATCCGCAGCCCGGCCGCCGTCTTTTCGATCCCCTTCAGCGGCAAATGATTAATGTCCACCAGCCGTTCCGGAACCACCACTCCCATCTTAATCAGATCGATCAGGTTTGTCCCGCCCGCCAGAAAATACGCATGCGGCTCTTTCATTACAGATTGTATCGCCCCTGCTGCCGCTAAAGACCGGGTATATTGAAATGGATTCATGACTGATTAGTTTTAACTTCCTGGATCGCTTTTACAATATTCGAATAGGCCCCGCAGCGACAAATATTCCCGCTCATAAATTCACTGATCTGTTCGCGGGACTGCGTACGCCCTTCCTTTATCAGCGCCACCGCCGACATGATCTGCCCCGAAGTACAATACCCGCACTGGAAGCCGTCGTGTTTGATAAATGCTTCCTGCATCGGGTGCAGCTGCTCTCCATGGGCCAGGCCTTCGATCGTCGTGATCTTCTTCCCCTCATTGGTGACTGCCAGGCTCAGACAGGAATTTATCCGCACCCCGTTGACATGCACCGTGCAGGCCCCGCATTGTCCCCGGTCGCAACCCTTTTTCGTGCCCGTTAGATTCAATTGCTCGCGGAGCAGGTCCAGCAGCGTCATCCGGGGTTCGACCTTGACACTATACTTCATCCCGTTGACTTCCAGGTTGACCGGGATCTTCTCAAAGACATCCGCTACTTTCTCGTCCAATCGATTTTCCGCCGCCCTGACGATCGTGCCGGGCGTCAGCGCAATGGCCGATAATAAAGAAGACTGTTTAAGGAAATCACGGCGCGACCCGCTGAATACGTCATCGCCCGTTGATTCGTTGCCTGATTTTTTAGACATATCCTTTAAATTAATGATGCAAAAATAAATAATGAGGGTAACCGGACTCACTCCGAATTTACGGCATAATAGACTATCAGCAAGGGGAATGCCAGCTATCCCGCGACCCTTTAAAACTAATAAATAGATTAGTGATCATCTGCTGTACCGGTCATTTCTCCAGGGATAGGCGGTGTTGGAATATCCCCTCTCTTCCCAAAAGCCCAGCTTATTCCGGGTCAGGAACTCGATCCGGTTTATCCACTTGGACCCTTTCCAGGCATATAATTGCGGGGTGATCATCCGTACCGGTCCCCCGTGCTCCTTCGGTAAAGGTTTGCCTTCAACCGTATGCACCAGCAGTACATCGGGCTTCAGCGCCTCCTCGATGGCCATATTTGTGGTGTAGTCGTCATAGCCATAACACAGGACATGCGTAGCCGTCTCCTTTGGCGAGACCAGTGCCGCCAGGTCCATGAAGCGAACTCCCTTCCAGTTGACGTTCAGCTTCGACCAGGTCGTCACACAATGGAAGTCCGAAGTATCCTCCGTCTGCGGCAGCGCCATAAAATCCGGCCAGGTGAGGGTCGCCGGATGATCCACCGCCCCATCGATGGTAAGCTTCCAGTCCTCCAGCGGTACCTCCGGCTGAATGCCCAGGTCCAGCACCGGCCATTTGACCGTCAACACCTGCCCTACCGGCAGAACCGGCATGCCGTGGCGGTTCGGTTCTCCCAATCCCTGCGGACGGTCATCCGCTACGGAAGGCGTCTGTCGTATCTTCTCCTCGAAACGCGCCTTCAGCTTCATCCTTGCATCCACGACCCGGTTCAGCTTATCCGATTCATCCATAGATTAGCAGTTAATAGTGAAGATAACGTTGCGCTCATTTGCCCGAAATCCTTCATTTTATCCGAATCAAATTTAACCCTGAAAGCGTTATATCCTCATTCATATAACGAAAAATGACGGTGCAACAAACCGTACCTTGTTTGAATTTTATAAGTTCGTCTGTAGCTACCTTTGCATCATGAGTAAACCTGAAAGTGCGAAGGATTTCATTGACAACCGCCTCCCATTTCTAAATACAGCAGATCAGTTCACTGTATTTGAGAGAAAGGCGTACGCCAGCAAACCATTACCTTATAATAGAAGGGATTTTTATAAGATTTCTATAGTATTAGGGACCAGCAGGTTGCTTTATGCCGATAAAGGTATTGAAATAGACAGGCCTGCCCTGGTATTTTCAAATCCAATGATCCCCTATGCCTGGGAGCCAATCTCAGAAGAACAGGAAGGTTTTTTTTGTCTGTTTACCGAAGACTTTTTGAAAGCAAAAGACCGGGACCTGGTTTTACAGGATTCCCCCCTCTTTAAAATTGGTACTGATCCCGTATTCTTTATCAATGCCGGCCAGCTGGAATATATCAGCACGATATTTCAGAATATGCTGAGGGAGCTTAATTCCGATTATGTTCACAAATTCGACTTATTGCGGAACCATGTATACCTGTTGCTGCATGAAGCAATGAAAATGCAGCCATCGGTTAGCTATTTCAAACATCAAAATGCGGCCGTGCGTATAACATCGATTTTTCTTACATTGCTGGAACGGCAGTTCCCGGTCGATTCACCGCAATATTCCTTAAAGTTAAGGACTGCCAATGACTATGCCGAACACTTGTCTGTTCATGTAAATCATCTTAATCGCGCAGTTAAAGAAGTAACAGGGAAAACCACAACGGAGCATTTATCCGAACGTATCGTAAGAGAAGCAAAAGCTCTTTTAAAGCATACTGACTGGAGCATTAATGAAATAGCATATAGCCTTGGCTATGAATACCCCACTTATTTCAATAATTTCTTCAAAAAGCAGACCGGTGTCACTCCCACCTCTTTAAGGTAGATAGCCAATTGTTTGAATTCATTAGCATTTTGTTTGAGAACCTTTACACGCCGGCAGGTGTCCGAACTACCTTTGTGTCATCAAAAATTAAATATATGCAGACACAAAACAGGGTAAACGGAGTAGAAGGCAAGGTCGTTGCTATTACGGGCGCAAGCAGCGGAATAGGTGAAGCGACTGCGCTGTTGCTCGCCGGCCGCGGAGCAAGGGTCGTACTCGGCGCGCGCCGGCTGGATCGCCTCGAGGCTCTCGCTGCCCGTATCGCAGCAGCGGGTGGCGAGGCAGCCTATACACGTACAGACGTCAAACGGCGCGACGACTTGATCAACCTCGTCCAGCTGGCTTGCGAGCGGTACGGCAAGCTTGACGTTCTTGTCAACAATGCCGGCATTGGACCAGTCTCTCCCCTCGACGACCTGCGCGTCGACGATTGGGAGGAGATGATCGATGTCAATATAAAAGGCGTGTTATATGGCATTGCCGCAGCGCTGCCTGTCTTCCGCAAGCAGGGTTGCGGACATTTCGTCAACATTGCTTCAACAGCTGGTCATAAGATTGTGCCTGACCTGTCAGTGTACTCCGGCACGAAGTTCGCCGTGCGCGCCATCTCCGAGGGTTTACGCCAGGAGGCCGGCGATAAGCTGCGTGTGACGATCATTTCGCCAGGCTACGTTCGGACTGACATTGCCAATTCTGTTACAAATCCGGAAATAAGAGCCCGGCTCACCGCGTCCAGCGACAAGTTCGCGATACCGCCGGATGCGATCGCCCGCGCTATTGCTTTTGCGTTAGAGCAGCCGGACGATATTGATGTGAACGAGCTAATTGTTCGTCCCACGGCGCAGGGCTAACTCCGGGAAACTTGCCAGCCGGCATAGTTTTTTGGCTCTTTAATGATATCTGCCATGCCGCTGTTCATTCCCCGTGAATTTCATTTTCAATTCTGGCCAGCGATTTGGGCACTTCCCGGACGACCTGGCGGGCTTTTTTGTCCTTCCGGAAGCCGAGAAAGGTGGCGGGTTTGCGGATGCGGCCTGATTTCGTCCAGGTGGCAAATTCGAAATTGGCGACAAGCCGGGGTTTAACCCAATGTATAATGGCGCCCTTGGTATCCAGCACCTTGTTGACAAAAGGAGAATTGTCGATCTCCAGCGCTTTCAATTGTTTTAATATACCGGGCATTTCTTTTTGCTTATAGCCACCGCCGGACCGGCCGATCCATTCCAATTTACCTTTTGCATTGTAGGCCCCAAACAGCAGTGACCGGAAAGAGCGGGCTTTGTCTGATTCGGCCCAGCCGCCGATGACGAATTCCTGCCGCTTCCGGGTCGGGGTCTTCAGCCAATTATTGGCGCGTTGACCGGGAACATAAGGGCTGTCTTTTTTCTTTGCGACGATGCCTTCGAGGTTGCGGTCGAGCATTTCAGCATACAATGCGGGGCCGTTATCAAATGACATGCTGAGGCGGAAGACAGGGTCATTATCGACCAGGGATTCGAGCAGCTGTTTCCGCCTTTCAAGAGGAAGACCCATGATATTATAGCCATCCAGCCAGAGCAGGTCGAAAACGCAATAGGAAATATCCGTGTTATGACCATTGTACAATTGCAGGGCGTCAAAGTCGGGCATTCCTTCGTCATTGAACACGACAACTTCCCCATCGATAATGGCGTCGTGCCCCAGCCTTTTTAAGGCATTTACAATGGGCGGATACCGGGTGGTATAGTCTTTGGCGCTGCGGGAATCCATACGGACCTTTCCTTTTCTAACATGAGAAATGATGCGGTAACCGTCCCACTTGATCTCGTAAAGATATCCGGGGTCATCGATGGGGTCTTTGGTCAGCGTACAAAGCATGGGGTCTATCCTGCCCGGCATGGCCTGCTTTTTACCGGCTTTTATAAACTGGCTGATCTGCACGGGGGATAACCTTGCTGTCATAGTCATGGGTATGTAAAATTCATGCCATCCGTTGTTCTGTGCCGGGATAGTTTTTCAAAAAGGTAGTATTTTCTTAGTGCAGGATCGTCTTTTTTCCCAGCCATTTCCCTATCTTTAGCTGCCCCAATAAATACCCTAATTATAACTAAAGACAAGATGCTAAAGCATATCCTTATGATCGATGATGACCCGGACGACGCGGCCTTCTTCGTGGATGCCATTGCCGATTTATCGCCAGATACGCTTGTCTATCATCTCGGGGCCGGTGATAAGGCCATTGAATTCCTGCTCCGGTGCAATAAAGAACAATTTCCTGATATCATTTTTATGGATATCAGCATGCCGGCCATCGACGGCTGGGAGTGCCTGAGAGAGATCAAGAAGCTCATGGCAAATAATCATATCCCCATTGTTATGTTCTCCACCCTCAATTTTAAAATGCAGGGACTTACGCCTTCCGACGTTGGCGCTGCAGCCTTTATGACCAAGGCCGATACGATGGCAGGGCTGAAAGCTAATTTAGCCAAACTGTTTAGCAGTCTTTTCCCGGAAGGGCATAGTTTACCGAGTACCTATTGACTCACCAGCCGGTAATCTTCCGTCACTATATAATGTTTTAGGGTGGTGATCTTTAACTCCTGTCCCTTTTCCGTCATATAAACCTTCTTTAGCTCGCGGAAATTCTTGTCATTATCCAGCATACCGATGATGCAGGAATATTTTTCCGGTCCTTTTTGCAGAACGGGGTGCGGTTCCGTGCCCATGTCCGGGAGCTTGATGGTGTCCTCGCCCGTCAGTCCTTCGAATTCACATTTTGCAAGATATTTCATTGTAACCGGCGTCTCATACAGGCGAACGGAGAAATACATTTCATTGAGACGGTTTTCGGTCTTGACCCGGTATTCCGCCACCGCCTCTTTTTTTACATGAGCGCGGAATTCGGGATTGCGTTTGAACATCGACATGGCCGGCCGTTTGACGGCCGGGCTGTCTGTTGTGGCGGCAGGCTCCCCGGCGGAAGAATGGCAGGCCGAAAAAGAAAAGATTGCTGATAGGGCGAAGATCATCGCGGATATGGGTCTAAACATAAAAACGTCAAAAGGGTTAAATTCTTTTGGCGTAAAACGGGCAAATTTTGTACCAGAGCTGTAAGATCCAAAATTAAGGCTGCCCTGACCCGCCCGAAGAGCCATAAATTTGCCCATTCGCATAACTTCCGTTGTCTGCGGCCAATTGCACATAAATGGAAGCCAGCTCAGCTGGTTGCCCCGGCCGGCCCAGTGGTGTCTGGCCCCCAAAGTTTTTCAGTTTTTCCTGGGTGGCTCCTCCACTGACCTGCAACGGTGTCCAAATTGGCCCGGGCGCCACTCCGTTAACCCGGATGCCTTTTGGCCCGAGCTGTTTGGCAAGCGATTTTACATAATTCATTGTTGCAGCCTTTGTCTGGGCGTAGTCATATAAATTAGGGGAGGGATCGTAGGCTTGTTCCGAAGTAGTACCGATTATGACCGAACCCGGTTTCAAATGTGGCAGGGCTGCCTTGATAATCCAAAAGGGCGCGTAGATATTTGTCTTCATGGTCCAGTCAAACTGTTCCGTCGTTATATCGAGTATGGACTCATGGCTTTGCTGCCTTCCCGCATTATTTACCAGGATATCCAAACCGCCAAGACCGCTGACGGCATCCGCTACGAGTTTCTGGCAAAAGGTTTCATCCCGCAAGTCGCCAGGGATGGCTATCGCTTTGCGGCCTTCTTTTTTTATCAGCTCAATTACTTCACGGGCATCGGGTTCTTCGGTGGGATAATAGTTGATTGCCACGTCTGCCCCTTCGCGCGCAAAGGCGATGGCTGCCGCACGCCCCATTCCCGAGTCACCGCCTGTAATCAATGCCTTGCGGCCTGCCAGTTGGCCGGAGCCCCGATAGCTGGTTTCACCATGGTCCGGACGGGGGTCCATCTTGCCGGCAAGGCCCGGCCATGGCTGAGACTGGCCATTAAAAGGCGGTTTAGGATATTTGGTGGTCGGGTCCTTTAATTCCTGTGGGGCTGCCGCAACTCCGTTATTGTTCCTATTCATGGATGATTTTTTTCTATTGATCGCTATTTTCATGCCCGCCCGGAAATGGCGGCGGGCCGCCCGGAAATGGCTACGGTCCGACACAAATCAGGCCGCGTCATTCACCTATCTTTCGTAATTTTCCTGCCGGCATATATAATATATATAAACCATGAAAGGATTGAAGACGATTTTTTTTCTATTAATCTCCAATAGCTTTATGACCTTCGCCTGGTATGGCCATTTAAAATTCAAGGACTATTCCTGGGGGAAGAATTTGGGCCTTTTTACCATTATTCTTATCAGCTGGGGCATGGCTTTCTTTGAATATCTTTTCCAGGTTCCTGCCAACGAAGGCGGTTTCAAGGACAACGGCGGCCCATTTTCCCTGGTCCAGCTAAAGACCATACAGGAAGCCATTACACTCACCGTGTTCATGGCTTTCACCCTGATCTTCTTTAAGGAAGAAAAGCTCGCCTGGAACCACCTGGCGGGTTTTGCGCTGATCGTGCTCGCCGTGTTTATTATATTTAAGAAGTGGTAATTTCGGGCAAATACTTCGTCTACTTCTTTCCGTGGCGGAAAAAGCCTTGATCTCCTCAACACAATAATTTGACCTTCTCAACACAACCCGGGAATTTTTTTCCGCCGACCTTTACATCCATAATCAAAAGTCAATAGTATGGAAAAATGTGTTTTAATAACAGGTGCATCGTCGGGCATCGGTAAAGAAGCGGCCCGATATTTCGCCGCAAAAGGCTGGAAAGTGATTGCCAGCATGCGCAGCCCCGAAAAGGAAGACGAACTGACAAAGCTGGATAATGTATTGGTGCAGCAACTGGATGTCGAGGACACGGTTTCTATTGAAACGGCCATACAAAACGGCATCGAACGGTTTGGGCATATCGATGTGCTGATCAACAATGCAGGATATGGACAGCTGGGTATTTTTGAAGCCATGACGCCCCGGCAGGTGGTCCGGCAATTTGATGTAAATGTGTTTGGGGTTATGAATACCATCCGGGCTATTTTGCCGCATTTCAGGGAAAGAAAGGATGGTATCATCCTGAACGTAAGCTCGGGCGCAGGCAGGTTCACCCTACCCACGCTGTCCATGTATGCCGCTTCCAAGTTTGCGCTGGAAGGTTTTAGCGAGGCCTTGTCTTTTGAATTGTCGACCTTAAATATTAAAGTAAAAATCGTAGAACCAGGTGGTACGGAAACCAATTTCAGTAAGGTAGGCAATGGAGAATTTGCTGTTGACCCGGCTTTGACGGAGTACCAGCCCTTTTTGGATGCTGCCGGTAAAATGTTCCAGGATCTCCGCAATGCCAGGCTGGTTAGCGCGGAAGACGTAGCTGCCGTCATTTTCAACGCAGTTACCGATGGTACGGATACTTTGAGATATGTAATAGGGAACGATGACTTTATGACACGCATCAACGCCCGCCGGCAAATGGCAGACCAGGATTACGTCAATTCTATCCGTCAGGGATTTACCCGATATTTGCCAGTGTAATTACTATGAGTACGAAAGAAAACCAGCTACCGGCCATTGTCTACTCCTGTTATTTTAATGCGAGTACAAAAGGAGAGCATTTTGTACCCGACCATGTTTTCAGCTACCAGGTATCCGGATCGATCATCGTCAATGATGGCAACCACGAATACGTATTTACAGAAGGCGTATTCCGGTTTTTTAAAAGGAACCAGCTGGCAAGGTATGCCAAGATCCCACCCCCAAACGGGGAATTTAAAACGTTGGCCATCCGTTTTGATCAACAGGTTTTAAGAGAGTTCAGCTCGGAGTACGGATATACCGCTACAAAAAAATATATGGGAGAACCTTTTTTGGAGCTGACCAACTCGTCTCATTATAAAAGTTATATGGATTCTCTCCTCCCCTATATGAAACCCGGCGGTGAACTGGATAAACAGCTGGTCAGCCTGAAGCTGAAAGAGGCCTTGCTGGTCCTGCTAAAAGTCAATCCTGAGCTGAAGGATGTACTATTTGACTTTAGCGAACCAGGGAAAATCGAGCTGGAGGAGTTTATGAATGAGAGCTTCCGTTTTAATGTAGGCCTGCAGCGATATGCTTATATGTCCGGGCGCAGCCTGCCTACTTTTAAACGGGACTTTAAAAAGATATACAACACGACACCCGGCCGCTGGCTTATAAAACGCCGGTTGGAGGAAGCCTGGTTCCTGATAAAAGAAAAAGACAAAAAACCTTCAGAGGTTTATCTGGAGCTGGGTTTCGAGGATTTTTCACACTTTACCTACGCTTTCAGAAAAGCCTATGGCGTGGCTCCTTCTAAAATAAATTTGCCCGAACGGCATTAGTCTACGGCTGCTGCCTACCGGGCAGCAAACAGAATTGGAAGAAAGTATTCCTTTACGATAATAAAAGACAAAGCGTAACCGATCAGGGATCACCGATACCTGCCAAGATGGATCAAAGTTTATCTTCCGCTGTCTCTACATCCCAATGGGCCAGGAGTAGCTCGAAGCGGTGCTGTTCAGACCTGGCCAAAGCGTCAAGGTCCGGGAAGAGCTGCTTTTTATAGGGAGTCACGAGATTTTCATCGAAGGCAGTAGCTACGTTTTTGAAAACGACGGTTACGCGGTAGTCCCAGCGTGTTTCTTCCCCGCTGTGGAAACGAGGCGCCTCCGCCTTGATGCTGATGACATCTCCTTTTTCCTGGGCTCTTTTCAGCAACGGATAGTGATTGGTTTTCCAAAGCCGGATAAATTCTTCGGCATACCCCCATTTGACGCGGTAATAACTTTCTATCGTAAAATATTCGGCAGATGCAGGAGGTGGTTTTTGTGCGGAAACCTGCCCGCCTACAAAGACAATGAAGAAGAATGCTGCCAGGGCGACTAAACGGGATTGCTTTTTTACAATGTTCATGCTGAAAAAGTATTTGGTGGTTATAAAATAAACAACGTTGCACTTCCACCCACGGCGCTGTTTAATTAGTCTATAAATTAAGTAGCCTTTGCCGAATAAACAAATTAATTCCCTGGCCAGGAGTGACATTGCCGCAGTTGTCGTATTTTAGTGTCCCATGGAAGAACAATTATTTAATACCCTGGTCCAGGTCAGACGCCAGCTGCACCAAAATCCGGAATTGGGTTTTACGGAATTCAAAACGGCGGCCCTGGTAGAGGCCCGGCTGCGGGAACTGCAAATCCCTGTTGAGTCTGTTGCCGGGACTGGCTTGATCGGTTCTCTAAAAAAGGGAGCAGGGCCGACGGTGGTGCTGCGTGCTGATATGGATGCCCTGCCGGTATTGGAAGGCTCGAATGTGCCTTTTCCGTCGCTGACCGAAGGCCTGATGCATGCCTGCGGTCATGACCTGCACATGACCATGCTGCTGGGTGCGGCTTATTTATTAAAAGATGCCGAATTTGAGGGAACGGTTAAGTTTGTTTTTCAGCCTTCGGAGGAAAGCAACCTGCGTAGCCCGGAAAAAGGGAAGTCGGGCGGGCAGCTGATCATGGAAAGCGGCAAATTAAACGACGCCGATGCCATACTTGGTCTGCATGTCAATCCTTTACTGCCTTTGGGGCAGCTGGAATATAAACTGGGTGAGGCCCTGGCCAATGTGGGCAATTTTTCCATCCGGATAAACGGAAAGGGGGGACACCCGGGAGCCATGAAACATGTCATCGACCCGATTGCGGTAGCCGGTCCGCTCATTACCGCAGCCCATGCGCTGGTCGGCGTGCAACCCGACCCACCCACCGCCGTGCTGGCTATTACCCATGTAGAGACCCTGGCAAAGCCAAGTTTTAATGTCATTCCTTCCGGCATGCTGCTGCAAGGGTCATTGAGGGCTGTGCGGATCGATGATTATAATGATATAGTGAATAGACTTGGCGCCCTGCTGAAAAAACTGGAAGCCGAATTCAAATGCCAGATCGAGCTTGACTTCAGCGCTTATTACCCCAGCCTGCTGAATGATGCGGGTATCCATGAAATGCTGTCGCCCGTACAGGAAAAGATCTTTGGGAAAACAAATGTCATAGAAGGTCAGGCTTACCTGGTCGGAGAAGATTTTTCCTTTTATTCAAGGGTCATGCCGGCCCATTTTTATTTTTTGGGAGCTAAAACAGCCGGGAACAGCTCCTTTTGGCTACACCACCCCCAGGTGACGTTCAATGAGGATTGTATTAAATATGGCTCGCCGCTGCTGGCGGAAGGGGCGCTGCGCTTGCTGCGGACAGTGAAGGCGAAGCAGGGCGCCTATAATAACCCGTCAATTTCTGCATTGAATTCTTTTACAAACTCCTGATAGTAAACTCCTGTAGCAGGACCGGAATAACCGGTGTGTATCCTGGCGACCTTGCCTTTTTTGTCGATGATTATCGTCGTCGGAAAAGCGAGAAAGCTATTTAAAGCCGGAAGAGATTTTGCCACGACTGCTTTGTCGGCTATTCCGCCAAACACCTGGTCATAAGTGATGTCATATTTTTCGCGAAAACGGGTGAGGACTTTTCGGACAAAAGCAGAGTCTGTTTGCCGTTCGTATTGAATGGAGACGACGGCAATCCCTCTTTTTACGCAGTTGGGGCACCAGGTGCCGTCGATATCCGGAAAGGAAAAATCAAATGCAGTAAATCCCTCTTTGAGCCAGGTCTGCCGGGAAGGAACAAGGCGGCAGCCGTGAGTAGCGTTAACAGTGAAAGAGTGAGTTTTCTCATAAAGAAGACACATTTTGTTAAGGGTAAAAAAATGCCTTGCAGCGACAGCCGGTGTCGTTGCTAAAGACGAAACAGTATGGCAAAAATGGAATTCGCTCTTATTGCATCATAGGATGCAGGTGGAAAAAGGTTGTATAGTCTACTGAAATAGTGGACAAAAGTATAACAAAATGAATAGTTAAAAAAAAATTCTTCATAGAGGATAAATTTTCGGTCGGCCCGATGACCATTCAAGGCAAGCATATTGACCTGCTGAGGCAAATTCTTTCGTCCGGGCCAGCTTAGTTTTGTCGAAATAATTTCAAATGGAAAATATCAAAGACAAGGTTGTAGTTATTACAGGAGCGAGCAGCGGCATGGGCGCCGTAACAGCGCGCAAGCTGGTTCAGCATGGAGCAAAGGTAGTTTTAGCAGCACGCCGGGAAGATAAATTGCAGCAGCTGGTCACCGAATTGGGTACGGCGGCTATTTTCGTTAAGACAGATGTCTCCAGGCGTGCGGACGTCGACAACCTGATCCGTCAGGCCATAAAGGAGTTCGGAAAAGTCGATGTGTTATGGAATAATGCCGGGATTATGCCGATCTCTTTCTTCGAAGAAGGAAAGGTAGAGGAATGGGATCGCATGATCGATATCAATATCAAAGGAGTGCTCTATGGCATCAATGCTGTTTTGCCGTATATGCTTGAAAGAGGGCAGGGACATATATTAGCTACTTCTTCTATCGGCGGAAAAATAACCTTTAAAAGTGGTGGTGTCTACAGCGGAACCAAGTTTGCCGTAAGGGCCATTATGGAAACGCTGCGGGATGAAACGGCCGGGAAGATCAAAACGACCACCATCTATCCCGGGGCTGTGACAACCGAGCTTGGCCAGGACATTACCAGTCCCAAAGTATTTGAACTGTTTGGCGCCCTGCAGAACATTGACAGGCTTGATGCCGATGCGATAGCAGACGCGGTGATCTATGCCATCAGTCAGCCTGGAAATATAGCCATTAATGATATAACTTTACGACCGATTGGATCATTCATGTAAAACCTGGTTATGTACGTCGATACATTATACCTTCCGGATATTGACATCGTCTTTACGTCGTGCAACAGCAGAAAAAATGTTCATGAGGATTATATGCCGGAACATATTTTATGCCATGTGTTCAGCGGAGAGATATGCATTAATGAAGGACAGCGGCAGACTGTATATCCCGCCGGAAATTCGCTGTTACTCAAACGGAATGCTTTGTTGAAATGCGAAAAAAGGCCCGATGCCGCCGGAAATGCTTTTCATGTGATCTTCCTCCTTCTAAGAAAAGATTTCCTCCAGGAATATGCGCTGCAAAATGCTATTTCGACCGTCTCAAAACCATCCGGTATGTTTCTGCAGGTAAAAAATTGTAAAAATACAGCCCCGTTACAGGGGCTGTTCAATTCGTTGACCCCCTATTGGAGGACCGGCACGACACCGAGCCCGGCTATGACGAAGCTCAAGCTGACAGAAGCTGTGATCTGCCTGCTCGAACAGGATCCATCGCTGACCGGCTGGTTATTTCATGTGGCGGAGCCGGGCAAGCTGGACCTGGAAGCTTTTATACAGCGTAATTATATGTTCAATGTGCCCATGAGCAAATTTGCCGAATTGTCGGGGCGCAGCCTTTCCACTTTTCAGCGTGACTTCCAGAAAATTTTCGGGATGTCTGCCAGCGCCTGGCTGTTAAACAGGAGATTGGAAGCAGCCCACGAGGCCTTACTAAATCCGGCAGTCAAACCCAAGACCGTTTACATGGAGGTTGGATTCGAAGATCTTGGGCATTTTTCCAGGACATTTAAGGAAAAGTATGGATATAGCCCCTCACAGGTAAAAAATCCATGTTAATAATCCATTCCCATACCCGGGGCGCCGCCGGGAATCGAGCCTTCTTCCGATTTAGGCTTATCCGAAATGACACATTCTGTAGTCAGCAACATCCCGGAAATGGAAGCCGCGTTTTCCAGGGCGATGCGGGTGACCTTGGTGGGATCGATGACGCCGGCCTTCAACAATTCTTCATAGACTTCAGTGCGGGCGTTGAACCCGAAGTCGCCCTTGCCTTCTTTTACTTTTTGCACGACGATGCTGCCTTCTAGGCCACTGTTATTGACAATCTGGCGGAGTGGTTCCTCGATCGCACGTTTCACAATGTTTATTCCGGTGGTCTCGTCGGGATTATCGCCTTTCAAGGTTTCAAGGGATTCGATGGCGCGGATATAGGCCACGCCTCCACCGGGAACGATACCTTCCTCGATGGCTGCGCGGGTGGCATGCAGGGCATCGTCTACCCTGTCCTTTTTTTCTTTCATCTCCATTTCTGTTGCGGCGCCTACGTAGAGAACGGCTACTCCGCCGCTGAGCTTGGCCAGTCTTTCCTGTAATTTTTCCTTGTCATAGTCAGAGGTCGAAGCGCCGATCTGCGCCTTGATCTGGCCGACCCGGGCCGCGATATCTTCTTTCTTCCCCTTACCGCCGACGATGATGGTATTGTCCTTGTCGATGGTGACAGAATCAGCAGAACCCAGGTAGCTAAGGTCGGCGTTTTCCAGTTTATACCCCTGTTCTTCGCTGATGACGATACCTCCGGTGAGGACGGCAATATCCTGCAACATTTCCTTTCTCCTGTCGCCAAAGCCGGGGGCTTTTACCGCCGCCACCTTCAACGTGCCGCGAATTTTGTTGACGACCAGGGTAGCGAGGGCTTCCCCGTCCAGGTCCTCGGCGATGATCAGCAGGGGGCGGCCGCTCTGCGCTGATTTCTCCAGCAGGGGCAGCATATCCTTCATCACGGAGATCTTTTTATCATAAATAAGAATGTAGGGGCTCTCCAGCGTTGCCTCCATTTTTTCCGAATTGGTAACGAAATAAGGGGAGATATACCCGCGGTCGAATTGCATACCTTCGACTACTTCCACTGTTGTAGCAGTACCCTTGGCCTCTTCCACGGTGATGACGCCCTCCTTCCCTACTTTGCCAAATGCTTCCGCAATCAGGGCGCCGATGGTCTCGTCATTATTAGCGGATACAGTGGCCACCTGCCGGATCTGCTGGCTATCGTTGCCGATGGTCTGGGATGACTGCCGGAGATGATCGACTACGACAGCGGTGGCCTTGTCGATACCGCGTTTGAGGTCCATCGGATTTGCGCCTGCGGCCACGTTCTTCAGCCCTTCGCTGATGATGGCCTGTGCCAGTACTGTAGCCGTAGTGGTTCCATCGCCGGCAATATCCGCCGTTTTGGAGGCCACTTCCTTTACCATTTGGGCGCCCATATTCTCAATAGGGTCTTCCAGCTCGATATCCTTTGCCACGGCAACTCCATCCTTGGTAATAGAGGACGCGCCAAATTTCTTTTCAAGTACTACATTGCGACCCTGGGGTCCGAGAGTGACCTTAACGGCGTCGGCGAGTATGTCAACGCCTCTTTTCATTTTGTTTCTGGCTTCGATGCTAAAGAAAAGCTGCTTTGCCATAGGTGGTTCGGTTTTTTAGTGGTAGTTATACTATATCGGTGCAGCAAGCTATGTGCCAGTCCATCAGCTAGCCGCCTCCTGCCTATGTTCATATTCATCGATGGCCTGGCCGATCGCCGTGCCGAGGTCGGATGTTTTTCCGCTATCGGTATGGACCCATAGCCCATTTTTTCTTTTCAGACGCATTTCCGGAAGAACGGAATCCCCTTGCGGGCCTCCCGTTTTAAAATTCCGGACAATATAATAAGGTTGGGAATAATGAAGCTCGACATCCGCCAGGAGATGTACTTTCAGGCGGCCGTTGTCGGCCAAAAAATTAAAAGCTATGGTATACGAAGCGACTTGCATAGTTAATAGCTTTTGTTTAAAAATTGGGTTTTAAATCAGCTATCCAACACTCGTACCACTTTGTAAATTCCACTGAATCTAGGTGTTTTCTCTTATGTTTTAACCAGGTTTTCCTGTCCTTTTTTCATTACAACCGAAAAATTGACCTATGGAAAGAATTGATCTGTCAGTTTCAACATCTGGCCGATATCAAATGGTTTCTTCAACCAGGTATTGGCCCCGGCTCTTTTGGCCAGTGCTTCCAGGTTATCCTCCGCTGAAAAGTAAATGACGGGAATCGAGCTGGATGAAGGGTTAGACCGGAGCATTTGAATGGCTTCCGGACCGCAGATTCCAGGCATGTTGTGATCCATAAAGATCAGGTCTGGCTTGAATTGCTGTACCGCCTCCATCAATTCTTCACAGCCTAATAAAACAAGGACCTCATATCCGTGCCTTTCGAAGACGAGTCTGCAAACGAGCAAATGGTCGGGATTGTCATCAATCAGCAGCAATTTCTTTTTTCGGGCCATAATACAGGGTTTATAAAAACAGATAAACGAATCGGATGCCAATTCCCTGGTTCAGCCTGAAACGGATAGTAGGCTGATTTTCTTTGACAATTTTCTCCAGAATTATGGAATTAAGGCAATAGATAGCCTGGAATGTGGAAATTACACCTCGCTCCGGCTTATTGAGCGGGCAGGCCGATTTCAAACAGCGCTCCCTGATCCGGATATCCTTCGGCAGTGATATAACCATTGTGATTTTCCACGATCCTTTTGCAGATCGCCAGGCCTAAGCCTGATCCGGGAAAGTCGTCCCTGCCATGAAGCCGTTCGAACATATCAAACACCTTTTCCGCGTATTGCGGATCAAATCCAATCCCATTGTCTTTTATGGTGATCCGGAGAAACCGGCGGTTTACAGGATGCTGGTCATCCTTGTCGACCGGTCTTACTATTTGGGTACTGTTTATCTCGATTTGCGGAGTCCTTGATTTATGATGATATTTCAGGGAATTACCGATCAAATTCGTTAATAATTGCCTTAATTGAAAGGCAACTCCAGGGACTGGGGGCAATGGTTTGCAGACAATCGATGCATGTAGTTCGTCGACGGTCTCGCGATAAAATGCAATAATCTCATGTAGGGTGGCATTCAAGTCCACTATTTCGAACTGCTCTTTCCGGTCGGATATTTTTGTTAATGCCAGAAGATCCTCTATCAATCCCTGCATACGCCGGGCGGCATCTGCTGACCGGATTAGAAAACTCTTTTGCCTGCCGTTTAACAGCAGCTCTTCATCATCCAGAATAGCGGAATGGTACAGCTGAATTTTACGCAGGGGTTCCTTCATATCGTGCGCAGCGGCAAAAGCAAACTGCTGAAGCTCCTTGTTCTGCGACTCAAGCTGCCGGGTATATTGCCGTATCCTTTCTTCCGCATTCTTTCTTTCGGTAAGATCGCGTGTCACCTTTGAAAAGCCGGTAACCCTGTTCTCTTCGTCGTGTAAGGCGGTAATTACGATACTTCCCCAGAATGTACTGCCGTCTTTACGGACCCGCCACCCTTCGTGAATAGCCTTTCCCATTTTCCGGGCTTCAGCCATTAGTTTCTCGGGCAGCCGTCCCTCCTGGTCAGCCATGGGGTAAAATATGCGGAAATGATTCCCCACTATTTCATCTTCCGTGTATCCTTTTATTTTCTGAGCCCCTTTATTCCAGTTTTGTATTATTCCATTGCTATCCAACATTAATATAGCATAGTCTTCTACTTCTTCGATCATTTCGTGATATCTCTGCTCACTGGTCTTCAATGCCACTTTCTGGTCGGCCATTTTCTGTTCAGGGTTCCCATATCGCTGTTCACTGTTTTTCTCCTTTTTTGCGCCTCCCCCCATAAGTGCTTGATTTATGTTTCAGTAAATTCCACATATTCCATGCCGGATTAACCAGGGAATGTCCGCACCGGTCAGACTACCTGCTTTTTAAACTGATTGGGGCTAAGGCCTACTTCGCTTGCCAGATTTTTGTGGGAAGGCTGTAATATTTTTCATGACCGGCCTACTAATGAAAGCGAATAGTTACACTTTCATTTTATGTTTATGCTGCAACTGACCAACGTCAAAAAGGCTTACAACAGGTACCTGGTGCTGGACATTCCTTTTCTTCAACTTCACAGTGGAATTTATTGGGTAAAGGGTCCCAATGGCTCGGGTAAGACCACCTTATTCAAGATGGTAGCGGGCCTGCTTCCTTTTGAAGGGGATATTTTATTTAAAAACACCAGTCTGCGGCGCCAACCACTTGTCTACCGGCGAATGGTGAGCTGGGCGGAAGCGGAACCTCTTTATCCGGCATTTTTGACCGGGACGGAGATAATATCCCTGTACCGGGATATACGAAAGGTCCCGCAGAAGGAGGTGGAAAGACTGATCGATGATTTTGCCGTGAAGGCCTATGTGGATAATCCCATAGGGACATACTCTGCGGGGATGACCAAAAAATTATCTCTTATGCTGGCTTTTCTGGGTGATCCTCCGCTGATCGTATTGGACGAGCCCTTGATCACACTGGACGCGGAGGCCTTAACATCCGTGTGTACCTATATTGGTGAAAAATGTAAAAATTCCGAAACAGTTTTTTTAATGAGTTCGCACCAGGAAGCGGACATGGGACTTTTGCCTGCCGGCAATGAATTGCTCATCCGCGACCGCACTATTTTTAATTAAATGAGCTATCCGTATAAGTTGTTGTTTCGGTCCCTGGTCGGACCTTTTTACAGGGAGAACATCAGCCTGTTTTTCTTTTTGTTTGTCGTTATGGTTGGAGTTGTAGGCGAAGTGGATGGGGCCGAGCTTTGGCAATATCACTATTCCCTGGCGCTTGCGATGTTGCAAAATTACAGTTATCTGGCGTTTGTTTTTGTCGCCTGGTTATTATACACGAGAAAATGCGTTAGATTCGTTTCCGGCCTATTACAACAACCGCCTCATAGTTTCATTACGGTCTACAATAACCTTGGCAGAACAAAACGGTTTAGATTATTCCTGCTTGTCGAAGTTTGGTTATTGCTACCTATCCTTATTTATGCTGCATTTGTTGTCGCTTATGGGTGGATCCATCATTTGTACTTTCCGATAGCACTGGTAGTGGTATATTTGTTGTTACTCTGTTTTTTTTCAGCGTTGTGGTTTATTTATTTATTAGAAAATTTGTATAAGGACAAGCTGTTAAAAATAAAAATCAGACTCCCGTTTTCATCGGCTTACGAAGTGATCTTGCTACGATTTGTCGCACACAAGCAGAAGATCATGTGGTTGGGTTTTACAATTTTTACCTGCGGCGTACTTTATATGGTTGCTTTGAACAATATGGTGAACGACTATGAGACGGTTTTTCCCTTTTTGCTCTTCAATTTTGGCATTCTTGCCCACGGGGTAATTGTGTTTGGTATCCGGGAATTTGAAGAGACCTATTTAAGCTTCTATCGGGGGGTACCGGTTTCTTTATTAAAAAGGTGGGTGGAATATTCGTTGGTTTATTTTGTTTTGTTGATCCCCGAGTTTATTACCACCATCCTGCTTGTTCCCGTCCATCTGCATTACGGCGATGCTATTCTTTTTTCCGTATGTGGATATGGATTAGTGCTGTTAATGAACGGTATCACTTTTCTTCGGAATTTCAGCAGGAAAGAATACCTCTTTCTTTTATTGATGATCTTTTGTGTCCAGTACGTCTTTCTGGCCTGGATCGGACTTCTACTGTTGTGCGGGGTGTTGTTTGCGGCGGCTTTTGTCTCCTTTTTAGCTGGGTATTATCGATTTGGACGGGCCGTTGTGCAGTAGCGATCCCATTTAAACCGACTAAAGCCCGTACTTTTGCAGCATGTTACTAAATTCCGGCACCATCAACAAGCTCCTGGCTCCCCTAAAGATCGACGAATTGAATGAATTGCAATTGGCGGCCCTGCAAGCCGGGCAGGCGGGTCAGGACCTGGTGTTGCTGTCGGATACCGGTTCGGGAAAAACGCTGGGGTTTTTGCTACCGGTGCTGGCCTTGATGGACGAGCGGGCCGCGGGTACGCAGGCCATGGTGATCGTCCCTTCCCGGGAACTGGCTATTCAAATAGAGCAGGTTTTTAAGCTGATGGGGACTGGTTTTAAAGTTACCTGCTGTTATGGTGGTCACTTGCGGGAAACGGAAGAAAATAACCTGATCGAAGCGCCGGCCCTCATTATTGGAACGCCCGGCCGGCTGGCCGATCATATTCGCCGCAACAATATTCATACCGGCAACATAAGAACCCTGGTACTGGATGAATTCGACAAATCCCTGGAGTTGGGATTCCAGGAGGAAATGGCTGAGATCATCGACTCTCTGCAGTCTTTAAAGAAAAGGATCCTTACTTCGGCGACTGCAGCCGCAGAGGTCCCTGCCTTTGTAGGGCTGAAGAACCCGCAGACACTGGATTATCTCTCCGGCGAAAAGACAGAACGGCTTGCTCTTCAATTGGTGGAAAGCCCGGACCAAGACAAGCTGCAGACCCTCTTCCGGCTCCTTTGCCGGATCGGCGACCGGAGCGCCATCGTGTTTTGCAACCACCGGGAATCGGTAGAACGTGTCAGCGCCTTCTTAAAGGAGAAAAGCATCGTCAACGTCTTTTACCATGGCGCGCTGGAACAGCCCGAACGGGACAGCGCCCTGGCCAAGTTCAGGAATGGAAGCTCGGATGTGCTGGTCACGACCGATCTGGCCTCCCGGGGATTGGACGTGCCGAATATCCGCTATATCATCCACTACCATTTACCGGCTACAGAAGAAGTATTTATCCATCGCAATGGCCGGACGGCCCGGATGGATGCCAGCGGAACGGCCATTCTCATTTTAAGTCCCGATGAGACGGTACCTGCCTATATAAAAGACTCCCCTACCCTTGTCGAGCTGCCCGAGACGGCGGTACTACCGGCCAAACCCAAATGGACGACTTTGTTTATCTCCCTTGGCAAAAAACACAAGGTCAACAAAGTGGATATCGTAGGATTTTTTACCCATAAAGGTCAGCTGAAAAAAGAGGATATAGGGCTCATCGAAGTAAAAGACTTCTTTTCTTTTGTGGGTATTCGTAAGTCGACGGTAACGCATGTGCTGCAGCTGATAAAGGACGAAAAGCTAAAGAATAAAAAAGTGAAGATCGACGTAGCGAAATGATCGCTATGGCCGCAGCCAATGCAATTTAAATAAAATCATTTACACTATGTTGCCTTGGCCTGTTTGGGCTTACCTCGTTTACTGTCGCAAAACGCACCAGGGAAATTGGTGTCCGAAAAGTACTGGGCTCATCGGTGCAAAATATCATCTTATTATTGTCAAAAGAACTCTTAAAGCCGGTATTATTGGCTACTCTGATCGCAATACCCGTTGCCTATGCAGTCATGCAGAACTGGCTGCAGGATTTTGCCTACCGAACCGCGTTGCCCTGGTGGATATTTGTTTTGTCGGCATTTATCACTGTTGCCATTGCTTTATTTACCGTAAGCTTTAAAGCAACAAAAGCGGCACTGACCAACCCGGTGAAAGGCTTGAGGACGGAATAGCATTTTTCTCGGGTATGTAAGGTTAACTTTTGACTAAAGCTGTCCTCTTTCCAACTATAAGCCTTGCTTTCCCCTTTTTTCCATTTGGCGGAGCGTTCTTCAAACTCTTTTATTTCCTCATCCGTGAATTGATGATAACTAGCCAATTAATTACGAATATTCTTCAATTTCTCCGGGTCCACGACAGTATTGATCTGCAGTATCTGGCCGTTCATGGGTGAGACGTCGAAGACCTGGCAGGAGATCAGCCTGTCGCCATTGTAGAAGAGAAAGGCCGGCTGGTGGTTGACCTCTGTGACCCTGATGGTTGATTTTAACTGGTAGGTATGGTAGACCAGGGTCAGCAAGTCTGCTACGGCGGTTTGCCCCGTGCAGATTTTCTTGACTACGTTGATCTTACCGCCGCCGTCGGCGTAGAAGGCGATGTCGGCGGCCAAAAGACCTTCCAGCTTTTGCAGGTCGCGGCCACGGATGGCGCCGATATAGTTTTGTAGCAGCGCATTGGTGTGCTGGTTTCGGATACTGACCCCGGGGGAGCTGCCGGGTTTGAAGAGTTTTGTTTTTGCCCGGCTCAGTAACTTGCGGGAATGTTCCTCGGTTATGGAGAGGATACCCGCGATTTCATCATGCGCGTAGTCGAAGCTTTCCTTCAGGATGAAGACGGCGCGTTCTTTGGCATTCAGCTTTTCCAGCAGCACCAGTAAGGAATAGGAAAGGATGTCTTTGAGGTAGATATTGGCATCGGCCGATTCGGTCGCCACCGGCTCCGGCAGCCAGACTTCTGGCTGCACGGTACGCCTGCGGGTTTTCGTATTTATCGCATGATTGATCACGCTTTTTATAAGGTAAGCCTTTTCGTTGTCTATGCCTTCACGCGAATCCGTAAAGTATTTGGTGAGTACATCCTGTACGACGTCCCTGGCATCTTCAGCGGAGCCGAGGATGTTGTAGGCATAGGGAAAGAGAGCTTGCGGGTAGTCTTTCATACTGCAAATTTAGGCCGCTGCATCGTTTACTTTGTACGTTCCCGGTGTTGACAGAAAAGTGCAATTGAGCCGGTTCCAGCTATTGATGGTCGCAACCGTCAGGGCAAGCGTGGCGATCTGCTCATTGGTGAAGTGTTGGGTCAGGGCCTCATAGGTGGCATCATCCGTTTCACAACGGGTAGTCAGGGCTTCCGCAAATTGAAGGGCGGCTCTTTCGGGCTCTGAGTACCAGGGACTTTCACGCCAGGCAGGCAGACCATGGAGGCGCTGTTCGGTTTCGCCCGCATGAATAGCGTCTTTGTGATGCATATCCAGGCAAAAAGCGCAGCCGTTGATCTGGGATACGCGGTATTCCAGCATATGAAGCAGTTTGGGATCGAGGTTGGAACTGCCGATAAAGGCGCTGATCTTCATGAGGCCGTCGAGAAAGCCTTTGGGTGTTTCCCGGAAGGAGATTCTTTGTTTCATTTTATTCGTTTTTAATGATTTCCCAAACAAGACACATCCCCGGGAAAAAACGTGACCGGTGGAAGGATTTTTTTTCATTTTTTTTGGGGGAGCACTATTTACTGCTTCATGTCGATCGTATAAGCGTCTGATTGTGTGATGCCTCCACCAACAGCCAAACGCTTGTAGAAAAGGTGCCTGATCCAGCCGGTGTATCTCACGATCCCGTATTCGCTGTAGTCGCTGAGCTCCAGCGAGGTCAATTGCTCTTTCTTTATCTGTCGCTGCCCGTCATCTGTTATTTTTTTTAAGCGTGTCTCCATCGTACTGTTTAGAGTGGCCTTGTCGACGTTCTGCTCAATGACCAGGGTAAACAGCAGCGGGTCAAGCGTTGTGATCTGGTAGCTTTGTATCGCCGGCAGCGGGCTTCCGCCAAAAGGGTTGGACAGCTGTGTATTGGAGCTGATCTTCGTGGTGGTGAATTTATACCCATAAGGAAGATGAAACAGCTGCACCTCCCTGATCAGCGTGGACTCCACCTTTTCCCGGGTACCAAATAGGTCCTTGGGAAAATTCATGATCCTCGAATAGTTGTCTCTTACCTCTTCCCAGTTGAGCAATTCGAGAAAAGCGCCTTCCTTGGAGATCCGGAAGACGATTTGCATGCCTTCGAAAAAAGGGAGTGAATCCAGTGATCCCGCATTGACGCGGGGAGGTATGTGAAATATCCATTTTATCGTATAGTCGCTGTCCGACGCATCCAGCACCGATACGACGGCCTCGTAGGTAAATCGGAATAAGGTATCGGGCTGGTTTGGCAGGGGATTACGCTTTTCATGAAGGATGGTATAGGCCCGGGTCTCACCTTTTCTCCAATAAGTGATACAGCTGACGGAAGAGTCCCCGGAGGAAGACTCTTGCGACCAGGCGGAAAAAGACAGGGTAAGCAGGATGAAAATCAGTAGATATTTCATGAGGGCAAGATACTATTTATGTGGCAGTCCGGGTTAGGTGGCAGAGCTTGTCAGGTGGTGGGCTCAGACCAGGTCCAGGGCTATGATCTCATGATCGGCAATCTCGGGAATATCGAGTGTGAGTATACCGGTATCGTATTTGACTGCGGGGGTCGTGTCGCTCATGAGCAGGTGGACCGCGGTGACTTTTTTGTCTTTTGGAACGCTGATCCGAACACTGGCCTTGACAGGCAGTATGTCGCGGAAGGGCCCTTTCATCATCATGGGATTGGTGAGATTCACCAGGTGGACCGTCATGGATTTTTCCTGGGCCCAAACGGCCACGTCGACAATCCCTTTGGTCTGTACCTTCACGATGGGTTCTTCGTTGAGGGCCCAGCGGATGGTATTGCGAAGGAGCAGGGAATGGTCAGTGCTCAGCATTTGCCAGAAGCTGCGGTCCAGGTCGCCGGGGATATAGGCTACGCGGCCTTTACCGGTCTGGCCTTCGGCGGTTGCGCCACTACCTGCCACTTCGCGGAGGTAGAGTTCGCGGGTGGCCGTTTCCTCCTCACGCGGGTAAACGTCTTCCATAGGCAGGTCCAGATAACCAGGTATCAAGGTTATGGGGCTGGGGAAGCTTATATTGGGCTTTACTTTGACGTGGTAGACAGCATTGACGATCTTATATGCATCTTCCAGGCCGGCCAGGACCGGGTGGAATTGTTGGGCGCCGGTTTCGCTTTTGAGCCGCAGGTAGCTGTTGCGCATGGGACCTTCCACGCCCTGGTCGAAAGAAACGCCGAACAGGTCCGACAGTCCGAAGTCTAAACGGGTTTTGCCTTCTTCGTCGTATAAAGAGGTTTCGAAAGTGGCCACCAGGCTGCCGCCGCCGTCGACAAAGTCTTTTAACTGCTGACACTGTTTAGTCGAAAGAGCCGCGATATTGGGAAGGATGAGCAGCTTGAAAACTTTCAGGTGTTCGCCGTCCAGTAGTTTATCGTTCACCATTTCAAAAGGCAGGTGGTCTTCCACCAGGGCGTGATACATTCCCAAAACGTGTTCATTGCTTTTCTCCTGCCAGGGTTTGCCGCCGTATTTCTGATTGGTTTGTTCCGAATAAACCATCCCTATCCGGGCCATGGGCGCTGTATTTTTAAGATAGGCCTCATGGCGATAGTAGGACTGGTACATTTTCGCGACGGCTTCCATCCATCGCCGGTCATAAATAAAAGCGCCGAATTTTACGAAACAGGGGCGCATGCCATTGGCGACACCTTCTGCCACCCAGATGCGGATCTCGGCATCGTTTTGTACCGAATCCTTCCAGCGGTATTCTTCTTCGATGCCTACGCTGAAGATATTGACGATTGGTTTCATACCCAGCCCTGCGCGAAGCTCTTTGGCTCCCATGGCATTTGACCAGGGAGGAATAACCCCTCTGCGCGCCTGCTGGTCGGCGAAAAAGAAATCGGCATATTTGCCGGTCTCCAGCTTGTCCGGGAAGCCATTGGGGATAAAGCGGGCGACGGATCGCTGTTTTCGTATTTCGGCATCCCATAGGAACCACAGCTCTTTCAGGCGAGCCGTGCGCCATTCTTCCCATTTATGATAAACCGGGTCGAGGCGTTCGGCAGTGCGGGGAAGGTCAAGGCCGGTGGCTTGCTTAAAATTGGCGGTGCAGTGTTCACAATAGCAGATGCCGTGTCCTGCCCAGCGATTGGAGAAAATGCCATCGGGTCCGAAACGTTCCATGATCTCCCTGTGCACCCGGGTCATGAAGTCAAAATTGTAAGGACCATAGGCGCAGGTCACCCAGAGATCTGGATTTGCCCAATGGCGGCGTGGTTTTCCATCGGCCGTCACGGAGATATAGTCCGGATGAGCCTCATACATATCCTGGCGGGTGGCATGGGGGTCTGTTCGAAGAACGACCGACATATTCATCCTGCGGCAGCCTTTTACCATATAATCCAGCGGGTCGGAGCTGCCCAGCCAGTCGCTGCGATGGTGAAGGGGGACCCTGGTGGGATAAAAAGCGACTACACCGCCGGCGCTGAGCAGGGCCCCATCGGCGTGGATACGTTTGAAATAGCCGAGCCAGAAGTCCGGGTCAAAGTGTTTGGGATCGTTCTCGACGAAAGCGAGTTGCGCCCAGCGCATACGGTGGAACCAAGGTTCCTCCGGCGCGGCCAGCGGGCTGGGATAGGTTGCAGAGGCAGCCCAATGGTCCGGGTTGGCGAGAGCTGCAGGGCCGGAGAGGGTAAAGGCGCCTCCGGCGAGGGAGGTATTGCGGATAAAGTGTCTTCTGTTCATGTTGCAGGCAATGAGAACAAAAGATACAAAAAAAAACGGGAGCAGGCTGCTCACTTGTCCCCGCCGAACTCTTTCATCAATGCACTGATCTGCTGGCTGGTTTTTTCGATCTTATCGTTGTAGGCCGGGCTATCTTCGTCAAGCGCCTTAGCCGCCAGTTCGGCATAAGTGACCCGTAACCGGCAATAAAGAAGCAGTTTCTGGTTTCTTTCCCGAAGCTCAGCAGGCAGTTTGAGGGTATTGATGTCCGTGACCAATTGTATATTTTGCTCCCAGTATTGTACGGCTTTCGCTTTCAGCTCATCCCGCTGTTTACCTTTCGGATAGTCCTTAAGCTTGGAAAGGGCGTCAAGCGCCAGGGAATCCCTGGAAGCAAACACTTTCAACTTTTGCTCGTACACACCTACATCGTTAGGGATGTTGCGGTAAACAAAAAAAGAGAGGGCGATGGCTGCCATGATGGGCAGAAGGATCGTTATAAATTTCAAACCGCGGCTCCAGGGTTTTCTCAGCGCGGGATACCAGGCATATCCTATCAAAAGGCCGCTCACCAGTCCGCCGATATGACCCGCATTGTCAACAATTCCGGACACTCCTATCCCAAGGTTCAATACGACAAAAAAAACCATGCTTTTCAGCAGAGGTTTTCTGGCATCGGGGTGAATAAGATGGGGCATGGTAAGCAGGGCCAAAAAAAGGCCATATACGCCGAAAATGGCGCCTGACGCGCCGGCGCTTACCGTATAGGAATTCCAGGCAAGACTGGCGACACTGGACAGAATGCCTGTAAGAAGGTAGGCTACCAGGTATCTCATCCGGCCAAGGAATGGTTCGAGCATCACGCCGATATACAGCAGGGCATACATGTTGATCAGTAAATGAAATATGCCTATATGAAGAAAACAGCAGGTCAGCAGCCGCCACCACTCTCCTTCCAAAGTAAGGGGGCGAAAATTGGCGCCCCATTTTAAAAGACTTTCCGTGCCCGGTTCGATCAGGTTGACGCCGGAAACGGCCATTGCGATAAAAACGAGGATATTTAAACCTACCAGGATGGCCGTGATAAGATGCTTGCCGGCCGGATCAAAAACAGAAAAAATGGTTTCCCTTTTTGGCGGCGGATTGTTTTCAGGTGTTGTCATGATTGGAGGTAAATAAAACTGAAATTTACATTAAACCCGGATATAAATCTTACGGCGATCGAGGACATAACCGATGGCCCAGTAGAAGAATACCAGCACGAGCGCATATAGAAGAGAGGCGTTTTTTAGATTACCGGCGGTGAGGGGCTGACAGACCTGTTTGTAAAACCAGCCCAGCGGGGAGAGGTAAGCGGGAGGGCCGCCTGCGGGATTCGGGATCCGGATCAGGGCCAGCAGCCGGGGAAAGGCCCCGCTCAGGACAAAGATAAACAAAGGGTTCTTGCCAAACACGTCGAAGAACTTACTCCCCCACCCTGTCCAGTGCCGGAATTCGATGATAAAGATGAGCACCAACAGCATCAGGATGGCATAACCGGTGGAGACCAGGACGAAAGAGCTGGTCCATATTTTTTTATTTATCGGGAAGACCGTGCTCCAGGCATAACCCAGTGCCAGTAAAGCAACGGCGGCCAGCAACAGGGTGCGAAGCATCAAATAGTTTTTCCCTTTCTGCTGAATATACCAGCCGACAATATAACCGAATACGACCTGGGTTATCGCAGCCAGGGTACTGGGGATTCCTTCGGGATCGAAGGCCACTCCTTCCCCGTGATAAAGATGCTCCGGGCCGAACAGGGTTTTGTCGACAGCCGTACCAAAATATCCGGTGAGGCTGTAGTCGCCGAGCCGATAGCACAAAAGCCAGTAAGTAAGCAATAAAACAAGGCTGATGATAAGGGAACCCCGGAGTCCGAAGAAATAAACAAGCAGGGAGCCAAACAAATAACAGAGGGCTATACGGCCCAGGACGCTCATGACACGCACGCCGGCGAGGACACCCTGGTCGTTGATCCAGGTCCATGTTTTAATGACCAGGGAATCGTGGTCCCACCGCAAAAAGGGGAACCAGTTCAATAAGAAGCCGATCAAAAAGATGAGGGCCGATCGTTTGATTATCTTTTGCAAAACAGCCGGCAAGTCGAGCTGCCGAAAACGGGGCATGACAAAGGACAGGGCATTACCCACCGCAAACAGGAAAAAGGGGAATACCAGGTCGGTTGGGGTAAGACCGTGCCAGGGGGCATGATCAAGCGGAGCATAAGAAGGCCCCGCCTGGTTATTTACCAGGATCATAAAGGCGATGGTAGCGCCGCGGAATACGTCTAAGGAATAGTATCTTTCCTTCATGGGGTAAATGGTGATATTAAAGGGAGGATGAAAATAAGATTATATTTGCTGATCCCTTTAATTTGAAAGTCCTGCCGGAAAATATTGTCGCAGATGTAGCAGCGGTACAGAGTATTCCGATCATTCCTACCTTGCTGGAAGTCGTTTGCCGTACGACGGGGATGGGTTTTGCCGCGGTGGCTCGCGTAACGGACGAGCTGTGGGTGGCCTGTGCGGTCCGGGATGAGATAATGTTTGGGCTTCAACCCGGCGGCGAGCTGGAATTGAAGTCGACCATTTGCCATGAGATACGGCAAAGCGGAAAAGCAGTCATTATCGATCATGTAGATGCCGACCCGGAGTTTTGCAAACATCATACGCCTAAGCAATACGGCTTTCAAAGTTATATTTCACTGCCTATCTTCCTTCAGAACGGGGAATTTTTCGGCACGCTTTGCGCCATCGATCCCCGGCCGGCGAAACTAAACAATCCCGCTACCATCGGTTTATTCAAGCTGTTTGCCGAGCTGATCTCTTTTCATCTTTATTCAATGGAGGAATTGCGATCTTCCCAGTCTAGTCTATCGAATGAACGGAAGGTGGCAGAGCTACGCGAGCAATTTATTGCCATTTTGGGGCATGACCTGCGTAATCCGCTGAGCGCGGTGTCCAATAGTGCGCAGCTGCTGCTTCGGATGCCCCTGGATGAAGACGCCAAAGATCTGGTCGGGGTCATAAAGAATAGCAGCCGCCGCATGTCGGCATTAATTGAGAATACCCTCGACTTTGCACAGGGCAGACTAGGGGCGGGCATCACGGTGGATCGTAAGCCCTGTGACTCGCTGGCGGCGCTGTTTTATCAATTGATCGCTGAACAGCAGGTCCAGGCGCCGGGGCGAAACATCATCACCGAATTCGATATAGCCGGGCATATGACCTGCGATAGTACGCGTATCGGTCAACTCTTCTCCAATCTGCTGGCCAATGCGCTGAAATATGGCAATCCTGAGGCGCCCGTGAGGATTACTGCTAAAAGCGGGGAAGACTCGTTCGAGCTGTGCGTGGCCAATTGTTGCAGACCTATTTCCCCTGTTATACTGGACCGCATTTTTCAACCTTTCTCACGGGGAGACATCAAGCCGGGTCAGCAAGGCCTGGGATTGGGACTTTATATCGCCGCGGAGATCGCCCGCGCGCATCAGGGTCAAATGGAGGTTAGCTCTACAGAAGAAGAGACGCGTTTTACTTTTAGGATGCCTGTGACCTGAAGGAGGGCTTGACCATGGCTATACGACATCCGGCTCATGGTTCCGCGGTATATTCGCTGAGATGTTCGAAACAAAATCTCCCATCCTCTTTTGCCAGCCTGATAAATTCTTCCAGCTCGTTTTTGAAATATTCATCTTTTAGCTCCGGGTCGTGTAAGAGGATGATCACCCGGTCGGGAAGGAAAGTCTTTTGTTTCTCCAGGACGGAGCTGACAATATCCATCATTTCTTTTCCAGTGTGTTTCCGGATACCATTGCCGGGGCGGCTCCGCCATTCCAGGTCCCAGCCAAAAACCTGGTAACCCCGGGCGGCCAGGGTATCGGCGGCTTCTTTTCCATTACAGCGTTCGTCGCGGGAAAGGTTATCGAGCCGGAAAAAATTGCGGCCGGGCAAACGGGTGAGGTTGTTGGTCTGCTGCAGGCTATCCCGGCTCCGGTTGAAATCAGCCAGCACTTCCAGGGGTTGTTTAAACCAGGCAGCATAATGTCTTTCGGCATGGGTATAACTGTGATTGCCGATCTCTACCAGCGGGTTAACCTGGTATTCCTGGAAGAGCTGCCGGCTTTTGTGGGTAGCACAGACGTTGTGACCGATAAGGAAGACGTTGATCGGCAGACTATCTTTTTGAGCAAGTGCATTGACGAGCTGGCTGCCGGAGGAGGGACCGTCGTCGAAGGTTAGGTAAATATGATATTGTTGATTGGCAGGGCGGGGATCGGCGGAGCTGGGATTGACAGAACTGGGGCTGGGATTGGCGGAAAAGGCATTGACCTGGTTAGACGGGTCATAATAAAGCCCTTCGATCTGCCAGCCTATATTGGATAAAAGAAAGACCATGGCGCCCGTCCAGGCAACGATAATTTTATGATGGCTCCAGTGCATACACGACAATTGAGTAAAAAATTGTCAGGGCAGGGATTAGCGCAGGCGGAGACTGGGGAGATTGGGGAGTGGGGTAAGAAATGTCAGTTTTACCAGGCTACTAATTTACGGAAAAGAGCAGACTTATTGCGGAATATTTCTCAGTCCCCATTGGGCCATTTCATCCAGGACCGGCGCAAGGCTTTCACCCAGGGGAGTCAGACTATATTCTACATGCGGGGGTACGACGGGTTTGGTTTCGCGGCTGACCAGTCCGTCGGCTTCCAGTTCGCGCAGCTGCTGGATCAGCATTTTTTCTGTGATGCCGTAGATGCTTTTTTTAAGCTGGCCATAACGAAGGGTCGTGCGGAGCCTGAAGAGGATAAGGGGTTTCCATCGGCCGCCAATCTTTCCCAGAGTAAAGGTGACGGGGCAATTTTCCTGTATGAACTGCTTGTTCTCCTGGTTAGTTGAATTTTCCTTGATGGCTGCCATATACTTACTTTTTGGTAAGTACCTACTTTAGGGTAAGTACTATATAAAAACGCAGTGAAGGTATAGCTTTGTTGTCAAATTTACAATCATGAATTATGTACTTCTTGGAGCCCTGGGCAATATCAACCGGCCGCTGGTCAGCCGGCTGGTCGGGGCAGGCCACAATGTAAGCGTTATCAGCAGTAACCCGGAAAGAAGCGCAGCGATATCCGCTGCCGGCGCCCGGCCTGTCATAGGAAAGATCGAGGACCTCTCTTTTTTGACCGCCGGTTTTAGAGGTGCGGACGCCGTTTATACCATGGTGCCGCCCCATTACACGGCGCCGGACTGGAAACAATATATCCACCAGATGGGCAAAAACCTGGCCGCGGCCATCGGCGCAGCTGGGGTGGGAAAGGTCGTCAACCTCAGCAGTATGGGGGCGCATATGTCCACGGGCTGCGGTCCTGTAACGGGCATACACTTTGCTGAACAGGAGCTGAATACCCTCTCCGGCGTCGACATTAAACATCTAAGACCCGCCTCTTTTTACACCAATTTCCTGGGCGCGATCGGTTTGATCAAACAGGGCGGCTTTTACGGCAATAACTACAGCGCCGAACGCAAGCTATTTTTGGTAGCGCCTGCGGACATCGCCGAAGCTGCCGCCGAAGAGCTGCTTGGGCTGTCCTTTACCGGTAAGTCTGTCCGGTACATCGTCAGCGATGAATTGACGTCAAAAGAAGTGGCTTCTATCCTCGGCGCTGCCATCGGCAAACCCGGTCTTCCTTATGTCGAATTCAGCGATGAAGAGACGCGGAAAGGTATGCTGCAGGCTGGTTTTTCGGAAGACATCGCCGGCAATTTCGTCGAAATGGGGCGCGCGACCCGAACCGGAGAGATGTATGCGGATTATGTCTTACATCCTGTTGCCTTGGGCAAGACTAAGCTGAAGGATTTTGAAGGCAGTTTTGCTGCTGCCTATGCTCAGTCCTGAAGGAGTTAAATTACCGGACAACGGCCGCCTTTGGGTGGGCCGTTGTTTTTTTTTCATCAATTAGTTGATTTTGTCAACTATTTATTACATTTGCATATGCGTATCCAACAAAATATTATTGCCGAAATCCGCGCTTTCAACCGGTACTATACCGGCATTCTCGGGCTGCTGGACCGTCATATCCTCAACAGCGAATTCAGCCTGCCGGAAGCCCGGATCCTGTACGAGCTCAGCCAGCGGGAAGGCATACAGGCGTCAGGCATTATCGAAAGCCTGGGCATCGACAAGGGTTATCTCAGCCGGATACTGGAGCAGTTTGCTACAAAACAACTTATTGTCCGGAAGCGTTCGGAAGCCGATGGCCGGTGGATGCATATCTACCTGACAGAAAAGGGGCGGGCGGCGTTTGAAAAGCTGAATGAGGCTTCGGACGAGCAATTGAAAGATCTTCTTAGCGGATTGCCGGCCGCCGATAGCGAAGAATTGAGCCGGCACATGACCGCCATTACAAATATTCTGATCAAGGCGCAAGCCACAAAAGAAAAATAAGATGACGACACCTGTTGATCTTTCTACTATTGTTATCCGCACCGATTTACGCCCGGGGGATATCGGATATATTGTCCACCTGCATGGCCGGTTGTACAAAGAAGAATGCGATTATGGTATTGGCTTCGAAGCCTATGTCGCCCAGGGCCTGGCCGAGTTTTATAAACAGTATGACCCCGAAAGGGACAGGGTATGGATCTGTGAGCTGGAGGGGCGGATAGTCGGGTTTCTGGCGCTGATGCATAGGGACAAGGAAACGGCGCAGCTGCGCTACTTTTTGTTGCTGCCCGAATTCCGGGGTTTGGGTCTTGGCAAAAAGCTGATGGGCCTTTATATGGCGCACCTGAAGCAGGCGGGGTATCGAAGCACCTACCTGTGGACGACACGCGAACAGGAGACCGCTATCGCTTTGTATAAGCGATATGGGTTTGAGCTTACGGAAGAAGTGGCTTCGGATACCTTTGGAAAGGCGTTGTATGAGCAGAAATATGAGTTAAATTCGGGGTTATGAAACGAATATTTTGGATCCTGCTATTGGGTTATGCGACGCAAACGGCTTTTGCACAAACGGCTTTTGCGCAAACAGCGTATATGGATTCTTTGCAATCCTGGCGGAAGAATTATGTCGGGAAACATGACTTACTCAAAACCCCGGAAGAGCAGGCCTTGCTACGGTTTTATCCGCTGAGCCCGGAGTACCAGGTGCTGTGTACATTTGAAAAGGCATCCGACAGTATGTATTTTCCAATGCCAACTTCCGGCACGAAGGCTAAGATGGCAAGAAAGTATGGGCGGCTGACGTTCCGGCTTCATGATACGACACTTCACCTGGTCGTCTACCAGCTGCAGTTCTTACTGGCGAAGGAGGAGACAAGGGACGATCTTTTTGTCGGCTTCACCGATGTGACCAGCGCGGTGGATACCTATGGCGCCGGCCGTTATATCGATTGTGTGACCGGAGATATTCATAACGGAAAGATGGTGTTGGATTTTAATAAGGCCTATAATCCTTATTGTGCGTATACTACAGGGTATAATTGCCCGATCCCGCCAAGGGAGAATGACCTGCCCGTAGCTATCCTGGCCGGCGAGAAGAATTATGGGAAGAAGGTGCATTGAAGGGCTTGCCGGCTTAAACTGCGGGTAATGTCACTATGGCTTGCGCCCGGAAGTAGCCACCAGGATCACGCCGCCTAAAACCAGGAACCCACCGGCATAGGGCGGCCAGTTCACGGTCTTTTGTTTGTCGGCCGAGATCTGAAGGGGCCCTGCGTCAACCACTTTTTCCCTTTTTGTGTAAGAGAAGCCCGTCCAGATCAGCATTATGATTCCAATGACAAGAAGGATCAAACCGAGGGTTTTTTGCATGGTTAGTTGTTTTTTTTCATGATGGCAGTTATTGCTGGTAGCAGGTGCAAGGATCGTTCCATCACGAGGAAACTGGTTTGTCCGGATTTTTTGGTGTATGCCTTTTCACCAGACCGGGAATACGAAAAGCAGCTGTCACCAAAAACTTCATCATCACCCAGGTAGCTTTTGCCGTACCCTTTAAAAGCCGGTTGGCCGCAGGAATAAGATGGTCGTAATGATGAGGATGGATCACAGGCGGCACTCGCTTGTCTTGCGGCATTTGTTTATCATTGGATGGGGTCATAGGCTTCTTTTTAGATAGCAGTAGTAAAACAATGCCAATGACTAAAGCGTGATCCATGCTGCCGGTTTTGCGCTAAAGTGGGGAAAATTGGCCTGAAGTTTCCCCAGAAAAGGTTTTCCTGCGGGCTTTTGGTGGCTTTTGGAAGGCTTTTGGAAGGCTTTTGGCGCTGGCAGACATTTTGTCTGACATAGGTATAAAAACATTATTATGGGTAATCTCCTCTACCTGATCGCAGTCATTCTCGTCATCGCCTGGGCAATTGGATATTTTGCCTATGATGCCGGTGGGATCATTCACATCCTGTTGGTTATTGCCGTCATCGCCATTTTATTAAAGATTATCCGGCGGGAAGGCATATAAAACGGGAAAGCATATAAAAGAGAAGCCCTTCTTTCGAAGGGCTTCCGTTATCAAAACCTGGTTATCCTTTTACACATTTGCCGTTTGAGCAGCATTGCGCGCACTTCTCACCTTGACAATTTTGCCTGGTGCAATGCGAGCAATCTTTTTGTTTGCCTTGTTTGCCTTGTTTACCGCCGGTGAATGCGAAGGAACTGGTCAATAAGGTGGCTGTAACAGCCAATAAGAATATCCTTTTCATATTAGATGAATTAAAATTTAGATTAATAAAAAGAGGGCTGATATTTTAGCAGGCTCTGTTCGGCGGTTTCCAGGCGGATGAATAATACAGATAGGAGTATGTCGCCTTAAAAATGGAGAAGGTCCGCTTTATGATCGGGTTTGGATGGCTGAGGCGACCAGGGCTGAATATTACCGTGGAATAACAAAACGGGCAATTCGTACAGCCCTCGGTGTTACAGCCCTTTGTCGATTTAGGGCAATGGCCCTGTGTTTTGCCCGGTTGCCCGCAGCAGGCCATCGTCCTTTGCGTTAAGGACATTGAATTCGCAACGGGTATCCTTGCCGCAGACAGGCTTATCCCGGGCATTTCCAGGTACATCGGCATGGCCACCAGCTCCGAGAAATAGACCAGCACGCAAAGGGATAATATGAAGGCTTTGTGCTTAATAAAAATAAAGTTACAAAATATTAGTCTACTAATTTTGTAGACTTATTAAAAGGTTGTACTTTAGCGCTATCGATAAGGTCGCGTGGCCGAGTGGTCAGGCACGGGTCTGCAAAACCTCATACGACGGTTCGAATCCGTCCACGACCTCCCCGCAGCTTTTGCTGCGACGATTTTTCATATGGCAAGCAATCGTTAGACAGGGGTTGTATTTCTATACGACCCCTTTTTTTATTACGAACGCGGCGGGTCCCGATGGCAGAGATTTACTTCTTATAGTTTTCTATTCTCCTTTTCGAAATCGCAACCGCCTGATGTAATTTCTCGCGCAATATTTGTTTGTCAGGCAACTCTGTAAGATATTCAGATACCTTTATCCCTGCTTTACCTAGCTGCAATAACTCTATCTGTTCTTTATTGCCTTCCGCACATAGTATCAACCCAATCGGAGTATCTTCGTCATCTTGTATCTCATTCAATTCAAGCCAACGAAGATACAGCTCCATCTGAGCTTTATATGCCGGCTTAAATTTCCCTAGCTTTAGTTCTATCGCAATAAGCCTTTTGAGCTTTCGGTGAAAAAAAAGTAAATCCAGTTTAAAGTCTTCCCCATCAATAATCATTCGCTTTTGGCGTTCCACAAAGGTGAATCCTTGTCCTAGTTCCAGGATAAACTCCTCCAACTCCCGTAATATGGCTACCAGATCAGGTGTAAGACTGTCATTCTCCCGCAAACCTTCTATTTCTTTTTTTATTACTTCCTTCGGTTTTTTGCTGATGGCAGTTCGTTCGTATAGCATTCCGTCAATTTTTTGGCGAAGCGTTTTTACACTCCACCCCTCGGTCCGACATATCTCCGCATAGAACTCGCGTTGCAGAGGATCTTTTAAAGGAATTAAAGCAATGAAATGGGTCCAACTCAATTGTCGTATTGCCGATACGACAATCTCTTCGTCAGGAAAAACTGCGTAACGACAATTTGTTTCCCGTACTCTGCCCGCTTGTTTTTCAATATTTCGGTATTGATCCGCCCGCCGATTTGCCAATACAACAATGTAAGCGTAGCATTGGCTGTCTTGGCAATATATAATCTGCTTTCTTCAATAAGACGAGTTATATCTGCAAATAGAACCCCCTCAATATCAATTTTATTGACTTTTCCCATAATTAAATCTATTATTCTATGTTTTATACAAGTTAAATTCATTAACTTTGCTAAGTTAATAATATAAAATCCTCGGAATAAATCATTTTTACTTGCTGTAAAGCCGCAAAAATTCCAAACCTGTGTGGAAAACGGCGACGCCCGCATCTTTCCCACGAGGCCTTTCGCCTCCTCCCCCACTATGCTTTACAATTACTTCAAAACGGCTTTCCGGAATTTGTCCAGCCACAAGGGTTATGCTCTAATCAGCACCTTTGGGCTGGGTCTTGGTATGGCTGCGGCCATTAGTATTTTTTTAGTGATCCGCTTTGAAACCAGCTTTGACAGCTTTCACCCCTGGCTGCCATGCTCTCTATATAATAACACCCAACGAGTAACTGTATTCTCTTTACTCCTTATTCTTCTCGCTGCTCCCAGGACAGATTCTTGACCTGAAGTGATGGAGCGAACTACTGACAACTTCTGCCGATAACTGAATTTTACTCTTCTATCCATAAATATGCCCCCAAAATGTGTCTAACATTTTGGGGGCATATCATTCTGGGCGGAACCGTCTTTTTTAGAACTCTTTCATTTCCCCCTGCTGGCCGGAAGTCCGGAGGTTTTGGCCCAGCCGAATACGGTGCTGCTGACGCAGGCAACCGTGGAGAACCTGCGGGATTAGTACCTTTACACTATGGTAAAGGAGCAATTGTACGAGCCCTATAGTATTTCTATAGAAACACTCGACGAATATAAAAGCAGGAAACGGCAGAATACATTTTTCGAGCTGCTGTATATCCTGGCGGGCACGGGCAGGAAAAGCATTAACGGTATGATGATGGATTATGAGCCCGGGGCATTATTCCTGGTGACACCGGAAGATACTTCCTCTTTTGAAATAGCTGCTGCCACCACCTTCTTTTTTCTTCGTTTCAACAAGAGTTTTTTAAACCCAAATGGACTGCTGGCGGAAAATGGACGCCGGCTGGTCGCTATTTTGGAAAATGCCAACCAGCGGCCTTGCGCCATTTTTCAAACGGAGGCGGTGAAACCACTGGTCCGTCAGGTCATAGAAGGCATTATCCGGGAACGGGCCGACAGAGAAGTATGTTGGGACAAGATGTTGTCCCACCTGATAAATACCCTGCTGATGATCGTAGGCAGAAGTATTATCCAGCACTTGCCGGAAGAGCTGAAAGACGAACAGGAAGAGCGGACGCTGGACATCCTGCAATATATCCAGGTCAATATTTACAAACCGCAATTACTAAAAGCGGATAACATCGCAAAGGCGTTTGGTATCTCGCTGACTTATTTAAGCCGGTATTTTAAAAAACATACCGGGAAGAATATGCAGGATTATATCGCCGGCTACAAGACAAAGCTCATCGAGAACCGGCTGCTCAACAGCTCAAAACGGGTTTCGGAGATCGTGGATGAGTTTGGGTTCACGGATGAAAGTCACCTGAATAAGTTTTTTAAGAAACAGCTGGGGGTGAATCCCTCGGATTATAGAAAGGGCAGGAAAACTTTTACCGCAAAAAGCTAAACTTCTACAAGCAAAGGCTTTACAATTCCTGTCAACTTTGCTCCTATAAATTAATAATAATGGGCAAATTAACAGGAAAAGTAGCGCTGGTCACCGGCGCATCGAAAGGTATTGGCGCAGGTATAGCAAAGGCGCTGGCGGCTGCGGGCGCCTCCGTCGTAGTGAACTATCTTTCCGGCGCAACGGACGCCGGGCGGGTTGTACAGACGATCACAACCGCCGGGGGCAAAGCGGCTGCGGCACAGGCAGACGTATCAAAAGCAGTCGATGTCAGGCGGCTGTTTGAGCAGGCTGCCCAAGTTTTTGGACCGGTGGATATTCTCGTGAATAATGGAGGCGTATATTCCTTTGGACCGCTGGAAGCCTTTACGGAAGACGAATTTCATCGTCAATATAATACCAATGTACTGGGGCCATTTCTGACTATGCAGGAATTCCTGCGGCAGAGCGGGTCAGCGGGAGGATCGATCATTAATATCCTGACGGCGGGTATCTCGCTGGACTCCCCCTACTCTTCTCTTTATACCTCGACGAAAAGCGCATTGGCATCCGCCACCCGTATATTGTCGAAGGAGCTGGCGTCGAAAAACATCCGGGTGAATGCGATAGCGCCAGGCGCGACGATAACGGAAGGCTATCATACATTGGGTGTCCCCGGCAGCGAGATGGAGGCCCGGATGATCGCCTCGACGCCACTTGGACGGATCGGGCAGCCGGAAGACATCGCACCTATAGCGGTATTTCTCGCATCGGAAGATGCAGCCTGGGTGACGGGAGACGTGGTGTTTGCATCGGGTGGGCAGCGATGAAAGCTGTAGACATGTTTGTAGTCCATTAAACTATTTCGAAGGATACCAATTACGCAGGCGCACTTCGATATTTTTGTTGCCGGCTTCGACCAGTTTTTTAAACCCTTCGACGTCGCTGAGGCCGCCCTGGCCGCGATAGTGATAGGGATAAACGATCCTTGGTTTAAACGCGAGGACGGCATCTGCAGCTTCGTTGATGTCCATGGTATAGGGAAGGTTCATACATACAAAGGCGACGTCTATGTCTTTGAGGGAGCGCATTTCGGGGATGCCCTGGGTGTCACCGGAGAGGTAGATGTTTTTACCGCCGATGGAAAGAATATACCCGTTGCCCCTACCCTTCGTATGCCGGGACTGGGGGCTTTCCGGAAGGTTATACATGGGAAGGGCTGTAATGGTGATACCCGACAGGGTGTTCTTGTCCCCATTGTTGAGGACGACAACCTTGTTCCTGAGGGAGTCGGGTAAGAGATCGGCTACCGCCTTGGGAACGACTAGTGTGGTGGCAGCAGTGCGCACAGCGGCAATGGTTTTGACGTCGTAATGATCGCCGTGTATATCGGTGATAAGGATGAGGTCGGGTGCTTTTATTCCAGCATAGTTGGCGGCGCCGCCGGTAGGATCGGCGTAAATGGTCAGGCCGGGTATGGAAAGGACCAGGCTGGCATGCACAATGGGTTGTATGGTAAGGGGCCCCTTGGTGGTAGACAAAATATCGGGTGTAGACCGGGCGGGGATCTGAGCTTTGGCGGTGAACAAGAATGTGATAGATAAAAAAGAAAGGAGGACCGGTTTCATACGATGGCTATTTGGGATGAAATTAATGAAGTTCGGTGACAAACAGGCAACCCGTGGTTTTAAAACAGCGTTTGAAATTGTTACACCATCTCCTGCTAAAAGCTCGTTAACTGGACCCAGTCCAGGCAAAATGCTAGATCCGGCATCCAATTTCCTCATGCAAAAAATTAACGAGTATGAAATTCCTACCACTCCTTCTTTCCGTATTAATTTTTGCCGGCTGCAAAAAACACCATGATAACCCTTCTCCCGGAAGCGGTATGCCCGATCTGCAGCAAGTGACCGACGGGCTGGTCTCGCCCGTTGCCCTTGCTGAACCGCCAGATGGAAGCAAGCGGCTGTTTATCATCGACCAGGTGGGAAAGATCTGGATCATCCAGGCGGATGGCACAAAGGCCGCCAATCCTTTTATCGACCTGTCCGGCAAGATCGTTGCGCTGACTCCGGGTTATGACGAACGCGGTCTATTAGGACTGGCTTTCCACCCGGACTTTAAAACCAATGGAAAGTTTTATGTCTTTTATACTGCACCGCCTCATGCGGGCGGGCCCCAACCAGGCGCTTCCTGGAACAATCTGACCCGGATATCGCAGTTCACTGTTACTGCAGGCGCGAATACGGCCGATCCGGGCACAGAAAAAGTAATTCTTGAAGTCGATCATCCACAATCCAATCATAATGGAGGCACGATCGAATTTGGTCCGGACGGTTTCCTCTATATTTCCATTGGCGATGGAGGTGGTAAAGACGACGACGGCCCCGGCCATGTCTCAGATTGGTACACCGTCAATGCCGGCGGCAACGGGCAGGATATCTATGCCAACCTGCTGGGCAATATCCTGCGGATCGACGTCAACAGCGGGAGTCCTTATTCCATTCCGGGTGATAATCCCTTTGTCGGCGCCAACGCCAAACAGGAGATATATGCCTATGGCTTCAGGAATCCTTTCCGTTTTTCATTTGATATGGGTGGCACACATCAGCTGTTTGTCGGCGATGCGGGTCAGTCCTTGTATGAAGAGATCGACCTGGTGACAAAAGGTGGCAATTATGGCTGGAATGTAAAAGAGGGGTCTCATTGTTTCAATACCGACAATGATACGGTGGAACGGGCAAGCTGTCCATCGATGGATTCAGCCGGTAAACCATTGATCGATCCTATTATCGAGCTGGTAAATGCAGCCAATCCAAAGGGTGGCGGCCTTGCTGTAGTGATAATAGGCGGGAATGTCTATCGGGGCAGCCTTTTACCATCATATCAGGGCCGGTACGTATTTAGTATCTTCTCACAGGACGGAAAACCCAACGCCAAATTATATGTAGCCGATGGATCTGCATCCGGCGCCTGGCCATACAGCGAACTAAAGCTGAAGAGTTTTCCGACAGACCTCGGCCAGTATGTAAAAAGCATCGGCCAGGATCAAAGCGGGGAACTTTATGTGCTGACTACGGGACAACAGGGGCCGGCGGGCACCAGCGGGAAGGTCTATAAAATGATAGCGGCCAAATAAGCCTGGTGCGCTGAGGCGATCGGCCATATCGTAAGGACGCCCGCCTCCATCCGGCCAACCTATCTATACGGGTCCAAAAAATCTTTGGCGGGGCAGGGTCCAGGTGCAACTGGTACGAAAGAAATTGGCATTCGCAAAGTGCCGGGAGCGAGCGTCAGCAATATTGTGACCCTATTGTCCAAAGATAGCTTCATCCAGGCGTTTCTGATTGACTTTGCTGCTTACCGGGTGAAGAGTTTCCTGTATAGAATTATATTCTTCCAGGGTTTAAGGACTTTATTTAATATTTTACAAAACAACTATGCCCCACACAGTCGATATCCGCCTGATGCAGCCCGAAGACCTGGATATTCTATATCAGATCAGCCGGGACGCCTATAGCCTCAATTTTGGCCATCATTGGGAGGAAGGAGGCCTGGCGGAGTATATGGACAAGGTCTTTGGCCGGGAAGTATTGGCGGCGGAGCTGGGAGAGCCGGCCATTCAATATTATGTTGCGTTCGTGAAACAGGATCCGGTAGCTTTTATGAAGCTGAATCTACATTCCAACCTTCCGGGGGCCGATCCTCAAAATGGAATCGAGCTGGATAAGCTGTATATTTTGCCTGAATATAAGGGGTTTAAGATTGGACGGCAGTTCATGGACCTGGCTTTCCGGGTGGCGGACGAATTGGGGAAGGAGGTTTTTTGGCTGGCGGTGATCGATACCAATGTCGAAGCAATGGCCTTTTATGAGAAAGCGGGATTCCGGCGGCATAGTACGATGCGGGTGGGCTATCCTAAATTCAGGGAGGAACTGAAGGGGATGTGGCGGATGACAAAAAAACTTTCCGGGGGCCTGTAACCATTTTGACCTTTCGCAGTAATCTATATTGGATGAAACCCGCAATTCAACAGAAATCTTAATTTTTATCCCTGGTGCCGGAACTATCTGACGAAAAAATAATGCTGCTCGTAAAAGACGGTCATCTGTCGGAATTGACAGAGTTGTTCGACCGGTATCATGTGCCCTTGTATAATTTTTTCCTCCGGCTGACTTTTGACAAAGTAACCAGTGAAGACCTGACACAGAACCTGTTTTACCGGGTGATCCGGTACCGGCAGAGTTACCAGCCGGCTCAGGGGACATTCCGGTCCTGGGTCTACCGGATGGCACGGAATATCCATGCAGACTTCTGTAAGGAAAAGCGGAAACAGCCGAACCGGTTGACAGATCCCGGTGAGGAAGAGGAAGGGCTGGCAGATCATCCGGCGGGGTATAATGAATCCGATTATCAGCGCCTGGACGAAGCCCTGGCGTCGTTGCAGCCTGAGCAGCGGGAAATATTGGTTCTAAGCCGATACCAGGGGTTGAAATACGAGGAAATTTCAAAAATAAAAGACCTGTCAGTAGCGGCAATCAAAGTCCAGGTCTACCGGGCCATCCGACAATTGAGAAGCCTTTACTTTAAACAATCATAGGAGGAGTGAATATGCATTGCAAGGAAATACAAGCCGTGTTGATTGAATATCTTGACCAGTCGCTGGACATTGGACTTTCAGCGGTGGTGAAAAAACATATCGACTCCTGCTCTGCCTGTCAGCGGGAAGTGCAGGAGGTGCAGGAGCTGTTAGTGGCGATGAAAGAGACTCCTCCCGAAAAGCCCACCAAGGCCCTGCGGGATAACTTCAATACGCTGTTGCAATCGGAATTGAATATGGCCACCATGACCCATCTCCTGGAAGAGAATGAAACGGACCCCGCCGGCGAGGCAGAGAACCGCCAGAAAAGACGGACGACCGGGGGTGGTAAGCTCCTACCCTTTTCGGGTCCCGTATGGAAGGTCGCTGCTGCCATCCTCCTGCTCGTTGGCGGGGCCTGGATCGGCGCCGTCTTCCAGGGAAAAAAGGATGTAAGGCCTGACCAGATTGCCGCGCTGCAGAAAGAAGTGAAGGAAATGAAACAAGTGTTATTGTTCTCGCTGATCGATGATGAATCGGCCAGCCAGCGGATCAAGGCCGTGAGCTATGCCGAAGAAATGTCTAATCCCGATCAGCCTGTGGTCGAAGCGCTGATGAATACACTGAATAACGACAAGAACGCCAATGTCCGCCTGGCAGCCTTGTATTCCCTGGCCCGGTGGGCCGACAACCGCACGGTGCGGGATTCGCTGGTCCTGTCCCTGGGCAAACAGACCGAACCAATCGTACAGATCGTGCTGATCAATCTACTGGCGGAGAAAAGAGAAACCCGCGCCATCGCCCCAATGAAGGCCATTTTATCCAATGAGAAGGCGCTGAAGGAAGTGAAGGAAGCTGCACAGAAAGGACTGAGAGTATTGTAATCACAACACCATTTATAAACAAGGATGCTGACAGGTAATACCGGTTTATCTGGAGGGTATCCCCTTGCTAAAAAAAGAAAAACATGAAAAAAATGAAGTATATCTTTTCGCTATTCGTCCTGCTGGCCGCTGTCAAATGGTCTTCTGCACAGGAATTCAAGGTGGCCGCCGAAAACACGAAAGAGGCAAAGCTGACCCTTCTCGATTTTAATGGCGAGCTGCCCATCGAAGGATACAGCGGCAGCGAGATTGTCATAACGTCCACCTCCGGCCGTTTTGAAACGCCGGAAAGGGCAAAAGGCCTGAAACCCATTTATGGCGGTGGGACGGACAATACGGGAATCGGGCTCTACATGGAAAAGAACGGCAATTCCGTTACCCTGCGCTGCCTGGTCCCTTTTACCCAGCAAGCCAGCTACAAGCTCAGAGTGCCGGAAAACATCGCCCTGAAAATAGAACGGGATTGCGCCAGGAGCGGTGAGACCACTATTCAAAACATCAAGAACGAGATCGAGTTCAAAGGCTGTCACGAGGTGACGCTCAAGAACGTGACCGGTCCGCTTGTCGTCTCTACCATCAGCGGCGGCATCAATGTCGTCTTCACCGAGATCACCAAGGACAGGCCTATCTCCCTGGCGGCAGTCAGCGGGGATGTGGATGTCACGCTGCCGGCCAGGTCCGCCGTCGACCTGGAAATGTCTTGCGTCTCGGGAAACATGTATTCCGACTTCGAACTGTCTTCTTCCAACAAGGACATGCGGCGCGTCGGCGGAGGAAGTATCCGGTCCCAGCTGAATGGCGGTGGCACCAGCCTGAATCTGCGCGCTGTCAGCGGTAATATTTATCTCCGGAAAGGATAAACCTGCTGCAAACATCTCCAACTAATCACTAACAAACAAAATCAGCCTATCATGAAAAATAGTATACTCGCCCTGCTGCTATGCATCGGCCTGTTGCCGGCAGGGGCACAAAGGATCGTCGAAAAACACATCGACTTCGCTCCAAGCGGTTATGTACGCATGAACTTCCAGATCTCCGATTCAATCCGGATCATCACCTGGAAAAAGAATGAAGTGTATATAAAAAGCAGCATCAATGTCAACCAGAATAAGAACAATGATGATTATAAGATGGTCTTTGGCGAAACGGGTAATACCATCAATGTAACCGCCAAGCTGGAATATAAGAGCACTGATTCATGTAACTGCTGCTGCAATGTCCGTAGCGAGATATTCCACGAGGTATATATTCCCGAAAATGCCGACTTTTCTGTAGAAACGATCAACGGCAATATCATTATCACCGGTAATACGGCCGAGATCAGGGCCAAGAGCATCAGCGGATTCATCGACCTGGCGGTCGCACCGCAGCGTAAGGCCGATGTGAAGATGAGGACCATCAGCGGTACGATGTATTCGAATATCGAGCTAAACGCTATGAGCCGCCGGATCAAACAGGTGGGCGGAGGTACTGTCTCGGCCCAGCTGAATGGAGGAGGCGGGAAAGAAATTGACCTGGAAACGATCAGCGGAAATATCTTTTTCCGGAAAGAAGGTTGAATTATTGAATCGGTTTTCAAAACCAACGACCCCGCTTTCCAGCGGGGTCTCATTTTTTTACAAAGACCACCTGGCGGTCGCCTACCAGTTGATCGGCGCTTTGCATGTTTTTAGGTTTTAAATGATTAATTATTTTGACCGGCCGGTTTATTTTGACCGTCCCGGCTTTTTGTTTTTGGCCTGCAGCTCGTTCAGGTAATTTTCCAGCGAGTCAAAACGCTGGTTCCAGAACTTGCGGTATTGGTTGACCCAGTCGGATACTTCATGCAGCTTTTCCAGTTTGGCTTCGTAGAATCGCTCGCGTCCCTGTTGCTTGATGATGATGAGCCCGCATTCGATGAGGATCTTGACATGTTTGTAAATCGCGGTGCGGCTAACGTCAAAGTTGCCGGCGACGGCGTTGACATTGAGCGACTGGTGGGCGATCAAACTGATGATCTCTCTGCGGGTGGGGTCAGCGATGGCCTGGAAAACGTCTCTGCGCATAAATAAAACCTTTTGGTTGACAAATTTTTTTTGCGCAGCGCCCCAGCAGCCGGATTGGACGGTAGATTTTTTGCCGATGCGGTGTATCTTTGCGCGATGGATTATTTTAAAGCATTGACCGACCTGTTGAAGACGGAGCAGGCAGAGGACCGGAGATTATATCGTGAATTGGCGGAGACGGCTTCGATTAATGACCGCCGGGCGGGTGGGTTGGCCTGGTACCCTATTGCCATCCGGGACACGGAAATGGGCCGGGGCGACTATTTGACGGTCGAGGTGGAACGAACGACTCACCAGGATATCACGCATCAGCTACGTTTTGGAGCGCCAGCGGCGCTATTTTCCAATCACGATGCACAAAATGACCGCGTGGAAGGCACGATTTCCTTCCAGAGTGGCAACCGGCTGAAGATTACACTTAATACGGATGAGCTGCCCGAGTGGACGCGCAATGGGAAATTGGGCATCGATTTGTTGTTCGATGACAATAGTTATACGGAGATGTTTGGTGCGCTGCGGCAGGCGGGGGCGATGGTGGAGAAGGCGCAGGAAGGGCGACTGGTACGCGTGCTGACGGGGCAGCAAGCAGCGGATTTTCAAGTGGAGGCGGCTGGTACCGGGGCGAATGGCAAGGCAGCGGATGCCGGCGCGAATGGCAACGGGGCTAGCGCCGGTGAGCGGGATTTAGGGGCGCTCAATCCTTCCCAGCAGGCGGCCGTCAATAAAATAATGTCAGCAAATGACCTTGCCATTATACACGGTCCGCCCGGAACGGGCAAAACAACGACATTGGTGCAGGCGATCAAGGCCCTGGCCCGCAGGGATGGGGAGCGGGTGTTGGTAGTGGCGCCCAGTAATACAGCTGTAGACCTGCTGAGCGAGAAGCTGGCCGATGAAGGGCTCTACGTGTTGCGTATCGGGAATCCGGCCAGAGTATCAGAGCGGCTGCTGTCACTGACCCTGGACAGCAGGATGGCGGAGCACAGCAGGATAAAAGAGATAAAGAAGCTGAAGAAGAAGGCCAGTGAGTTTAAAGACATGGCCCATAAATACAAGCGTAATTTCGGAAAGGCGGAAAGAGAACAACGCAAGGCGCTGTTTGACGAAGCGCGTAATGTGCTGAAGGAAGTCGAACGGATGGAGCAGTATATTCTCGATGACGTGCTGGCCAAATCGCAGGTAGTGACAGCCACGCTGGTCGGGGCTAACCACTATACGGTGCGCAACCTCCGGTACCGGACAGTGGTTATCGATGAGGCGGGACAGGCCCTGGAGCCCGCCTGCTGGATACCTATCCTGAAAGCGGAACGGGTCATCCTGGCGGGTGACCACTGTCAGTTGCCGCCGACAGTAAAATCCGAAGGAGCCCTCGGCACCACCCTGCTGAAAAAAAATGTGGCCCTGCATCCCGAAGCCGTGGTCCTGCTGGAAGAACAATACCGGATGCATGCTACGATCATGGGATATTCTTCCGGGGTCTTTTATGAAGGCAGGTTGAAAGCACATCCTTCGGTAGCGGCGCATTCGCTGTTTGACGGGGATGGCCCACTCGCCTTCATCGACACGGCGGGTCGTGGTTTTGACGAGAAACCGGAAGGCGCCGGCTTAACCAATCCCGAGGAAGCCGCCTTCCTTATTAAACATGCGACGCAGCTGGTAAGTGAATTGAGCAGCCGTTATGAAAATGGCGCAGGCCGCGCGGATGATGAACCGTGGGGTGCAGCAGGGTTTCCGACCATCGCCATTATCTCTCCCTATCGCAACCAGGTGCATTTATTGCAGGAGCTGTTGCAGCATTCGGCTGTCCTTCGGCGTTACGCCCATAAAATCTCCGTCAATACGATAGATAGTTTCCAGGGGCAGGAAAGGGATATTGTCTATATCGGCATGACCCGCAGCAATGCCGACAGCAAGATCGGCTTCCTCTCGGACATCCGCCGCATGAATGTGGCCATGACAAGGGCCCGCAAAAAGCTGGTGGTCATTGGCGACAGCAGTACGCTTTCGCGGTTGCCCTTTTATGCCGATTTTATTTCCTATGCGGAACAGCGGGAGGCATATCAGAGTGCGTGGGAGTTTGTGGAGTTGTAGGGTATTCGGTTATTTTTTTCGCCGCTTGACTTTCCCCGTCCAAACCCATCCCCTCATCCCGCGGGCCCTGGAAATTTCCTCAGAGTGTGGAAATTTTATCCCTTTTACCCCCGTGGCGTTCTCGTCCATAGCGGGCCTTGCCCCCGTGGCCATTAGCGCCGGCAAACGAATATTATTGGCGCAAAAAATGTAGGGGAGAATAGTCTGACCAGTATTCTTTCATTCATTTAAGTTAATTCTTATGAAGAAGTCAGTTTTCCCCTTATTTTTTTCCCTCCTGCTATTCTCCGGTTATACGGTTAAGTCACAGCAATTCGCTTTAGGTGTCCGCGGTGGAATAAGCATTCCCAATTTAACAGCGGGCAGTAACAATCAGAATCCGCTGAACACCGGTTATGGTTCAAGACTCGGCCCCGATGCCGGCATATTTGCAGAAGTTAAGTTTTCCGATCTTTTTTCTCTACAGCCGATGGTCGAATACTCTTCCCAGGGGGGCAAAAAAAACGGATTGCAGGCCATCACCACGCCCAGCGAGATTGCAGGGATGTATCCGCCAGGGCAAGCCCCACTCTATCTTTATGCCAATTACAAGAGTGAAGCCAAATTGAATTATCTGATAGTGCCGCTGCTGGCGAAATTTGGCTGGGATTTTAACTCGTCTCCCTGGCGCATTTATGTGGATGCAGGCCCATTTGTAGGGCTCCTGCTTTCCGCTAAACAGGTAACCAGCGGTAACAGCCCCTTTTATACCGACCCCGCGGGCCAGCAGGCGTTGCCGGGAGGATCCCATTCTTTTGATAATACCCAGAATATCAAAGACGAGTTGCATAGGGCCAACGTGGGCGTGGAAGGCAATCTTGGCCTCAGCTATCGTTTCGGACCAAATAGTGTTTTCATAGAAGGAGGAGGCAACTACGGTTTTCGAAATATCCAGAAGGCATCCCAGAATGGAAAAAACAATACAGGAGCAGTTACCGCTGTCATAGGCTACAGCTATTGGTTCGGTAACTGATGCCCGGCGAAGGACCCTACCCGGGCCGGTGAAGCCGTAAGCCGGAAAGCACCGATTTTTGTCGAGTAGTTTTTAGCTCCTTTTTTCATATAGTCACCCACATACCAGAAGGTTTCATCGTCGGACGGGTCCATTACCGTATAGGTATAATCTTCCCAGCGCAGGGTATTGGTCTGCACACCCTCGCCTTCTGCCAGGACATTCTCATTAAAGCTCATTATCCCGAGACTGTCGTTTGCTAACCGCCCTGTAAAACGCTGACCGGTGAAATGCGTGGCGCTGCCATAGGAATACCCGATGCCTATATTACCGGCCTTGTCAACGGCAGCCCCCGCCAGCCAGCGATAGTCCCCGCCGGGAGCATAAGTGCCCTGCTGATAGAGAGCGGGTTTCTGGTGGCGGCCCAGGCGAAATTCATACCAGCGTACGCCGCCTCCACCTGTAACAGTGTTGACGGAATGTACGACGACCAGGGATTCCTGTTTGCCTATACGCCGGTAGATGAGACGGCCCAGCAATTTATCGCCCTGGGAATCGAGGTGTTGGTCGGTGCCCGGCTGGGGTACGGCCTTGGTCAGCTGTCCATCGCCCATATAATGATAAGGCGCCACGGTCAGTTTTATCGGCCCTTCCAATTTCATTTTTGTTGTATCCTTCCAGTCGACATGAAACTTCCAGAAGTAGATGCCATCGTCTTCAAATTGTTTGTTCAGCTGCGTTCCCCCATTGGCAACCATGATATTCGGCATCCCCTTGGGAGGAAGCTGCAGGCCTTCCACGTCTGAGTTCAACAGGAAATTGACGCTGTCAACCAGGAAACCCTGTTCGGCTGCCGGTTCGCCTCTCAACATCTTTTCGCGGTCTACGACGAAGGCTTGCCGCTGAAGGAGATTATCACTGGTGCTGCTGGTGGTATAATACCCGTCGGGCCAGATGGTGGGCCGGGGATAATCGGGAAAGAGAGGACGGTCGAACTCATACCGGTAATAGGGTCCCATGGGATCGGGACCGGTGCTGATCGCATAACACATGCAATACGTGCCTGTTGAATCTGCCCTCGTCCGGACATGGGATCCGTCTCCGCCGGGCCGGGGCTCTTCTGCATAAGTAGGTCCGGGTTGGTATAATAACACCGCTTCGCCCGGTTGGGGCGGGTATGGAATACCGCCATGCGCAGAATCTTTTTCTTCCGTACGGGGAATACCGCGTCGAAATGTGGGCATGACGATGAGCCAGCGGTTGGCCAGCTGGTCATACCGTACGACGGCGTCCCCATTGTTCATTTTCTCACAGGGGCCCCCGAATCCCCGGAATACGTTGCGGGTTTCAGCCGGTCCATAGAGGATGCGGCCGGTGCTGTCAAAGCGTTTGCCTTTTTTGGTGAAGATAGCCACGCGGGTGTTGACGATCTGAACGATATGGTCCGGGCCGACGGCAAGGGCATTGTCGGAAGGATTGCGGTAAAAGGCCGTGCCCTGGGGGCCGCTAAAGCCTTCGCCAAGACCATCGAAGCTGGCTATAAGCTGCGGAGCAGGACGCGAGCCGAACCAGGTTTGTTCGACCGTCGCGGATTGTTTTGCGGTTTCAGCGGGGGTTAGGTGGAAGCCCGTGGGCTGGTTGTCTTCGTCGGGGCTAAGCCGGCCGGTGTCTTTTGCCAGCACAGGTAATAAAGGATTGGAGCGGGTCGGGCGAGTGTCATGGGAATATACCTGTGCAAAAGTGAGAATAGAGATGGGAAGAAGGAGTAACCTTTTCATAATCTAAAGCCTTGAGTTGAGTAATCAGATGCGACTCCTAAATTTCCTTTAACATCGGCAGAACAGGTATTCTAAAATTAGCCAATTCCAGCGGGAATTTAACCATTTGATGAACGGACGAAAGACCAATGCCCTCCAATGTTTACAAAATTATGTTTCTGCCAATCCGTAATTTTATTTTTCAAATCATAACCCTTAAAAAATGCTCATTAATCAATCCTTGATAACTGACATTAAGGCTATCATTCATAATTCGAGGGAAAAAGCTATCCATGAGGGCCTCGCCATTCCCTAAACTCCAGCACAAACAAAAGGCCCCAAAGAGGGGCCTGACATATCTTAAAAGTCGGAGTAACCGCTTACTTTAAGGTCTTCTTCACCTTTTTTACAAAGGCTTCTGT
>WNFM01011088.1_pt1 | contig 85273 bp, 92 predicted proteins | sample 5400271 | NCBI WGS metagenome assembly WNFM01 (sample SAMN13153352, study PRJNA577476) | soil metagenome | isolation source: 60 cm saprolite on Douglas fir-dominated hillslope | place: USA:California | collected 2013-09-17
CGGTGTCCGCCCCCTTCGCCGAGAGGAGCTGGCTCTGCCCCATGCCGTCGCGGATCTCCTTGCCGCCGCCGAATTTCACCTCCTCGCCGTAGACGGTGTAGTCCTTCTCGACCTCGATCCACAGCTCGGTGTCGGCGAGGCGCACGCGGTCGCCGGTGGTCGGGCCGAACATCTCCGCGTAGGCCTGTCGGGCGATCTTCATTCGAGCTTTCCGTTCACTTGTCCGGAAAAGCCATAAATTCGCCGCAACCCGGCGACTTCGATCAGTGCCACGGTCCTCGTCTGTCCGGGCTCGAAGCGGACTGCCGTCCCGGCGGCGATGTTCAGCCTGCAGCCCAAGGATTTTTTCCTTGCAAAGACGAGCGCGGCGTTCGTCTCGAAGAAGTGGTAGTGGGAGCCGACCTGGATCGGCCGGTCGCCGCTATTCGTGACCTGAACTGAAATAGCCTCGCGCTTTTCATTCAGGGCAATTTCTCCCGGTACGACCTGGTATTCGCCAGGGATCATGGGATGGGGTTGTGCACGGTGACCAGCTTGGTGCCGTCGGGAAAAGTGGCTTCGATCTGGATCTCCGGGATCATCTCCGGCACGCCAGCCATCACTTCCTCGCGCCGCAGCAGCGTCGCGCCCCAGCTCATCAGCTCCTGCACGCTGCGCCCGTCGGATGAAGGCGACCGCTTCGGGATAGTTGAGCTTCAGCCCCCTCGCCTTCCTTTTTTCGGCGAGCTGTCCGGCCGTGAAGACCAGCAGCTTGTCCTTCTCGCGCGGCGTGAGCTCCATTCAGGTGCTCCAGATTCTCGGCGCGATGGCCGGGCGGCCCGCCACCTCCGGCCGCAGCAGCGACCAGAGGCGCGCAAAACCTTCCAGCGCTTCCTCGCCCGAGTCGCCGAGATAACGCGCGACCAGCAGCTGGGGAAGCTGGGTCAATGCAAAGCTTTTCGGCATTGCATTTCGCAGTTCATTGATTTCTGGAGAAACGACAGTGGCCATCATTGAGCCGAACGCGCTCCTCCCGCCAAGCCCTGCGGCCGACTGCATCAGACGACCGCCGCCCTCGATTTCGCCCCGTTCGTAGAACAGCAGCCGGCCCTCGCGGGCGATGCGCGTCTCGAGCTGCAGCGTGCCGCGGGTAAAGCGCTCGCCCGAGCCGCGCCGGCCGAGGCAGACCACTTCCCAGCCGATGTAGCGCGCGTCCCGGCCGAGGTCCACCTCGCATTGCAGCGAAGCGCGCGCGCCGTCGAACACGATAGTCTCGCGCGGCAGCCATTCCAGCGTGCCGTCGACCGCGAAGGACAGCGTCTGCGAAGCCCAGGCACCTGACGAGCGGTACCACTTTCCGGCGCCGGGCGTGGTGAGAAGCGCCTGTGCGTCCGTTCCGGCATTGACTGCGAGGGACAGTGCATCGCCACCCGCAATTCCGCCCGGGGGGTGCACCACGATGGCATGGCAGACCTGCGGTCCTTCCGGGTAAAGCGGTTTCTGGACAACGAGAGGGCCTTCAGATTTCTTCCCGGTCAGTACGGTTTTATTGCCCGCAGCGCCGAATGACAGGGCCAGGTCCGCTTTCCAGGATGCAACGAGAGGTTCTGCGACCTGCATGCGTCGATCATACCGTCAGGAGAGAACGCACGGCGTCCCTGTCCATGTCCTTGCCCGCTCCGCTTTTCACGATCTCGCCGCGCTGCATCACCAGGTACTGGTCGGCGAGCGACTGCGCGAAATCGTAGTACTGCTCGACCAGCAGGATCGCCATGTCGCCGGCGGCGGCCAACGCGCGGATGGCGCGCTCGATGTCCTTGATGATCGAGGGCTGGATGCCCTCGGTGGGCTCGTCCAGGATCAGCAGCCGCGGCGCCATGGCGAGCGCGCGCCCGATGGCGAGCTGCTGCTGCTGGCCGCCGGACAGGTCGCCGCCGCGCCGGCCCATCATCTGGCGCAGCACCGGAAACAGGTCGAAGATTCGCTGCGGCACCTCGTCGCGGCGCGGCCGGGTGGCAAGGCCCAGGCGCAGGTTCTCCTCGACGGTCAGGCGCCCGAAGATCTCGCGCCCCTGGGGCACGTAGCCGATCCCGGCCCGGGCGCGCTCGTATGGCTTCGCCTGCGTGATGTTCTTCTCCTCGAACACGATGGCGCCGGACCGGGCCGGGATCAGACCCATCAAGGTCCGCAGCAGCGTGGATTTGCCGACGCCGTTGCGGCCGAGGAGCACCGTCACCTTGCCGTCCGGGATGACGAAGTTGAGATCGCGCAGAATGTGCGATCCGCCGTAGAACTGGTTGAGGGCTTTGACGGACAGCATCGCTAGCGGCCCAGATACACTTCGATCACCTTCGGGTCGTTCTGCACCTGCGACATCGGGCCCTCGGCCAGCACGCTCCCCTCGTGCAGCACCGTGACCTTGCGCGCGATCTTCTCGATGAACGCCATGTCGTGCTCGACCACCACCAGCGAATGCCGGCCGGCGAGCGACAGGAAAAGTTCCCCGGTACGCTCGGTTTCCTCGTCGCTCATGCCGGCGACCGGCTCGTCCAGCAGCAGCAGCTTCGGCTCCTGCATCAGCAGCATGCCGATCTCCAGCCACTGCTTCTGGCCGTGCGACAGCAGGCCTGCAATCTGATTTGCATTTTCATGCAATCGAATCGATCGCAGCACGTCGGCGATGCGATCCTTCTGCTCGCCGGACAATGCCGAGAACAGCGTGGCGCGCACGCGCTTGTCGGCCTTCATGGCGAGCTCGAGGTTCTCGAACACGCTGTGGCGCTCGAAGATGGTCGGCTTCTGGAACTTGCGTCCGATGCCGGCGTGCGCGATCTCGGCCTCGGTCAGGCGCGCGAGGTCGATGGTCTGGCCGAAAAAGGCGGTGCCCTCGTCGGCGCGCGTCTTGCCGGTGATGACGTCCATCATGGTGGTCTTGCCGGCGCCGTTCGGTCCGATGACGCAGCGCAGCTCGCCGACGTCGATCGACAGCGACAGCTTGTTCAGCGCCTTGAAGCCGTCGAAGCTGACGCTGATCTCCTCGAGATAGAGAACCGCGCCGTGCGTCGTGTCCAGCTCGCCGGTGGATACCCGCCCGAGCGAGGAGCTTTCGTTCGCGGCGATTGCGCTAGTGGCCATTGCTCTTCTTCTTTGCCGAAAACAGACCCACTATCCCGCGCGGCAGGAACAGGGTCGACAGGATGAAAATCAGGCCGAGCGCGAACAGCCAGTATTCCGGGAAGGCCTGCGTGAAGAAGCTCTTCGCGCCGTTGACCGCGCCGGCGCCGATGATGGCGCCGGTGAGCGTGCCGCGGCCGCCGATCGCCACCCAGATGGCGATCTCGATCGAGTTCGCCGGCGACATCTCGCCCGGATTGATGATGCCGACCTGCGGCACGTAGAGCGCGCCGGCGATGCCGCAGATCACCGCCGACAGAGTGAAGATCGACACTTTGTAGTGCACCGTGTTGTAGCCGCAGAAAGCGACGCGCGTCTCGGCATCGCGGATCGCGGTCAGCACGCGGCCAAGCTTGGAGGTGACGATCCAGCGGGCGAGCAGCAGCGTTCCCAGCAACACCAAACCGGTAGACATGAACAGCACCATGCGGGTCTCCGGCGTGGTGATCGGCAGGCCGAGGATGCGCTTGAAGTCGGTGAAGCCGTTGTTGCCGCCGAAGCCGGTCGCGTTGCGGAAGAACAGCAGCATCGCCGCGAAGGTCAGCGCCTGGGTGATGATCGAGAAGTACACGCCCCGCACGCGCGAGCGAAAAGCGAAGTAGCCGAAGACGAGCGCCAGCAATCCCGGAACAACGATGACGAGCAGAGCCGCCCACCAGAACTGGTCGGTATTCCACCATTGCCAGGGAAACTCCTTCCAGTCGAGAAACACCATGAAATCGGGCATCTCCGACTGGTACTGGCCCTCGCGCCCGATCTGGCGCATCAGGTACATCCCCATGGCGTAGCCGCCGAGCGCGAAGAACAAGCCGTGGCCGAGCGACAGGATGCCGCAGTAGCCCCAGATCAGGTCCATGGCGATGGCGACGATGGCGTAGCACATGATCTTGCCGATCAGCGTTACCCAGTACTGGGAGAGGTGGAACGGGTTTTCCGGGGAGATCTTCAGACTTAGGATCGGAAAAACTGCAAAAAGAATAAAAGCGGACAGCGCGAGAAAAACCCAGCCGCGGACGCCATACCAGCGGCTCATCCTTCCACCGCCCTTCCCTTCAGCGCAAACAGGCCCTGCGGCCGGCGCTGGATGAAAAAGATGATGAACACCAGCACCGCGATCTTGGCGATCACCGCGCCGGACACCGATTCGAGGAATTTGTTGGTGAAGCCCAGCACCAGCGCGGCATAGACAGTGCCCGCGAGCTGGCCGACGCCGCCGAACACCACCACCATGAACGAGTCGACGATGTAGCCCTGGCCGAGCTCGGGACCGACGTTGCCGAGCTGCGACAGCGCGCAGCCGGCGAGGCCCGCGATGCCCGAGCCCAGCCCGAAGGCCCACATGTCGACGCGGCCGGTCGGCACGCCGACGCAGGAGGCCATCTCGCGGTTCTGCGTCACGCCGCGGATGAAGAGGCCGAGCCGCGTCTTGGTCAGCAGCAGGTACATGAAAAACAGGACCAGCGCCGCAAATGCGATGATGTAAATCCGGCTCCAGGGCAGCACTACGCCGGCGAAGGCCTGGATGCCGCCCGACATGAATGCCGGGTTCTCCACCTGCACGTTGGCGGCGCCGAAGAGCGTGCGCACGCCCTGGATCAGCATCAGGCTGATGCCCCAGGTGGCGAGCAGCGTCTCGAGCGGCCGGCCGTAGAGCCAGCGGATGATGCCGCGCTCGAGGATCATGCCGGTGGCGCCGGCAACGATGAACGATGCCGGGACCGCCGCCAGCAGGTACCAGTCGAAGTAACTCGAATTTCTGAAAAATCCCTGCACCACGTAGGTGGTGTAGGCGCCGATCATGATCAGCTCGCCGTGCGCCATGTTGATCACCCCCATCAGGCCGTAGGTGATGGCCAGGCCGAGCGCGGCGAGCAGCAGGATGGAGGCGAGCGAAACGCCGGCGAACAGCAGGCCGGCGCGCTCGCCCCAGGCAAGCTTGTACTGCACCGCACGCAGGCTCTTCTGGGCCGCCATGCGGATGTCGATATCGGCGTCTGCCGCCGCCTCGGACAGCAGCGTGCGACTGTTGGGGCTGCTCGATTCGCCCAGGCGCAGGATCGCCGCCAGGCGCACGTGCTTGTCGGCGCTCTTCATCTCCATGCCGGCGGCCGCGACCTCGAGCAGCGCCCGGATGTCCGGGTCCTGCTCGGCCTGCAGCGCTTTGTTGACCAGCGGGAACAAGGCGGCGTTCGCGCCATCGGCCAGCGCCTTCGCCGCGGCCTGCCGTGTGGCGCTGTCGGGCGAGAGCAGCTTGAACGCCGCGAGTGCATCGTCGACCGCGGCGCGCACGCGGTTGTTGACCACCACTTCGACGCGCTTGCCGTCGATTTCGATCTCGCCCTCGGCGAAGCGCGCCAGCATGCCGGCGGCCGCGGGGTCGCCCTCGGCCACCAGGACACCGATGGCCTCCAGTTTCTGGTCGTTGTCGCCGGCCGCGAGCTTCTGCAGCGCGGCGCGGTCAAGCGCCAGCGCGCCGCCGCTGATGAAAAGAAAAAGGGCCGCTATCGCGGCCCTTTCGTTCAGCGAGCGCACTTTACTTTTTCACGGCCATCAGCGCCGGCTCGTCCTTCTTCTTGTCGTTGCCGGCGATGAACGGGCTCCACGGCTGGGCCTTGACCGGCCCCGGCGTCTTCCACACCACGTTGAACTGGCCGTCGGCCTTCACTTCGCCGATGAACACCGCCTTGTGCAGGTGGTGGTTCTTCTCGTCCATTTTCGAGGTGATGCCCGAGGGCGCCTTGAAGGTCTGCCCGGCCATCGCCGCGCTCACCTTGGCGACGTCGAAGCTCTTCGCCTTCTCGGCCGCCTGCTTCCACATGTAGACGCCGATATAGGCCGCCTCCATGGGGTCGTTGGTGAGCGGCTTCGAGGCATTCGGCAGGTTCTTCGCCTTGGTATAGGCGGCCCACTTCGCTTTCCAGGCGTCGTTCACGGGATTCTTCAGCGACATGAAGTAGTTCCATGCCGCAAGATGCCCGACCAGCGGCTTGGTGTCCACGCCGCGCAGTTCTTCCTCGCCGACCGAGAAGGCCACCACCGGCACGTCGGTCGCCTTCAGGCCCTGGTTGCCCAGTTCCTTGTAGAACGGCACGTTGGAGTCGCCGTTGATGGTGGAGACCACCGCCGTTTTCTTGCCCTCGGAAGCGAACTTCTTGATGCGCGCGATGATGGTCTGGTAGTCGCTGTGCCCGAACGGCGTGTAGTCCTCCATGATGTCGGACTCGGCGACGCCCTTGGACTTGAGGAAGGCGCGCAGGATCTTGTTGGTGGTGCGCGGGTAGACGTAGTCGGTGCCGAGCAGCACCCAGCGCTTGGCCGAGCCGCCGTCCTTCGACATCAGGTACTCGACCGCCGGGATCGCCTGCTGGTTGGGCGCGGCGCCGGTGTAGAACACGTTCCTCGAAATCTCCTCGCCCTCGTACTGCACCGGGTAGAAGAGCAGGCCGTTCAGCTCCTCGAAAACCGGCAGCACGGATTTGCGCGAAACCGAGGTCCAGCAGCCGAATACCACGGCCACCTTGTCCTGGGTCAGGAGCTGGCGCGCCTTCTCGGCGAACAGTGGCCAGTTGGAGGCCGGATCGACCACCACCGGTTCGATCTTGGCGCCCATCACGCCGCCGGCGGCATTGATCTCGTCGGCGGCCATCAGCACCACGTCCTTGAGGACGGTTTCGCTGATGGCCATGGTTCCGGACAACGAATGGAGAATCCCGATCTTGACGGTCTTCTGCTGCGCCAGCGCAGCCGGCGAGCCGGCTCCGATGGCCGCCACGGAGGCGGCGAGCGCGATTGCTTTGACAAACGAACGGCGATTCATGGTCTCCCCAGTCTTGAATGAAGTTGGTATTCCGTTTGATCTGCAACGACCGTGCCATCGAAGGGAAGTGCGCCAACATCCTGTTCCATCTGCAAATTGATCATCCGCGGAGAAATCAAAGCGCACAGAAATCGTGCTTCGCACTAAGTGGAGGCGCAAGCGTGGTGCGGTGTTCGGGAAGTGCAGAATCAAATAGCGGCGCCCTGGAATTGTGCGCAGCAAAAACAAATTTTCCATTTGTTTCATAGCGTGACCGCACTGCAGCATACATGGCACGCAACCTGCAGCTATCCCCGCGTACGCACGACCGCTTCGGTCGTCGACAAGAACAAGGGGGTAGTTCATGCACCTGATGAGGGCAAGGGCAGTCGGTGTGTTGCTCGCTGCGGGATTGGCTTCTCCGGCCTGGCCGGCGGAATTCAAAATCAACGATGACCTGACGTTCAACGCCGGCTTCGGCCTGCGCACCAGCTTCAGCCGGGCGGATTTCGGTGCCCCGGACGGTGTCTCGAAATCGAACGATTTCAACGTCGAGAACGCCCGCGGCTTCTTCAGCGGCAGCTACGGTGGCATGTACAAAGGCACCTTCAACTTCGAGACCGCGGGGGGCGCCACGACGCTGCTCGACGGCATCGCGCAGCTCGAACTGCAGCCGACCTTCAATATTTGGCTCGGCCGCATGCTGCCGCCGAGCGATCGCGCCAACCTCTACGGGCCTTTCTACGCCGTGCCGTGGTCGTTTCCCGGGACCGTCTCCAACTATCCCGGCATCGTCGCCGGACGAGACCAGGGCGTAACGGTGTGGGGCAAGCCCCTGGACGGAAAACTCCTATACGCCGTAGGCGCGTTCGAGGGACACAACAAGGTGCTGGGCCTATCGGGCCAGACCGACAAGCCCGCCTACTTCGGGCGCCTCGCGTACGCATTCTGGGATCCGGAGCCGGCGCCGGCTTACTACACTGGTGGCTGGTACGGCGGCTCGAAGGACATCCTGACTGTCGGCCTCGCCGCCAACCGGCAGAAGGACGGCGTCGGCGTTGCGGGTGCGGCGGGCGACCTGAAGATCTGGAGCGCCGATTTCCTGATGGAGAAGAAATTCTCCGCCGGGGTGCCGACGCTGGAAGGCGCCATTTACAAGTACAGCCTTGGCGCCATTGACTGCGGCTCCGGCGAGCCGGGTGCGCCCGCCTGCCTGCCGGGCAATAACGTCGGCGGCCAGGTGGACGGCAAGGCCTACCTCCTCGGCACGGCCTTCCTGTTTCCGCAGAAGTTCGGCCAGGGGCAGTTGCAGCCCTACTTCCGGTTCCAGGAGTACAAGCGCACCGTCAGCGCCACCGCAGCGAAGACCTACGACGCCGGCGTGAATTACCTGATTCGCGGGCCCAACGTGCGCGCCACGTTCCAGTTCACCAAGATGAAGGATGATCGTATCGCGGCGCCGAAGGACGAGGTCAAGCAGATTACGTTCGGCATGCAGCTCATCTACTGATCGTCGCTCCTGCCCCTTCCTTTGCGGCTAGAATTCGCGCCACGAAGGGGGAAGAGCGATGTCGGGGGGGCACGGTCACGTCGATCACGGCGGCAACAAGGGCGTCGCGATGGTCATCTCGGTGCTCGCGCTGGTGCTGGCGTTCTCCGAAACCCTCGGCAAGAGCGCCCAGACCTCGGCGCTGGCGATGAACATCGAGGCCTCCAACCTGTGGGCCTTCTTCCAGGCCAAAACCATCCGCCAGACGGTGCTCCGAACGGCGGCGGAGCAGATAGAAACATCCAGCCCTTCTGAATTGTCGAAAAAGCAAATCGCCAAATGGCGGGAAACCGCGGCGCGCTACCAGAACGAGCCGGAGACCGGCGAAGGCCGCGAGCAGCTCGCGGCGCGCGCCAAGGACGCTGAAAAAAAACGCGACCGCTCGATGGCCGCCTACCACCACTACGAGCTCGCCTCGGCCGCGGTGCAGATCGCAATCGTGCTCGCCTCGGCCTCGATCATCACGACCATGCCGATCCTGGTGTGGATCGCCGGCGGCCTCGGCCTGCTGGGCGTCGCCTTCTGCGCCATCGGCTTTTTCGCGCCGCTGGCGGTGCATCTATTCTGACTTGACGGTGTCGCCGGCCTCGAGCGTCTCCCGTGCCCCGGCCTCGCTGTCGGGAACGGCCGGCGCCGCCGCGCCGGGCTCATCCTCGAGCGCGTTCGGCAGCCACATGGCAATTTGGGGGAACGCCAGCACCAGCGCGACCGCGAGGCATTGAATCCACATGAAGTCGTACATGCCGCGGAAGATGGTGCTGATACTCCATTCCTTCACCACCTGCTTGAGGTAGTAGGCTGCCATCGCCACCGGCGGCGAGAGGAACGCGGTCTGCAGCACGACCGCCGAAATGGTGCCGAAGAACACCATGTCGTAGCCCAGGCTGGCGACCACCGGCGCGAGCATCGGCATGAAGATCAGCACGATCGCCGGCCATTCGAACGGCCAGCCCAGCAGGAAGATGAGCACCAGGATCAGCGCCATGGTCCCCCAGGGCGGCAGCGGAATCGCGAGCAGCGCGTTGGTGATCCAGGTCGCCGTGCCGAAGCGCGCGAAGACGGCGCCGAAAACGTTGGAGGTCGCTGCGAGGAACAGCACCATGCTGGTGCTGATCAGCGTGCTCTGGCAGGCCGACATCAATCCTTTCCAGGAAAAACGCCCGTAGCAGATCACCATGAGGATCGCGCCGAAGGCGCCCATGGCCGCCGCTTCGGTGGAGGTGGTCAGGCCGGCGATGATCGCACCCAGCGTCGCGAGCGTCAGCACGGTGATCGGCACCATGCCGACCACGCACTCCCAGAGCACCGGCCACATCGCGGTGGGGCGATCCTCGAGCGGCACCGGGGGGCCGAGCTTCGGGTTGATGAAGCTGCGCACCATCGTGTAGAGGATGTACATGCCCGCCAGCATGAATCCCGGACCGCAGGCGGCCTCGTACAGCTTGGCCACCGAGACTCCGAGCACCGGGCCCATCACCACCAGCATCACCGACGGCGGGATCAGGATGCCGAGCGTGCCGCCGGCGGCGATGGCGCCCGCCGACATGCGCACGTCATAGCCCGCCTTGATCATCATCGGCCCGGCCATGATGCCGAGCAGCACCACCGTCGCCCCCACCGTTCCCGCGGCGATGCCAAACAGCGTCGCGGTCAGCAGCACCACCAGGTAGAGCGAGCCCCGCACCGGCGCAAACAGGTTGCGGAAAGCGACGAACAGGCGCTCGAGGATGCCGGCCTGGTCGCAGATGTAGCCCATCAGGATGAACATCGGCACGGCGACGAATTCGTCCTGCTTCATCATGCCGATGGTCTGCAGGTAGGCGAGGTCGAACACCATGTCGCCTAGCCCCAGGTAGCCGAAGATCAGCGCGAGGAACAGCAGCGTGAGCGAGATCGGGATGCCGATGAAAATCGCGAACAGCATCACCACCAGCATCACCACGCCGAGCGCTTCCAGCCCGCTCATACCTCGATCTTTTCCCGGTGCTCGAATTCGCGCCCGAAGCGGATCTGGAAGCAGCACTTGAGCGTCTCGGACACCCCCTGGATCATGAACAGCAGCGCCGCCAGCGGCACCGAGGCGCGGAACGGCCACAGGATCGGGCGCCACGGCGACTGCTCGGAGGTTTCCTGGATCGTGTACGAGTACCAGGCATCGTCGACGCTGATGTAGAAGAAAGTGATCATCACCGGGAAGAACAGGAACAGGTACGAGACCAGGTCGACCGTTCCTTTCTTGCGCTCGGAATACTTGTCCCACAGCATGTCGGTGCGCACGTGCGCGCCCTTGAGCAGCGCGTAGCCGCAGCCGAGCATGAAGGCCGAACCGTTGGCGATGTAGCTGGTGTCCATCACCCAGACCGTCGGCGCATCGAGCGCGTAGCGCGAGAAGCACTCGTAGCAGATCGAGACCACCAGGAACAGCATGGCGAGCGACACCAGCCTGCCGGTGGCGTCGGTGAAGCGGTCTATGCCGCGGATGGCGGCATAGAAAGCGGGCGGGAAGTCGCGAAGGTCGCGCATAAATGCAAAGCGCCGGATTCTACCGGCTGGCGGCCGACGACTAGATCTGCACCCGCGTGCCGAGCTCGATCACCCGGTTGGCGGGGATGTTGAAGTAGTCGGTGATGTTCTCGGAATTACGCGCCATGGCGGCGAACATGCGCTCGCGCCAATAGGCCATGCCGGCGCCCTCGCCCTCGGTCGGCACGATCAACTGGCGCGACAGGAAGAACGAAGTCTGCATCGGGTCGAAATCCAGCCCGAGCGTGGCGCACAGCTCGAGCGCGAGGGTCAGGTCGGGCCGGTTCATGAAGCCGTAGCGCACCCGCACGCGCCAGCAGCCGTTGCCGAGGCGCTGCACCTTGGCGCGGTCCTCGAAGCTCACCCAGGGCACGTCGCGGATCTCCACCGTCAGGAACACCACGCGCTCGTGCAGCACCTTGTTGTGGTTGAGGTTGTGCAGCAGCGCGTGCGGCGTGGCATCCGGCGTGGCGGTGAGGAACACGGCCGTGCCCGGCACGCGCGCCGGCGGCTCGCGGAACAACGACTTGAGAAAGGCCTCGAGCGGGATCGACTGCTCGTTCAGCCGCGCGAACAGGATGTCGCGGCCGCGCCGCCAGGTGGTCATCACCACGAACACGCAGGCGCCAATGGCGAGCGGGAACCAACCGCCATCGGCGATCTTGAGCAGTGTCGCCGCGAAGAACGACAGGTCGATCACGCCGAAAAATCCGGTGGCGAGCAGGCACAGCGCCAGCGGATAGCCCCAGCCGTAGCGGATGACGAAGAAGGTGAGCAGCGTGTCGACCAGCATGGTGGCCGTCACCGCCACGCCGTAGGCGCCCGCCAGGCGCGACGACGAGCCGAAGCCGATGACCGCCGCGATGACCACCGCGCAAAGCAACCAGTTGACGGCCGGCAGGTAGACCTGCCCTTTTTCGCGCGCCGAGGTCTGTACCACGGCCATGCGCGGCAGGAAGCCGAGCTGGATCGCCTGCTTGGTGATCGAATAGGCGCCGGAAATGACCGCTTGCGATGCGATCACCGTCGCCGCGGTGGCGAGCGCCACCATGGGATAGAGCGCCCATCCCGGCAGCAGAAGGAAGAAGGGGTTCTGCACCGCCTCGGGTCGCTCCATCAGCAGCGCACCCTGGCCGAAATAATTGAGCACCAGCGCCGGGCCCACCAGGCCGAACCAGGCGATGCGCACCGCACCCTTGCCGAAATGGCCCATGTCGGCATAGAGCGCTTCCGCGCCGGTCACCGCGAGCACTACCGCACCGAGAACGACGAAAGAGGCGGCGCCGTGGCTGGTGAGGAATTTCAGCGCGTAAAGCGGATTGAGCGCTTCGAGGACCGCCGGCTCCCGCGCGATGCCGTGGATGCCGGCGGCGGCGATGGCGAGGAACCAGGCCATGGTGACCGGGCCGAAGTAGCGGCCGACCGCGGCGGTGCCGTACTGCTGGAAGGCGAACAGCGCCAGCAGCACGCCAACGGCGATCGGCACGACGTAGGGCTTGAAGGCCTGGGTGCCGACTTCCAGCCCTTCCACCGCCGAGAGCACCGAGATGGCCGGCGTCAGCACCGCGTCGCCGTAGAAAAGCGACGCGCCGAAGCAGCCGATCAGGAGCAGCGGCAGGCGCCATTCGGCGCGGCCCTTGATCGCCGTTTGCGCCAGGGCGATGAGCGCCATCACGCCGCCCTCGCCCTTGTTGTCGGCGCGCATGATCAGCACCACGTACTTGAGGGACACCACGATCATCAGTGCCCAGAAAATGGTCGACAGCCCGCCGAGGATGCTGTCGGCGGTGAGCGCGATGCCGTGATCGGGCGAGAAGGTTTCCTTCACTGCGTAGAGCGGGCTGGTGCCGATGTCGCCGAACACCACGCCGAGCGCGGCCATGGTCAGCGTCAGCCGCGTCGATTTTCCCGATTGGCGGTCGCGTTCCAATCAGGGCGTCGGCGACTTGAGCGCGGGAGCGAGGCGCAGCTTGAGCGGCTCGCCCGTCGCTGCCGGCGCCACAGCCCCCTCCGGCGGCGGCGCGCGGTAAAGGACGAGGAGCAGCGCAAGCGCCAGCGCCGCCGCGGAAACGGCGGCGGCAATGATCTTCCACGGCAGGCGCAGCGCAGCGGCACGCGCTTCGCGCCGCGCGTGCTCGCGCTCGACCCGCGCGGCCTCCTCTTCCGCCTCGGCCCGCGCCGTGGCCGCGCGGCGCAATTCGTGCTCGCGCGCCGCACGGTTCTGTGCGGCGGCAAGCGCCGCCTGCGCCGCCGCGACAGCCTCCATCGCCTTGCGGCGTAGCGCTTCCTCCGTGGCGATGCGCTGGCGCAAGGATTGCGCGGCCGCCGCTTCGGCCGCGGCGCGCCGTGCGGCATTTGCCTCGCCCTTGCGCTCCGCCTCCAGGCGCGCGGCCATCGCCTCAGCCGCCGCGGTCTCCGCTTTGCCGCTGTGCAGCGCGGCCTGCGCGGCCTGCGCTTCCGCCGCGGCGCGCGTACCGGCGGCGATGCGCAGCTCCTCCTCGCGACGCGCGCGCTCGCGGCTGGCCTGCTCGGAGCCTGCCGCGGCTTCGGTCGCGGCCTTTGCCTTCGCCGCCAGCGCCTCCTCGGCGGAGATGCGCGATTGCAGCGTCGCCGTGGCGCGCGATTCGGCTTCGATTCGCTCCTGCGACAGCGTCTCGCTGCGCCTTTCGGCCTCGAGCCGCGCCTGCAGGTCGGCGGCCGCCTTGCCCTCGGTCGCTTCGCGTTCGTGCGCGGCGCGCAATGCTGCCGTTTCCGACTCAATGCGCGCCAGCGCCGCCCGGCGCAGTTCCGCGTCGAGCGCCGCGCGCTCGCGCGTGGCGTCGGCAGCCTGCAGCTCGGCGCGCGCCGCAATGTCAGCCTCGCGCTGGAGGCTTGCCTCGGCTGCCGCGCGCGCCTGCAGCTCCACCGCGGCGGCGGACTCCGCCGCCGCGCGCTTATCGGCCGCCTGGCGCCGGCGCCCCTCCGCCTCGATGCGCTCGCGCAACGCCGCCTCCGCCAGGGCTTCTGCGCGCTCGCGCTCGCGCGCCAGCCGCGCCGCCTCGGCATCTGCGCGTTCGCGCTCGTCCGCAGCCTCGCGCGCCGCGGTCTCAGCCAGCTCGCGCTCGCGCGCCGCCTCCGCCGCGACGGCCTCTGCCGCCGCGAGCGCCGCGGCACGCACGCGCAGCACTTCGTCGGCGCGGGTGCGCTCCTGCGCGCTGGCGGCGAGCGCCTGCTCCACCGCGTGCCGCGCCTGCACCTCCTGGCGCGCGCGCTCCTTGGCGTCTTCCGCCGCGCGCGCCGCCGCGGTGGCCTCCACTTCTGCCGCAGCGCGCTGCTCGGCAGCGGTGCGCAGCGCGGCTTCCGCGTCCGCGCGCGCCTGCGCCAGGCGTGCGGTGTGCAGCGCCTGGGCTTCGCGCTCCTTGGCCACGGCCGCGGCCTGGCGCTCGAGCGCCACGCGCTCGGCGGTGGCGAGGCGCGCCTGCTCTTCTTCCGCCGCCCGCAGGCGCGCCTGCTGTGCCGCGGCGAGCTCCGCTTCCGCCGCGGCGCGCGCTTCCGCCTCGCGCCGCGCGCGCTCTTCCAGGCTTTTCTTCTCGCGTGCCGATTCCAGCCCCCGCGTCTCGGCCTGCACCCGCTCGCGCACCGCGCGCCGCGCTTGCTCCTCGGCCGCGGCACGCTCGCGCATTGCCTCGGCGGCGTTCGCCTCCGCCTCGGCCCGGCCGCGCGCGTGCTCCGCGGCCTCCTCTTCCTTGCGCCGGCGCCCGTCGGCCAGCGCCGCCGCCTTCTTCTCGGCGTCTTCGCGGGCGCGCGCCTCCGCCAGCGCGTGCGCCTCGGCGCGCTCGCGCTCCTGCACCAGGCGCGCCGCCTTGGCCTCGGCCTCGGCGCGCGAGTGGGCGATGCGGCGCAGCTCGACTTCGGCCTGCTGGCGCTCGCGCGCCAGGTCCAGCGCGCGCCTTTCCTCGCCGGCGCGCAACTGCGCCGACTCTCCGGCGACGCGGTCCTTCTCCAAGCGCTCGCGCTCGGCGGTCGTCAGCTTGTCGGACAGTTTGCTCATTTGCCCTTCTTCGCCGGCGCGAAATCGAGATTAATCATGTCGCCAAGCGAATCCGAATATGCCTCGCGCACTTTTTTCATCACCGGCAGCGCTTTCTTGAAGGCGGCGACCAGCTGCGGATCGTACTTCTTGCCCGCGCCGCGTTCGATTTCGACGCCCGCGTCGTCCGGGCTGCGAGGCTCGCGGTAGAACTGGGTGGTCGTCATCGATTCGAAGGCGTCGACGACCGCCATGGCTCGCCCCGGCCAAGGGATGTCCTCGCCCTTGAGCCCCTGCGGGTAGCCGCTGCCGTCCCAGTGCTCATGGTGGCAGAGCGCGATCTGGCGCGCGAGCTTCAGCAGCGGGTCGTCGTGCTCGCCGATGATTTCGGCGCCGAGCTGCGGGTGACGCTTGACGCGCTCCCAGTCGGGCGCCGACAGCTTGCCGGTCTTGCGCAGGATCTCGGCCGGCACGCCGAGCTTGCCGACGTCGTGCAGCGGCGCGGCGACGAACATCGCCTCGGCGGTCAGCGCATTGGCGCCGGCGGCCTGCGCGATCAGCTTGGCGTATTGCGCCAGCCGCACCACGCGGTTGCCGACCGCCGCGCTCTCGTGCATCTCCATGGCGCGCGCCAAGCGCCGGATCAGCTGGGCGCGCGTCTGCTCGAGCTGCGCGGTGCGCTCCTGCACCAAGAGCTCGAGCTCGTGGCGCTGATTGGCGAGCGCCACGTGGGTGCGCACGCGCGCCTTCAGCACCGCGGCGTTGATCGGCTTGGTGATGTAGTCCACAGCGCCGAGCTGGAAACCCTCAGCCTGGTCCTTGGGATCGTTCTTGCCGGTGAGGAAGATGATCGGGATGCCGGCCGTCGGCAGCTCGCTCTTCAGCGCCTGGCAGACTTCGAAGCCCGAGGCGCCCGGCATCTCGACGTCGAGCAGGATCAGGTCGGGCCGCGGGCTCGCGCCCGCCAGCTCGATCGCCGTGCCCGGATCCGAGGCGCTCAGCACCTGGTACTCGGCGCCGAGCGCCCGCGCCATCAGCGCCAGCAGGTCGGTGTCGTCGTCGACCGCGAGGATGACCGGTTTGGAACTCACTCGGGAGAAGTGTAGCCGGCCTGCGCCAGGCGGGCCTGCGCCTGCGGCCCGCCAAGGTAGGAGATGAATTCCGCCACCGACGGCTTGTCCTTCAGGTTGACGGCGACGTACACCGTGTACTTCTGCAGCGCGGGCGGCAGGGGGCCGACGAGCTTGACGCCCTTCACCGGCAGGATCTCGCTGATCTGGTGGATGCCGAGCTCGATTTCGCCTCGGCCGACGGGCTCCGTGACATAGCCACCTTGCCCAAGATGAGTCTTGGGTTGCATTTCATTTTCAATATTCAGTTTTTTGATCATCTCAAAAACATGTTTTCCGCTCGTCCCCGTCTTGGGATCGATGTAGACCACCGATTTCGCCGCCAGCAGCGTTCGCTTCAATGCCTCGGGGGTCGAGATGTCCGGCGACGGCGCTTTCTCATTCACCGCCACCCCGATGCCGACGCGCGCGATCGGCTTGCCCTGCAGCCTGAGGTTCTCGGCGACTTCGCTGGTGACGACGATCATGTCCACCACCGCGCCCTCGGCGAGCATTTTCGTCAGGCGGCCCATCGGCTGATATTCGATCTTCACCGAGTGCGGCGAGAAGCTCGCGGCGAGCGGATCGATGAACGATTTTGCTGCCCCGCCGGAAAGTACGTTGATCTCTTCGGCGAAAACCGTTCCTGAGAGAAACAGCAACACCATCAATCCGATGATTCTCATGCCCGTTTTCCTCTGCGTTTCGCCTTTTCCAGCAGCCCCGCGTAGCCCGCCGGCGGCACCGGCTCGCCGTAGAGGAAGCCCTGCACCTGGTCGCAATCGTGCCGCTTGAGAAAGCGCAGCTGCGCGTCGGTTTCCACGCCCTCGGCGATCACCTTGAGGTGCAGGCTGTGGCCGAGGGAAATGATGGCCTGCGCCAGCACGCCCTCGTCCTCTTCAGCGCCGGTGCCGATCTCGCGCACGAAGGAGCGGTCGATCTTGAGCGTGTCGATCGGCAGGTTCTTCAGGTAGGACAGGCTCGAGTAGCCGGTGCCGAAGTCGTCCACCGACAGCGTGACGCCGAGCGACTTGAGGCCCTGCAGCGTGGCGATCGCCGCCTCGACGTTGTGCATCACCATGCTCTCGGTCAGCTCGACCTCGAGCTGCAGCGGGTCGACGCCGGTGTCCTCGAGGATGCGCGACACCATGCGCACCAGGCCCTCCTGGCGGAATTGGCGCGCCGAGAGGTTGACCGACACCACGCCGGGGTTGAGGCCCTGGTCCATCCAGGTGCGGGTCTGGCGGCAGGCCTCGTGCAGCACCCACTCGCCGAGCTGCACGATCAGCCCGGTCTCTTCCGCCAGCGGGATGAAGCGCACCGGCCGCACCAGGCCCCATTCCGGGTGCAGCCAGCGCACCAGCGCCTCGGCGCCGATGATGGCCCCCGTTTTCACGTCCACCTTCTGCTGGTAATGCAGCAGGAATTCCTGGCGCTCCAGCGCGCGGCGCAGCGCGTTCTCCATCTGCAGCCGCTCGTTGACGCGCTCGTTCATCTCCGAGGTATAGAACTGGAAATTGTTGCGCCCGTGCTCCTTGGCGCGGTACATCGCCGCGTCGGCGTTCTTCAGCAGCGTGTCGACGTCCTCGCCGTCCTGCGGATACAGGCTGATGCCGGCGCTGCAGGTGACGTAGAGCTCCTTGCCCTCGATGGTGATCGGCTCCGACACGCGCGCCGCGATCCGCTGCATGGCGCGGAAGATCACTTCCTCGTTCGATTGGCCGTTGAGGATGATGACGAATTCGTCGCCGCCGACGCGGCCCACGGTGTCGCCCTCGCGCAGCACCGCGCGCAGCCGCTCGGACATGCCCTTGAGCAGCTTGTCGCCGACGCTGTGGCCGAGGCTGTCGTTGACGAACTTGAAGTGGTCGAGGTCCATGAACACTACCGCCGTGTTGCGCGGCGTGCGCTTGCCGTACACCGCCTGGCGCAAGCGGTCGTTGAGCAGGTTGCGGTTCGGCAGCCCGGTAAGGGTGTCGTAGTTCGCCTGGTGCTCGAGCTGCACCTGGTAGGCCTTGCGCTCGATCGAGTAGTGCATGGCGCGCACCAGCAGCTCGCGGTCGAGGCGTCCCTTGACCAGGTAATCCTGCGCCCCGCTCTTGACCGCCGACAGCGCGAGGGTGCGGTCGTCGTTGCCGGTGAGCACGATGATCGGCACGGTGGGCGAGTGGGCGTAGACCTTGGCGAAGGTCTCCAGACCCATGCTGTCGGGCAGCGACAGGTCGAGCAGAACCAGCGCGGTCTCGCCTGCCGCCAGCAGCTCGAGGCCGCTCGACAGGCGGTCGGCGCAATTGAGCGTGAAGGGCGCGTCGGGATCCTCGCCGAGCATCTCGCGGATCAACCGCGCGTCGCCGGCGTTGTCCTCGATCAGGAGGACGTTGTGCATGAGGTGGCTTGCAATCCTCTCTTTATTGACCGCTGGGCGGCAGCGTAACCACGGTGAGCCAGAATCGATCGATGGATTTGACCACCACGATGAATTTCTCGAGGTCGACTGGTTTCGTGACGTAGCAATTGGCGTGCAGGTTGTAGGTGCGCAGCACGTCCTCCTCCGCCTTCGACGTCGTCAGCACCACCACCGGGATGCGCTTGAGGTCGTCGTCGGTCTTGATCTCCTCCAGCACCTCGCGGCCGTCCTTCTTCGGCAGGTTGAGGTCGAGCAGGATGATGTCCGGCCGCGGTGCGTCGCGATGCTTGCCCTGGCGGCGCAGGAATTCCATCGCCTCGACGCCGTCCTTCATCCAGTAGAGGTTGCTGTAGACCTTGCCCTCCTTCAGCGCCTCGCGCGTCAGGCGCTCATCGCCGGGATTGTCCTCGACCAGCAGGATCTCGACCGGTCTGTTTTCTTCAACCATGTTCTTTCTCTCTCCCCTTGGGTAGCGTGAAATGGAATGTACTGCCGGCGCCGGCCTTCGAGGTGACCCAGATGCGCCCGCCGTGGCGCTCGACCACTTTCTTGCAGATGGCGAGGCCGATACCGGTGCCCGGGTACTCGGCCTTGTTGTGCAGACGCTGGAACACCATGAAGATGCGCTCGAAATACTGCGGCTCGATACCGATGCCATTGTCGCTGACGGCGAACTCGAAGTCGGCTTCCTTTTCGATGCAGGCGACGTGGATCCGGGGCACCGACGCCGAGCGGAACTTGAGCGCGTTGCCGACCAGGTTCTGGAACAACTGCGCCAGCTGCGATTCGTCGGCGCTCACCCGGGGCAGCGGGTCCCAGGTCACCGCTGCGCTCGACTCCTCGACGGCGCTGCGCAGGTTGCTGATCGCCTTGTTGAGCGATGGCTCCACCTCGATCGGCAGGAACTCCTTGCCGCGGGTGCCGACGCGCGAGTAGGCAAGCAGGTCCTCGATCAGCTGCTTCATGCGCGCGGCGCCCTCGATCACGAAGCCCATGAACTCCTTGGCGTCGCCGTCGAACCGGTCGCCGTAGCGACGCTGTACCAGCTGCGTATAGCTCGACACCATGCGCAGCGGCTCCTGCAGGTCGTGCGAGGCGACGTAGGCGAACTGCTCGAGCTCGGCATTGGAGCGCTTGAGCTCGTCGTGCGCCTCCGCCAGCGCCACCGCGGCGCGCTTGCGCTCGGTGATGTCGTGGAAGATGGCGATCTCGTAGAGCGGCGCCGCGGCGTCGTTGCGCACCAGCGCGATCACGACTTCGGCCCACACTACCGCACTGTCCGGGCGCAGGTAGCGCTTCTCGAAGCGTACCGACTCCGCTTCGCCGGCGACGAGGCGCCGGCGGATCGGATCGGACACGTCGCGATCCTCCGGGTGCGAGACCTCCTTCACCGAAGTACCGATCAGCTGCGCTTCGCTGCGGCCAAGGATCTCGCACAGGCTGCGGTTGACGCGCGTGAAGCGGCCGTCGACCACGTGGGCAATGCCGGCCGCGGCCAGCTCGAAGGTCTGGCGGAAGCGCGCCTCGCTCTCGCGCAGCGCCATCTCGGCGTTGCGCTGCGCGGTGATGTCGCCGATGGTCGAGACGATGCCGTACCAGTCGGTCTCGCCGGGACGGCGCAGGAAGGCGGTGTTCACCGACAGCCAGGTCAGGCTTCCCCCGGGGCGCTGGATGCCGACGATATAGCCGGTCAGCCCTTCGCCGCTGCGCAGCGTGACGCGCGTCGGCCGGTCCTTCTCGCCCAGCGGCCGGCCGTCGGCGTGCACGCAGGGCAGCAGCGAGGTGAAGCCGGCGGCGCCGATGATGTCGACCAGCGGCAGGCCGATGATGCGTTCGGCGGCCTGGTTGCCGGCGATGATGTTGAGGGCGCGGTCGTAGACCAGGATGCCTTCGTTGGCCGAGTCGACCACCGCGCGGAAGCGCTCCTCGCCGTCGCGCAAGCGGGCCTCGGCGCGCTTGCGCGCCGTGATATCGACAATGACCCCGACCAAGCCGTCGGCCTCGCCGCCCTCGCCGCGAAAGGTGGCCTTGTAGTAGATGGTGTCGCGCTGCTCGCCGGCGAAAGTGGTGATCGGCGTCTCGTAGCGCTGGCCGCCGGGCCGCGCCCACAGCTCCATGTCCTTGGCGCCGTGCAGCGCGGAGACCGCCGGGTTCTGCGGGTAGAGGTCGGCGACTTTCTTGCCGAGAAAATCCTCGCGGCTGATGCCGAAGAATTCCTCCCAGGCCTGGTTCACCGCCACGTAACGCCCGTCGCGGCCCTTGACGAACACCGGCAACGGCAGCGATTCCACGAAGTCGATCATGGACGCCTGCGGTGACGCCTGCTTGGCCTTGGACATGCCTGCGGCGATTCTAACGCCGCTCAGGGATACAGCCCCTTGGCCGTCGCCTTATAGAGCACCAGCGCGACAATCGCTTCCAGCGTCGGCGCCGCGATGCCGCGCGCGCGCGCAATTTCCAGCGGCGCGGTGAGCTGCGCGTCGATCTCCATCGGCCGGCCGCGCTCGTAGTCCTGCAGCATCGAAGGCTTGTGCCCCACCGCGCCGGAGGACTGGCCGCCGCTGGGACGCGCCGGCGCGCGCTCCACGTCCACGCCGTCCGCCTTGGCGATCGCCTTGCCCTCGGCGCCGAGGCGCACCATGACCTTCGACAGATGCGGATCGCCGCGCACTTCGTCCACCGCCGCCCCGGTAAGCGTGGTCAGCGACGAGGTGCCGAGGTTCTGTAGCAGCTTGGCCCAGATCGCCTGGCGGATGTCCTCGACCGGCGGTGACGCCATGCCGGCTTTTTCAAGAATTTCTCTTAAAGTGACGATTCTTTGAGATGAGGAAACGTCAGCTTCGCCGACCACGATCATGTTGTTTCCGGGCACGTAGTTCTTGATCACGCCGGGCTCCACGATCGTGTTCGCCGAATAGGCCACGCCGCCGATGACGCGCTGCGGCGAAATGGCGCGCGCCAGCTTGCCGCCTGGGTCGAGGCGCGCCAGGTCCTTCGCGTACCACCAGGGGATGCCGTTCTGCACGAAGACCACCGCCGTCTCCGGCCCCAGCAGCGGCGCCGCGCTCTCGGCGAAGGCGCCCAGCAGGTTTGCCTTCAGCGTCACCAGCACCAAGTCCTGCGGCCCGAGGTCGGCGGGGCGGTCACTCGCCTTTGCTTTTCCGACAATGACTTCATCGCCATGCAATAGCTTCAAGCCATTGCGCTTAACCGCGTCCAGGTGCTCGCCGCGCGCGATGACGGAGACGTCCTCGCCGGACGCGGCGAGTTTCGCAGCGATGTGCCCGCCGACCGCGCCGGCGCCGAAGACGCAGAGTTTCATAGAATATGATCTTACCGATGAAAATCTGCCGCTTCGACGAGAATCGCGTCGGCGTCGTGCTCGACGACGGCGTGCACGATGTCTCGAGCGTCCTGTCGCGCCTGCCTTCCTACAGCTACCCATTGCCGAAGCACGACGTCCTGATTTCGAATCTCGGGGAATTAAGACCTTTCATGCTGGAAGCAGCGAAAAAATCCCCTGTCGTTACCCCGAAGAAGTTCCTCTCTCCGGTCGCCAACCCGGGCAAGATCATCGCCGCGCCGGTGAACTACACCAAGCACCTGCAGGAGGCGCTGGCCGACAAGGGCATCCACCACGGCAACCTGATCAACGAGATCCACAAGGCCGGCATGTTCCTCAAGGCGACCAGCGCGGCGGTCGGCCCGGGCGAAGGCGTACGCCTCGTGCATACCGACCGCAGGAACGACCACGAGGTGGAACTCGCGGTCGTCATCGGGCGACTGATCAAGAATGCTTCTGCAGAAGAGGCCAGATCGGCCATCGCCGGCTACTGCATCGGCCTGGACATGACCATCCGCGGCCCCGAGGAGCGCAGCTTCCGCAAGTCGCCCGACTCCTACTGCGTTCTGGGTCCTTGGCTGGTCACGGCAGATGAAATACCGGATCCGGGCAACTTGTCCCTGTCCATATCCGTTAACGGCGAAAAGCGACAGGACGCGCATACCAGTGACCTCATCGTCCAAGTCGCCGACCTGGTCGCCTGGGGCTCGACCTTCTACAGCCTGCACCCGGGCGACGTGCTGCTCACCGGCACGCCGCAGGGCGTGGGCCCGGTGAAGCCCGGCGACACGATGGAAGCGACCATCGAGCGCATCGGCTCGATGCGCGTCGCCGTCGGCGCCGCATGAGCCATCTCCTTCCCACCACCGTCGTCGGCAGCTACCCGCAGCCGCACTGGCTGATCCACCGCGACCGCCTCGGCTCGAAGGTGCCGCGCGTGCGCACGCCGGAACTCTGGCGGGTGGAAAAGCAATTTCTGGAAGAAGCGCAGAACGACGCCACGCTGGTCGCGATCCGCGACATGGAAATGGCGGGCATCGACATCATCACCGACGGCGAGATGCGGCGCGAGAGCTACTCCAACCGCTTCGCCACTGCGCTCGAAGGCATCGACATCGAGCGGCCCGGTTCGACCATCAACCGCAGCGGCCAGCCGATTCCAGTGCCGAGAGTGGCTGGGCCCATCAAAAGACTCAAAGCAATTGAAGTTGAAGATTTGAATTTTTTAAAACGAAATACGACCCGAAAAACGAAAATCACCCTGCCCGGCCCGTTCACCATGGCGCAGCAGGCGCAGGACGACTATTACCAGGACGAGGAAGCGATGGCGATGGCCTTCGCGGCGGCCGTGAACGAGGAGCTGCGCGACCTGTCTGCCGCCGGCGCCGACGTGGTGCAGCTCGACGAGCCCTGGCTGCAGGCGCGCCCGGAGCCTGCGGCACGCTACGGCGTCAAGGCGATCAACCGGGCGCTGGCCGGCATCCGCGGGACCACGGTCGTGCACGTCTGCTTCGGCTACGCCGCCGCGGTGCACGACAAGCCGAGCGGCTACTCGGTCCTGCCGCAACTCGCCGACACTACCGCGACGCAGATTTCCATCGAGGCGGCGCAGCCCGGGCTGGATCTTGGGGTGTTGAAGGAATTGTCTTCAAAAACCGTCATGGTCGGCGTGATTGATCTGGGCGTCGCGCGGGTTGAGACTGCAGAAGAAGTGCTGGCGAGAATCAACCATGCGTTGAAATATCTACCCGCAGAAAAGCTCGTCGTCGCTCCGGACTGCGGCATGAAATACCTCACGCGCGAGGCCGCGTTCGGCAAGCTGCAGGCGCTCGCCGCGGGAGCCGCGCTCGCCCGAAAAAGAATCGGGTAAACGTCTCCCGCGGCTCGGCTAGCCGCCGAGCCGCAGGAACTTCTGGATGCGCCGCCCGAAGCCGACTTCGGCGGTGTAGAGGTTGCCCTGGCGGTCGATGGCGATGTTGTGCACCCACTTGAACTCGCCCGCCATGCGCCCGGTGCGGCCGAAGCTGCCGTACTGCGTGCCATCCGACCGTCGCAGCACGTAGATGCGGCCGTTCGCGCCGTCGGCGACATACAGGTACTGCTGGCCGGCGTCCTGCGACAGCACCATGTCCCACACCGAGCCGTTGGCGAGCGTCTGCGCCTCGACGCGGAATTCGCGCTTGAAGCCGCCCTGCTTGTCGAACACCTGGATGCGGTTGTTGACGCGGTCGCAGACGTAGACCAGGCCATCGTGCGACAGGCGCACGCAGTGCACCGGGTTGCCGAACTGCTTCGAAGGCGGCCGCAGCGGGTCATAGGCCGGCAGCTGCTCGTCGCTCGGCGTGCCGCCGTAGGCGCCCCAGTGCCGTTTGTAGGCGCCGCTGGTCGCATCGAACACGATGATGCGGCGATTGCCGTAGCCATCGGCGACGAATAACTCGTTGCTCGCGGGATCGAGCATCATGTGGGCGGGACGGCCCAGCTGCGTGCGGCCGTTGCTGCCCTCGGACTTGCCGGCGCGGCCGATCTGCATCAGGAACTTGCCGTCGGGCGTGAATTTGAGGATCTGGTTGTCCTCGTCCGCGTTGCCCGCGATCCAGACGTTGCCCGCCGGATCGATGTAGATGCCGTGCTCGCTCTTCGGCCACTGGATCTTCGCGCCTTCCGGTCCCCAGGCGCGCAGGTAGCGCCCCTCGGCGTCGAATTCCACCACCGGCGGCAGCGAGCGGCAACAGCGGTGCGTCACCGGCCGGCTCTCCTTGGCGTTCCACTCGTCGGGCAGCAGCGTCGAGGGGCGGTGCACCACCCAGACGTGGCCGTTCCTCTCGTCCACGGCGATGCCCGACACCTGCCCGAGCACGAGTTGCACGCCCTGCGCTTCGGGCAACGGCTTCGGCCAGGCCGGATCCACCCGGAACAATGGCACCTCGTTTCCAGAGAGCGACGCTTGCCCGGAGCAGCCGGCCAGCAGACCCAGCAACAGTGCACAGCTCAACGTTTTCATGTTCATTTGGCGTTCCTTTCGGATTCCTGACTCGGGCGAAGAATCAGTCTAGCCCTATAGTAATGGCATGGAACGCAAGCCCGCGCCCAGGCCGGTGGCCAAAATGGATCCCAAAGCGGTGTTCGCGCTGACGGCCAGGAGCCGGGCCGAGCTCAATTCCGCCAGCACATCGCTCACGCCTGCGGAGCTCAGGCTGCTCGTTCTGGTCGACGGCAAGTCGAACGTCGCCCAGGTCATCGAGCGCGCGCAGCCGCTCGCTGCTGATGCGGTGCAGGATCTGCTCGAAAAGCTGGTGAAGAGCGAGCACCTCGCCCTGGCCGGCGAGTTGTCGGGCGCCGGCCTGTCGATCGTCGGCTTCACGCTCGCCGAGGAGTCGGCGGTGGGCGTGCAGTCGCTGCAAAAGGAAGGTTATTTCGTGCGCATCGTGCGCCGCGCAGCCGAGCCGCGCAAGGTCGGCAAGGACGAGCGCCTCACGGTGCTGGTGGTCGAGGACGACCCGCAGCTCGCCAAGCTCCTCGGCCTGTACCTGCGCATGGACAACATGCAGACGCGCATGGCTTCGAGCCGCGACGAGATCGCCGCCGCGCTCAACTTGAAGCCGCTGCCCGACCTGGTGCTGCTCGACGTCGTGCTGCCCGACGTCAGCGGCTTCGACGTGCTGTCGCGCATGCGCGGGCACGAGGCGATGAAGAAGATTCCCGTCATCATGTGCACCGCGCGCACCACGCGCGAGGCGGTGCTGGAGGGCATGCAGCGCGGCGCCGACGGCTACATCACCAAGCCCTTCGACGTCGACGTGCTGCACAAGGCGGTCAAGACCGTGCTGGGGCTGCCGTGAGCCTGCGCGAGCTCGGCAAGGAGTTCGACGAATTGCGTACCGAGTACCGGCGCGGCATGCCGCAAAAGCTCGAGCGCGTCGAGAAGCTCTGGACGCTGGTGGCGGGCGCCAAGGCGGTCGGCGCGCCGCTGAGCGAGCTGTGCCGCGAGCTGCATACCGTCGCCGGCAGCGCCGGCAGCTTCGGCCTGCCCGAGCTCTCCACGGCGGCGCTCGCCGCCGAAAACCACCTCATCGCCGCGTCGTCGGTGGGCGCCGCCGAGCGCGCCACGATGGAACGGCTGCTCGCGGAAATGAAGAAGGCGTCGCTGCCGCCGAGCTAGTCGCGCGCGCCGGTGCTAGCATCGCGGCGCCATGAAGATCACCGCGATCGACAGCGCCGTCCTCACCGTTCCGCTGCCCAAGCCCATTGCGCTGCAGTATCCGCAGCACAAGCTGGTGGTGGCCGAAATCGCCACCGACGAGGGTCTCAAGGGCCTCGGCTACAGCCTCGCCTTCGCCGGCGGCGGCGCCGAGGCGGTCCACGCCTACCTTGAAACGCGCCTCAAGCCCGCGCTACTCGGCGAGAACCCGCTGTTCGTCGAGCGGCTGTGGGAAAAAATGTTTCGCGTCGACATGGGAATCAAGAAGCAGGGCATCGCCGGCTACGCCCTGTCGGCGCTCGACATCGGGCTGTGGGACATCGTCGGCAAGGCGGCCAAGCTCCCGCTCTACAAGCTCTGGGGCGCGTACAGCGACAGCATCCCGGCCTATGGCAGCGGCGGCTGGGCCAACTACGCCGTCGCCGACCTGGTCGGCGAGGCGGAAAAATATGCCGCGCTCGGCTGCCGCTACTACAAGATGAAGATCCACAGCCCCGACCCGAAGGCGAACCGCGAGCGCGTCGCCGCGGTGATGAAGGCGGTGGGCGGCAAGATGCGCATGATGGTCGATGTCAACCAGCGCCTCGACGTGCTCGGCAACCAGCGCCAGGCGCGGCTGCTCGAGGAATTCGACCTCGTCTGGTACGAGGAGCCGGTGCTGGCCGACGACCTCGCCGCCTGCGCCGAGGTGGCCGCCAGCATCAACATCCCGGTCGCTACCGGCGAAAACAACCACACGCGCTACGAGTTCCGCGAGCTGATCGAGCGCCGCGCCGCGCGCTTCCTCATGCCCGACGTGTGCCGCGCCGGCGGTTTCAGCGAGACGATGCGCATCGGCCGCCTGGCCGCGGCGCACCAGGTGGCGCTGACGCCGCACCTGATCCACGAGATCTCGCTGCACGTGGTCGGCGCGCTGCCGAACGGCTTCCTCGTCGAGTACATGGATTGGGCGCCCGCCGATCTCTTCGAGGAACTGCCGCAGTGCCGCGACGGGCGCTTCAAGATCCCGGAACGTCCGGGGCACGGCATGTCGCTTGCGCCGGGCGCGGTACGCAAATACGCACAATAGGTGTGACGATAATTGTCAGGTCGTGACGATTCGCGGTGCATAAGCGTGACTTTTTTCATGCTTTTCCGTTATCTGGCAGACTACTAGCCTTGGCACATGACTTGCTGCTTCGATCGGCAACCAGGGGAGCGCCGCATACGCATGGGAAGGATTGACCGCCAGTCGGGCTTCACGCTCATCGAGGTCATGATTGTCGTCGCGGTCATCGGCATCCTTGCCGCGGTCGCCATGCCGGCCTTCCGCGACTATGCGGCACGCGCCAAGGTCACCGAGGCGCTGGTGCAGCTGTCGAACTGCCGCAACACTATCCAGGAGATCTACATGTCGGGCGGCGCGCTGCCGGGCGTGGACAACTGGGGGTGCGAATCGGATAACCCCTCCAAGTTTGTCGAGCGCATCAGCACCACCAACGAGGGCATCATCAAGGTGACGCTCGGCGGCAGCGTCAACGACCTGCGGCTTGCTTTCCACGACATCACGATGGCGCCGATGAATGCGAGCGGCCAGGTGATGGGCGATCTCGACGTCGGCTCGCCGGTACGCGTCTGGCGCTGCGGCAATACCTCCGACGGCACCGACCTCAACCCGAACTTCCTCCCGGCATCCTGCCGGGGCATCTGAGTCCCGCCAGTTTCACCAAGGTCGTGTTGTATACCGCGGCCGACGGTCGCGCGCGCTGGCGCGAAGAACCGCTCGCGCTGCCCGAAGGCAACCCGCAGGCCCAGCTGTCGAAGCTGCTTCCTGCCGGCGGCTACCAGTTGCGCCACAGTCCGGTCGGCTTCCGCAGCCAGTGGCATTGCACGCCCAACCCGCAATGGGTGTTCATCCTCGGCGGCGAGATGGAGATCGGGTTGCAGGACGGCAGCTCGCGCATCTTCAGGCCGGGGCAGCACTTCTACTCCGCCGACGTGCTGCCGGCGGGCGCGGCCTTCGACGCCAAGCTCCACGGCCACTGGAGCGCCCAGCGGGGACGCGACCCGCTGGTGACGCTCTTCGTGCGCGGCTAGGCCGGCCACGCCCTCAGTTGGCGAGCGGATCCGGGCGGATCTGCACCTTTAGACCTTGGGGTATTTCTTCGGGCCACCCTCGTTGTGGAACGCGGGAAAAAAGCCATGCTCAGCGCCGATTTTCTTCAAGCGCTGCATAGGGGCCGTCGGCGTAGACGATACGCCCGCCCACCATGGTCAGCAGCGAGACGGTGCCGCCGATCTGCCCGATCGGCACGCTGAGGTAGTCGCGGCTCAGCACCGCGAGATCGGCGAGCTGACCGACCGCGAGCGCGCCGCGCGCGTTCTCTTCGAAGCTGAACCAGGCGCTGCCTTGCGTATAGAGGCGCAGCGCTTCGATCCGCGCCGGCAGTTCTTCTGGCGCGCGCATGGCGACGCCGGAGATGGTTTTGCCGTCGAGCATCCATTGCAGCGAGACGAAGGGGTTCGGCGCCATCACGCGATGCGCGTCGGTGCCGCCGCCGACAGGCAGCTGCAGCCGCACCGCACTCACAAGCGGCGGCACGAGGCGCGCGGCACCGGCGCCGCGCTGGCCGAGGAAGGCCTCGCCGCGGAAATAGAACGCGTTCTGCACGAGCCAGCCCATGCCCATTGTCTTCAGGCGCACGAGGGTTTCCGGCGAAGCGTCGTTGAGATGCGCAACCGACCAGCGCAGCCCGGCGATGGGCGTCCCGGCGTTGACGCGCTCGAGCACTTCGAGCAGATGGTGCACGGGGCGGTCGTTGTGCCAGTGGAAAGTCGCGGTCATGCCGCGCGATACGGCCCAGCGCAGCACTTGATAGAGCTGCTCTTTCTGCGCCTCGCTCGGACTGTCGTTGTTGTAGAGGCCCCAGGTGACGTTTTCGCCGATACCGTTGAAGCGCAGCCACTCGTCGCCAAAGCCCATCGGCAGCGCCTGCGTCAGCTCCCTGAAGTCCTCGAGTTCGCGGTCGCGCCGCGGCGCGCTCAGGCTGTAGCGCACGCGCACGCTGAGACCGCGCTCGCGCCAGACCTGGAACAGCGGCTGGTAGTCGGGAATCTCCAGGTTGTAGCCGCCCGGATCACTCACTCCTGTAATGCCCATCGCATTAAGGGCACGGAAGAACGCGCGCGTGCCTTCGAGCTTTTGCGCATAGGTCGGCCGCGGTAGCAGGGTGAAGAGGTCGCTGATGGCGCGGTTGTCGCCAGCGAGCCAGCCGGTCGGTTTGCCCTCACTGTCGCGCTCGACGGCAAGGCGCGCAGCCCATTCCGAATTGCCGGCGATGCCGAGCGCGGCCGCACCGCCCGGGTCGAGCAGCACCTTGGCGTAGAGCAGCTGGATGTAAACGTGATGATCGGGAGCCGCGGCGGCGATCTCGGCCTGCGTCGGTGGACGGTCTTCACGGAACTGCCGCTCGGTCCAGCCGCCCGCCACCACCAGCCATGACCCCCGCGGCGCCTTTTTCGCCGCTGCGCGTACGCGGTCCAGCGCCTCCTTCAGGGTAGGGACGCCGAACCAGTGCACCTCGGTGGCGTAGCTCAGGCCCGCGCGGATGGCGTGGATGTGCGAATCGATGAGGCCGGGGATAACCGTGCGGCCGGCGAGATCGATGACGCGGGTCGAGGGGCCGGCCAGGGCACGGATGCCCGGCGTATCGCCGATCGCGGCGATTTTTCCGTCGCGCACTGCCAGCGCCTGCGCGGGCGCGCCTTCATAGACGATCAGCTTGCCGTTGATAAGGATGCTGTCGGGCGCCGGTATCTGGGCGTGCGCCGCGCCGATGCCGAGGAGCGCGAAAAGAACTACAGCCGCTGCATCGTGCATTCAGTCTCGATGAACATCGCCGTTCCGCCGGGCGGCGTGCGGCGATTGACCTTGATCTGCTTGTAGCCCGCCTTCAAGCAGGAGATCTGCACGTCGTCCGGCAGCACTTCCTTGCTGATATGGCCGCGGTAGAGGCCGAGCACGTTCGACTTCAGCGCCACGGGCTTGCCCTTCCTGGGCTGCAGCAGCACCTGCGCATCGGTCACCGGCGAGCCGCGGTTATCGCGAACGAAGCCGAAGTAAGCGGGCCCCGCGCCCTTGACGTCGTTGGCCGCGTCATAGTCATCGCCGCCGGCGACGGCCGGCGTCGCTGCCGCCATTCCGGTAACCAGCGCGATGGCCAGCGCAATTGCACGAATCGGCATATGGAAATCTGAATTTACCACCGCCAGTAGAACCTCAACGAGTAGATCAGCACCGGCAGCAGCACGACAGGGACGATCCATGCCAGCGCCGGTGGGATCTTGCCACGGATTTTTTCCGGCAGCATGGCGGCAAGCAGGCCCAGGAGGGATGCGCCAAGCGCGGAATTGGCGATCCAGCCGTACCAGTACATCGCCGGTCCTTCGTCGCGGCGCGGCGGCGCGAATCCCAGGTCGATGCGGTCGGTCCCGGGGTGGTAGGTGAACATCGGCAATGCGGCCATGTCGCAGACCACGTAGAGGATGGCGAAACAGATGCCGAACACCAGCGCGAAAGTGCCGGTGGCCTTGCTCATAGCCCGAAGCCGCGAACGTTATTGACGATGTGCCCGATCAGGAACGAGAACCAGCAGATCGCCGCCAGCACGACGGTCAGCCATTTCCGCGCGCGGTCATACGTCGCGTTGCGCGCGTTCCGCCAGAGGTGCCAGTAGGCCGGCAGCAGCCCGACGCCGATCGTGGCGATGTGTTCCTTCAACTCGAACACTCCCAGGGTTTTCCACAACTGCTCCTGCTCGATCAGGATGCGCACGTGGAGCCGGTAGCGCGCGTATATCCAGGCGCCTACGAGGAAAACCAGGACCCACAGCACGCAGACGGCGGCGGAATATCTCGGCCCTGACACCGAGCGAAAGTGCGTGACGAATCCGCCGGCGGCGCCGGCGCGCGCCGGCGCGAGCACGGCCGCCGCCTGGTGCGTGAGCGCGCCGAGCAGCGCGACCGCCAGCAGCGCATGGGTGGTGGACAGGATAGTCCAGAACGTGTTGACGGAAATGTAGTCGAACACGAAATCCATCGGACTTCCCCGGATGGGAGCGGCGGCGCGACCTCGGAAGATCGCGCCGCCGGTATTTCAGTGCGCCAGCGGATCGGGCCTGATCTGGAAATGCGCAGCCAGCGGCTTGGTGCCTTTGCCGCCCTCGATCAGCCACGGCGTGCGGTCGCCGTTGGCAGCCCACAGGCCGCGGCCCTTCCAGCCGGCCTTCGGATCGTCGATGCGGCCGTCGAATCCCTTGGCGTAAAAGCCGAGCGGATACGGCACGCGGATCGAGACCATCTTGCCGTCCTTGTTGAGGGCGACGAGGCCGCCCATCTGGTTGGCGGTCGACATCGGAATGTCGTCGCCCAGGCCGAAGGTGTTGTGCTGGTCAACCCACGAGTAGTAACTCGCCTCGGCGCTGTTCTCGCCGATGCCCTTGAAGCCGGGGCCCGGATACTGGTGGAACGCCCAGCCCTCGGGGCAGTGGTCACCGGTCGCCTTCGGGCCGTTGAGCGGGCCCTTGCAGAGGCGACGGTCGAACACGCCCATGTGGCCGCTCGCGAGCGAGACCCAGACGCGGCCCTGCTTGTCGATGTCGCCGCCGCGCGGCCCGAAACCGGGCAGCGGGACGTTGTACACCTCGGCCAGCGACTTGTGCGGATTCTTGGTCGGATCGATGCGCACGACGCTGCCCGGGTTGCCGCGCAGCGTGCCCCACACCGAACCGTCGACCGGGCTCGGCATCACGGCGTAGAACGTCGCGCCGATGCGCATGTCCTTGCCCGGCTCCTGCGGCTTGCCGGGCTCGGTGTACTCATCGCGCTGCCCGTTGCCGTTGGTGTCGAGCACCAGCGCCGTCCAGCCCTGCGACTTCTGGATGTCGCCGGTCTCGTCGAGCATCTTGGTGTTGATCCAGCCGACATTGCCGCCGCCGCCGCCGGTGCTCGCCCATATCGTCTCGTTGGCGTCGTAGCCGAACTGCAGATGATGCGAGCCGAAGCAGGTCTGGTAGGCGGTGTACTTGCCGGTCTTCGGGTCGTACATCGTCACGCGGCGGTTGGTGCTGTTGAGCGGAAACTCCACCGCCGACGGATGCGTCGAGCCTTTCTTGCAGAAGTCGGGGTTATCCGGCTTGTGGCCCGTCGCCGCGAGCCAGACGCGGCCCTTGCGGTCGATCATCGAGTTGTGATTGTTGGCCTTGCTGTCCCAGATGTTTTCTTCGCCCCAATAGGCCGAGGGCTGAAGGATCTTGACCGAGCCGGCATTGCCGGGCCCGAGCGCCAGCGGCATATCGGGCGTCGTCGGCAGGACAAAATTCGTCGCGACGTTCTTCACCGGATCGAGAATCGGCATGTCATTGCAGGCATGCTCGCACTGGCCGTAGACCGGCCCGTAGCCGTTGACCGTCGGATAGCGCCGGTCGCTGGCGATCAGGTCGTGCAGGTACTGCTTGTCGTTGTGCCAGTCGCGCAGCGTGACGACGATGTTGCGCTCGACGCCTTGCGGCCGCGTCGGCTTGGTATCCGGCAGCTCACCCTTGGCGATGCGTTCGGTCCAGTCGCCGAGGTATTTGAACGGCATGCCGCCAAGCTGGCCCGCGGCAATGAGGACCATGTTCTCGCCCGCCTGACCGGACTGGATGCGGCGGACCCAGGCTTCCTGATGGGTGCGGCCTTTGAGATGGTAGTCAGGAATCGTACGGGTCGAAAGCTGGCCGAGCTGGTGGCAGCCGACGCAGCCGTTGTTCTTCATGCCATTGAGATAGTCGGTGAGCTTCACGTTCTGCGGCGCTTCCTTGCTGCCGAAAACGCTGGCCTCGGGGATTTTCATCATCGCGAACCAGTAGAGCGCTGGGTAATACTGCGCGGCGGCCGCTTCGTTCGGCGCCGGCACCGCCGTCAGGTTGAGGTGCTTGCCAGGCGCGCTCTTCACTTTGGGCGAATCGACCAGGCCATAGCCGCGCACCCACACGTCGTAATTGGCTTTCGGCAGGTCGGGGATGACGTAACGGCCCTGGTCGTCGGTGACGACGATGCGGATGAAGCGCACCGGCAGGTCGCGCGTTTCCGCGATCACCCAGACGCCCGCCTCCGGGCCCTTCGGCCCGGCGACCACGCCGCCGATGTCGTCGTTGTCGATGGCGACTGCGGCCGCCTGCTGAGCCTGCAGTGAAGCCGGTGCAACCAAACCCAGGACTGCAATACCGATGGCAGCCACGCCGGATAAAAGTATCTTGCGCATTCTCATGCCTCCTCCTGCAGTAGGTGACCCGGTCGGGAACTATGCGGGGGCCGGGGTCGTCGCCGCTCCAATGGTATCGGGTCCGGGCTGGCGTTCCAAGTCTAGCGGGCTGCAAGTCGGTGCCGAGCCGGTACTGCAGTCAATGTAACGTGTACAGTTAGCGTAAGGAGGTGAACATGATCAGGTTTGCCATTGCTGCACTGCTTTCAATCCACGCCGCCGCCGTTGCCGGGGCGGAACTGACCGTCTACAGCACCATCGCCATGACCGAGGCCTGGCACGACCTGAAGCCCGCCTTCGAGGCGCGCGGCCACAAGCTCAATCTGGTGCTCGCCACCTCGGGCGCCCTCGCCAAGCGGCTCTCCGCCGGCGACACCGCCGACGTGCTGGTCAGCACCGCCGCGGGCGTGGACAGCCTGGCGAAGGAAGGCCGCCTCGCGGGCACCGGGCGCGAATTCGCGAAGTCCGGCATGGGCGTGGCGGTGCGCAAGGGTGCGCCGAAGCCCGACATCTCCACCGTCGAGGCGTTCAAGCAGGCGCTGCTCTCGAACCGCGTCGCCTATTCCGACCCGTCGGGTGGCGGCGCGAGCGGCATCTACTTCGTCCAGCTGCTCGACAAGTTCGGCATCGCGCCGCTGGTCAACGCGCGCGCCGTGCGCGGCAAGGGCGTGCCCAACGCCGAATTCGTCGTCAAGGGCGAAGCCGACATCGCCATCCAGCAAATCCCCGAGCTGATGTCGGTCAAGGGCGCCGAGGTCATCGGGCCGTTGCCGGCCGAAATTCAGAACACCACCGTGTTTGCCGCCGGCGTGCTGGCCTCCAGCACGGACGCGGCCGCGTCACGCGCTTTGGTGGACTTCCTCGCCTCGCACGAGACAGCGATGAAGCTCAAGGCCCTCGGCTTCGAGGGGTCAGGCGGGCACTAGCCCGTGCTTCTTCAACACGGAATGATCTGACTTAAAGAAAGTAAGCCAGTCGTTCACCGTGGCGTTATCCGGTCTTGAAGTCGGAACGCCTGCCGTGAAGTGCGTGATCAGGCCGATTTCCTTCGGCAGCGGGCCGACATACTCGACGCCGGGGACCTGCAGCAATTCGCTTTTCTGCTGGAAACCGAATTCGACCTCGCCGCTGGCGATGAAGGTGCCGACCATCACGCCGGAGGGAGCGAGCAGCAGCTTCGGGGCGAGCTCTGCCTCCATGCCCCAGCGCTTGAACAGCTGCGCGAGATAGACGCCGCTCGGGCCGGTGGAATAGCCGACTTTCTTCGCCGCGCGCAGTTCGCGCTTCAAAGCGTCGACCGAGGCAAGGTCGGGCTTGCGCGCGCCTTTGCGCACACCGACGCCGGTTTCGGCCCTGGCGAGATTTTTCTTTCCAGACAGTCTTTTCTTTCCAACCAGCTCGTCGATGGAAGCTTCCGACCCGACCACCAGGTCGAAAACCTCGCCGTCCCCGATCCGCTTGCGGATGGCGGCGATGCCGGCCCACTCGGTGTCGAGACGATGCCCCCTTGCCTGCTCGAAGCGCGGCGCGAGCTCGAGCCAGGCGGCGCGGATGGCGGGCGAGACGAGCGCCCGGATGCCGCTCACTTACCGCGCGTAGATGGGCTTGAAAGCCAAGCCGCGGCGCTTGCCGCGGGTCGGCGAGCCCTTCTTGGCCTTGGTGCCGTAATTGAAGCGGTTGTCCTTCATGGCCTGCGCGGCCTTGCGCATGTTCTCTTCGGCGATGGTCTCGCGCTTGAGCGCGGCCCCGTACTTGCGTTTCATGGCGTCTCCGGAATGAAGCTGCGGACTATACCCTGTTCCGGGAATAAAACCCGGCCGGCGGCGGTCTTGCAAGGCATGTCCCCCCACCGGAGAGCCCCATGCACGGCCTGAACCGCAGGACCTTCCTCAAAATCGCCGGATTCGGCGGCGTGGTGTTCGCCTCGGGCCTCGCCCGCGGCGCCGGCGGCTATGCCGCCGCGGCCGACGAATTCTTCTTCGTGCAGCTCTCGGACACCCATTGGGGCTTCCAGGGCGCCCCCAATCCGGAGGCGACGAAGACGCTGCCCATGGCGGTGGCGGCGGTGAACGCCCTCGACCCGCAGCCCGACTTCATCGTCTTCACCGGCGACCTCACCCACACCACCGACGACCCCGCCGAACGGCGTAAACGCCTCGGCGAATTCAAAAGCATCGTGTCGAAATTGAACGTGAAGACCGTTCGCTTCATGCCCGGCGAGCACGACGCCTCGCTCGATCGCGGCGAGGCCTACCGGGAGTTCTTCGGGCCGACCCATTACACCTTCGACCACAAGGGCGTCCACTTCATCGCCCTCGACAACGTCTCCGACCCGGCGGCGAAAATCGGCGACGAGCAACTCGCCTGGCTCGAGGCCGACCTCAAGAAACAGCCGGCCGAAGCGCGCATCGTCGTCCTCACGCACCGCCCGCTGTTCCCGCTCTACCCGCAATGGGACTGGGCGACGCGCGACGGCGAGCGCGCCATCGAGCTGTTGATGCCCCACCGCAACGTCACGGTGTTCTATGGCCACATCCACCAGGAAAACCACTTCAAGACCGGCCACATCGAGCACCACTCGGCGAAGTCGCTCATCTTCCCCCTGCCGGCGGCGGGTTCCGTGCCCAAGCGTGCGCCGATTGCCTGGGATCCGGCGCAGCCCTACCGCGGTCTCGGCTTCCGCCAGGTCGAGGCGGAAACACAGCCCGTCGAGTACAAGCTCACCGAATTCCCGGTGGTCAAGGCATGAGGCGCCGGACGGCGCTGGGCCTGCTGGCGAGCGGCTTGTTCCTGGATGCGCTCGCCCAGGCGCCGGCGCCCCGCATCGTCGCGATCTCGGCGCGCAAGTTCGAGTTCACGCCCGCCGAAGTGACGCTCAAGGCGGGTGAGCCGGTGGTGCTCGTGCTCACCGCCGAGGACGTGGAGATGGGCTTCAGCCTGCCCGAGCTCAAGCTGCAGGCCGACATCCCGCCCGGCAAGCCCGCGCGCCTCGCCTTCACGCCGCAGCGCCCAGGGCAGTACGAATACCACTGCGACGTGTTCTGTGGCGAGGGGCATGAGGATATGACCGGTGTGATAAAAGTGATTGCGTGACCGATCGGGCCAGATTCGAGCAGCAGGTATTGCCGCATCTCAATGCGGCGTACAACCTCGCGCGCTGGCTCACCCGCAACGACCATGACGCCCAAGATGTCCTGCAGGAGGCGCTGATGCGCGCCTTGCGCTTTTTCGACGGCCTGCGCGGCGAGGCGCGCCCCTGGCTGCTGGCCATCGTGCGCAACGCCTGCTTCAGCTGGCTCGAGGCGAACCGGCCCGCCGATCTCGTCGCCATCGACGAACGGGAGCAGGAATCCGACGCGCCCGGCCCCGAAGCGCTCGCGGCTCGCGAACTCGACCGCCGCAAGGTCAACGCGGCGATCGCCGCGCTGCCGGTGCCCTTCCGCGAGGTGCTGGTGCTGCGCGAGCTGGAGGACCTCGCCTACCGGGATATCGCGCGCATCGCCGGCATCCCGATCGGCACCGTGATGTCGCGCCTCGCGCGCGCGCGCCGGCTGCTTGCCGAGTCGCTGCGCGCGATCGCTCCCCCGCCCCGGCTGCGCCTGCACAAATGAGAACCGAAGACAAGACGCTGCACGCCTACCTCGACGGCGAGCTCGACGCCGCGGCGAGCCTCGAGTTCGAGGCGCAGATGGCCGCGAATCCGGCGCTGCGCGCCGCCTGCGAGCGCCAGCGCGAGCTGTCGGCCGCGATCCGCGAGAAAGCGGATTATCACCAGGCGCCCGCCGGCCTTTACCGGCCGGAACGGCCGGCCATCCGGAATTTCAGACTGGCTGGGGCTTTTGCGACGGTGGCGATCGTCGCCTTCGCCCTCGGCGCGCTGGTCAAGTTCCCTGCCGCCGGCGATTCGCTCGCGGGCGAAGTCGTCGCCAGCCACGTGCGCTCGACGCTCAGCGGCCGGCTCTTCGACGTCGCCTCCGCCGACCAGCACACGGTGAAGCCCTGGCTGAGCGCCCGGCTGGCGTACTCGCCGCCGGTGGCGGATCTTTCCAACGAGGGATTCGAACTGGCCGGCGCGCGCCTCGACACCCTCGACGGCAAGCCGGTGGCAGTGCTGGTGTACAAGCGGCGCCAGCACGTCGTCGATGTATTCGTGCGGCCGGAAAGCGGCGCGGCGGGCCGCGCGAGCTTCCAGCGCGACGGCTTCAACGTCGAGGGTTTCGCGCAGGACGGCATGCGCTACTGGCTGGTATCGGACCTGAACCGCAACGAGCTGGATGACTTTGCCCGGCTGCTCGCCGCGCGACGCTAGTCGATGCGGGCGCCGGCCGCCCTCACCACTTTTCCCATCTTCTCGTAGTCATTGCGCAACAGCGTGTTGAGGACCTCCGGGCTCATGGCCTGCGGCTCGACGCCCTGCCGGTCGAGGCGGCCGAGAATCACCGGGTCCTTCAGCAGCGTGCCGACCGCCGCGTTGATGGCGTCGACCGTCGGCTTGGGGATGCCCGCCGGTCCGAGCAGCGCCATCCAGGAGTCGAAGGCGTAGCCGGGCAAGCCCGATTCGGCGATGGTCGGCAGGTCGGGCGCGAAACGCGAGCGCTTCTCGCCGCTGACGCCGAGCATGCGGAAGCGCGGCTCCTTGAGGAACGGCAGCGCGCCGATGGTCGAAGCAATCACCGCCTGCGCGCGGCCGGTCATCACCTCCTGCACCGCTTCGTTGGTGGCCTTGAACGGGATATGCACCATCTCGATTCCCGCCATGGTGCAGAAGTACGCCATCGCCAAGTGCGTCGCGCTGCCGTTGCCCGCGGAGGCGTAGTTGAATTTACCCGGATTTTTTTTAAGAAAAGAAATCAGTTCAGATACGGATTTCGCCGGCAATTCCGCATTGATCATCAGTACGTAGTCCACCGTGCCGAGGTGCGCGACGCCGGTGAAGTCGTTGATCGGGTGGTAAGGCAGCTTGGCGTAGACGTGGCCAGTGATGGTATGGCTCGCCGCGGAGAGGACCAGCGTCGAGCCGTCCGCGGGCGACTTCGCCACCAGCGCGTTGCCGATGGTGCCGCCGGCGCCGGTGCGGTTCTCGACGATGACCGTGCGGCCGAGCAGCGTGCCGAGTTCCGCGCTGATCGAGCGCGCGAGGGAGTCCTGCACGCCGCCCGCGGCGAAGGGAACGATGATGCGGGTTACGCTTTGACCAAAACCGATTCCTGAATAAAAAAAGACCAGAACAAAAATCAAAATTCTCATGCGGTAATCAGACCCGGCCGTTTCAGATATCGATTCTTGATCGCATCCAGCGCCCAGTAGGTGAGCGCGCCCACGGTGTCGGTCGGGTTGTAGCCGCCGTTCTGCGGAAAGGCGCTGGCGCCGACGACGAACACGTTGGGCACGTCCCAGCTTTGCAGATAGCGATTCACGGCGCTGGTCGCCGGGTCGTTGCCCATTACCGCGCCGCCGGTGTTGTGGGTGCTCTGATAGGGCACGATGGTGTATTTGCCGACGCGCGGGTTGACGTTCATCTTCGACGGCCCGAGCGCCTTGCCGAGCTCGGCCGCCTTGTTGGTGATGAAGAGCGACATCTTGTGCTCGTTCTCGTGGCGGTCGAAAGTCATGCGCAGCAGCGGCAGGCCGTAGGCGTCGCGGTAGGTCGGATCGAGGTCCAGGTGGTTGCCGCGATAGCTCTGGCAGGCGCCCTGCAGCGCGAGGTTGAAGGCGCGATTGAAGTAGTGCGCGGTGGCCTTCTTCCAGGCCGAGCCCCAGCGCGGCGTGCCGGCCGGCACCGGCCGCACCTCGATCGGCCGCGAGCCGCTCGACACCGAGCGGATGAAGCCGCCGCCGATGAAGCCGAGACCGGCGTGGTCGAAGTTGTCGCCGTTGAATTCGTCCACCGAATTGCCGAGGCCGCCCGCGCCCATGAAGCTGTTGAAGTGCTTGTCGTCGAAGAACAGCGTCACGCTGCTCGGCGTCTGGTACGCGTAGTTGCGCCCGACGACGCCGGTATTGGCGATCGGGTCGTAGGGCTTGCCGATGCCCGATTGCAGCATGAGGCGGACATTATTGAAGACATAGGAGGTGAGCAGCACCAATTCCGCCGGCTGCTCGAACTCGCGCCCGCGCGAATCGACGTAGGTGACACTCACCGCGCGCTTCTTCGCGGAATCGAGATTGACCCGGATCACGTTGGCGAGCGTGCGCAGCTCGAAGTTCTTGTTCTTCATCAGCACCGGCAGCACGGTGGTCTGCGGGCTCCCCTTGGACGCCATCTCGCAGGCGAAGCCCTCGCAGTAGCCGCAGTAGACGCAGGCGTTCATGGTGACGCCGTAGGGATTGGTGTACACCGCCGACGGCGTCGCCATCGGCGTGGGGAACGGCTTGTAGCCCAGCGACTCGGCGCCCTTGGCAAACAGCGCGCTCGCATGCGTGGTCTTCATCGGCGGCAGCGGGTATTCGCGCGAGCGCCGGCCTTCGAACGGGTTGCCGCCGGGGATGATCTTGCCGTTGAGGTTGCCCGCCTTGCCGCTGACGCCGTACAGGTATTCGAATTTGGTGAAATGCGGCTCGAGCTCGTCGTAGGTCACGCCCCAGTCCTGGCTGGTGCAGTCTTCGGCGAGTTGGCCCTTGCCGTAGCGCGCCAGCGTGCGGCTGCGCGTCTCGAAATCCCACGGCAGGAAGCGCCAGGTCTGCGTGCCCCAGTGCACCCCCGCCCCGCCCACGCCCTCGCCGGGCTTGAACGAGCCGAGGTAGCGCATCGGCAGCGCGGTCTCGTCCTTCTGGTTGCGGAAGGTGATGGTCTCGCGCGACAGATCCTGCATCAGGTCGTGCCGGCGCTGGTATTTCAGCTCGTCGTGCACGTTCGGCATCAGGAAATCGCTATGGGTGTCGCGCATCTGCCCGCGCTCGATGCCGACCACCTTGAGGCCGGACTCGGCGAGCTCCTTCGCCAGGATGGTGCCGGTGACGCCCACGCCAACCATCACCACGTCGACGCTTTTCAGCTTGGTGGCCATCGTCGCCCCCTCAGTCTTTGCTCGACAGCAGAATGTGCTTCGGATGGCCGTGCTCGTCGAGCTCGGCCACGTGCTGCTGCACGTCCGCGATCGACACCGGCACGGCGACATAGGGCACGTTGTGCCGTTCGATGTATTCGCCGTAGGCCGCCGCCACGCCGGGGAAGCCGACCAGCTTCCAGCCGATCTTGTCGCGGTTGCCGCCGTAGATCGGGTCGGCGAAGAAACCCTCGATGGTGTTCGCCAGCAGCAGATTGAAGAAGAAGGAACTCGAGACGGACTGCAGCTCGAACTTTCCCGTTTCTATTTCTTTCAGCACTTCATCCTGTTGCAAGGCGGTAAGTTCGTCAAAAGACTGCTTGAAACGGGAAGCGCAAACAGCCCCGATTTCAGCGATCACCGCGCGGTAGACCTCCTGCGGCGTCAGGCGCGACTGGTAGCCCTGCTGCGGCGTGCCCTCGGGCCAGGGGCCCTGGCGGTAATTGCGCGCCATCGTGCCGTAAGCGCCCGCGAGCTGCTGGTCGATGAAGAAGGAGACGCCCGCCTCCTTCGCCCCCGGTCCCAGCTCGTCGGCGGGAATCAGGCGCGCCACCGCCGCTTCGATGAACGCGGCCTCCGACGGCGTGAGCCAGCCGTAGGCCTGCGGTTGCGGCTGCCCTTTCACCCGCGCCGCCTGCGCCAATTGCGCGCCGTGACCGTGGTGCGGATCCGCATCCGCGCCCAAGGCGGCCGCGGCGGGCATTGCCGCGCCGATGGCCGAGACGGATTTCAGGAACCAGCGGCGACCCGAGTTTTTTCCGAGCTTGCTCATGCTGCCTCCCTGTTTACATTTTCTCCGGAAACCGCGGAATGAAGCCCTCGCGGTTCGGCATGCGCACTTTCGGCAGCGACTGCGCGTTCATCGCTTCGCCCTCGCCGATGAGCTTGTTGCCGGCGAGCACGAACGCGACCAGAGCATAGACCTCGTCGTTGCTGAGCGTGCGCGGCTGCTGCCAGGGCATGGCGCGCCGGATGAAATCGAACAGCGTCGTCGCGTAAGGATAGAAGTTCGCGATCGTCTTCTCGGCCGCGCTGATGCTGGTGATCGGCGCCCCGCCGATGAGACGCGTGTAGGGCGGCCGGCCCTCGGCCTTGTCGCCGTGGCAGAACGCGCACTTCTGCGCGTAGACCGCGGCGCCCTGCGCCGCCGTTCCGCTGCCGGGCGGCAGCCCGTTGCCGTCGGGCAGGATGCTGATGTCCCAGGCCGCGAGCTCGGCGGCGCTCAGCGCGCGGCCGAGGTGCGGGGTTTCGGCGCAAGCCGCGAACGAAAACCACGCCGCCGCCGCCAGCACCGCGAGCCTAGGCGTAGACATGGCGCACCTCGCCTTTCGCGTCGACCGCCCAGCTGGTGATGGCGTTGAAGTGCTGGTTCGGAAATGCGAGCGGCGGCACCGGGCCCTTGGTCTCACCGCGCTTGGCGACGAATTCGGCGCGCGTCGGCTGCGCGTTGCCAGCCTCGTCCCACGCCCGGCTTAGCAGCACGGCCGGGCCGCCGTCCCAGCGCCAGGGAACGCGAAAGCGCGTGAAGGCCTTGCTCAGCACCGGCTGCTGCAGCGCCGCTTGCGCCCAGCTCCTGCCGCCGTCGGCGGACACCATGACACGCGAAATGCGGCCGTTGCCCGAGTAGGCAACGCCGGAGATTTCGTAGAAACCCGGCCCCTTCATCGCCAGGCCCGGCGAAGGATGGGTGATGAACGACTTCACTTCCTGCAGGAAATAGAACTGGTAGGACTTGCCGCCCGGCAGGATCTGCGCGTAAGTCCTCGACTCGTAGTAGGTCATGCCGGGCTGGTCGACGAGCTTCAGCCGGCGCAGGAACTTGACGTTCATGTTGCCTTCCCAGCCGGGCAGCAGCAGCCGCATCGGATAGCCGTTGCCGGGCATCAGGCGCTCGCCGTTCTGGTAGAGCGCGACCATGGCGTCGTCGAGCGCCTTGCCGAGCGGCACGCTGCGGCTGAGCGCCGGGGCGTCCGCCCCCTCGGCGATCAGCCACTTCGCCTTCGGATCGACGCCGGTCTCCTCGAGCAGGGTGGAGAGCATCACGCCGCTCCACTCCGCGCACGACACCAGTCCGTGCAGCGCCTGCGCGCTCGCCTGCACCGGCTGCGGCGAAAACAGCGGCGCGCTGTTGCCGCCGCATTCCAGGAACGTCATCCTCGAGACCATCGGATAGCGCGCGAGCGCGTCCAGGTCGAACACCAGCGGCTGCTTCACCAGGCCGTGGATCGCGAGCCGGTGCCGGTCCGGGTCGATGTCCGGCAGGCCGCCGTGGTTGATGGTGAAGTGCAGCGGGTTCGGCGTCAGGGTGCCGTGCAGAAGGTGGTGCGGCGTGCGCGCGTGCTGGGTGCGCGGCTCGCCGTTCGGGTTGCTGAGCGTGCGCGCGACTTTCTCCTCGAAGCGCGAGCGCTTCTCGTAGGGCGCCGAGACCCCGCCCGGCTCCAGGCTCCACGCCTCGTCCTTGAGCGCCTCGGCGCGCGCCGGCAGCGAATAGCCGGTGATGGCCGCGGCAAACGCGGCGCCGCCGCGCAGGAACGTACGCCGGTCGAGCAGCCCGTTTCCGGCAACGATAACTTTATCCATGGTTTCTCCTCGGGTCACCGCGGATGCAGAAGGGCGCAGACACCATATTCCCCTCGGTCGGGCCCGGTCAAGCTAGACTTGCAGTTCCTTACCGGAGGTCCTATGCCGACTTTTCTGGGATGCCTGCTCCTGGCGCTGGTCGCGCTGCCCGCCTGGGCCGGCCCCGCTCTGGTCTACGTCACGAACAGCGCCGGCGACAGCATCCACGTCATCGACCCGGCCACGCAGAAGGTGGTGCAGGAGATCAAGGGCATCGAGGCCGCGCACGGCATCGACTTTTCGCCGGACGGCGCGCGCGTCTACGTCAGCAACGAAGCCGACAGCACGCTCGACGTCTTCGACCGCAAGAGCGGCAAGGTGCTGGCGAAAGTCCCGCTCAGCGGGCATCCCAACAACATCGCGACCACCAGGGACGGCGGCCGCGTGGTCGTTGCCATCGCGCAGGAACCGGGCGCGCTCGACATCGTGGACACCGCGGCGTTGAAGGTTTCCAGGTCGATTCCGGTGAACGGGCGCCTGCACAATGTCTATGTCACTGCCGACAACAAGTACGCCGTCATGGGATCGATCCGCACCAAGGTCCTTACGGTCGTCGACCTCGCCACGGAAGGTATTGCCTGGGAGCTCAAGCTCGACGAAGGCGTGCGCCCCATGACCTTCGAGACCGGGCCCGACGGCTCGACGCGGCGCATCTTCGCGCAGCTCTCGAACCTCAACGGCTTCGCGGTGATCGATTTCGCCGCGCGCAAGGAAGTGGCCCGCATCCAGTTGCCCGACAACGGCTTCGGCGCCGCCGAGCGGCGCATGGACTCGCTCTCGCACGGCCTGGGCGTGGCGCCCGACGGCAAGACCCTCTGGGTCACGAGCATCGCCGCCAACGCGGTGTTCGCCTACGCGCTGCCCGAGCTGCGCCTGATCGGCCAGGCGCCGCTCCCGGTGGTCAAGGGCGCCGGCCGCAAGCCGACCAGCTCCGTGCCCAACTGGGTCACCTTCACGCCCGACGGCAAGCTGCTCTATGTTTCCAATGCCGCGGCAAGGTCAGTGTCGGTGATCGATACCGGCTCGATGAAGCTGGTCGCGACCGTCCCGGTGGGCGAAGTGCCCAAGCGCATCAACACGCTGGTGATTCGCTAGCGCGCGCCTCGCACCCACTGCGCCAGCGTCTTCCACGCCGGGTCGTCCTTCGACGCGAATTGCCTGCCGCCCGAGTGGTAGGCGCTGCCGCCCGCCTCGGGCGCAAGCGGGTGGGTCAGCAGCAAGCCGGCTTGCGGATTTCCCGGCACCACCAGGCGCGAGGCCATCTCGAAGTTGCGGCGCGACTGCTCCTCGCTCCAGGCCTTCGCTCCGGGGGAGAGCTTTTGCAACTGGAAGGCATTGTTGCTGCGCTCCGAATGACAGACGACGCAGCGCGTGTGGCCGGGCCGCTTCGACAGGAAAATCGGCTCGACGCGCGCCTTGAAGTACTCATAGTCGAGCGCCTGGGCCTGCGCGAGCGGGGCCGCCGCGGCAAGCACCCCCGCCAGGAGGAATTTCTTCAATCGAGCGGCTCCAGCTTGACGATCGAAGCGCCGTGGTTGCTGCCGACCCAGAAAGTCACCGGCGTGGTGGAATTGTCGACGAACACGCGCCGGATGTTGGTGGTGCGCGGCAGCAGGTAATCGACCATGCTGCCGGTGCGCGTGTCGAGGCGCGTCACCCGGTCGGTGACCATCGAGCCGGTCCAGGCTTCCTCGTTCCTGTCGATGACGACGTCGTAGGGCGCCGACCAGCGCGGCGTCACCCGCCATTCCTTGAACTGCCCGGTCTTCGTGTCGAGCATGCCGATCTTGTCGCCGCGGTACTGCCCGAACCAGAGCCGGTCCTGCGCGTCCATCATGCCGCGGCGCGGCGCGGTCACCGGGCTCGCGCCCGGCATTTCGAACAGCTTCACCTCGCCGGTCCTGGCGTCGATGCGCCCGATGTGGCGCTGGCGGAAGTCCGTGAACCAGGCGTTGTTCTGCGAGTCCGGGATCACGTCGTAGATGTTGTGCGGCTCGCCCTTGGGCGCGCTCTTGAACGGCTCCCAGGTCTCGATCGCGCCGGTCTTCAGGTCGAGGCGGTGCACGCCGGCGAAGCCGTTGTTCTGCGTCCACACCTTGCCGTCCACGTGCGAGTACTGCGGGCTCACCATGTTGATCTGCGCCGCGTCGATGTCCTGTTCCGGCGGCAGCTGCCACGCGGTGAATTTCTGCGTCTTGCGGTCGAACCTGAGGATGCGCGCCTGGTACATGTTGCCGAGCCACAGGTTGCCGTCGCGATCGCTGCGCAGCCCAAGAAGGCCGGTTGGAAATCCGGGTTTAGTTTCTTTGATTGAATACTCAGTCACTTTTCCGGTTTTTGGATCGAGGCGCCCGAGGTTCTGCTCGCCGAAGCTCGAGTACCAGGCGATGCCCTGCGCGTCGACGATGACGTCGTGCGGCGAGATGGTCTCGCGCGGCAGGCCGTATTCGGTGTACACCACCTTCGTCGCGCGCCCGCTGGGGCGCGGCAGCGCCGCCAGCGGATAGCTCCAGCCCGGCGACTCGCCGAGATTGACGGTGGCGAGGTACTCCGCGGTCGAGCGGTAGACCTGCACGCGCTGATCGCCGCGCTCTTCCATCAGGCGCTCGGCCTTGCGCAGCTGCGGATGCTGCGGGATGCTCTGGTTCACGTAGCCCTGCATGCGCGGCAGGATGGTCTTCGTGAAGGTGTCCGCGTCGTAGCGCGAGCGCGCCACGCGCTCGAGCGTGTGGCAGCCGACGCAATTCAGCAACTGCCCCTTTTGCGCATCGCTGCCGGGCATGCTCGCCATCCACTCGCCGTTCGAGAGCTGCGAGGCGAGATCGGAGGCGAGCTTGAGCTTGAGGTCCTTCTGCGCCGGCACATTGACCTGGGCGGAACCCGCGAGCTGATACCCGACGGCTCGCACCGAGAGCGAGTACTTGCCCGGCGTGAGCTTCGCCGCCGGGAAGCGGTAGCGCCCCTGGGCGTCGCTCACCACGGTGACGGTGATGGTCGAGCCGGCCTTTTTCGCGCTGACGAGAACGCCTTCCATGGCGCCTTCCTCGGCCGAGCTCACCGTTCCGGTCAGCGCGGCTTGCGCCGTCGCCGCGGTGCTGAAAAGCAGCAGAAGCAGCAAAGAGAAAACGCGCATGGATGCCTCCTATTTCAGGATCAACTTCTGCACGCGCCAGTTGAGCAGCTCGGCGACGTACAGCAGGTTTTCCGTCGGGCAGGCGATCTCGTGGATCCAGCCGAACTGCTTCAACTGCTTGCCCGACTCGCCGAGCACGCCGAGCACCTTGCCCTCGAGGCTCAGCTTGTACACGCGCCCGGGGTAGGCGTCCGAAGTGAACAGCACCTGGTTCGGCCCCGGGGTGATGCACACGGTCCAGGGCGCGCCCGGCGCCATGGTGAGCGGCGAGCCGGCCGCCTCGATCTTCGCCACGTCGGGAATCGGGCCGATCGCCGTGCGCGCGCCCGCCGGCACCGGCACGTCGATGCGGATTTCACGCAGCACGCGGCCCTCGCCGTCGAACACCTGGATGCGCCGGTTGCCGCGGTCGGCGACGTAGATGTTGCCCTGCGCGTCGGCGGCGATGCTGTGCGGCGTGTTGAGCTGGCCCGCCTGCGCTCCCGGCTCGCCGAAGGACTTGATCCAGTTGCCGTCCTTGTCGACCTTGGCGACGCGCGAATTGATGTAGCCGTCGCTGATGTAGGCGTTGCCCTGCGGATCCCAGGTGACGTCGGTCACCTGCCGGAAGCGCCCGATCTCCGGCGGCAGCGGCGGCTTGTGGCGCTCGAGCGGCCCGGTCTCGCGGTCGGAGGCCTCCTGCTTGCGCCCGAATACCATCGCCACCCGCCCGCGCGGATTGAACTTGACCACCATGTCGGAGCCCTTGTCGGTGACCCAGACGTTGTCGGCGGCGTCCACGCGCACCGTGTGGCCGTAGGACCAGGCGTACAGGTTCTTGCCGATTTCGCGGACGAACTTGCCGTCGCGGTCGAACTCCAGCAGCTGGGTGGCCGCCGCCGCGTACGCCGGCCCGCTGGTATTGCCGCGCGAAAGCGCGAACACGTGTCCCTTGGAATTGACCGCCACGCCGGTCAGCTCGCCGAAGTACATGCTGTCGGGCAGCTTGAGCGGGTCGGGCACCGATTCAAACGGGATCGCCGGCTGCGCAACTGCGTTTTCTGCGGCAACCACGAGCATGAGGAGCAGGAGTTTTTTCATGACTGGCACCAATCGCGGATGATTTCCTCGTAGATGGACACCGACTCGCGGATGCGCTCGACGCTGCACCATTCGTCAGTCTGGTGCGCCATCTGCGCCTCGCCTGGGCCGACGACGACGGTCGGCGCGCTCTTGTAGACCTTGAGCAGGTTTGCAGCGTCGGTCATGTAGGTGAGCGAGCGCGGCCTGGGCTCCTTGCCCAGCACCGGCTTGCAGATTTCGAATACGCGCTGCACCCACTCGGCGTCGGGTTCGGTCCACACCGGCAGCAGGTCGGAAACCATTTCCATCGCGGCGCCCTTGCCCAGAACTTTTTTCAATCGGGAGATCAACTTTCCATGATCCTGGCCCGGCACGGTCCTGATATCCACGCCAAACCCCGCCCAGTCCGGCACCATGTTGATGCCGTCGCCGCCGTGGATGGTTCCGACGTTAAGCGTCGGTTTGCCCATGACAGGGTGTTTTATGGAAGAAAAAGAAAACCTTTCAAGCTTCGACACCGCCTTGGCGGCCTTGTAGATGGCGTTCTCGCCCAGGTGCGGCATCGAGCCGTGCGCCGAGACGCCCTTGTAGCGCGCCTGGAACTTGAGCGAGCCCTTGTGGCCGACGTAAGGGAAGTTGCTGGTCGGCTCGCCCACCACGATGGCGCCGGCCTTGCCCATCAGCCGTGGCAGCTTCGCCAGGTGCTGCGATCCGACGCAGCCGCCTTCCTCCGCGGCGGTGAGGACGACCACTATTCCTGCTGTTCCATGAAGCTTATTTTTGAAGGAGCGGCAAGCATTCAATATGGATGCCACCCCGGCCTTCATGTCGGAGGCGCCGCGGCCGTAGAGCTTGTCGCCGTGGGTTTCGCCGCTGAAAGGGTCCTTGCTCCACTTGCGCGAGCCGAGCGCTACCGTGTCGATGTGCCCGGTGAGGCAGAGCGGAGCCTTGCGTTCGTTTCCACCCAGGCGCGCGACGACGCTGGTGCGGGAATCGGCGAACTCGTGAAAATCGACCTTGAATCCGAGCTCCTGCAACATCGCGCCCGCCATGCGCGCGCAGTCGCGCTCGCGCCCAGGCGGGTTGATGGTGTCGAACCGCAGCAGGGTCCGGGTGAGGGAGACCGCGTCCTGAGCGTCCATCCCGCCAATCATACCGCCGCTACTTGGTGCGCAGGCTGAGCGTCAGCGGCCCGATCCAGTAGGAACGCGGCACGAAGCCGAGGGCGCGCGCTGCTGCGGCGCACTCAAGGACCGCGTCGTATTCCTCGGGGCAGGTGTCTTCCTGGCCGTCGGCGGCGTAGCTGCGCCATTTCCAGCGGCAATCTTGTTTGTGCGCCACGCTGAAGATGGTGCAGAAGCGGCGCGGCAGGAGGGAAACCATGGGGCTACTCCTGTATACACCCTTTTCGCCGTGCGCGCGGCGACTTGAGTACCATTCGCGCATGCCGATCTACGAGTACGCGCCGAGCTCCGGCAAGTGCAAGCGCTGCCACGGCCGCTTCGAGGTCTACCAGAAGATTTCCGAGCACCGCCTCGCGCATTGTCCCGACTGCGGCAAGCGCTGCGAGCGCGTCATCAGCGCGGCCGCCGTCCACGGCAAATACTCGACCTCCAACAGCCGCGTCAAAGAGCTCGGCATGACCAAATACAAGAAGGCCGGCGACGGCGTCTACGAGCGCGTCGCCGGCAGCAGCGGCCCGCAGGTCATCCGCCGCGGCCGCAAGTAAGGCTATTTCTTCGCCGCCTTTTTCGCGACGCCCTTCTCCTCCTGCGGCCAGTAGTAGTTGGCGGCGAAAGAGTACGGCGGGAACATGTAGCGCTTGGCCGGCACCACCTTCGCCGCGTAGGCGCGCTGCGACTCGTAGACCTTCTTGAAGGTCGCGCTCTTGGCCGAGTTCTCGGCCGCCACCTCGTCCCAGGCCTTGAGCGTGGCGATCAGGATGTCGGGCGGGGTGCGGCGGATCTGCACGCCATGCTTGTTGATCAGCTCCTCGATGGCGTCGGCGTTCTGCTTCTGCCAGCGCGTCAGCCAGATGATGAAGGTGTCGTTCACCGCCGAGTTCACCGCCTCCTGCTGCGCCGGCGTGAAGCCCTTCCACACGTCGAGGTTGAAGCCGAGCTCGCCGATGGAGTTGTTCTCGTGCATGCCCGGCGTGTAGTGGTACTTGAACACGCTATGCAGGCCGAGGCGCAGGTCCTCGACGCCGCCGACCCATTCGGCGCAGTCGATCACGCCGCGCTGCGCCGCCGGCACGATCTCGCCGCCGGCCATGTTGACCACGCTCATGCCGAGCTTGGCGTAGACCTCGGCGTTGAGCCCCGTCTGCCGGCACTTGAGGCCCTTGAAATCGGCCACGCTGCGCAGCGGCTTCTTGAACCAGCCGAGCGCCTGCGGGCTGGAGGGGTGCGCCGGCCAGACGATGACGTTGAGCTTGAGGTCGTTCTGGTAGAACTCGCGCCACATCTCGAGGCCGCCGCCGACGTAGAGCCAGCCGAGGTAATCCATGTGGTCCATGCCGAAGGGCCCGCCCGGGGGCGCGGCGAACAGCGCCGCCGCCGGGTTCTTGCCGACCCAGTAGTAGGAAATCGCATGCCAGCCGTCGAGCACCTTCCGGTTGGTGGCGTCGAGCACCTCGAAGGCCGGCACGATCTGGCCGGCGGACAGCGCCTCGATCTTGATGGTGCCCTGCGTCAGCTTCTCGGTGCGCTCGGCGAAGAACTTGAAGTGCTCCTGCAACGTGTTGCTCGCCGGCCAGGTCGACTGCATCTTGATCGTTTTCGGTGCAGGCGCCTGGGCTTGCGCCCCAAAACCGGCTGCAGCAAGTACGGCGGCGACGACTAGCACTCTCATGGCTTCCTCCCCGGGGGTTGACGCGAAATCCTAAGCCAGAACCGTGCCGAGCGTCCTCCCTATTTCGGAACTTCGGGCGGTTTGCGCAATATACTGGAGCCCAATTCGAGGAGAGGGGTCTGACATGAGGGTTCTGCTTGCTTTAGCCAGCCTGCTGATGATTTCTTTTTCCGCAAAGGCCGTGACCTACGTCTACGTCTCCAACGCCGAGGACGGCGACATCGGCATGTACACGCTGCAAACCGACGGCTCGCTCAAGGCGGGCGAGCGCTTCAAGGCCGACAAGGTCGTGATGCCGATGAGCGTCAGCCCGGACCGGAAGTACCTGGTCGCCGCGGTGCGCTCCAAGCCTTACTCGGCCCTCACCTACGGCATCGACCGCAAGAGCGGCGAGCTGAAGCTGATCGGCGGCGGCCCGCTCGCCGAGAGCTTTCCCTACATCCGCCACGACACCACCGGGCGCTGGCTGCTCGGCGCCTCGTACGGCGGCAACCTGGTGAGCGTCAACCCGATCGGCAAGGAAGGCGTTGCCGGCGAGCCGAAGCAGGTGATTCCCACCGCGCGCAACGCCCACTCCATCGTTACCGACCGCAGCAACCGTTACGTCTTCGTGCCGCACCTCGGCACCGACCAGGTGTTCCAGTTCCGCTTCGACGCCAAGACCGGCAAGCTCGCGGCCAACACGCCCGCCACGGTACAGATGAAGGCCGGCAGCGGGCCGCGCCACCTCATCATCTCGGCCGACAACAAGTTCGCTTACCTGTTGAACGAGCTGACGGCGACCGTGACGACGCTGTCGCTCGATGCAAAAACAGGTTTATTGAAGGAAATAGATTCAATCTCGGCCCTGCCCGCCGACAGCAAGCTGGTACCCGGCGCACCGCGTCCCTCGCCCGGGCGCAACGTCGACAACGACATCTGGGCTTCCGACCTGCACCTGGCGCCGAACGGCCGCTTCCTCTACGCCGCCGAGCGCACCTCGAGCACGATCGGCGGATTCAGCGTCGATGGCGCCAGCGGCAAGCTCAGCTACCTCGGCAGCACGCCGACCGAGAAGCAGCCGCGCGGCTTCCGCATCGATCCGTCGGGCCGCTTCATGGTGGTGTCGGGCGAGAAATCCGACATGCTCGCCACCTACAGCGTCGCCGCGGACGGCGCGCTGGTCCCGGTCGGCCGCTACCCGACCGGCAAGGGCTCTAATTGGGTGGAGATCATCAGCTTCAACTGACGGCGCGAAACGCGCGGCCGGCCGGACCGGCGTAGTATCCCGTGCCGTGAATACCGCGCTCTTCCTGAGACGCTTCCTGCTCGCTGCGGCGCTGGCCGCGCTCGGCGCCTGCTCCAGTGCGCCGACGGCACTGCGCTCCGCCGCGCGACCGGCGGCCGACGACGCCGCGAGCCAGGCGCTGAAAATGGTCGGCCATCCGTACAAGTTCGGCAGCGCCGGACCCAAGGCCTTCGATTGCAGCGGCCTGGTGCAATACAGCTACAGCCAGGCCGGCATCGCGGTGCCGCGCAGCACCGCGCGCCAGCGGCTTGCCACGCATCGCATCAAGCTCGCCGAGCTGCAGCGCGGCGACCTGATTTTCTTCAACCAGGACGGCAAGAAGAATTCGCATGTCGGCATCTACCTCGGCGACGGCAAATTCGTGCACGCGCCCTCCAATCACAAAGCGGTGCGCAGCGACCGCCTCGGCGATCCCTACTGGAAGAAGCACTACTCGGAAGCCCGGCGCATCGCCGCCTGAGCTAGACTTCCCGAAACACTCCAGGGAACCGCGCCATGCCCAAGGCCTACAGCGTCGTCACTTACCACTCGATAAAAGATCCCGAGAAGCTCGCCGCCTACGCCAAGCTCGCCGGCCCGGCGGTGATGGCGAACGGCGGCAAGTTCCTGGTGCGAGCGCCAATGCCCGCCCAGGTCTACGAAAAGGGTCTCAAGCAGCGCACGGTGGTCGTCGAGTACGAGAGCGTTGCCAAGGCCATCGCCTCGCACGACAGCCCGGGCTACCAGGAAGCGCTGCGCGCGCTGGGCGACGGCGCGGTGCGCGACTTCCGCATCGTCGAAGGCGTGTGAGGTGGCGACGCCCCTCTCCGGCGGCTGCCTGTGCGGCGCCATTCGCTACACCCTCGCCGTACCGGTGAGCGCGCTGCGCGCCTGCCACTGCCTCAACTGCCAGAAATCCTCCGGCAGCGGCGGCACCGTGAACGCCGTCGTGCCCACCGACAGCTTCAAGATCACCAAGGGCAAGACTCGACAGTACGACGACAAGGCCACCAAGAGCGGCCGCACGCTGAGCCGGCACTTCTGCGAGACCTGCGGCTCGCCGATCTACAGCACGCGCAATCCGAATCCCGGCTTCGTCGTGGTGCGTGCCGGCTCGCTGGATGACTCGAGAGGCATGAAGATCACCGGCAACATCTGGACCTCGACCGCGCGGGACTGGGACCACGTCGACCCGGCGAGCGAGTGCCACCCCGAGAACCTGCCGCCGCCTCCGGCAAAGACCTAGTTTTCTAGAACTTCTCCACCCAAGGCCTGAGCTCGAGCTCCCAGCTCCAGGCGCTGCGGTGCTGGCGATACACCGCCAGATAGCTCTTCGCGATTTCGTCGGGCAATAGCATCCCGTCCTCACCGCGGTCCGCGGCGCGCGCGTCGTTGCCCTGCTGAATGCCGCCGTCAATGACGAAGTGGGCGATGTGGATGTTCTTAGGGTGCAACTCGCGCGCCATGCTCTGCGCCAGGCCGCGTAGCGCGAACTTGGCCATGGCGAAGGGCGCCGACTGCGCGTAGCCCTTCACGCTCGCCGACGCGCCGGTGAAGAAAATCGCCCCCGAGCCGCGCTGGAGCATGCGCTTCGCCGCCGCCTGCGCGACGAGAAAGCCGCCATACGCTGAACTTTCAAGCGTTTTCTTGACCTCTTCCGCCTTCAATTCCGCGAACGGCCCGCGCGTGCGATACCCCGCGTTGAAGATGACCAGATCAGGAACACCCCACTTCGCTTCAACCGCCTTGAACGCTTCCTCAACCTGTCCTGGATTGGTCGCATCGCATTTCAACTCGAGGAAATTCTCTTTTAAAAATTTTCCGCCTGTACGCGACGCAACCGCGATATCAAATCCTTCCTTCTTCAAAAGACGACCCAGCGATGCACTGAGGCCGCTGCCGGCTCCGACGATCAGCGCGACGGGCATGTCAGGCGGGCATCGGCGAAGGCGCGCCGGCGGTTTCGCGCGGCGGGCGCTCGTCCATCAGCCACTGCAGCGTGAAGGCGGTGACGCCGATGACGATCAGCGCGCCCCAGGCGAAGTTGTAGTTGCCGGCGAAGTCGTAGACCAAGCCGCCCATCCAGGCGCCGAAGAAGGAGCCGAACTGGTGGCTGAGGAAGACGATGCCGTAGAGCGTGTTGAAGTGCGTCAGGCCGAACACGCGGCCGATGATGCCGCTGATCAGCGGCGCCACGCCCAGCCACAGGAAGCCCATGGCCGAGGCGAACACCAGCGTCGAGGCGGCGCTCACCGGCACCAGCAGGAACAGCACGATGAATAGCGTGCGCAGCCCGTAGATCATCGCCAGCAGGTGCTTCTGGCTGTAGCGCGCGCCGAGCAGGCCGAAGCAATAGGTGCCGATGGCGTTGAAGAGGCCGATCAGTCCCAACGCGCTTGCCGCCACCCCCGGCGCCACGCCGCACAGCTGCAGGTAGAGCGGCAGGTGCGTGGTGATGAAGACCAACTGGAAGCCGCAGGCGAAAAACGCGAGCGTCATGAAGAGATAGCCCTTGTGGCCGATCGCCTGTTGCACTGCTCCCCGCAGCGATTGCGGGCCTTTTCTCGCCGGCGCATCGCCCAGCTCGCGCACCGGGATGGAGAGAAGCGCGATCGAGGCCGCGAACGCCGCGAACATGAACATCGCCGTCTGCCAGCCGAAGCCGTTGATCACGCCCTGGCCGAGCGGCGCGAGCACCATGGTGCCGAGCGACCCCGCCGCGGCGACGATACCGACGGTCTGGCTGCGCTTCGCCTCGGGCGTGGCGCGCGAGACGGTGCCGATCAGGACGCCGAAGCCCGCGCCGGCGGTGCCGATGCCGGTGAGGAAGCCGGCGAATTCGAGCGCGCCGGGGAACAGCTTCGGATAGGCCATCAGCACCAAGCCGCCGGCGAAGATCAGCGCGGTGGCGACGAGCACCGGGCGCGGGCCGTGCTTGTCGGCGAGCGCGCCGGCGAAGGGCTGGGCGAGGCCCCAGACGATATTGGAGAGCGCGATGGAAAAGCCGAAGGTCGCGGCGCCGATGCCGAGTTCGGCCTGCATCGGCCGCATGAAGATGCCGAGGCTCTGGCGCAGGCCGATGCAGATGGAAATGATGATGCCGCTCAGCACGATGAGCAGCAAAAGGGAACCGCGGGATGGGGCCATGATGCTCCGTAAGTAAACAGGTCGGTTTACCTATCCTGCCATAATCGGTATAGTATGGTCAACGTGAAAGTAGACCGATCGGTTTCCAATCGTCTTGCCCCTCATGCGTCCCCGCACGCCGGGCGCATCCTCGCCGCCGCCGATAAGCTGTTCTACCGGCAGGGAATTCGCGCCGTGGGGGTGGACGCCGTGGCGGCCGAAGCCGGCGTCAGCAAGCGCACCCTCTACCACCACTACCGCACCAAGGACGACCTGATCGCCGCCTACCTGACGTCGCGCTTCCGCCACATGGCGCCTTCCGATGCGCCGGCGCGCGAGCAGGTGCTGGGCTACTTCGACTACCTCGAGCGCGCCTTCGAGCGCGCGGATTTCCGCGGCTGCCCCTACGTCAATGCCGTGACCGAGCTCTCCGACCCGAAGCACGCCGCCGCCGGCATCGCCCGCCAATTCAAAGACCAGCGCCGCCAGTGGTTCCTCGCGCTTCTGACCAGGATAGGAGTAAGGGAACCGGGCAGCCTGGCCACTCAGCTGCAACTCCTCGGCGAGGGCGCCCTCTCCTCCTACATGGTGCGCAACGACCCCGCCGTCGCGCGCTCGGCGCGCGCCGCGGCCGAAGTACTGCTCGACGCCGCCCTGCCCCGCCGCCGGCGACGCTGATTCCAGGGGGGGCTTGATTCATTAACCCATATGGGTTAATATTCAGGCCATGGACCTCGACGACACCCTGGTCGCCCTCGCCGACGACACCCGGCGCACCATCCTCAAGCGCCTCGCCGCCGGCGATGCGCGCGTCACCGAGCTCGCGGCGCCGTTCGCGATCTCGCTCAATTCGGTCTCGAAGCACATCCGCATCCTGGAGCGCGCGGGCCTGGTGCGCCGGCGCGTCGCCGGGCGCGACCACTTCCTGTCGCTCGATCCCGCGCCGCTCGATGACGCCGCAGCCTGGCTGCAGCGCGAGCGCGCCGCCTGGACCACCCGCCTCGACAAGCTGGAGGCGGCGCTTCGTGCTGAAGATGCAATTGCTAAGGCCAAATCCACACCTAAACCCAAACCTGGGAGAAAACCATGAATACGCAGGAAAACCCGCGCGCCACCCTTATCAAACCCTCCACCATCCGCTTCGAGCGCCTGCTGCCCGGGCCCGTCGAACGGGTGTGGGCCTACCTCACCGAATCGAAGAAGCGCGCCACCTGGCTCGCCGCGGGCGAGTTCGACCTTCGTGTGGGCGGCAAGATCGAGCTGCATTTCGACAACGAGACGCTCACCGACGAAGCCGCGCCCGCCGGCGCCATGGGCGCTGGAAAGCACAGCGCCAAGGGCAAGATCACGCGCCTCGAGCCGCTGCGCCTGCTGGCGCACACCTGGAGCTGGGAAGGCGGTGAATCGGAGGTGACCTATGAACTCGCGCCGAAGGGCAAGGACGTGCTGCTCACCATCCACCACCGGCTGCCCGACGAACAGGGCATCAAGATCGCCGTCGGCGGCGGCTGGGCCGTGCACACCGGCATACTCGCCGACCAGCTCAACGGCGTGAAGCCACGGCCGTTCTGGAGCACGCACGCCCGGCTGATGAAGGAATTCGAAGCGACTATCTAGGAGCTGCTTCTACTTCCAGCCGATCACGTCGTAGCCGCGCTCGCGCATGCAGCGCTGCACGAAGGCGCGGTGCACCGGGCTGACGTCGCCGGCGCGAAAAGCGCCGTGCACGACGCCTGCGGTGCCGCCGATCGCCGCACCGGCCAGCGCGCCGACGCCGATGTTGCGGCCGCGGATGGCGCTGCCGACGCCGCCGACGGCGCCGCCGACTGCAGCGCCCTCGGCCGCCGGGCGCATCGCGCGGCCGGAGTCGTGCGTCTCGGCGCCCGCCGCCTCCGCCATCTGGCGGCAGTCCTCGATGTCGTGCTGGGCCTGGGCGTCGCCCACCTGCTTGAAGTGCTCGTTGGGATAGAGCACCGGCTTGGCGGACGAGGCGCAGCCCGCGGCGAGGACCGCGACCGCCAGCAGGGAAATGAACGGGATCTTGGTCATGCCTCTCTCTTCAACGCTCAAGCCATGCCTCCGTTGACGGTAGTACTCTACCCGCAGTGAGAGGGGCTCCGATGAGACTAAGTTCACTACTCCTGTTCGCCGTACTGATTTCCGGGTCGGCGGCGGCTGCTTACCCGGAGAAGCCCATCACCATGATCATCGCCTACCCGCCCGGCGGCGGCACCGACGTGGTCGGGCGCGCGATCGCGCCGTACCTCGAGAAGGTCCTCGGCGGCGGCGCGAAGATCCTGGTGGTGAACCGCTCGGGCGCCGGCGGCGAGGTGGGGATGGGCGCGCTCGCCAACGCGCCGGCCGACGGCTACACCATCGGCTTCATCAACACGCCGCCGCTGTCGGCAGCCCGCAGCGCTTCGAGCTGCTCGGCAACATCATCGACGACCCGTGCAATTTCGCCGTGCACGTCGACACGCCGGTGAAGACCCTGCAGGAGCTCGCCGCCTGGGCGCGCGCGAATCCCGGCAAGCTGACCGTCGGCACCACGGGGGTGGGCTCCGACGACCACCTGCTGATGCTCATGTTCGAGCGCGCGGCGGACGTGAAGCTCACGCACGTGCCGTTCAAGGGCAGCTCCGAAGTGCGCGCCGCCATCATGGGGCGGCAGATCGATGTCGCCGCGATGAACGTCGGCGAGTCGTTGCAGTCGATCCGCGGCGGCGCGCCGATGCGCAACCTCGGCCAGTTCGGCCCGGCGCGCTCCAACCTCGCGCCCGACCTGCCCACCGGCCGCGAGCAGGGCTTTCCCTTCGAGATGGTCGCGCTGCGCGGCATGGCGGCGCCGAAAGGCATGCCGGCGGAAATCCTCGAGCGCCTGGTGAAGGCGGTGGCGCAGGCGGCGGCCGATCCGGAGTTCCAGGCGCAGGCGGCCAAGGTGTTCGCGCCGCTGCGTTATCTCACGCCGGCGCAATTCGATGCCGAGATCCGCGCCGGCGACGCCCAGTTCAGGCAGCTCTGGAAGGAGCTGCCCTGGGCCGATAAATAGACTCTAAAAACCCCAGGTTCAAGCAACGGAGAAAATCATGGTGACACGACGCGATTTCGTGGCCGGCGCAGTTGCCGCCGCCGCGCTCCTGCACACCCGCTTCGGCTTTGCCAAGGCGTCGCAGCCGACGACGCCGGTCAACTTCGACGTGCCCGCCGGCGCTTGCGACTGCCACACGCACATCCATGGCGATCCCGCGAAATATCCGTGGTTTGCGGGACGTACCTATACGCCCGAGATGGCGCTGCCCGAGGAGATGTCGGCGCTGCACAAGGCGATCCACATGCAGCGCGTGGTGATCGTCACGCCGAGCGTTTACGGCGCCGACAACTCGGCGACGATTTACGGCATGCAGGCGCGCGGCAAGGATGCGCGCGGCGTGGCGGTCATCGACGACAAGACGACCGAGGCGGAGATCGACAACCTGATGCGCCTTGGCTTCAAGGGTATCCGGCTCAATCTGTCCACCGTCGGCATCAACGATCCCAATGTGGCGCGCCAGCGTTTTCTCGCCGCCGTCGGGCGCGTAAAGAGCCGCAACTGGCACATTCAGCTCAATACGACGCTGCCGGTCATCGCCGCGATGAAGGATGCTCTGGCCGCCTCGCCAGTGCCGCTGGTGTTCGATCATTACGGCAACGCAAAGGAAGAACTCGGCGTCGGGCAACCCGGCTTCTCCGATCTGGTGGACCTCGTGCGTTCGGGCAAGGCCTACGTCAAGATTTCGGTCACCGCGGGCCCGCGCCAGAACTACGGCCATTTCACGCCGCTTGCCCAAATGCTGATCAAGGCCAACGTCGACCGCTGCATCTGGGGGACCAACTGGCCGCATCCGAATTCGGTGAACGGCAGCACCACCCAGGTGTCACCGCTGTGGCAGGTCGACGACGGCCTGGTGCTGAATTTGTTGCCGGCGTGGGCGCCCGACGCGGCGATCCGCAAGAAAATCCTGGTCGACAATCCGGCGCGCCTGTACGGGTTCTAGCCTGCGCGGCGCTCCGCTCAGGAGCGGAGCACCTGTCCCGCAGCAGCGCCCGTCAGGGCGCCTTTTTCCCAGGTCACCGCGCCGTTCACCAGCGTCATCTCGATGCCGCTCGAACGCTTGACCATGCGCTTGCCGCCGCCCGGCAGGTCGTGCAGCCGCTCGGCGCGCGCCGCCATGCCGACGGTCGCAGGATCGAACAGCACGAGATCGGCGGCGAGCCCGGGCGCAATTCTCCCCCTGCCTTTGATGCCGAAGAAATCCGCGGGGTCGGAAGTCATCCGTCGCACAGCCTCCTCCAGCGTCAGCACCTTCCTCTCCCGCACCCAGGTGCCGAGCACATAGGTCGGATAGCCCGAGTCGCACAGCATGTCGAGGTGCGCGCCGCCATCGCCGAGGCCTAGCAAGACACTTTTATCTCCCAATAATTCCGCCATCCTGTCGATGCGGGTGTTCCACGACTGCACCGTGAACTCATTCTCGAGATCGTCTTCCAGCGTCAGGTCGAGCAGCGCATCCACGCCGTCCACGCCCCGCGCCGCCGCCAGCTCGGCTACCGTTTTTCCTTCGTGTTTTTTCAAGGAGAGATTTTTTACTTCATGCACGGTGATCCTCGCCCAGTCGGCAAAGGTCAGCGGGCTCTTCAAATCCTTCCGGAAAGAATTCCTGAAAAGAGGATCCCGGTAGACCGACGCCTGCGCGGCTTTGGACGTGTCCTCGAACAGACGTTTCCACGACGGAAAGGCGGCAAAAGCAAAGGGACTGCGCATCACGAGCTCGCGCGTCAGCGGCAGGGGCGAAGTCTGCGGCCGCGCGCCGCGCGCGATCAGCGGCTTGACCTTCTGCATCGTCTCGCGCGCCGCTTCCGGCAGGTCGTCGCGGTCGAACATGGCGATGAAGGTCACCGGCCGGCGGCTCTCCTCCAGCATGAATTCCAGCAGCTCGACCTCCGGCGTCTCGAGCACCGCGATCTGGCGCGTCATCGCGTACTCGATCGAGCCCTTGCCGCGGTCGCGCAGCACGTTGCAGTAGGCCTTGATCTCGTCGCGGCTGGCGTTGCGGCAGGCAAGCGGGCGCGCGCCGTAGCCCATGTGCTGGTTGAGCAGCGTGCTCGAGAAGCCGAAGGCGCCGGCGTCCACCGCTTCTCCTAATAAAGAACTTATTTGTGAAACTTCAGAAGCAGAAGCGGCCCTTTCCATCGACGCCTCGCCCATGACGTAATGGCGAAAAGGCGTAAGAGGCGCCATGAAAGCCAAGTTGAGCGATGGCTTGCGGCGCTGCGCCGCATCCATGTACTGCGGGAAGCTCTCCCAGTCCCAGGTGATCCCCGCGTTCAGCACCTCGAACGGGATCGCCTCGACGTTCACCAGGTCCTTCATCGCGATCTCGCGCGCCGCCGGACGGCAGGGCGCGATGCCGACGCCGCAATTGCCCATCACCACCGAGGTCACGCCGTGCCAGCTCGAGGGCGACACCGCCCCGTCCCAGCAGATCTGCGCGTCGTAGTGCGTGTGCGGGTCGATGAAGCCGGGCGCCACCACCAAGCCGGACGCATCGATGATTTGTGCGGATTTTTCTTTTAATTCATTACTAACGGCAAAAATCTTTCCGTTCAAAACCCCGACATCCGCCTTGCGTGCAGCCGCGCCGGTGCCGTCCACCACCAACCCGCCCCTGATCAGAATGTCGAACATGGCTCACTTTACCGCAGCGGCGCCGCTAGAATTGCCGCCTTTCACCCGTACACGGAACCCCGCGATGCTCGCCCTTCTCCGCGCTCCTCTCGCCCTCTTCCTCGCTGCTTTCAGCGCCCTGACGTTCGCCCAGGCGCAGAAAGCGCCGGCCTACGAACCCACCGTCGGGCAGGAAGGCAAGGACGTCGTCTGGGTGCCGACGCCGCAGGCGCTGGTAGACAAGATGCTCGACATGGCCAAGGTCACCGCGGCCGATTTCGTCATGGACCTCGGCTCGGGCGACGGGCGCACCGTCATCACCGCCGCCAAGCGCGGGGCGCGCGCCGCCGGCATCGAATACAACCCCGACATGGTGGCGCTGTCGAAGCAGAACGCCGAGAAGGCGGGCGTGGCCAACCGCGTCAGCTTCACCAAGGCGGACCTGTTCGAGACCGACCTGTCGAAGGCCACCGTCATCACCATGTTCCTGCTGCCGAGCATCAACCTGAAGCTGCGGCCGAAGCTCCTGCAGCTCAAGCCCGGCACCCGCGTGGTGTCGAACTCCTTCACCATGGACCAGTGGCAGGCCGACGAAACCTTCCAGCTGGACGAAGCGAGCTGCGGCGGCTCGTCCTGGTGCACGGCGCTGCTGTGGATCATTCCCGCCCGCGTCGCCGGCAGCTACCAGCTGTCGCAGGGCGATCTCACTCTGAAGCAGGACTTCCAAATGCTCTCCGGCACCCTGCACACCGGGGGCAAGACCCTCGCGCTCCAGGGGCGGATGAACGGCGAGGAGATTTCCTTCAAGGCCGGCGGCCGCGAATACCAGGGCCGCGTCAGCGGCGGGCACCTCGAGCTGCGCTAGTTCGAGTTGAACTTGTGCAGCACCCGGTGTACGACCGGCGCGAGGATCACGCCGGTCGAGACGATGAACACCAGCCCGGCGTAGAGCGCGTAGCAGCCGGCGAAGATCTTCCCGGCATTCGTCTTCAGCGCGTTCACCGGGCCCATGCCGCCGAGCAGCATGGCGGCATTGACGAAAGCGTCCTGCCAGGGGAGGTCCTCGAAGCCCATGTAGCCCGCCATGCCGATGGCGAGCGACGCCGCGAGGATCAGCAGCACCACGCCGGCGTGCAGCCCCATGCGGCGGGCGAAGCTCCTGCGCGAGAGCGGCGGCTGGCCGCGGTTTTCGTACAGCAGGCGCTCGTTCATGAGCCCTAGGTTAATGCATACTGCCCGGGGGAGGTGACGCCATGCGGGTTCTCGCTCTGTTGGCCCTTTCGTTGGTGTACGCCGCTGCGGCGCTCGCCCAGACTTATCCCACGTATCCCACCAAGCCGCCGCGCCTGCTGGTCGGCTTCGTGCCCGGCGGCGGCGTCGACCAGACCGCGCGCATCACGACCGCGAAGTTGAGCGAACTCTGGGGCCAGGCGATCACCGTCGAGAACAAGCCGGGCGCCGGCGGCACCATCGCCGGCGACAGCGTTGCCAAGTCCGCGCCCGACGGCTACAGCTTCGTGCTCTGCAACATCGGCTCGCACGGCGTCGCGCCCGCGCTCTACAAGAAAATCCCCTACGACGCGATCCGCGACGTCACCTACATCGGCCTGATCGGCACCACGCCCAACGTGATGGCGGTGCACCCTGCGGTTCCCGCCAATACGGTCGCCGAGTTCATCGCCTACGCCCGCGCCAACCCCGGCAGGATCAGCTATGGCTCCTCGGGCGTCGGCACCTCCACGCACCTCGGCGTCGAGCTGTTCAAGTCGATGACCGGCATTGACATCGTGCACGTGCCGTACAAGGGCGGCGCGGCCTCCTCCGCCGACCTGGTAGCCGGGCAGATCCAGCTCGTCATCACCAACCTGCCCGAGCAGGTCGCCTACCTCAAGGCCGGGCGCACGCGCGCGCTCGGCGTCTCGACCGCGAAGCGCTCGCCGCAGTTTCCCGACGTGCCGACCATCGCCGAGGCCGGCGTGCCGGGCTACGAAGTCACGGTGTGGTACGGCCTGTGCGGGCCGGGCGGCATGGCGCCGGCGCTGGTTGAACGGATCAATGCCGATTTACAGAAGGCCGTCTCGAGCCCGGAGACGGTGAAGCGCCTGTCCGACTCGGGCATCGAAGCCGCGCCCGGCACCTCGGAGTTCTTCACCGCGTTTGCCCGCACCGAAGTCGCGAAGTGGGCGAAAGTCGTGAAGGACGCCGGCGTCACCGCCGACTAGCCGCCGGCGCTGATCAGGCCGCGGGGGTCGCGGGCGCGCTCAGCTTGCCGACCAGGCCGTTCATGATGCGGTCGAACAGCGGCTCCTCGGGCTCGCCGTCGAGCCGCACGGCTTCGCCGCTGCGCAGGCGCCGCACGATTTCGCCGCGCGTCAGCTCGAGGATGTCCTGCCCCCGGCGGTCGGAGAAGATGTAGCGCGTCTTCTTCGGCGGCACGAACAGCAGCTTCTTCGCCTGCGGCACGGCTTCGGCTGCCTTCGAGCGGAACTCGATCCAGTCGCCCATCTCGAGGTCCTCGGGCGGGTCGATCGCCGCCGTCGCCGACACCTTGACTTCGCCGCCGCCGTACGGATTCTTCACCGTCACCGCCGCGGTGAAATCGAGCGTCGCCGACGCGGCGGCCGGCGCCTTGCCCGCCGGTTCCGCGCCCTTCGCGGCCGGCGCGGCGCCGGCGGCGGGTTCCTTCGGGTGGAGGATCTCGGTGTGGTAGGTCATCAGCTCGGCGAACAAGGCGGTGCGCACCTGTTCCTCCGCGCCGAGGGATTGCAGCCCGGCGGTGATGCGCTTGACGAGCTTCGGCACCATCGCGGCGAGCTTGCGGCGGTCCTCCGGGGTCTTTTTCGCCTCCACGCTCCAGATCAGGTCGTCCATCGCCTCGAGCGCGTCCTTCCACTCGGCGCCCTCGGTGCCGGACTTGGCGTGGATCAGGAGCAGCAGCCGCAGCCAGTGCTGAATCAGGAACTCGAGCACCGGGCCGGGCAGCTTGTGTCCCTGCACGCGCGGCCGGATCTCCTCCTCCGCGGCGGTCTTCGCCACCGCGAGGTTCTCGGCCTGCTGCGCGCTTTCGGCGACGGCGCGCGTTTCCGACTGCACCCGCTGCTCTTCGTCGGCGATGACGGCGCGCAGCTGCGTCTCGGTCGTCTCGAAGATGGCGACGTCGTCCTTGAAGCCCTCCAGGATCTGCTGCAGGATCGCCTCGAGCTTGATGAACAGCGGGCTGTCGACGCCGAAGTCGGGCGGCAGGCGCAGCGCGATCTCGCCGAGCGTGTTGAGCACCTGGCGCGCCGGGTGCGACTTCTTCTGGAAGAAAGTCTTGTCGGCGATCGCCACCTTCAGCATCGGGATCTGCAGGCGCGCCACCAGGCCCTTGAGGCCGATGGGAATCTTCGCGTCGTCGAACAGCTGGTCGAACAGCATCGCCACGATGTCGAGCGTCATGGCGTCCATCTGGCCCATGCCGGCGCCGAAGCTGCTGGTCTTCAGCTCGCGCAGGACGTTGGTCGTGTCCGCCGGCCCGCCCGCGGCGGCCGCGGCGGCGCCGGCAGCGACGGCGGGCAGCCCGCCGGGGATCGCGCTGGCGTCGCCCAGCTGGATGCGGGAGAGCGCGCCGAGCAGGTCAGCGCCCTGCAGCACTATCTGACCGGGCGCCAGCGCCGGCGCGGCGCCCACGCCGAGTCCCGGCAGGCCCGCGCCCGAGGTCGCGAGCTTCTGCAGCAGCGCGAAGATATTCGCCCCAGCGTCGGCCTCGTCGTCCTCGTCCTCCTCTTCCTCCTCGCCTGGCTTGGCGTCCTTCTTGCCCTTGCCGGCCTTTGCGCCGCCGGCGGGACGCCGCTTGCTCTTGTCCTTCGACACGCCGTAGCGGATTCTCGGCAGGATCGCGTTTTTCACCAGCAGCGCGTTCACCGCCTTGTAGATCGAGCGCACCTCGTCGATGACGTGGTCGTCGAACAGCTTGCGCAGGATGTCGCGCACCTGCACCTTGGCGTCGAGCTCGTGGCAGGCCTGCTGGAAGGCGTCGCAGATGGCCTGCGGGCTGAACGGGTTGCCGTCGGAGGCGAGGTTGGCGTCGCCGAGCAGCACGCCGACGCGCTGGTCGAGCGCGCCGAGCTCCTCGTCGCAGAAGGTGCGCAGCTTGGCGGCCAGCTCCTTGAACTTGAGCGTCTCCTCGAGGTCGTGGTCGCCGACCAGCTTGAGCTCGGAGGTCTCCACCTCGGCGAAGCTCTGCGCCGCGTCCTTCACGCGGGTGGCGCGGGCGCGGAATTCCTTGAGGTAGAACTTCTGGAATTCGGTTTCCAGCTTCTTGCGCTGAGAGCCGATTGCCTTGCGCGCGTCCTGGTAGGTCTCCTGCGCGGCGCGCTCCTGCGTCCCGCTGATCAGTGCGACCAGCTCCTCGTCGGCCTTGTCGAGCATGGCGGCCATGGCGGCGGCCAGCCGCTCCGTGACCAGGTCGCGGCTTTCCCCGAGAAGCTTCTCGAACGAACTCGATGCCGCCTGCTCGGTCTCGGCCAAATCCACCCCCCAGTAGGACAAGGTCTGCGGACTATAGAGGGTTTTGACGTTGTTTGACGAGGAAGGAGTTGACAGGCGGATAATGGAGCCTTCCTGGAGAATCTCATGGCGAATCGCGAGCAGCGCAGCAACAAGGAAAAAAAGAAACCCAAGAAGAATCCGACGCCCGCGCCGATGCCCGGCCCGGGCAAGCGCGAGCCGTGGCGGCAGCCCTAGTTACGTAGTTACGTCGCGCCGCGGGCGGCCTTTCGCGCCCGCCACACACCCCAGGCGTAGACGGCCGCGAGCGCGACGAGGCAGAGCACGCCGACCGTGACGTAGCGGCGCACCAGCGCGTCCGGCGTCCAGAAGTGCTCGCCCAATAGCCGCGCGGCATCCGACAGGCCGACGCCCTCGATCTCGCCGATCGGGATCGCGCCGCGGTCGTAGAGCGCTTTCCACCACGTGGCGAACATGTCGGTGAACGCCGCCGCGCCGATCGCGAGGAAGCCCCAGCGCAGCGACCCCTGGTAGAGCTGCGAGCGCTTGCCGAAGAAAAAGCTCGCCATCAGCGCCGCGGCGAGCACCATTCCCGCGCCGTCGCCGCCGAAGGTGTAGATCGCGATCGCCGTGCTCTCGCGGATCCAGAGCGTGCCGAGCCCCTGCAGCACGAGCAGCACGACGCCGATCGCCACCAGGTAGGTCTTCCCCGCGCGCCCGGCGCGAAACATCATCCACGCGATCGCGCCCGCGAGGAGGATCGGCGCGAGGAAGCCCCGCTCGTCGGGAATGAGCGTCTTCCACAGCGTCGGGATCGCCCAGAACCCGGTGAACCACGCCGACACCGCGTGCCCGAGCTCGTGCACCGGCATGCCGAACACGATGCGCTGCAGCCCCGGCGTGAGGAAATGGAACGCCAGCGCGAGCAGCATCGCCGCCGGAATGGCCGCGATGCAGAACTTGAGCTCGAGCGCGGGATCCTCGACCGGCCGGTCATCGATGCCGACGATCGCCGCTGCGAACGGCGCAGGCGCGGCGGCGGGTTTCTCCACCTGCGCCCGACCCTTGGCCTTGATCTGCTCCGCCTTGGCGTAGTTCGCGCCGCACTTCGGGCAGCTCGGCCCCGCGTCGCGCGGCGCCTGGCACCAGGGACAGGTCGCGGCCATCGTGGCGCCATGATACGTTGGCGGGATGCGCTGGCTGCTGCTTCTGGGCTCGCTGGCTTGCGCCGCGGCCCTTGCCGCTCCGGCGCCGGTGGAGCTGATTGCCATCGAGGGCGCGATCGGGCCGGCGCTCGCCGACCACGTGCACCGCGGCCTCGAGCACGCGGCGAAATCGGGCGCGCCGCTGGTGGTGCTGCGCCTGGACACGCCCGGCGGCCTCGATACTTCGATGCGCGCCATCATCAGGGACATCCTCGCCTCGCCGGTGCCGGTGGCGGCCTACGTCGCGCCGGGCGGCGCGCGCGCGGCGAGCGCCGGCACCTACATCCTCTACGCCAGCCACGTCGCGGCGATGGCGCCGGGCACCAACCTGGGGGCCGCCACGCCGATTGCATTGGGGGGCAGTCCTGAAAAAGAAAAAGATGGAAAAAGCAAGGAGCCGGCCAACGCACCGCTCAGCAAGGCGGTGAACGACGCCGCGGCCTACATCCGCGGCCTCGCGCAGCTGCGCGGGCGGAACGCCGACTGGGCCGAGCGCGCGGTGCGCGAGGCGGTCAGCCTGTCGGCCGACGAGGCGCTGAAGCAGAAGGTCATCGATCTCGTCGCCGCCGACGTGCCGCAGCTCCTGGAGCGCATCGACGGAAAGGTTCTGGAATTGAATGGTAAAAAAATCACTCTCGCGACGCGCGGCGCCACGACCACCGCGTACGAGGCCGACTGGCGCACGCGTTTCCTCGCCGTCATCACCGACCCGACCATCGCCTATGTGCTGCTGCTGGTCGGCATCTACGCGGTGATCCTGGAGTTCACCCACCCGGGCCTGGTGGCGCCGGGCGTGGCGGGCGCGCTCGCGCTGCTCATCGCCCTGTACGGGCTGCACCTGCTGCCGCTCAGCTACGCCGGCCTCGCGCTGATCCTGCTCGGCATCGGCTGCATGGCGGCCGAGGTGTTCCTGCCGGCCTACGGCTCGCTCGGCATCGGCGGCGGCATCGCCTTCGTCGTCGGCTCGGTGATGCTGATCGACACCGACGTCCCCGGCTTCGGCGTGCCGCTGCCCCTGATCATCGGCATCGCCGGCGCGAGCGCGCTGTTCGTCATCGGCGTCGCCGGCTTCGCCTTCAGGGCGCGCAAGCGCCCGGTGGTGAGCGGCCGCGAGCACCTGCTCGGCGCCGTCGGCGAAGTGCTGGCGGACTTCGACGGCGAGGGCTGGGCGCGCGTGCAGGGCGAGACCTGGCGCGTGAAAAGCGCGACGCCCCTGAAGGCGGGCGAGCGGGTAGGCGTCGCGGCGGTCGACGGCCTGGTTCTACAAGTCACACCAAAGACGGGAGCAAAACCATGACCTACTTCGGCCTCGGCGCGGCAATCGTCGCCCTGATCCTGCTGGCGATGTCGCTGCGCATCCTGCGCGAGTACGAGCGCGGCGTGGTGTTCCAGCTCGGGCGCTTCTGGGCGGTCAAGGGGCCGGGCCTGATCCTGCTGATCCCGGTGGTGCAGCAGATGGTGCGCATGGACCTGCGCACCGTGGTGCTCGACGTGCCGCCGCAGGACGTGATCACCCGCGATAACGTCTCGGTCAAGGTGAACGCGGTGATCTACTTCCGCATCATCGACCCGCAGAAGGCGGTGATCCAGGTGGCCAGCTTCCTCAACGCCACCAACCTGCTGGCCCAGACCACGCTGCGCGCGGTGCTCGGCAAGCACGAGCTCGACCAGCTGCTCTCCGACCGCGAGAAGCTCAACCTCGACATCCAGGCCATCCTCGACTCGCAGACCGAGGCCTGGGGCATCAAGGTCTCGACCGTCGAGATCAAGGACGTCGACCTCAACGAGACCATGGTGCGCGCCATCGCGCGCCAGGCCGAGGCCGAGCGCGAGCGCCGCGCCAAGGTGATCCACGCCGAAGGCGAGCAGCAGGCCGCCGAGAAGCTGCTGCAGGCCGCCGAAATCCTCTCCGGGCGCCCCGAGGCGATGCAGCTGCGCTACCTGCAGACCCTCACCGCCATTGCCGGCGACAAATCCTCGACCATCGTGTTCCCGATGCCGATCGACCTGATGAAGGTGCTGCTCGAGGCGAGGAAGGCCTAGCTAGCCGGCAGCTAGCCCGGGCGCAAGACAGGCGTCAGCAAGGAGGACTAGACTCTTCGCCATGTGGCGGCTCCTTGCCCTCGCCTTGACGCTGATCCCGGTTGCCCATGCCGAGACCTACCGGTGGGTGGACGACAAGGGCGTCGTCACCTACTCCAACACGCCACCGCCGGCCGCCGCGAAAAGCGCGCGTACGGTTGCCGATCACCTTTCCACCTACGAGCCCGATCCCACGCTGAAGAGCGCGGCCGCGCAGCGCGGCCCGTCCTACTACGAGCAGCGCGCCGAGCGGGAGTGGCTGCAGCGCCAGCGCCTGATGGCCGCGAGCCGGGCTCCGCTTGCCCCCGCCTACGATTACGCCGACTCCTACTATCCCGCGTACGTCGTCGGCCCGGTCTTTTTCGCGCGCCCGCCAGTGCGCGTAGTTCGCCACCGGGGCCCGCACCGCTTCTGAGCGGCGCGCCGGGTCACCGGCTGAAGATGCCCTCCGGCAGCAGCGCCGAAACGGTGACGTTCGGCACGTCCACCACGTTGCTCACGCGCAGGTCCACCGCCACACTGCACAGCACGTAGGCCTGCTCGCGCGTCCAGCCGCGCTCCGCCAGCAGGTCGATCATGTGGATCACGGCGTTCCTCGCCGCGAGCGTGATGTCGCAGTTCTCGTTGCGACCGTCGGCGGTGATCGGCATGCCCATGGTGGCGATGAAGTTGCGCGGCATCGCGTGCTTCGGGTCCTGGAAGAAGCCCGGATGCGAGAAGCGCGGCCACACAATGTTCTTCTCTAAAGCAACCCTCCGGTGGACTTTGAAGCGCACCACCGCCGTCGCCCCCATCTCGATCGCCGTGCCGCAGCACTCCGAATCACCCTGCGCGTAGTGCCCGTCGCCCACCGAATAGAGCGCGCCGTCGACCGCCACCGGCACGAAGAGCTTCGAGCCTTTCGTCAGCTGCTTCACGTCCGCGTTGCCGCAGTTCTCGCGCGGCGGGATCGTGCGCAGGCCCTCCGTGGCGACCTTGCCTCCGGCCGGCACCGCGTGCGCCGGGTCCGGCGGCCACACGCGACCGCCGCGTGAAAGTAGTTCTTTTTCTCTTGAAAACCATTTCTGGAGTTGCTCGCGCGACGGAGCCACTCCCGCTGTCCCCATGAACGCGCCGTTCGGGATGCGCACGCCGGGCAACTGGGGCGAGGTCGCGTACTCGGGCGTGATGTCCCAGTGCACGACGAAATGGTGGTCGAAGAGATCCGGCAGGAAGCCGCCGCCCGGCGCGAAGCGCGTCCAGCCGTAGCGCTCGGGCAGGATGTCCAGGTATTCGATCTCGAGCAGGTCGCCCGGCTGTGCGCCCTTCACGTACACCGGGCCGGTGAGCGGGTGCGCCACCGTGCGCTCGAGCTTCTCCAGGTCCTTCGCCGTGGTGCGCGGCCCGATCTGCAGGTCGTTGGCGTCGCGCGTCTCGAGCGTCACCTCCTCGCCCTCGGCGGCCTCGATCACCGGCGCGATGTCCGGGTGCCAGCGGTTATGGCCCTTGTGCGGCTCCTCGCGCAGGCGCTTCGCGCGGTCGATCTCGATGCTCTTCGCCATGCCTACTTGAGCTTCGCCGCCGCCTTCTCGACCCCGTCGTGCAGGTCGTGGGCGGCTTCGATGAAGCCGTTCTTCGTGCTGTCCCACGCGGCCGCGGTCGCCTTGCCCATGGCGTTCAGCTTCTTCGACGCCTCGGCGCGCTGCACCTTCAGCGCCTTGATGTCCTTGCGCATCTCCGCCTTCGCCTCGCCGCCGGCCTTGGCCGCCGAGGCCTCCAGGTCCTTGAGGTCGCGGTCGACGGCGGTCATCACCTTGCGTCCCGTGGCCACGGCCTCCTTCTTCTTGTCCACCGTGTAGGACTTGAGCGAATCCCACGCGTCGTCGGCCTTCTGCGACATGTCCCTGGGCGCCGGCTGCGCCAGCGCGAGCGGCATCGCGACGAACGCGACCAGTACTCCAGCGATGACCGTCCATCCGAGTCGCTTCAGCATGGGGTTCTCCTTCTCAGGTTGGGCGAAAGTCACTCGCTCCTTGGACCGCCGCCGTGAAAATTCGTTCGTCAGGCGATCTTGCAGGGGATGACGGCGTCCTCGTCGTAGCCGTAGACCGCGCACAGGCGGTGATAGCCGTCGGCGACGATCACCCGGCCCGAGGCCTTGTGGCGCGCCAGCAGCAGCGGCGAGAGCTTCTTGCCGTCACGGATCTTCTTCTGGTCCTTCTTCACGTGCGAATTGCTGACGCCGAGCAGCGATAGCCCCGAGGCGCGGAAAATGTCCTTGGCCTTGAATTGCGACATCCCCGCGTGCTTCAACTCGTGGACGAGAGATTCCGCCTGCAACCGATCAAACACCAGTGAAAGATAGGACAGCGCCGCCGGGTAATTATGCTCTTCGGGCTCCGCGAGCCATTGGATCTTGGCCATGGTCGCTGCGATTATCGCCTCTCGCCAAGCTTTCGCCGTAGCGGTAGGCTGCCGGGTATAAAGCCATGGAGAAGGAGGTTCTCATGCAACGCCGCAGCTTCCTGCAGACGGTAAGCGCCCTCGGCGCAGCCGCCGGCCTGCCCGGCCTCGCGAACGCCGCGAACGGCAAGACCGCCCACGACCCGGCCGCGAAGTTCGGCCTCAAGGTGAGCGAGGTCCCATTCCGCAAGAACGCCCAGGGGCGCCAGCTCATGGCGCGCATCTATCAACCGGTTGGCGCGGGCCCGTTCCCGGTGGTCCTCGACCTGCACGGCGGCGCCTGGCAGCGCAAGGACCGGACCGCCGAGGAGCCAATGGACCGCGCCATCGCGGCGAGCGGCGTCCTCGTCGTGGCCATCGACATGACGCTCTCGGGCGAGGCGCCCTACCCGGCCTGCGTGCAGGACGCGAGCTACGGCATCCGCTGGCTGAAATCCCGCGCGGCGGAATGGAAGGGCGACGCCTCGACGCTCGGCCTCTACGGCAGCTCGAGCGGCGGCCATGTCGCCGAGCTCCTCGCCATGCGGCCGAACGACCAGCGCTACAACGCCATCCCGTTCGCAAAACCGGGCATCGACACCAGCGTCGCCTATGTCGCCACGCGCTCGCCGATCAGCAACCCCTTCACGCGCTGGGAGCAGGCCGTGCGCAAGCCGAGCGAGAACCTGGTCAAGGCGAGCAAGGCCTTCTTCAACCCCTGGGAATCGATCCACGAAGGCAGCCCGCAGGAGATCCTCGACCGCAAGGAGAAGGCGGTGCTGAAGCCGCTCCTCGTCATGCAGGGCGAGCTCGACGACAACGTGCTGCCCGCCGAGCAGAAGAAGTTCGCCGAGAGCTACCGCGCCGCCGGCGGCGAGGTCCAGTACGAGCTCTTCAAGGCGAGCGTCCACGAGTGGGTCGCCGAGCCCGGCCCGCAGACCACCGCGGCACACGAGATGGCGAAGCGCTTCATCGCCAAACAGCTGAACAGGGCTTCGGGATAGCTAGCCCGCGGCTTGCGCGCGGTAGTTGCTCGGGAACATCGAGCGCTTGGCCTCTTCGTCCATCTCGGTCTTGAAGGCGTGGCGGTCCTTGAGGGCGAGCGCCTTCTGCGCCGCCGGGCGGGCTGAGATCTCCTCCACCAGGCGCTTGATGCTGGCGAACTTCGAGGCGTGGTCGCCAAGGATGTTCGGGATCAGCCGTGCCCAGCCCCAGAGCGCCATGTCCACCACGGAGTACGCGTCGCCGATCATGTACTTCTGTTTCGCCAGGCGCGCCTCGACGATGTTCCAGTGGCGCAGCGCTTCGAATTCGTAGCGATTGACGGAATAGGCGATCTTCTCCGGCGCGTAGTTCTTGAAGTGCACGTACTGGCCGGTGAACGGCCCGATGCCGGAGGCGACGAACATCAGCCACGACAGCATCGGCCCGCGCTCCGCCGGTTTCTTCGGCAGGAACTTGCCGGTCTTCTCGGCGAGGTAGAGCACGATGGCGTTGCTGTCGAACATCGTCACGTCGCCGTCCACGATGGAAGGCAGCTTGGCGTTGGGGTTGACCGCGAGGTACTCGGGCTTGTGCTGCTCGCCCTTGCGCGTATCGACCGGAATCGGCTCGTAGGCGAGGCCCATCTCCTCCAGGCATAGGGCCACCTTCATCGGGTTCGGGGCGGTGCTGTAATAGAACTTGATCATGGGCTTCTCCGCGTTGTGTCTTGGTTGAATCGGGAGCCGAATCCTACTCCGCCTTCAGGCCTTTTTCGCGGATGATCCGCCCGTAGCGCGCGAGATCGCTCGCGATCAGCGCCTGCAGCTCCGCCGGCGTGCTCACCTGCGGCACCGCGCCCTGCGCAATCAGCCTCTCGCGCACATCGGGCGCCGACACCGCTTCCTTGATATCCGAATTCACTTTTTCGATGATCGCCGCCGGCGTCCCCGCAGGTGCCATCAGCGCGATCCACGACCCCGATTCGGCGTTCTTCACCCCCTGCTCGGCGAGCGTCGGCACCTCCGGCAGCGCCGGATTGCGGTTCCTGTGGCTCACGGCCAGGCCCTTGAGCTTGCCCGCCTTGATGTGCCCCGAGCCTTCAAGGACAGAAGCGAAGAGGAGATCCACGTGCCCCGCCATCAGGTCCGTCATCGCCGGCCCGCCGCCCTTGTAGGGCACGTGCGTCATCTTCGTTCCCGTGGCGAGCATGAAGATCTCGGCGGTCAGGTGCGGCGACCCGCCCTGCCCCGAGCTCGCGAACGTCACCTTGTCCGGATTCGCCTTGGCGTAGGCCACCAGCTCCTTCACGGAACTGGGTGCGAACTTCGGGCTCCCCATCAGCACGAACGGCAGCTCGCAGATCAGCGACACCGGCACGAACGCCTTCTCATGGTCGTACGGCAGCTTCGCGTACAGCGCCGGATTGATCGACGTCATGCCGACATTGACGATCAGCAGCGTGTACCCGTCTGGCTTCGCCTGGGCCACCGCATTCGCCCCGAGAATCCCCGCCGCCCCACCTCGGTTCTCCACCACCACCGGATTGGGCCATTTCGCACTAAGTTTCGTCGCCACCGTTCGCGCCGAGATGTCGGTTCCGCCGCCCGGCGGGAACGGAACAATGAAGGTAACCGGTCTGGCGGGGAACGTCTGCGCCAATACAGCCCCAGCAAATCCGAGCATAGCGAAAGCGGTGAGTAAATATTTCATACTGATCTTCCGCATCAGGACTTAACTGCGTACGCGTTTCAATGGCAAAGCAAATTTACAGCTCCACCGATTGACATCACGAGACCGAGGAGCGCAAAGACGGCGAATACAGCTCCAAAGCATTTGGAGTAAGACAGCGTACCGAATGGAGAGCGGCCAACAAGCCCTCTAACTTGGGGGTCATTCAAGAAGGGAGTTGAATGAATTAAATCGTCATCATTTTGGTTTCCAAATTTTCGCTTCTCATAAAGCTTTAGTGCCTCCTCCGAAATCTTGATCATGCCTTTTGTTCGGAAATCTATTTTCCAGAAAATAATTGAGAAGAAAGCCATTAATAAGCCAATGACTGTGATCATCCTAATGTCCGGTGAACCGGCACGAGTCGCAAGAAGCAAACCTGCGACGAGACCCGTTTCCAGCAAAATGTAGAAATGGAATGCTTTAAGGCGCTGCTCCGCGTGCAATTCAAAGTAGTCCCACGCATGATCGCGTAGCGCTGTAATTACTTCGTCATTGCTGGTCAAAGACTGCTGTTCAGGTGTCACGGGCGAGCTCCTCCCTGGTTGGTAAGAGCAGAGGGACATTAAACATATTTGTTCTAGCTTGCTTCTCTGATCGGAGAATATTCCGCATCTCTCTGGTCAAATAACTGCGCCTCTTTAGCTCCGCGTCCGTCAAAGTTCCATAACGAGCGACCACTGCAACAACTACATCCTTCTCAGCCTCATTTAGCATGGCCTGTTTTGGTTGCAATTCCAAAAAAAGATCGCTTGCCTCAGTAACGCGCAAGGCAATTTTGTTACTGCGCGCCTCGACGTTCAATTTCGGAATCATTAGTTTCAATTTTGCTAGGTGAAGATCAACGCAATATGGGCCATCCTTCTGTCTAACAATGTAGCTATTTGTGAGTCGCATACCGATTCTTTTACGGGCTTCTAGTTCTATTAGGTAATAGAGTTTGTGAAGACCGAAATAGCTAATCCTTGGCTTCTGCGCAAGTATCAACTCAACTATTGCAGCAACCTTTGGTGAATATCTGCCCAAGCGCGTCTTTTTTGGGCTTCTATTTCGAATAGCTTCGGAAACAGACTGATAGTCAGAAAGCTGATTCGAAAAGCTTCTGTGCATCATCGCGCGCTGCCCAGGGTGATACAAAGGAATGAGCTTTGCCCCGTACCAGGTCCTCAGCGTTCGCACGTGCTTTGCGATAGTTAGGCCGTGTGGTTCAACATTTGCCGCAGCCCTTAGCGCTATTGCGCCCAAGGTAACAACAACTTTGGGCTTGACTAGATCGAGTTGTCTATGGAGAAACGGACTGCAGTTTCGAACTTCATCAAGTGTTGGAGTGGCATTGTTCCCTTTTTCGTCCTTCGGATTGCACAGTACTGCGTTCGTTACAAAGCTTTCATATCTGTTTATTCCGACCTGCAATAGGAAGCTTTCAAAGTTATGGCCGGACTGATCTCCATGGAAGGGTATCAACGTGTTGTCAGCACCAAGTCGCCCTGGAGCTTCTCCAATAAACATCACCGAGGCGTTTAGTCCGCCACAGGAATGTCCAAAGATCCTTTCGCTCGAATTCATTCGCGGACATTTTCGACAGGCGGTAACTTCAATGACCAATTGCTCGAATGCTTTTGTCTTTTCAGCTTCTGGATTCAATTCAACTCTCTATATTTGCGCAAGCGCCACTAGGTGTTTGATTGATTGCTGAGAATATGCGTGAACTGAATGGCAGATTAATTTGCCGGACTTTTTTCCACTAGCAGATGCGATGAAATTAAGAAGTTGTCCTAATGCGATGAAATTGCCGAGCGCTTTGTTGAAGAAATCGTGATTGCGGTAAACGACTACTAGATCTAGTACGTCTCCTTTTCGCCAAATCAATTCACCGTAATGCCAGCACGGCCCTCCTCTTGTTCTCGGCTTGTCCAAGAGCGGACAAGAAAGGTGAAATACCAAGGCTGCCGTATAGCGGGGCCACTTTTTGAGCTTCTGGATTACAGTCTCCAGTTGATTAGTTTTGCCTCCGTACGCTGTGAGGCGGGAGAAATAAGTGCCCCAACGCGACCGATTGCGTGGCAATTTCATTGCACGCTTATGTAGACGATCATATGAGTCGTAGAGAACTGGTCTAGAAGCACTCTTCTTTGAAAGCCGAACTGGAAAGACGGTGTTAATGACATCCAATAATCGATCACTTCCAGCTACAACTGCGTGAGGCGAAAACGTCGACAGCCATCCCAATTGATAGCTGGTGGGAACATCAATTGTAGTTATCAAATTAAAGACTTCGCCGCCACCTTTTTGAAGTTTTCGCGCGCCTTCTTGCCATGCGATTAGGCAGTCTGGAGCCTGAACGTCCGGCATGATTCCTCCCCTTGACGCTTCTCGGTCGAAGTGGCGAGTAGCTTATTGACGCTCTATTGAGATCCAAGGAAACGATTCCACCTTTGTTGTCTCGAAGTGCACGAAATATTTGATATCCACTAAAGATTGCCGCTCTCCATTGCTTGGCTGTGCAACGTCGCACCTCGAGGGTGCCGCATAGTGACCGCACTGTCTTTAGCAAACTTATGTCGATTGCATTTAGCTCTCGATACTCATTACGTTTTTGAGATTGATTGAAGAGGAAAATCGAAATAGCCTCTTCTACGGTCGTAGCTCGAGCGCCGTCCTCTACTTCGTCAATTCTCCGATCGCTTTTTCGCTTGCGCCTAAGTAGAGAACGGGTGACCGGTGACCACCCCAGGCATGCCGCGTATGCGAGGTGAAAGGCGTCGTGATACCGGTACCCGTCATCCTTTATTGAGTTGTCGGTCAGTGCATCTCCAACAAATACGCCCCGGACAACAATCTTGACCTGAATGCTTTTGCGCAGTGGCTTTTCTTCGAACACAACATCGAATTGACGAGGCAGTTGTTCATCTTTCGCATATCCCTTGTCGAACTGATAGATGTCGCCCAACGAATGAAGTTGCGCCGCCTTTGAAATATTCTCTGCTGCTATGTCCTCCATACGCAGTCCAACTCGGGACGCGAGACTAGTCAAATACCACAATGTGTCGCCGATCTCCTCGGCCATATCGAGATCAAAGTTTGGGTAAAGGCCAATTTCAAGTCGACGCTTGAATATCGTTTGGACATCGCCAAGCTCGCCGACCAGACCAAGCAATGAAACTAGTAGCTTTTTCTGATCATCGGTCTGATTGACCCCTCGCTGGTACCGATGGAACGTTAGGCCACTTGCCCGAAGCGGTTTGATTGGCATGACTGAGATCCCCATTGCTCTCGACTATTCGGCGTCCACGCAAAATCCCCGCGTGGAGACTAGTCCTACATGGAGCGTCGGTCCAGCAGACGGATAACGAAGCACAACCCGGAATTATCCCTATGTCCTAATCCCGCGGCTTAAATCGCTACTTGGGGGAGAGAGCAACGCGTCTGTAGCGTACCAAAGCCGAGCCTTGATATTCGCCAGCATTGCCGTTCGAGGTCAGTCCAGCCAACTCCTCATTTGGAATACCCGGCAGCTAAAGCGCGTTTTCTTGAAATCGGCAGTTACCATTTCCCCTCGTTCCCAAAAATCTTCGTCTAGGTGACGGAGGTTCTCAATGTGACGTTTCCTTCCGAAAATGCACAAAAATGATTTCGCCTCAGGAAATTCGTTCTGAAACGCCTGCAATTTCTTTAGATCACGCGAAACAATTACACGCTTCGCCTTCGCCCACTTGACCTCAAGTGCAAAGTGCACATCGCCCTTCCTCGCCACAAAGTCAATTCTCTTCTTGTCGCCTTTCTTCGGTTGTTCAATTCCCGGACATTCGTACTCGCATTCAACTAAGTACTCTCTACCCGCAAGTATTCTTAAGATAGGCTCGTAAAGCAGGTATTCCGTAAAGATAGGGTTCATCTCGCACGCAGCGAGGTAACTAACGTATCCAGCTAACCCCCGCTTGATCCTAAAGAGTACGTTTGCCGGCTCCTTCAATCTGAGAGTCAAATCTCGCCCCTCCTCGAATAGGAGCAACTGACACGAAGGTTACGGGGCTGACGTACTAGAGCTATCGAAGTCCGGCGTTAATCTTTTCCAGCATTCCCGCCCCTGGACAAAGGTCCTTCTCACCGAGCCTGTTGAACGGCGCAGCGTAGGTGTTGAGGTGGGCGTGGAGGTCTTCGGCGTCGGACGAGAGGTAGAGGAGTCCGGTGAGGACTTCGCCCTTGGCGCCGGCGCTGGAGATCATCGACTGGGCGTTGATCTTGTCGCTGGGATCGTAGTCGGCGTGGAGCTTGCGTAGCTTCAGGATGCTGCCGTCGGCGCCGGGGACTTCGATGACGCCGCCGGCGGAGTAGTCGACGGTGATGGTGTCGCGGCTGGGCCAGAAGTCGAGGCGATTGACGGCCTCGTTGTGCTCGCGGACGTAGTCGTAGCTCTTGGTGCTGCCGGCGTGGTTATTGAAGGCGACGCAGGGGCTGATGACGTCGATGAAGGCGGCGCCGGGGTGGGCGATGGCGGCCTTCACGAGGGGCACGAGCTGGTGCTTGTCGCCGGAGAAGCTGCGCGCGACGAAGGTGGCGCCCATCAGCAGCGCGAGGCTGACGGTATCGATCGCCTCGTCCTTGTTGGTGGCGCCCTTCTTGGCTTTCGAGCCCTTGTCGGCGGTGGCGGAGAACTGGCCCTTGGTGAGGCCGTAGACGCCGTTGTTCTCCAGGATGTAGGTCATGTTCACGCCGCGGCGCATCACGTGCGCGAATTGTCCCAACCCAATCGATGCGGAGTCGCCGTCGCCGGAGACGCCCAGGTAGATGAGGTCGCGGTTGGCGAGGTTGGCGCCGGTCAGCACCGAGGGCATGCGGCCGTGCACGGTGTTGAAGCCGTGCGAGTTGCCGAGGAAGTAGTCGGGCGTCTTCGAGCTGCAGCCGATGCCGGACATCTTGGCGACGCGGTGCGGCTGGGTGTCGAGCTCCCAGAAGGCCTGGATCAGCGCCGCGGAGATGGAGTCGTGACCGCAGCCGGCGCAGAGCGTGGAGACCTTGCCCTCGTAGTCGCGGCGCGTGAAGCCGAGCTTGTTCTTCGGCAGGGTCGGGTGGTGCAGCTTGGGTTTGAGGACGAAGGTCATGCGGCCTTGTCTTTCTTGATCGGCCGCACGTTCAGCGCCGTCACGATTTCGGTGATTTCTTTCAGGATGAAGCGCGCGGTGATCGGCGTGCCGTCGTAGTGCAGGACGGAGATCAGCGAAGCGGGATTGATGCCGGCGTCGTTCACCAGCAGCTGCTTGATCTGCGCGTCGCGGTTCTGCTCGACCACGAACACCTTGCTGTGCGACTGCACGAAGTCGAAGATCTCGTCCTGGAACGGGAAGGCGCGGATCCGCAGGGCGTTGATGAAAATGCCTTTCTCGGCCAGGGCCTCCAGGGCTTCGTGCATGGAGGGGCTGGTCGAGCCGTAGTAGATGCAGCCGAAGCGCGCGGGCTCCTTGGACGGCGTCAGCACCGGCTTCGGCACCATGGTCTTCGCGGTCTCGAACTTCTTCAGCAGCCGCTGCATGTTGTAGACGTAATCCGGTCCCGCCTCGGAGTACTGGGCATAGGCGTTGCGGCTGGTGCCGCGCGTGAAGTAGGCGCCCTTGCTCTCGTGCGTGCCGGGCAGCGTGCGGAACGGGATGCCGTCGCCGTCGACGTCGAGGTAGCGGCCGAATTCCTTGCCCGCCTCGAGGTCCTCGCGGCTCATCACCTTGCCGCGGTCGTAGCGCCGGCTGTCGTCCCAGGTCATGGGGGCCGTCAGGCGCTGGTTCATGCCGATGTCGAGGTCGGACATCATGAACACGGGCGTCTGCAGCCGGTCGGCGAGGTCGAGGCACTGCGCCGCGAAGTCGAAGCACTCGTGCGGGTCCTCGGGGAAGAGCAGCACGTGCTTGGTGTCGCCGTGCGAGGCGTAGGCGCAGGAGAGGACGTCGGACTGCTGCGTGCGCGTCGGCATGCCGGTCGAGGGCCCGCCGCGCTGCACGTCGATGATGGTCACCGGGATCTCGGCGAAGTAGGCGAGGCCGATGAACTCGGACATGAGGGAGATGCCGGGGCCCGCGGTGGCGGTAAAGGCGCGCGCGCCGTTCCAGCCGGCGCCGGTGACGATGCCGATCGAGGCCAGCTCGTCCTCGGCCTGGATGATGGCGTACTTGTTCTTGCCGGTCTCCTTGTCGACCCGCAGCTTCGAGCAATAGAAGGTGAAGGCCTCGGCGAGCGAGGACGACGGCGTGATCGGGTACCAGGCGCACACCGTGGCGCCGCCGTAGACGCAGCCCAGCGCCGCCGCCGAGTTGCCGTCGATAAACACCTTCTCGCCGACGTTGTAGGCGCGCTTGACCTTGAGGCCAACCGCATCTTTTAAATATGTCTGTGAAAAATTCAAGCCCAATTGCAAGGCATTCAGGTTCGGCTTGAGGAGCTTCTCCTTGCCCTTGTACTGCTCGCCGATCAGCTCGGCGATCACCCCGGGCTCGATGCCCATCAGGCCGGCGAGCGCGCCGACGTAGATGATGTTCTTGAACAGCTGGCGCTCGCGCGGGTCGGTGTAGTTCTGGTTGCAGATGTCCGTGAGCGGCATGCCGATGACGTTGATGTCGTCGCGGAACTTGGAGGGCGCGAGCGCCTTGGTGTTGTCGTAGAAGAGGTAGCCGCCCGGGTCGATCTCCTTCACGTCCTGCGCCCAGGTCTGCGGGTTCATGGCGACCATCAGGTCGACCCCGCCGCGCCGTCCCAGATGGCCCTTCTCCGTCACCCGGACCTCGTACCAGGTCGGCAGGCCCTGGATGTTGGAGGGGAAGATGTTGCGCGGGCTCACCGGGATGCCCATGCGCAGGAAGCTCTTGGCGAAGAGCTCGTTGGCGGATGCCGAGCCCGAGCCGTTGACGTTGGCGAACTTGACGACGAAATCGTTAATTGCTTCTATTCGTTTCATGTTCTAAGCAGCTTTTTTAGGAATAGATTTTTTATTTGAAGGGCGACAACCATGGCCAGCATGGGTGATGTCGAGCAGGAACTTCTGCATGTCCCAGGCGCCCGTCGGGCAGCGCTCGGCGCACAGGCCGCAGTGCAGGCAGACATCCTCGTCCTTCACCATCACGCGTTTGGTTTTTAATTCGCCGGACACGTAAAGATCCTGCGTCGCGTTCCTGGCCGGAGCATTCAGATTTTTTCTCAGAGCATCTTCTTCGGCGTTGGGAACGAAGGAGATGCAGTCCATCGGGCAGATGTCGACGCAGGCGTCGCACTCGATGCACAGCTTGTCGGTGAACACCGTCTGCACGTCGCAGTTGAGGCAGCGCTGCGCTTCCTTCCAGGCGGTGGCGACGTCGAAGCCGAGCTCGACCTCCATCTTCACGTTCTTCAGCGTCTTCTTGATATCCGCCCAGGGCACCACGAAGCGCTGGTCGTTGGCGATCTCGTTGTCGTAGCTCCACTCGTGGATGCCCATCTTCTGCGACATCATGCTGACGCCCGGCGGGGGTCGGTCTTTCAGATCTTCTGAATTAATTAATTTATCGATGGAAACGGCGGCGTCGTGGCCGTGGGCGACCGCCCAGATGATGTTCTTCGGGCCAAAGGCAGAGTCGCCGCCGAAGAAGATGTTTTTGACGGACGACTGGAAAGTCGTTTTATCGAGGACGGGAAGGCCATTCTTGTCGAAATCGACCCCGGCATCCTTTTCGATCCACGGGAAGGCGTTTTCCTGGCCGACGGCGACCAGCACGTCGTCGCACTCGAAGAACTGGTCCGGCTCGCCCGTCGGAACCAGCGATCGGCGGCCTTTATCGTCGTAGACAGCCTTGACCTTCTCGAAGGTCATGCCAACCAAGGATAGATTTCTAACAACAAAAGTCTTTGGAACCAGAAAGTTCAAGATGGGAATGCCCTCGTGGGCGGCGTCTTCCTTCTCCCAGGGGCTCGCCTTCATCTCGTCGAAGCCCGAGCGCACGATCACCTTGACGTCGTCGCCGCCCAGGCGCCGCGAGGTGCGGCAGCAGTCCATCGCGGTGTTGCCGCCGCCGAGCACGATGACGCGCTTGCCGATTTTTGTCGTATGTCCGAAGGACACCGACGAGAGCCAGTCGATGCCGATGTGGATGTTCTTTGCCCCTTCTTTTCTCCCCGGAATACTTAAATCTCTTCCTCTTGGAGCTCCAGAACCCACGAAAATCGCGTCGTAGCCTTCCGCCATCACTTGTTTCAGGGAAGTTATCTTTTTCTGTACAAAGGAAACGCCCAGATCGAGGATGTAGTTCACCTCCTCGTGAATCACTTCCTCGGGCAGGCGGAAGCGCGGAATCTGCGTCCAGATCATGCCGCCGGCCTGCGGGTCCTGGTCGAACACCGTGACCTCGTAGCCGAGCGGCGCGAGGTCGCGCGCCACGGTGAGCGAGGCCGGGCCGGCGCCGACGCAGGCGATTTTCCTGCCGTTGCTTTTCGTCTTCTTATGCTGGGAAATTCTCTTGGAAATTTCTGCGGGATCTTTGTAATCAGCCGCCACCCGCTTCAACCGGCAAATGGCCACCGGCTCGGGCTTCGCCAGCTGCGCTTCCTCGACGCGGCCGCGGCGGCAGGCGGGCTCGCAGGGACGATCGCAGGTGCGGCCGAGAATTCCCGGGAAGACGTTCGAATCCCAGTTGACCATGTAGGCGTCGCCGTACCTGCCTGCGGCGATCATCCGGATGTATTCGGGAACGGGCGTATGGGCCGGGCAGGCCCACTGGCAATCGACGACTTTATGGAAGTAGTCGGGTTTCTTTACATCTGTCGGTTGCAACGGTGCGCCCCATGTCGTGTGCCTTGTTGTGGAGCAGCAATATACTCCCGTAACACCGACAGATAAAGCTTGAGATTCAGGCCCCTACCGGGTTTCCGCTCGCCTGGCTGGACGACTTCGGGGCGCCGACCTCGTAGAACACACTGACATAGTGCGTGGTCGCCCGGGCGTCGTCGCGCACCGCCCGCACGCTGCGCCACTCCCGGTAGACCGAGCCGTTCTTGCGCTTGCTCCAGGTCGTCCCCGACCAGTAGCCGTCCCGCTGCACGGCGGCGTAGACCTCGTCGTAGAACTCGGGCGGCTGCAGGGCGTTGCGGATGTCCCTCTCGGGCCGGCCGAGGACGTCCGAGCGGGTGTAGCCCGTGATGTCGCAGAAGGCCCGGTTGACCGTGAGCACGGTACCGTCGGCGGCGGCGATCAGGATGGCTTCCGTCATGCCCTCGAGGGCGTGGGCGGCGAGCAGCAACTTTTCCTCGCTGTCGCGCAAATCGGTGACGTCGTCCCAGACCAGCAGGACTTTCCCTGACGCGGGGCTTTCGTCCAGGGCGTGGACGTGAACGCGGAACTGGCGCACGCGCCCGTCGCGGTCCACCAGGCGCAGCGCGAGCTCGCGCGCCTTACCGCCACTCGCCTTGGCGATGGCCGTGCGGGCGAACTCAGCGTCGTCCGGGTGCACCCGCGCCAGGGCGTCCGCCCCGGGGGCAAGCTGCGCGGCGTCCAGCACCTTCTCGCAGGAGGGGCTGGTGTAGAGCCAGCGCCCTGCCCGGTCGACCATCGCGATCAGGTCGCCGGCGTTCTCGGCGATCAGGCGGTAGCGCTCCTCGCTCGTGGCGAGGGCCTCGCGCGCCGCGCGCAGGACGAGGGTGCGCCGGTAATTCACGTAGGACACCGTGGTGCCATAGATCAAGCAGCCGAAAAAGCACAGCAGCGTCACCCGGTCGCTGGTCATCGGCTCGTGGTGCAGTCCGTCCACCGCCCCCCACATGGCGAAGCCGGCGAGCGTGCAGGCGCCCGAGATCGCGATCCCCAGCCCGCCGCGGTTTACGGCGGCGTTCATGGTGGTGCTGCCGACCAGCGCGAGCGTGATCCAGGTCGGGAAGTGGAGGAACGCCGCCCAGGCGCCCATCAGCACCGAGTCGAAGTAGAGGTTGTCGCGCTCGGCGCGGCTGGCGCGGGCCGAGCGCAGCGCGCGCCAGAAGAGCAGGTGCGGGTAGGCGAGGAACTGCAGCGCGAGCATCGCCCAGACGACCGGGGTGGCGCCCCTCTCCCACAGGTAGACGCCGATGGTGAGGAAGCAGTAGGCGAACGCCACCGTGCGCACGGCATAGTTGGTGCGCACCAGGCCCGGTCGAGTGCTGATTCCCCCCATTTCACCCCTCTTATAATTGGCTCAATGATGTCCCAACTCGCCAGCCTCAGCCAGCACTCGGTGGTGGTCGCCGACAGCGGCGACATCGGGGCGATCGCGAAGTGGAAACCGCGCGACGCGACCACCAATCCCTCGCTGTTGCTGGCGGCGGCGGCAGACGCGCGATTCAAACACCTGATCGATCCGGACATCGACCGGCTGTTTGTGAATTTCGGTCAGGAGATCCTGCGCCACATCGACGGGCGGGTTTCGACGGAAGTCGACGCTCGACTTTCCTTCGACACCGAGAATTCCATCGTAAAAGCACGCCGTTTTATCTCGTTGTACGAAAAAGCGGGCGTGAGCCGCGAGCGGGTGCTGATCAAGTTAGCCAGCACCTGGGAAGGCATCCGCGCCGCCGCCAAGCTCGAGCGCGACGGCATCCACTGCAACATGACGCTGCTTTTCTCCTTCGCGCAGGCCGTGGCCTGCGCCGATGCCGGCGTCACGCTGATCTCTCCCTTCGTTGGAAGAATCTACGATTGGCACAAGCATCAGAGGGGGGTATCTGATATTGAAATTCATGAAGATCCCGGCGTCGCCTCGGTGGTGCGCATCTATAACTACTACAAGAAGCACGGCTACCAGACGCAGGTGATGGGCGCGAGCTTCCGCAAGATCGGCCAGATTCTTGCCTTATCGGGGTGTGATCTTTTGACTATCGCTCCTGACTTGCTTGAGAAATTATCTTCATCGCCAGGACCTGTTGAAAAAATTCTTTCGGTCGAAAAAGCGAAAAACCAGTCCATCCAGAAAATAACCCTGGATGAAAAATCCTTCCGCTGGATGCACAACGAGGACGCCATGGCGACCGAGAAGCTCGCCGAGGGCATCCGGCGCTTCGACGCCGATGCGCGCAAGCTCGAAAAACTAATCGCCTCGCTTGCCGCCGCGCCAGCGGTGCCATAGCCAGGCGAGCAGGTAGACGGTGGCCGGCACGGCCACGCCCAGAACCGCCGGCAGCAGCGCCTTTTCCGGCGCTTCAGACAGCGCGAGGATGCTGCCGACCTGGAGCGCGGCGACGACGACCCAGATCGTCGCGAAGACGAGCCACAGCTTCTGCCACAGCGCCATCAGCGCGGCGCGAGGGTGCGGGCTTTTTCCAGGTCGACGGCGGCCGTCGCGGCTTCGGCCTGGGCGCGCTTGCGCGCGGCGGCGATGGTCTCATCGTCGATCAGCGAGGCGCTGACGCCGTGCGGCTCGAGGCGCTTGAGGGCGTCGCCCATCGACTCGAGGTTCTCGTCGAGCGCCTTCAGCACCCGGCCGAGGTCGGCGTGAACGGCATCCACGCGCCGCTTCATCTCGCCCGCCGCATGGATCCAGCGCTCGCGCGGCACCGAGGGCCGCGCCATGTGCGCGGCGAGCGCCTGGCGCGCTTCCGCCGCCTCGCGCAGCAGCCGGTTGGCGTCGAGGCGCCGGCGCGCGATCTCGCGCGCGCCCAGGATGTAGTGCTCGGTGGCGTCGGCAAAGGCGCGGTCGCGGGCGGAGTTGCCGATGGCCTGCAGGTTGGCGTCGAGCCTGGCCGCGCCCTCGGCGGTGGGCGCCTTCGACAGCGCCTCGCGCAGCAGGCCGGTGGAATCGGCGATCAGGCCGCGCAGCGCCGTCTGCTGCTGGACCGTCTGGTGCGAGGAAAAGGCGAAGTAGCCGGCGATCGCGATAACGACGGCGCCGGCAATGCCGGCGCCCATGATTTTCGCGTTCATGCCGGCAAGATTACCCCATCCGGCCGCAGCCGGAGGGGTCTTGCCGTACTAGCGAAGCGGAGCTGCTGTTACGAGCCGCGGCAGGAGCCGGGCAGGTACTTCTTGTTCAGCGTGGTGCCGGTGCCGCCGCAAGTCCAGCTGGAAATGCCCTTGCCCATGTCGCTCGCCGAGGTGGACGGGGCGCCGGCGGAGTTCAGCGGGAACAGCGTCACCAGCGAGTCGTTGACGTCGGCGCTGATGTTCTGCGCCGTTGCCGTGACCGAGCCATTGGTGTCCGTCGAGATCGC
>WNFM01293528.1_pt1 | contig 84787 bp, 71 predicted proteins | sample 5400271 | NCBI WGS metagenome assembly WNFM01 (sample SAMN13153352, study PRJNA577476) | soil metagenome | isolation source: 60 cm saprolite on Douglas fir-dominated hillslope | place: USA:California | collected 2013-09-17
TAGGAGGAGTCCCCGAAAGAAAAAACCACCTCGTTTATACCATATGAATTACAAGGATTTATAAAATACCGTGTCTTAACTTAATGACATGGGTGTTTTTACTCTTCCCTGCTAAAAAAAGATATTGTAAATTCATTCAACCCCCTTACCAAACATGAAAAAGATCGAAACGCATCTTCTCATAAATGCGCCCATCACCGCCGTATGGTCTGCTATCACTGATTTTGAAAGCTACCCGCTCTGGAATTCCTACTATCCCTTTATCAGAGGCAAAAAGGGCGCCGGGAACTCTATAACGGTAAAGATCAAACCTCCCAAAATGATGGGAATACGGCTGACTGCAATTATCGATTCCTTTGCACCAAATCGACTGTTTTCCTGGAAAGCTTCAATCCTTTTCAAGGGGCTGTTTGAAAGGTCTTTCGAAATTTCCCTTGTGGTCAAAGATGATCATACGACGCTGTTGACGCAGAAAACAACATTTCGCGGAATTCTTGTGAGCTTGCTGGGCTTTATTATCGAAAAATCAGCCGAAGGTATCAAGCAAATGAACCAACAATTGAAAAGTATCTGTGAAAACCCTATCGCCTATACTTCCATTCCTTTCACTAACTGGGGAGGCACTGTCAGCTATACGGCTGAAAAAATGCTCTTCCCAAAAGATATTCCCGAATTATCACATATCTTTCAGGCCGCCTTCCAGACGGGGAAAAAAGTCAAGCTCATTGGGTCGGGGCATTCTTTTTCTGAGATCCTTTGCTCCGTTGACCCCCATACCTGGATCATTAAATTAAATTACTTTAATCAAATCGACTTCTCCGGTATGAAACCGGTAAATGATGGATCCAAACAGCTCTATTCCATTGAAGTGGGCGGCGGCGTTATATTGGAGGATCTGATCGAACAACTGGGCGCAAAAAAATTCAGGCTCCTGAATGTCGGGTCGATCACCGAGCAAACCATCTCGGGAGCCTTATCTACCAATACACATGGCTCTGGCATCAAACACGGCGGATTTGTCAGTTTCGTTCAATCCATCAGTATAGTCAACGGTAATGGTGTTTACATAAAAGATATAACTTCCGGTGATCAACCCGAACTGTTTTACAGCGTTTGCTGCGGGATTGGTTTAGTAGGCGTCATTACCAGTGTCAGGATACTTATTGCGAAAAATAACCAATCAGAAGTAGATGCCCGATTCATCCCTTTTTCAGACCTGTCGGATCAGCAAAATCTGAACAAATTGCTTGAATCCAATGAGATATTTGAAGGGTTCTGGTATCCCTACATCAATACTGTCTATGCTTGTAAGAAGAATATCGTGGATGCGCCCAATAGTGGCGACATTCCCGCCTGGGGTTTAAAAGCAGCGTATATATACGGCAATATCATTTACAAAAGCCGTATCTCTCTGATCAAAAAGGTGATATTCTTAGACAAATGGCTGATACCCTTTTTCTTCCGTATAGATAAATTAGTTACACCCCCGCTGCATTTTGTCCGTCCTAAAAACCAGGATAGTATCGAAGACTTTCAAAAGGATAGTTGGAAGGAGATGTATGACTGCGAGATATTCTTTAATTACCAATATGCCGCCGAGATACTTAGCTCCTTGAATGATATGCTGGACGCCGGGCTGAAAAAACGGGATTATTATTGTGAATTTCCCATCCATGTCCGGTTTATGCGAGGAGATGAGGCCTATCTGAGTCAGGGATACGAAGGAAAAGAAAAAGACAAGGTATTTACCAGTCTTTGCATTCCCGGTGTGCCTGATGACGACAAAAAGAATGTCTATACGGCCATCGCCAATAAAGTACAGGAAATTATATTAAAACATGATCCCAACGAGCGGTATCGGTTTCACCTGGGTAAAAACCTGCCACCAGATTTCGAGTATCCTGATTTTTTAAAAAACAATCCCGGCTTGCCCAAATGGCTGCAGGTAAGAGAGGCAAATGATCCGCATAATCTTTTTATAAATCACCCCTGGATGACGAAAGTGCTTGGCATCCCCTATGAAATAACAATTTCTTCGACTGTCATGAAACAGGCAATGACGGACATAAATTCAATCTGATCGGTATGGCATGTCACTAGTGAGGAGTCGGGCAAACATAAAATACTTTCCACCACATAAGGATTAATAATTACATTATACTATCTTTGCCCAAGTATTTACTAACTATTAAATTCAAACAAAATGGCAAAAGCAAAAAAAGCTGTGAAGAAAGCAGCTCCTAAAAAAGCAGCTAAGAAGGCAGCCCCTAAGAAAGCAGCTAAAAAAGCAGTAAAGAAAGCAGCTAAGAAAGCAGCCCCTAAGAAGGCCGTGAAAAAAGCAGCTAAGAAAGCAGCTCCTAAGAAGAAAGCCGCTCCTGCTAAGAAGAGCCCAATGATGCCGTAGTTTTATCGCTACAATAAAAAAAGGCCTTCCATCTTCAACGATCGGGAGGCTTTTTTTATGTTTGCTCACGGCGCCAATCTACCTCACCAGCACTACCGTGCCTCGCCTTCCAAAAACCCCGCCAGCCGGGCATTCCATCTCCACATAATACGCATAGGCGCCCATCGGCGCCGCCTGTCCACCCACCGTCCCATCCCAGCAGGCCCCCGCATCCGCAGGATAAAAATTATTCCGCTCCCACATCTTCACCCCCCACCGGTTGTAGATGACCAGGTGTTTTACTTCCCCGATTCCCAAAATGACAAAACGATCGTTCTTCCCGTCCCCATTCGGCGAGAAAGCATCAGGTATTCTTACCCGCGACTCCTCACACAATATCTTTGCCGCCACCGTATCCGTCGCCATACAACCCACCTCATTTTTTACCGTCACCACGTACAACTCGGGTTTGCGGGGCGAGCTGACAGGCTGCGCGCAGTCGGTACAGCTTAAATAGTCCGCCGGCGTCCATTTCCACGAAATGACATCCGCACTACCTACGGCTTGCAGCAACACCGGGTTCCCTGCCAGCACTTCCACATCGGGGCCCCCATTCACCGCCGGCACGGGCAGGACCGTTACGATGATCCTGGCTGTATCGCTAAAACAAACATGTATGTCCCTGCCGATAACCGTATAAATACCCGAAACCGATGGCCTCGCCGTCACAACCCCGGGTGTATTCGACCCTATGACATCATCGATCCAGTAATAACTATCCGCCCCCTTCGCCACCAGCTGAACCTGACCTCCTTCACAAACGGAGAGGCTATCGGGTACGACCGTCACCTTCTCGGGGAATATCACTTCCACCGTTACGGATGCCTCACTATGACAACCGACGTCGTCGGTCGCCACCACGTGGTAGGCCGTAGATACAGCAGGGGTCGCCACCGGCGAAGCAACATCCGCCCGGTCCAATCCCGTCGCAGGGGTCCAGGCATAGGTGCTGGCCCCCGAAGCCGTGAGGGCCGCCGAACCGTTCTGACAAAGAAAAGGAGAGACCGGAGAAATCACCAGGTTGGGAAGCGCATGGACCTGCAAATTCACCGCGGCGCCGGCCGCCATCGAACAACCAAAGGTATCGGTAACAATAAGCCGGGCTGTAAAATCACCCGTCAACATATAGTTATGCGAGATCACCGAATCAGGATAGACACCCGCGCCGACACTCCCATCACCAAAGTCCCAGGTATAGGATTTGGCGCCGGTCGCCTTTGCCTGGTATACCGCCGCCTGTCCCTGGCATACCAATGGCGGAGACGCGGCCAGGTCGGCCACCGGCAGCCTGACGATCACCGAATCGATATAGGAAGCCGTCAGCCCATTATATCCCTGTACGAACAAGGTCACGATATACCGACCCGCCTTTTGATAAACATGGCTTGGCATATTTACATTACCTGCCGTCCACCCATCCCCAAAATCCCATCTCACGCTGGTATAATTGGAGGAGGTATTGACAAACTGCGCCAGGACAGGCGGACAGCCGGCCGTGCCTACATAAGAAGCGGCGACGCTGAAATGACTGTTGAAGTTTTTTACCGTGATCGTCGCAACAGCGCTGGTGACACAGGTATTGGGATTGCCGGCGTCCCTCGCCTGCAGCCTCACCGTATAAACACCCGGCACGGTATAGGTATGCGAAGGGCTATAGTCCGAAGCGACCGTCCCATCCCCGAAATCCCAGGCCCACACGACATTGTTGCTGCCGTAATAGTTGCTGGTATTGTAAAAATAAATGGTCGTACTGAGATTGACATTTGTACCGGATGGAGAAAAGCCGGCCTTTGGCCCGTTGACCGAAACATAGTTCTGATTTGCCCCGCTGGTTATCGTGCAGCCCGCGGCATCGGTGACGGTCAGCCGAACGGCATATTGACCAGGGTCCGGATAGATATGGGACAAGGTCCCGCCGATTTGCGAAGCGCTTCGGTTCAAAGTCTGCCCGTCCCCGAAATCCCAGGACTCCGAGAGGATGGAATTATTCACGCCGGGTGCAGAGGCGTCCTGCAAGACCACCGGTGACTGGTAACAATGGGCATCGCTGATCACCGTAAACGCAGCCGTCGCCGACCCGCGGATGGTCAGCGGGATCGTATTGCTCGCATCGGTGCAGCCAAAGCCAAAGGATTTGGTCACCACCTGCAGACCACTCTTCCCGGCCGTAAAGCCGCTCAACGTCCAGTGAAACGCATTATTACTATAGGGCTGATAGGGAGTCGTGAACACGACCGTACCCGTAAAAGGCGTCCCATCCCCATAGAGGAACTGGGGAATATAGTCATCGTTATAACCGCTGTTTATCTCATAGGGATTGCGTTCGATGGCGAGTGTCAGGTCCAGCGTGCCGCCGATACAGGCGATGTTACTGCCGGCCGTCAGCTTCGGCTGTTGTTTCTTAAGCACCAGCACCCTGTCCGAATTGGCATTGCTGCACTGGCTGTTGCTGGCCGTCACCTCGGGATAGTATGTTCCGGTATTGGTATAGCTATGCTGAACCCGGGTCGTGCCGGCTCCTGTTGTCATCGTGCTGCCATCGCCAAAATTCCAGATTATACTGGTCGCCGTACCCGGTGTATAGGTAAAGGTCACCAGGCCCCTATCGCCATCACAGGTATTGGTGTGTGATCCATAGGCGCCCGGGGCCGCCAGCACCGCGATATAATTTGTTTTTGTCGCCGATGCTATACAGCCGCCGGCATTCCTTGCCGTCAGCGTCACCGTATAGTTACCGGGACTGGAATAATTATGGTAGGGTGAAGCACCGCTACTGTTGTCCCCAAAGGACCAGACGCCGGAGGCGCCGGCAGCATCCAGGGAAGGACTGTTAAAGTTGACCGTCGTACCCATGCAGACCGTAGTTGCCGTCGCCGAAAAATCCAGGGGAAAAGGATTGCTTATAGTGACAGAACTGTAAGAAGTGCTGCCGCTGCAACCATTCAAATCGGTATAATATAATATGGGGATGCTGGAGACCGTATAGGTATGCGTTGGAGTCGCGTCGGTGGAAGTCCCCCCATCCCCGAAATCCCAGTGCCAGGACTGCAGCAGGTTCTGATTTTGGATGGCATAGGTCTTGGTTATCGGCGACTGACAGCTGATGTTAGGGCTTGGGTTCGTCTCGGAGATAGAGATGGACGGTTTGGTGACATATACCTGTCCAAAGCCAATGCTGCTGCAACCGTTGGCATTTGTAACCGTCAACCGGACTGAAAAGAACTGGTTATAGGAAAAGTCCCGGGTGATGGCAGGCGTAGGAGAGGATTGATCCGTACTCCCGTAGGCGTAGTAGTTGAAGTTCCAGGCCCAGGTCACGGCATCGGGTGTGTTATCGGTAAATTTCACCGTCACATGATCGCAGCTTTGGGTGATATTTTCATCGAAGGGGGCAAGAGCCGGGGCTGCATTCACTTCAACGGTTTTCGAAGCCGACTGCGGACAGCTGCCAAATAGATTGCTCAGTTTCACCGTATGCGTACCCGGGCTAGAGAAGTTATACTGCATTGGAGAATAATAAGCGGCAGTGATCCCGTCTACCGTCCAGATCTGGCTGCCGGCGATGGGCGAGCTCCGGTCGTTAAACGTAAACCCGGTATTTTGGCAAACGGCCGCCGAAGGCGCGTCAAAGTCGGTACTATAATTCGCGACATTCAGGTAATTCACCAGTGAGCTGGTGGCCGAACAGCCTTCGGAGCTGGTTGTCGTCAGCGTCACCGTATAATTGCCTTTCTGCGCATAGGAATGACCGGGATTGGGCAGCGAAGACCAGGACCCATCCCCAAAATCCCAGTTATAGGTAAGGGGTCCCGGTCCGGTGCTGTTGCTGGTAAACTGTACCGGATCGGTCACCAGGCAGAGCACCCGTTTATCGGAATTAAAGGCCGAGGTTGCGGGCGTAAGCACTTTTACCTGCACCGGCAGGGACACCGTGTCCGTACAGCCATAATTGTTGGTGACAGTCAGGCTGACCGGCGCGTTGATGTTACGCTGGTAGATATGCTGGGTTGTAGCGCTGCTGACTTGTGTCGTCGTGCCGTCGCCAAAGTCCCACAACCAGTTGACGATGGCGCCTTGCGAAGCATCTGCCGCAGCGCCCGCAAACGTGATCGGTAGTGTGCCGCATACCGAATTAGGAGAATATAAAAAAACAGGTTTTGAATGGGGATAAACGGTTACCATATGGGACACCGTAGACGTACCAGCGCCGTCCCGGACGGTGAGTGTCACCGTGTAGATACCTTCATCCGTATACACCGCCTGTGTCTCCCGCAGCGGGGCCGTATTACCGTTGCCGAGGTCCCATTGGTAGGTCGCTGCCGACGAAACGCCGGAACTTTGATTGGTAAATTTGACGATGAGAGGAGAGCAGCCGCCTGTTTTATCCGGTGTAAAATCCGCTCTCAGCTGTGCAAAGGCTGGCAGGCAAGCGTTGATTGACAGGAAAAGGAGTATCGATAAGGGGCGGGACATTGGTGGCGCTAAAATAATAAAGGTTTGGGATGCCCGCAAATTCTGGCCTTTTATTTGCCGCCCCATCCCCATGACCACTAAACAAAGCGCCGGCATCCTTTTATATCGCCGCAAGACCGAATCCCTGGAAGTATTCCTTGTCCATCCCGGCGGCCCCTTCTGGAAGAACAAAGACGCCGGCAGCTGGACCATCCCCAAGGGCGAATTCACCAACGATGAGCCCGCGCTGGACGCCGCTGTCCGCGAGTTTCGCGAAGAGACCGGCTTCATACTCGAGGGCCCTTTCCAACCCCTCAGCCCCATCCGCCAAAAAGGCGGCAAACGGGTTTATGCCTGGGCCTCCCCCGGCGACCTCGATCCTGCCACTATCGTCAGTAACGCGTTTGAGATCGAATGGCCCCGGAATTCCGGCCGGCAGGTGAGTTTTCCAGAAGTTGACAAGGCGGGATGGTTTTCCCTCAGCAAGGCCCGGGAGATGATAAATCCCGCGCAGATTGCTTTCCTCGAAGAGTTGGAAGAAACGGTTTAATCGGGCCGCGCCCGCCAAAAAAAAAAGAGCGAAGCCATTGGCTCCGCCCCATATTCAGGCTGAGGGTTTAGTACGTTACTTCTTTTTGTCCCTTGGATAGTTCATCAATATCATCTCCACACGTCTATTCTGTGCCATCCCTTCGGGGGTATCATTGGTAGCGAGAGGTTTTTTACTGCCATACCCGACATAATCCATTCGCTCAGGATCGATTCCATTCAGGCTTAGGTAATGGAATACCGATCTTGCCCTTCGGTCGGACAGCTTCTGGTTCCTCTCATCCGTGCCTTCGCTATCCGTATACCCTTCGATGCGCAGGCGCAGCGTGGTGTCTGTCAGAAGAATGGTTGCCACTCTATCCAGCTCGTGCAGCGATACATTCTCGATGGTTGCCTTGGCGCGTACGAAGAAGACGCGGTCGGCGGCATTATTCACTCTCGTGATCAGCTCGGGTTTGATCGGCGGGCAGCCATAGTTGGATTTAGTCCCTTTCACCAGCGGGCACTTGTCGTCGTCGTCATTGACGCTGTCGCCATCGCTGTCGGGCGCCGGGCAGCCCTGGAAATTGGGCGAACCTTTCACGCCGGGACATTTGTCTTTTTTATTGGGTACGCCATCACCGTCGCTGTCGGGGCAGCCGATGAGTGCGATGGGGCCTGCGCTATCCGGGCATTCGTCTTTTTCGTCGACGACTCCGTCGCCATCCCGGTCATGCGTAAGGTCTTTATTGCGATAGACGGTGTCGGCTTTTGTTTTCTTATTTTTGTCGTGCTGGAAGATGGGGATGGTCAGCCCGATATGGGCGTCGGCCGACTGCAGCCTTTGTTTGAACAGGCTGGAAAGTACCGATCCGCTGCCTACGAACAAGGGTCCCAGGCGTACGCCCGCACCCCAGTTGAGCTGTCCGTTGGCGCTGTAGGAAACAGGAGAATAGATACTCACCCATTTCTTTTCCAGGCGGGGCGTCGCCGTAAAAGTAGTCACGTAATTGGGGCTGGTGGGGCTGCTGGTGGCAACCATATTCAGGAGCACGTCGCCATTAATATAAAGGCGTTTGTAAATCTGGTAGTCGCCGTTTACGTGCAGGGCTGTCGGCAGCTTGACATTGGACGTCACTGCGGTGCCTTTTGCAACGATGAGGCCGGTGGTCTGCAGGCGGGTGATATAATCGTTATAGGTCTCCCCTTTTTGTTTATTGAACTCAGCGGTGTTGCGGCCATCTGCCGTGATGGTATATTGCTGGCTATTCGGTGAATTGGTATACTTTATCGATCCGATATCGGTAACGGATACGCCAAGCCGAAATTTTGTTTCGCCCGTGCCGGCGCTTTTCGTTTCGTATACGAATCCGATGTCGAAGCCCAAACCCTTTCCGGGCGTATGCTTCAGGTAATCGCCGACGCTGCTGCCGTTGCCGAGGTTGTCGACATTGGAAGAATATTGTGTAGTGACGTCGCCGCTTACCTTGGCTATTTGATTGGCGGGGTCGACGTTCAGGATTATGGGACCTGATGCGAGACTGCCATAAGCCAGACCGGCGATATATTTGCCGGTGACACCGATCTTCAATTCGGAGTGGTCGTTCTTTATCAGCACGCGGCCGTAAGAAAGGCCGGCTTCGGCAAAGGCATTGAACTTTGTCTGCAGGCTGGGGTTGATGACATCGATATTATAAAAATTGGGATTGGCATTGCCCAACAGCTGGAAAAGCGAATTGCCCAGGTTGTATTCATTACCGATGACCCGCATCCGGGTGATCAGGCCGATCGCATCTTTGGAGGTGAGGTTGATCGTAGCCGATGGGCCAAGAATATCCGTATTCACGTAAAGATATTTCGCAGCCGTGTTGTTGGATTTGTAATAGCCGTTGCCATCTGATAAATTGGAAAGATGAAACCCAAAGACCTTGCTGCGGTCGATCTCGTAGGCATTGTTGCCGGCCAGTCCGCTGATAGCAAAGAGATTGACGTTTACTTTGTATTTGCCATCGGCCAGGGTACCGGGGTTCAGGATCAAGCCATTCACGCCTGCATAGTTGTCATAACCGTATCCAATAAAAGATTGGGACGAAGCAGTCAGGTAAAGGCATGTCAGTAATAAGAATAAAGTATACCTTTTATTCATAACGACAGGTCATTGGTTTTATATAGATATTGGCATCGGGAACACGGAGTTCTCCGGTGAGAAAACGAAGATATACGATATTTATTGCGATGGAATTACCTTAGATGGTCGTAGCTGTTGTCTTAGATGCCGGTGGCTGCATTGGTGTTGGAGCGTTTCACCTGGGGGGCTGCTTCTTTCTTCGGACGGCTCAATGCTTCCACGTCCACGTTGTGATTGATCTCTACCTTTTCAATACTCATTTTTGCGCCAAACGCATTCGTAACGATCGTATAGGGGAAAATATAACCCTCAGGCGTCTTTTTATAATCGCTGAAATCGATGCAAATTTCTCCGCCGGGGTTTGCATTGTTCTCCAGGACAGCGCACATCATCGCCCCCTTACCGGTCTCACGTACTAAATAATAGGTCTTCGCGTCGATATAATAGGTCACCGACTGGCCCATAGGGCAGGTCAGCTTTATCCGGTAGCAGGGAATATCGCGAATTGTATCGTGTCCCATGAAGTCTACCTGGCACCCCTTAGCGGAATAATCTACCAGTGGCCCCGCCGGGTCTATCTGGGGTTGCAAAGCCTTTAGCCGGTCATAAGGCAGCGCCTTAAATGCGCCATTGGTTTGCGGGTTGGATACCCATCCCCGGCCAGGCGTTACAATAGTTATATTCGAGTTCGCACCAATGGAGACCTCCTGGCGAAACAGCCTGTCGTATACCTTCCAGATTTTGGCGTCTATTGCTGTGCCATTGTCCATGACGGCAACACCTTCAATAAACATCGAATTGATGGATTGCAATTTCTCTTTGCCCCCTAGCGCTTCGATATATTTAGCAACAATCTCCTGGGCGTTCTGGGCGTAAGAGCTGAGGGATAAGGTGAAAGCCAGAAGGACAGCGCTTATTGCGGGTAATGATAATCTGATACGGAATGGATTCATATGCAAGGGTTTTTCTTCAGTGAATTATGCTCCGGCATCTTCAAATTCGCCTTGTTTGCGATGGGTTAGCAATCTAATAAAAATATGTATTACTTAGTCTATTAAATTTAACGTTATTTCGTGGTTAAAACAAGGATAATATAAGGATTATGGAAATCATCGGCAGATTGGTAGATATTATAGGAGAAAACGTCTTTCCGGCAAGTATTATTATCGAAAATGGTCTTATTCAGTCTGTCACCCCGCTGCCGGACCCCGTGACCCAGGGCCCCGCCGGCGCCCCCGATGCCACTATCCCCCTCCCTTATATCCTGCCCGGCTTCATCGATGCCCATGTCCACATCGAGAGCAGCCTGCTCATACCCTCGGAGTTTGCCCGTCTCGCGGTGGTCCATGGCACCATTGCGACAGTCAGCGACCCCCACGAGATAGCCAATGTCTGCGGCCTGCCCGGCGTGGAATTTATGATCCGCAACGGCCGCACCGTCCCCTTTCATTTTAATTTCGGCGCCCCCAGCTGTGTCCCTGCCACGCATATGGAAACGGCCGGCGCCACACTCGATGCCGCTAAAGTCGAGCAGCTTTTAGCCAGCGAGGACATAAAATACCTGAGCGAAATGATGAACTTCCCCGGGGTTTTGGGTAAAGACCCGGAAGTCATGGCAAAAATAGCGGCGGCGCAACGCCTGGGCAAACCGGTAGACGGTCATGCCCCGGGGCTGCGCGGGGAGCAGGCCCAGGCTTACATAGCGGCCGGCATCAGCACCGACCACGAATGTTTTACCGCCGAAGAGGCGCTGGACAAGCTGAAATACGGCATGAAGATACTCATCCGCGAAGGCAGCGCCGCCCGCAACTTCGATGCCCTCATCCCCCTGTTGAACGACTATCCCGACCAAATGATGTTCTGCAGTGATGACAAACATCCCGACAGTCTCGTCGCCGGGCATATTAACCAGCTTTGCGCCCGTGCAGTAGCCAAAGGCATCGACGTCTTCAAAGTGCTGAAGGCCGCCTGCCTCAATCCGGTTTTACACTACAAGCTGGATAGCGGGTTATTACGTCCCGGCGACGCCGCCAACCTCGTGTTGGTGGAGGACCTCCAACATTTCCAGGTCAAACAAACCTGGATCCGGGGGCAGCTCGTCGCCCAGAACGGGGTGTCACACATAAGTTCGACGCATTTGGCGGGCACGGCCCCTGCGCCCACCGGTGGCGCCGGCCTCCTTTCCGCTGAACCCATCAACAACTTTAAGGCAAATCCCCGCACCGTGGCCGACTTTGCCTATCCCCTCGACAAATGGGGCGAACAGGAAAACGTCGAGCAGGTTTACGTCATCGAAGCCCTTGACGGCCAGCTCATCACCAACCGCCTCGTCGTTCCCGTGGCCGAGGCCCTGCCCCGGGACGGCCGTCTCCACGCCAATCCCGGCAAAGACCTCCTCAAAATAGTAGTCGTCAACCGCTACCAGCACGCGCCCGTCGCCAAATCCTTCATCCGCAGCTTCGGCCTCAAACGCGGCGCCATCGCCTCTTCGGTTGCCCATGACAGTCATAACATCGTGGCCGTGGGTGTCGACGACGAAAGCATCTGCCGCGCCATCAACCTCGTCATCGCCCAAAAAGGCGGACTGAGCTGTGTTGACCCTGGTGCTGCCGGGGCCGCCGCCAACCAAGCCCCGGCCCCCGGTTTTACTCCCGTCTCCGACATCACCGGCGAGCCCATCCCCGCGATGGCCCCCGCCTCCGGCGCCGAGCTCGTCCTGCCCTTGCCCGTGGCCGGGCTTATGAGCCTCGATGACGGTTATCAGATCGCCGAGGCCTACACCGCCCTCGATCAAAAAGCCAAGGCCCTCGGCTCCACGCTTGGCGCGCCGTTCATGACGCTGTCCTTTATGGCCCTGCTGGTGATACCCCATCTTAAGCTGAGTGATATGGGGTTGTTTGATGGGGATAAGTTTGCGCTGCTCTAACCAAGCGCCGATGACATGGCACATAAAATGCGTAACTTATCGTACAACAGGTTACCATGAAAAGACTATTGCCTGCCGCCAACATCATCGCCACCATCGCCGTCAACTATCTCGCCCTTGGCGCCTTCGTCATATTCCAGGCCCGGGCCAACGAAGAAGCAAAAGAACTGGCAGCCCGCATCGGCGGCTGGTTCCTCCTCTCCTGTATCGCCAACAGCTGCTGGGTAATAGCCTGGATGTACGACCAGACCGGCCTCTCCGTCCTGATCATGCTTGTCCTCCTGTTCTCTTTGCTGAAAATTATCCTGCGTACTGACATGGAACTAACCGATCCGCCGCTGCGCACCATTGCCTTTGTATGGTGGCCCTTCTGTCTCTACTCCGGCTGGATCACCGTGGCATTCTTCGCCAATGTCTCCGCCTGGCTGGTGAAAATACAATGGGATGGCTTTGGGCTCTCCTCTACCACCTGGGCTATCATCATGGCTATTGTGGCCGGGGCGATCTATCTTTTTATGACCTGGCGGCGAAACATGCGTGAATATGCGCTTGTAGGCGCCTTTGCCCTCATAGCCGTAGCCCTTGCCGACCGCGACCGTGCGCCTGCCGCAACTACCACTGCCTTTATTGTGGCGGGTATTCTCTTCCTCAGCAGCAGTATTCATGGTTATCGCAACCGGGCTTACTCGCCTTTCCGGAAGCGGCAAAATATCTAAAATAAGATTCGCTACGCAGTGCATAGCCAATTGACATGGGCACATTACCCAAGTTTATAAGAACATAGAAATGTTGTTTATTTTAAACATTTTGGCTATTTTTGTGGATAATAAACAACAATTTTGCAATCAAAGAAGCAAACCTTACTGCCGAAATTCCAGAAGATGCTGGAAAAGGTGGGAGAAAATATTAAGCTGGCCAGAAAACGGCGGAACCTCACTACTGTACAAGTAGCAGAACGGGCAGGCATTGACAGGTCTACATTATACCACATCGAAAAAGGAAATCCCAGTGTGTCTCTGGGTGCATACTTCAGTGTTCTTAGAGTACTGGGATTGCAGGATGACTTTCTGAAGTTAGCAGCTGACGACGAATTTGGACGAAAATTGCAAGATTTAAAATTGATAGGAAAGTAAACAATGGCAGACAAAACAGATATATGGGTATATGCAGATTGGAAGATGCTGACTGGTCTGCTGACAAAACCCGCGATATATGCAGGCGCCGCGGTCATGGGTATATTGATCCTGGGCCCTTGCATACGAGAGGCCTTATTCATTGACTACAAACAAATTATAAAAAATCTAAATATCTCTTTGTTTTAAAAAACCCCTTTATTACCTTCACACAAGACTCCCGAAACGACATCCTCTAACGAAACTTGCCAAAACTATGCAGCGGTATAATACCAAAACTCACCTGGGTAGCTATACCATCTCTACCCAGCTTATTAAAAAGATCACTGAGTTCCTAAGTCATACTCTACCGGGAATGCTTTCTTCCGACATGTCTGTCCTCCCTGCCGAAGAAAGCACTTCGATCACGCTGATCTATTCCGACCACGCCGTAAAATATCCGCGACTTGGCGAATACCGCTACGATCGTTTTGCCGGCGAGATCCAGGGTCTCCAGATGGAGCTGAGACACCTGGTTAAATTTCAGGATATAACCGAGTGGAACGTTCCCGAGCGCAGCGAAGGGAATGAACGAGGAGAAGCGAGGGACGAAGCTTTTCGAAGTTCCTACGAACAAGGAGGAGCGTGGCGAAGCAGCTCCGACGTAGTTCTCAAGGCGATTGTTGTGAACCTCTCGTTTAACAAGGAGAAAGAAGACAACTATCTGTATATGGCCTTACAGGACGATCGCGCCGAAAAGGAGCTGCCCGCCATCGAGAATAAATTGCTCTCCGTGCTGGACCAGTATAAAAACAATCACAGTTTTATCTTCCGGAGCCAGTGGTTTCCTCCGATCCTTTTCCTGGCCATGGGATTGTTTGGCAGCCTGACCTTTCTTATACATACGCAACCGTTCCGCTCCTTGTTTGCCATACTCTTTGGGATAAGTATCTATCTGTTTATCTTTCCACATATCAAAGGGTATAGCACCTTTGATTCCCGCAGACAAAAAAACTGGGATGTTTTTTTCAGATGGGTGACCGCGGGTATTGCAGGCTCGATATTGGCGATCATTTTGTTTTTTTGACCGCGCCCGCACCGGGTTTAGCCGCCGGCGGCGCCACTTTCACCACGACCGCCTTGCCCGCATAAGACACCACCTTATCCACGGTAGCCGTCACCTCTTCCCCAATGCCCTTCCCATCTCCAACCACCACTACCCGGAAGACGCGTTTCTTCAGCTGGCCCGGGAAACTGCCCCTGGTATCGCCGATGGTCAGCAGCTTGTCTTTATCCTTCCAGTTAAAGGTCAGCGTTGCAAACTGTCCCTTCTCATAATTATAGGTTTCATTCTCGTCTTCGTATAAGGAGAACTGTCCGTCGGCGCCCGGATAGATACGCAACTCAATCGTATCCGCGACCTTCTCCGTCGCATATTCCATCCGTGGTCCCATCGGCACGATCGAGCCCGCCCGTACATATAATGGCAATACGTCGATGGGCGCAGCTGCCTGTATGGTCGTGCCGCCTGACTGTTTTTTTCCCGTCCAGAAATCATACCAGGCGGCCTTGGGTAAATAAACATCTCTTGTCGTCGCGCCCTGCCGGGTCACCGGGTTCACCAGGAAAGCAGGCCCAAACATGTATTCATCCTTCAGCCCATACACTGCCGTGTCTTCCCGGAAGTCAAAAGCCAGCCCCCGCATTATCGTATATTGTTCCTGCGTCACCTTCCCCGCCAGCGAATAAATATAGGGCAGCAGCCTGTACCGTAAATTATCAAATGTCAACAGGGTCTTGCGCGTCGCCTCATCCCAGTTGGAAGAATACAGGGCCCGCTCGCCCTTTCCATGTATCCGGAACACCGGGCAGAAAGCCCCGAACTGAAACCAGCGCGTAAACAGCTCCCGAAACTCCGGCTGTGACCAATCCGGCGCCCCCCAGTGATAATGATAACCGCCGATGTCGGAGGTCCAGTAAGGGATACCCGAAGCACAGGCGTTGATGCCCTGCGGTACCTGGTCGCGGAAATCATGCCAGGTACAGGTAATATCGGAGGACCACAGCGTAGCCGCATTCCGCTGCTGCCCCGCAAAAGCCTGCCGCGCCAAAAAGAAAGCCCGCTTCCCCGCTATGTCCCGCCGCCAGCCTTTATAGACGCCGTCCGTATGCATCAATGAATAGGTATTAAAATAGTCGATCCCCTTTCCCGTATAAAAAACAGCGAGTCGCCTTGCGTCTAACAAGGCCCCATTGTCCGGCTCACACTGGTCGATCCACCAGGCATCCCAGCCACATCGCCCCACGAGGCTGTCCCGCGCCTGCTGCCAGTATAGGTCCCGCGCCCTCGGATTGTGCGCATCATAATAGGTGTCGAAGGTATGCGTCACGACATTGTCCCAGGTAATGCTGGTCAGCCCGTCCATTGCCTTCAAGGCATCGAAGTTGGGCGTCCCCTTGCCAAAAACGGGCCATATGGAAATCATCGCATGCAGGTTCTCCTTATGCAGCTGGTCCACCATCGCCCTGGGGTCGGGGTAAACCGCCGGGTTCATCACATGCGAGCCTATCGGTAATGGATCCCAGTAATACCAGTCCTGGACGATCACGTCCACGGGGATATGCGCTTCCCGATACTTGCTGCCGGCGGCGAGTACTTCGGACTGCGTCTTGTAGCGGTCCTGAGACTGGAACAAGCCAAAAGCCCACTTGCCAAACATCGGCGCCCGCCCGGTCGCATCGCGGTAGAGAGAAACGACCTTGTCGAAGCCCGGTCCATAAAAGAAGTAATAGTCGACGGCCTTGCCACTCTCCGAAACATAACGATACTTCGTATTACCCGCCTCGCCGCCATAAAACAGGGAAGGCGAATAGTTATCCCACAACAAGCCATAACCCTTCGTCGACAGCAGCACCGGGATGGCGCCGGTCATGTATTTGATCAGCATATCCTGGTTGCGCCCTTTATAGTTGATGGCCAGTGAATCCAGCGGATGGCAGCCCAATCCAAACAAACCCTCATCCACCGGGGACTGAAAGACCGTCTCGCAGTTATAGGTGGAGATGCCCGCAATGGAGGCTCTTTGCATTGATTTGCCCGCGGCGCCGTCCTCCGCCAATATCACATGCCCTTCCGGGTCGGAGTAGGTCACGCCGTTTGTCATCTTGTCTACTGTTATGTGAAGGCGTCGCGTGGTGATCACGATGTTATTGCCCTGTTCCGCCACGGTAAAATCCGTCGCCGAAGCCCAGTTATTATTATTGACGACCAGCGAAGCCCGTCGGGCCAGCTGCGGCAGCATCGTATATCGTACTTCGATGACATCCGGCTGCCAGACCCGGATCGTCATCGATCCGATGTCCAATACAAAATTGACGCCTTCCGCATCTTTAGTATAAGATTTTACGGTAGCATGAACCGAAATTGCAATTACCAAATTGAAAAAAGCAAGAACAATCGACCGCATAGATATATTTATTTTGAAGGGTCCGAAGATAAACAAAAAAAAAATTCACCCAACTCGTAACCATTCGGTTACTTTTCCTATATTTGTAACTGAACGGTTACCAATTATGAGAAGAGACGTATTCCAGGCCATCGCCGACCCAACCCGCCGCGAGATCATCAGACTTATCGCGCGTACACCCTTACCCCTTAACTCTATTGCGGAGAACTTCGAGGTGAGCCGCCCCGCCATCTCCAGGCACATCAGGATCCTGACCGAGTGCGGCATCGTGACCATCCACAGCCGCGGCCGCGAACGCTACTGCGAAGCCCAGCTGCAGCGACTCTCCGAGGTCTCGCAGTGGGTGGACCACTTCCGCGTGTATTGGAATCAGAAGCTCGACGCCCTTGGCGAGTTTCTCGAGAAGGAGGAGCCTAAACATCGCCGCATTCCACGCAAGAAAAAAAAATAAACATATGGAAAAAGCACAAGTCATTATCGAACGCACCTACAATGCACCCATAGAACAGGTCTGGCAAGCCATCACAGATATCCGCCAGATGAAACAATGGTACATGCCTGGCCTCTCCAGCTTCCGCCCGCAGGTTGGATTCGAGACCATGTTTACCGTACCTAATAAAGGCAAGGACTGGTCCCATCTCTGGAAAATAACAGAAGTGATCCCCAATAAGAAGATCAGCTACGAATGGCGATACGAGGGCTTCCCCGGCAACTCCCTCGTCACCTTCGAGCTTACTCCCGATGGCGACAAGACCCACCTGGTGCTCTCCCATATCGGATTGGAGACCTTCGAAGGCGACAAGAACCCCGGTCTCGAACCGCACAATTTCAGAGAAGGCTGGACCCAGCTTATCGGCACTCTCCTCAAAAATTTTGTCGAAAAAGAACTGGTCATCGTCGAGCGTACCTATAACGCCTCGCCCAAACAGGTCTGGAAGGCTATTACCGATCCGGACCAGATGAAACAATGGTACCTGCCCATCGAAGACTTCCGCGCCGAAGTCGGCTTCGAAACCAAATTCGACCACCACGCCCTTGGCAAAGTCTTCCCGCATGCCTGGAAAGTCACCGAAGTAGTCCCCGGTGAAAAGATCAGCTATGAATGGCGGTATCCGGGCTTCCCCGGTAATTCTCTCGTTACCTTCGAGCTTGCGCCCGACGGCGCCGGCACCCGTATCACTGTCACCCATACCGGCCTCGAAACCTTCGGCAGCGACTCAAGCCTCGGTCTGGTTCCGCAGAATTTCCAGGAGGGCTGGGATCATTTTATCGGGCAGGAGCTGAAGAACTTCGTCGAACGCGTCCCTGTCGGCTAAGGCGCTCCGCCGAGGTTATGACTATGGCGCTCCGCCTATTAGCCTGTGCACCATACTAAAAAAGCCATCCCCGCGGGTGGCTTTTTGTATCTTTACTTATGCGTCTCTCTGAAGCTATAGACCTGCTCGATAGTCCTCTGCTACGTGCCCTCAAGACAGGTGCACAGCCCTCATCACCCGCCGCCCCTCTTCGCTGGGCCGACCTCGGTTGTGGCTCCGGTCTTTTCACCGAGGCCCTCGCCCGTTTCCTGCCCGCAGGCAGCACTATCTATGGCCTCGACCTCCGTCCTACCCTCCATTCCGAGACTGTTAATGGCGTCTCCCTCGTTCCGATCAAAACCGATTTCATCAATATCTCCCTTCCCCTCACTGATCTCGACGGCATCCTCATGGCCAATTCTTTTCACTATGTCAAAGACAAATCCGCCTTCTTACGAACGTTGATCACTCCCCTTCATCCGGATCATCCGGCCAGCGCCCCCCTTCGTCCGGGCAGTCCTCTCCTTTTCGTCGAATACGACACCGACCGCCCTGTCCCCACCTGGGTCCCCTGGCCCGTCAGCTTTGCCACGCTCCAGCCCCTGCTCGAAAAAGCCGGCTGGCGCCATGTCCAAAAATTGGCCGAGCGCCCCTCCGCCTACGGCGGCAATATATACGCAGCGTTTGCCTATTCCCATAAAAAATAATATTTTCAATGTCATGAACAACACCCTCCGGCCTGCTGTTGCCGCCGATCGCGACGCCATCATCGCATTGTATAAAAAAGTAACCCGCATCTCCGGCGGTCTTGCCCGCAGCGAAGAAGAGGTCACTGCAGATTATGTTAATGAAATAATCGAAAAATCGAAAAAACAATCCGGTATTCATTTCGTCATGGTATATGACGGAACCATCATCGGCGAGATCCACTGCTATAAACCCGGTTTAAAATACTTCGACCACCTCTTAAGTGACCTGACCATTGCCGTTGACCCTGACTTTCAAGGCCAGGGCATCGGCAAAGACTTATTCATGGCCGTTCTATCCGAAGTACTGGAAAAGAGAAAAGACATTCTCCGCGTCGAACTGATCACCGGCGAAACCAACAAAAAAGCCATCGCTTTCTATCAAGGCCTTGGCTTCACTATAGAAGGGCGTATGCCCAATCGTTTCAAATTAGGCCCCGCCGACCTCAGCCGCATTGGCGCTGCAAGCCCCGTCTTCGACGCCGACATCCCCATGGCCTGGATGAATCCAAACTTCCATGTGAACCTATAATTTCTGCCAACACCTTGGATAAATCAATGAATGTCAATGGGGTACTAAAGAAGTGGCCGACTATTGGGATAATAGCCGTGAAATAACGAAATTTATATCTGGCTTCAATTGGCTAATGGACACACAAACATTTCAACAGGAGGAATACGAATGGGGAGGTGATGTTAATTTTACCACCCTGGTCAACCGCGTGGCAGACCGATTTGAATTATCCGGCGCCATGCTGGTTACTAATAATGCAAGATTGGCACTGATTACTCCCGCCATTCCCCATAGCACACAAGTAAATCAAGAGTTGCAAATAGGGAGGATTACCATGAGTTTTCTCGAAAACTCCATCAGAACGGTATTGGATAATGCAATGGTTATTGCTAAAGAGAGGGATCAACAAATTATTGATGAATACCTGATCACCGCTTCCATGAAACGATATTGTCCTTATCTATTCTGGTGTTAAATAACCGCATATGCCCCCTGTGAACCAAAATGCCGGAAAGGAATCGCTGGCCACTGCAGCGGATTTCATAAAATATACGACGGGGTTTGCGACCGGCGCGCTTATATTCAGCGCGGGGCTGTTGGATAAAATTCAACATATATCTTCCTTTGCAGCAGGCGTCCTAATTGCGGCATGGGCACTCTTATCGATTTCCGTAATGGCGGGAGTACTTGCCTTTTCCAGGATTCCTATACAACAGTCGGAAGCGAGCTACGATCTGGAGGATAAATTTTTCACCTGGCCGGGGAAGATTCATCAGCTTTCGTTCGTCTTCGGAATATTGGCGCTTGGATCTGTCCTGATCGTGATACTGTCCACAACTCACATTGGCAAAAGAGAGTTTAAAGTAGCTTCTGTCATACAAGCTGCTGCGATTGCAAAACAACATGTTCCAAAAGGATCGTTATTAGTAGGGCTGCAAAAAATTGAATTGCAACCAGGAGTTGGAGACCCTGAAAAGGCTTTACCGGTCTGGCTGGTCTCTATGTCCGTTCAGAAGGAACAGCCGGTAAGGACCCTGGATTCATTGAAACATGGGCCGATGAAATTACCGGCTCCGGCAATCGCGACTGTCGATACCCTGAATATATTAATAGATGCAATGACGGGGCAGACTGTCTCGATTCCGTAAAGGATTTAATAAAAACAAAAAGGGCATCTCTCTCTAAATAATTACTCTAAATTATTAGATACGAGACGCCCTTTCTTCAAAACTATAAAAATAACTTAGTACCTGTTTTTATTATAGCTGTTGGAATTGTTGTAATTCCCACCGTTACCACCACCACGGTAACCACCGCCACCGCCGCCGCTGCGTGCAGGACGATCTTCCTTAGGCCTTGCTTCGTTGACACGGATGTTACGGCCTTCGACCGTTGCATTGTCCAGTTCAGCAATAGCTTTCTTGGCAGCAGCATCATCAGGCATTTCAACAAAGCCGAATCCGCGGGACTGGCCTGTTACTTTGTCCATAATGACCTTGGCTGAGGTGATCTCACCATAAGATGCAAAAAATTCCCTCAAGTCTTCATCTTGTACGTTGAAACTCAGGTTTGAAACGTAAATGTTCATAATTACTATTTAAAAAGTTTAACAAAAATCTGAGGGAGCAAAAGAAAAAGGAACTAACTAAAATGCTTATAAAGTGCAGGATAATTATAATACCTAATAAATGCGGACTCAAATTAACACTGCAAATATACTCAATTTCACATATAGTTCAAAAAAAGAAAATCGCCCGACTCCCCGGCCGGGCGATGCCAACTTTAGTTGGTATGATCCTTTTTGTTATCGTTCTGTACTTTCACCTGCCGTTTGGCCTTAGCAACCGGGTGGCTTACCCCCTTGCTTTTTAAGGCCTTCGAATCTCTCCGGATATCCTTATTTTCCTGGGCGACGGCTTTGTGGTCGTGAATAGCCTTTTTTATCCGTACATGACCAAGATCCTTATTCACCTGGTGCGACGCAGCGTTCTTTTCCCGCACGTCCGTACGAAGGTCTTTCATCTCTGCCTTCTTTTTGGGATCGGTTTGCGCCTTTTTGGTATCGGTTTGCGCCATCACACCGGCTGTTAACGATATCCCAATTAACAAAATTGCTATCTTTTTCATGGCTAGTCTTTTTAATGACAAAATAGAAACCTACTTCTAGTTATGCCATTACCATGCCAGCCAGCGGCCCATTTACCCGATTACCCGCAGGCCCTCTTCGATCGCCCGGTTTATTATATCGATACCGACCTACCCGAGGTCATCGCCACCAAACAACAGATGGTAACCGCCCTTGTTAGCGGCCGGCCGACTGCTCCCCGTGGCCACTACGAGCTACATCCCCTCAACACCCTCGATGTCACTGTCTTCCAGGCGATCGTCGACAGCTTTCCACCCGGCCCGCTCGTGATCGTAAATGAAGGCCTGCTGATGTATCTCGGTAAAGAAGAAAAACTGCAGCTTGGCCAGATCATCCGCAAAACCAGCTCCGCCGAAGCTCCGAGCGTGGCGAAGCAGCTCTGGCGAAGTTCTCCACTCCACCTGGCGCCTGCGGCCCGCGACATAAAATACCGTCTTTTCACCCCCATCGACCGGCAAATAAACCCTAATTTCAATATTCCTGTTATGCAGCGGCAATCGTCGGAAAAAACGGGGAAATTCCCCTTTGGGCTTTGGACAATTCAATCAATATTGCACTGCCTAATTTTGTTCGATTATGAAAGTTAATATCGCCCTTGCAGATGATCAGCAGTTGTTTTTGAAATCACTTGGCACCATGATCAATTCCTTTTCTTCTTTTCAGGTCGTCTTCGACGCCCTGAATGGCGAAGATCTTCTGCGTCAGCTGGATTCACAGTCACTTATACCCGAAATCATACTGGTAGACGTCGATATGCCGGTAATGGCAGGAGTGGAAACCGTTCGGAAGGTAAACGCGAAATATCCGCTGGTCAAACTGGCCGCCCTGTCTATGAAAGACGATGACACCACCGTTATTCAAATGATAAAAGCAGGCTGTTGCGCCTATCTGCTGAAAGATATCCATCCGATCGAGCTGGAGCGTGCATTGGAAGAAATCAGTGCCCGGGGCTACTACAATGCCGACTTTTTCAACATTAATTACCGCCGTCTCCTGTTGCAGTCTCCCCCGTCGACCGAAACAAAAATTACTTCCAACGAAAAGAAATTTCTGCAGTTAGCCTGCAGCGACATGACCTATAAACAAATTGCCTCCCTCATGAACCTTTCCGAACGCACCATCGATGGTTACCGGGAATCCCTGTTTGAAAAACTAAACGTGCAAAGCCGCGTCGGAATGGTACTGGAGGCCATCCGCCGTAAGATTGCTTCCCTGAATTAAAATCATTTTTCACCATTAAAACCATAATTATGCCCGGCACAACCCATTTTGACGCACCTGGAATTATTGTCCCCATCACTCCTGCTGATCCAACCGCTGGCGCAGACCCCGGCAAAGACCGGAAGATCCCGAGTGGAGTGATCAGCGGTCGGCTGCTTCATAGCACTTACACCGCAGGTCAGCCAATGGTGCTTACTCTCGAAGTCACGATACAAAATGCCGTCTTATATGACAATCCCGGTGGGTTCGATATAGACGCGGATGCTTTTAAAAAGCAGGCCTATTTTCCACTGGACTCTACTATAAAAGGACAACTCTCTTTTGGTAACCTGGACAATACGCTGAACCAAGTCAAAGGACAGCCGCTTCAGCTAAGTCTATCCATAGCAGCGATTGCCGGAAAGATCGGCGGCGCAGGCCTGTAAAGTCGTCCCACAGAATATAAAATATGCCGGCACTCGCTCCAAAAGCAGCCGGCATTTTTCATATTACCTATCAAAAATAGTAAACCCTTCTGACCACTTTATCACAAACTCAGGCCATTTCGTATCCTTTAAAGGAAATTCGGTATCCGTACTGTCTGCTTTGTAGATATTTAGCAGGGCGTCATTCAGATCAGAGTCCTTCCTGCCCGGGAAAAAAACGGACAAAAAATAGGGACTGATGGAAGGCCTGTTCATTGAATAAACGGACGCTCCTTTTGCCTTGTACCAGGCGATTCGGATACTGTCTGTCTGTTTCTCAAGATTCTGCAGCATCTCATCCCATCCTGGTATATTCTGCCGCTGACAAAGTTTGGACAATACACGTATAAAATGAGTAAGATCGATGATCCAATATTGCCGTTGCCCCAATTCCGTAAGAGGCGCCACGTCCAGGCATTGTTCACGGGCCTTCCTGATCGTGATCCAGAGAAGTTCATCCCGGGAATCCTCGTCCAGCGTTCGCAAAAAACGCTCTGCCAGGTCGCTGAAGAAATTCTTTATGAAAAGATCATACTTATTAAGGTCATTAGCAGAAAAGGATACCTCTCCCAGTAATGACGCAGCAAATGGACGCATGATCCTGAAATTTGTCCTGAACGGTTCGGATTCGTATTTATCGTCGAACGAATCCCTGATATTCTCCGCTATTTCTTTCTGTTCTAATTGAGGGTGCTGCTCCATCAACCGGAACAAGGCATTGTAATTGAATCCAGTAAAGGGAATAGTCGTTTCAGGCGAGACCAGGAGGTCCACTTTGCTCCTCAAGGCATAACCGGTTTCCAGCATTTGCGTATAACAGGTATTGGTGATCAGCACCTCTACTTTCTTACCCGCTGGAAGACTATTGGTAAAAATAGTGTTCAGATCGGCCGCTGTAATCAGTTTTAATCGCTCCGCCAACATCTTTAAATCATCGACGGCAAGCTCGACCCCGTCATTGTAAAGCATTTTTTTCAAATGTTCTATGGGCTGAGACTTCCAGGACTGATGGGATTTTAAAAAGGTTAGCTGTCTCATCGCATCATTATACGAATGTCTCATCGTTTGCCGTTTGGGCCCGAAAGCTTCAGCATCCAGATCCCTGAAATAGTTGGGGACGGCATCCTCTGTAACCTCGCTTGCCGCATACCCCAGCCCTGCTCCATGCGCCCATATAATAACCATGTACCTTTCGGTTAAACCCCCCTCCGGTGTAAACCAGTCTTTTAAAAAACCAGTCAGCGTACCCGGATCGTAGAGGTCTACCGGCGAAGGTTGAAGTTCGGTAATAATGACAGGCGCCCCGGATGAATCTTTCGATACCTTCCTGACCGATCTCGTTTTTGATACCTGATCATAATAAAATATTTTGTACTTTATGTTCTTAAACCTTGGCTGTGATAAAATGGCTAACTCTAAGTCCGCATATTCGAAGTTGTGTTCCCCGTCCTGTTGGACAATGATGGCAATTTTCCAGATTATTTGTGTAGGCATATGGTTAAATGGTTTAGGGCAAAAGGTGAGGTTTTACGATCTCTCCAAGCTGGAGCCGCGCAACGGGCTCTCGAGTCCTAATGTAAGAAAAATTGTTCAGGATCATTATGGCTTTATGTGGTTTGGCACCCAGGACGGCCTCAACCGTTTTGACGGGGTAAACTTCTTCCACTTCAATACCGGCCTTCCGGACCGGCGGCATAACATCAGCGGCAGCGATGTATACGATCTGCTGCCCGACAGCCCCGGAAGCTGCATGTGGGCATTGACAGCCTACGGCGGACTCAGCAGGATCGATCTTTCAACCTGTACTGTTGGCGGCAATTATAGTCTTCAAACGGGTAAAAACCCGGCCGGCAGCCTCTGGTTTAAATGCATGGAAGCCGACTCCACCACTATCTTCATTGGCACCGATGAAGGGATCTTACTTGCCTTTGATAAACAAAGCGCCTGTACCAAAATCCTGTTAAGTGGCTCACTACGACTACACCGGGCAGGCGCTATCGACAAACTATATCTCGATGCCACAGGAAAACTCTGGCTCTTTATTTCCGGCGCCGGTGTCAGCATTGTCGATCCTGTCAGTCGGAAAGAAGAAGCCTTCCTGTCCCTGGGCGACCTGGGATTTCCACTTACCCATGGCTTTAAATTCACCGATGTGGCAAGGGTCAAACAACATCTTTTTATCAGTTCGACCTCCGGGCTCGCCGTAGTAGCCTTAAAGGACCACCGGGTAAGCACCGTCGAAATGACCGCATTCCTCGCCGGCAAACTGATCCACAGTGATGTGCACGCCCTTACGGTCAGCGGCAGCCGCCTGCTTATCTCCGGCAAACAGGACTTTGTCCTGGCCGACTTCGACGCCGCTACCAGTCAAAAGATCCTCTTCAGCCGGAATGTCGAAGACCGCGACTGGCTCAACCTGTCCAACTGCGTATTCCAGTCAGGTGAAAGCATCTGGATTGGCTCGCAATACGGCGTCGCCTGGATAAAAAATATACATACGCCATTCACCGGCTATTACAGCTCGATGGATGACAACGGAACAAAAATCAATCACGGCACGACCCTCTGCAAGCTCAATGATTCCATCAGCATCGCCTGTGCCGACGATGGCCTCTATCGCATAAACGAATACAACGGCTGCATCGACCGGCTTGCCAGCGGTGATTTTTATTACGAGATCGTCAAAGCTCCCGGTAATTATCTCATCGCGTCCAGCATCCAGAAAGGTCTCCAGTTGTTCGATGAAAGCGATCATCCGCGTCAACTGGCCGACGTTTTTCCTGAACTGGCGCCCATTCGGCAGGACCTCCTGATCAGCGATGCCCGGTTAAGCGACTCTGTCATCTTCATGGCCAGTCAAAATCAGCGTGGCATCTATGTCTGGAACACGGTGGACCGGACGTTGCGTACCATCAATACCATTTCTTCCCCCCTCCGCCTTCGAAGCAATATCATCAACCGGTTATTCTTCGACTCCCGGAAACAACTGTGGATCGTCGGTGACAACACCGTTTCGATCTGCAACCCCTTCAAAGGAACTATTCGCCACCTCGATCTTCAAAACCCCGGTAACCGGCAGCCCCTATCTATCAACATGGATATCTGCGAACTAAAATCCAACTATTACCTTACCTCCTATGGTACAGGCATCGCCAGGCTGGACAGCAACTACCTTCTCTCCGGGATATACGCGTTAAAAGAAGGCCTCAATAATCTGGGACTGTACAAGATATTCCCGGTTAATGACTCCTCCGTCATGGCTTCCAGCAACACGGGTTTAAGCTTGCTGAATACCGTCAACGGCAGGATCACCAACTACTTCGAAGAAGACGGTCTCCAGTCGGATAATTTTGAAGAAGCCAGTGGCTGCGTTTATGAAAACTATCTTTTGTTCGGCGGCATCCGTGGCTATACAAAAATCGACACTAAAGAGCTGCTTGCCGGCACGTCATATCCTACCCTTTATTTCTCTTCGACAGGGATCCAATCCGGAGACCGCACCCTCGACACGTTCAATATACACCTGAAACATCTGGTCATACCCAACACCGTCCTACAGGTTTCCATCGGTTATACCGCGCTTAATTACCTCAACCCGAAAAAAATAGCCTTCCGCTACCGCATCAAAGAATTGAATGAAAACTGGATCGACAATGCCAATCAACGATCCGTCCGGTTAACCGGGTTAAACCCCGGAAAATATACGCTGCAGCTGCAGGCCGCAAACCCCAATGGTCGGTGGAATGAAGCGGGGATGCTGGAGCTGGGTCTCGAATACCTTCCCCACTGGTATCAAACTACCTGGTTTAAAATAATAATGGCTCTCTTTGCAGCGGCCATAGTCTGGTTTTTCTTCATGCTCCGGCTCAATCGGTTGAAAAGACAGCAGCAGATCAGGCGGGAGATAGCCGGCGACCTCCACGATGATCTCGGCGCAACACTCAATTCTCTCAAACTGTTAACCCATATCGCTCAAAAGGAGCATCCTGCCCAACCTCAGCTGCATAAGATAGAAGAATCCATTACGGACGCGATAGCCGGGCTAAGGGACGTACTATGGGTGCTGGATGACAATGCCGATACGTTTTACAATCTGTTGGAAAGAATTAAAAAAATAGTTGCTCCCATTGCCAGCGACAACAACATTGATATCGAATGGATCCTCGATGAAAGGTTATCCGACCGGAAAATGTCAAAAAAAGAGAAAAAAAACCTGCTGCTTATTGCAAAAGAAGCTTTCAACAATGCGCTCAAACATGCCTGCTGCACTCATATTAGTTTCTCCCTCGGACTACAGAATGGCAAAACCTTACTGGTCATTGCGGACAATGGCAGAGGATTTGATACCGATGTTCGTTCCGAAGGTTACGGGCTGAAGAACATTCGCTATAGGGCTGAGCACATCCATTATATAGCTACTCTTACCTCCCAACCCGGCAAGGGCGCTGTCATAACGGTTGTCCGTCGTTAGATATCAGCAATCCGCTGCATTTAACCATTGTCAACGGGGAAAACCCCCTTTTTCTTCCTGTTATTCCCCCTTACCATCTTTCAAAATGGCAGGTAATTTAGCCTTCATGAGGAAAAAAACCGTTATACTGACCATCGGCTTATTTGTCGTCATTCTCGTAATATGCGGCGCTTTCATTCACTGCTCCTCCTCCGCGCCAACGACCAGGACTATCTTCCTGCTCATCGCTTCCCTGGATATCACTCTCCTTGGCTTCTTTGTGATCACCCTGCTTTTTGGCAAGACCGGCTATCGCGCAGGGATATTTAATTTCTTTATAGGCGACGAAGGTACCTATAGCCTTTCGAGACTGCAGGCCGTAGCGTGGGCAGTGATTATAATATCCTGCCAGGTGTCAATAATCCTTGCCTTGTTTAATAATCTAAACGGTAATTATTTCTTTTATTACCAGCCCGTGTTTTCCGAATCAGCCATCATGCTGCTGGGGTTAAGTCTTTCCAGTTATATAGCCACAAAAGGCATCACCGTCCACAACATCCGGCAAAACCCGGGACGTTACAAAAACAAGTCGCGCAAGCTCTCGTGGAAAGACCTTCTTACCGGGGACAACGGACTGGATTTCAGCAGGTGCCAGATGCTGATCTGGACGATCCTAGCCCTTATCGTCTTCGAAAGCAAGTGTTATTATTTCATTCGCCAGGTACAGGCCGACCATTTTGATCTCATAGGTGTCCTTTTTAACAAAATGTACAACGAATACGGCCCGCCCGCCGCATCCGTTTCATCCCCTGCTGCACCCTTTGTTCCCTATTTACCCTGGACCTTTGTTGTACTGATGGGCCTGAGCAATGGCATCTATGTGGGAAAGAAACTGGTTCCCACTTTCAAGCTCGACGAAATAAAAGCCGCTAAACAGGACCAGCTTGCGGCGGACTCCCGGCAGCTGGGAGTTAAAAAACAGCTGTTGCAGCAGATGGTAACTAATACCAATACCAAACCGACCCCTCTCGACAAACAAAACCTTGCCAATCTCATGCAGGCAATACAGGGCCTGGAAACCAGTATCGCTGAATCCAGAAAAGACATAGCCGATATCAGTCAGTATAAATAAAAAAACTATGCCCAAACGATCTGTTTTCGCAGGCCTTGGCGACTATTATTCCCAAAGCCATACAGGTTATCCTGCCCTGCCTTTTATATACAAAAACATCTCCGACTTCTCCGGCGAGCTGAAAAACAGAAATTGGGAGAACACAACACCAATGATCGATGACACCGCGAAGAAAGAAATGATCACACTTAAACTTAAGGAAGTAATTGATTCTTCATCCCCGGAGGACTGGCTGTTGTTCTACTTCACCGGTCATGCGAATAAATATTTTCTACCCGAAGAAGAGAAGGCAAAGACCTATTGCGTAACCAACAGCCCGGACCTCACAACTGACTTCAGGCCCGGCCTGGAACAATTCTTCTCCGAGATAGATTATAACGCGATAATCGACTCCTTCGGCAACAATGTTCCCGGAGGACACCTGATTACTGTTCTTGATTGTTGTTTTGCCGCAGGCATAGTAGAAACCTTTTCTACCCCGACTCCTTTCCATACGATCATTGCGGCATCTTCTGCACAAACAAAAGCCGCTTATACAGATAACAGCCTTTTCTTTAAGGCCTTTACTAAATATTGGGCAAGCCCCTTCAATCAATTAAAAACACAGGTCCAGCGTGCGATGATGACGCTGCAGGCGCCCAACACCTGTCAAGTTATGGTAGCCAGTAATTTTCAAAATGCGACATTATAAATAACTCCAAAACTAACGTTATGAACATTAAATTTATCTTATTGCTTACGGCGGGCTACTGTCTGATTTTATTGCCGCATGCATTTGCTCAAAAGGGGTTGAACGAATTCGAAAAAACAAGAATTTCCGGCAACCTCGATAACGCCCACTCCGAAAATATTCTCAAAGAACTGGCAGGTACTGATTCCACGGCCTTTACAACATTGAAAACTGTATTGTCAAGCCATTTGCTAACCGTTGATCCTTCTTCCGGTACTGTCCAAAATGATCTGAACAACATCAGCACTGCAGTTAAAAATTTGTTTGACGCCATCGACAAGGGAGAAAATGCTGCCGTCATTCTTATTTACCGGACAATCAAAATTAAGAACGGCGCCAATTCCTCATTTGACGCCGACTTTGCATCTTTAAATACTAAGATCTATCACAAACAGGCATATGGAGATGCGCTTTCCAACTATTTGCTGGCAACCAAAAAAGTATACTTTATTTTCCTCGACCTTTCTGATCAATACTTCCTTGACAACACGACTGACAATGATAAAAAACTTTCCAATACAACTATTAAAATCGTTCTGAAAAAAAGCTTTTTCAAGCAAAATGCAGAAGCCCTGGGAACCATTATACCTCAATTCATGAGTGGTGCCACAGATGCACCCAACACCTTGAAGGTAATCATTGTGGAGATCGACCCCAAAAGCAACAAAAGTCCCTGCGATATCGTCCTCAGTAATAAATCCTTCAAAGAGGACGTTACCTTCACCGTCCACGACAAAAATTTCGCTGAGTTCCAGGTCGGCGTCGTGAACAATAAATTTGCCGTCAACAATTTTTCAATATCGGGAGGTAACCTTGTTGTCACTCCCGATTCTGTTGAAAAAGCAAATTGGAAAAGCAACCTCTATGCGACCATTGGGTTCCATGCACCCAGAGACATCGATAACTTTCAGCCCATATGGGAGGTTTTATTCGGGCATAATCCCTATCCCGATCATAAAGATGGAAAATTCCTTCATAGCTGGCTCTACAACGTATTGCTCGAACGGGTTGGCGTCTATGGCGGCCTGAAAATTTCCAAGGACCCGCTCTCGAACCTCTATTTAGGCTTCACCTATGCCATCACTAAAGAGCTGGCTGTCAACTTTGGCTGGACCTGGGCTAACCAGGTACAACCCCAGGTCACGTCCATCGGGGAGATCAGTTCAGTTGGCGACGCCCTGAATTATGCCAAACGAAAATACTCCCCCGCACAGTTCTCCTGGGGTCTGAGTTTTTCCCCTACTGCAATCATCGGTATTCTGGGGTTGAAAAAGTAAACCGCACACCCGTGCCGGGCCAGGGTAACCGCCAGCGCCATCAAACCGGGAGTCATCCAGGAACATGCGCTTTCCGATGGCTTCCCGGGGCGTCCAGCCCAGCTGCCGCGCTGCCGATTCGTTGAGGATGAAATGGAAGATACGAGCTTGTGCATCCGGGGTCGCATTGCGCATATCCTGCAAGGCCAGTCCCTCGCCGGCCACCAGCTGCAACCCCGTCGTCCGAATAAAATCTTCGTCGACAGGGTCCGCCTCAGTACATCCTTGTTGGCGGTGAGGGTCGCTTTCATATAGGCTTATCTGCGGCAGCATCTTCCGGCTCATGGGCAGCTTCAGCACGTGGTCCCGGTCATAACCCAGTTTCCTGCTCCGGATATAACTCAGCCGCCCCTGCATGATAAAGGTCGAGACGATGAGGAACACCGATATCACGAATTGAAACACAATCAGCGACTGCCGCAGCCCCCACATCTCCTGTTTCATGAAAGCGGTGATCTTAACAGGGTGATGAGCAGGCAGCTCGAAAGCCCCACCGTCAACCCGAAGATATTGATGGCAGAGAAAGTCGGGTTTTTCCGGATGTTCCGCAGGGCGGCCCGCAGCCAATTTTTGATCATAACGCAATCATTTTTAGTGGATTTTTAGCAAAAATTCGGTGTTTCTATGCATATGGTTTCGAAAATGCCTTAGGCTCCAGTAGCATATCTTATCGCAACACTCCATTAGTAGCATTCTTCTCTTAGTAGCACTCTTCTCTGCCCATCCTGACCCGATGGGGTAATTCCAGCAGTCCGCGCCGTTGCTAACACGCCATCTACAAACTTGTTAAAAACCAACCTGGTAACCCGTGCTCGCGGGCACCTATCATGGCCTCCGGGATCAGGCAAGCGATCCGGCGTCTGGACGACGCCGGGTTTTTTTTAGGCCTTTGCTTTGCCCGGTTACAGTTTTACCGACAAAACACCCCCATTAACCGCCCACCACCACGAACCTGCCTACCATCCCTTGTAAATCGTTGGATAACCCCCTAGATTTGACTAAAATTCAACGACAAATGACAATGGACGATAGAAACACCAGAAGGGGGCCGGGACGTGTTTGGGCAGGGTTATTCCTGCTCCTGGTGGGTGGTGTGCTGCTCCTGGACCAGATGGGCTTTCCCCTCCCGGACTTTTTGTTTAAATGGGAGATACTATTAATCGCCGTCGGCCTCTTCGTCGGCCTGCGCCATAAATTTCGCGGGGCCGGCTGGCTGATCATGATCGCCATCGGAAGCGTTTACCTGGCCCAGGACTACTACCAGGACTTTCGCATACACCGTTTCATCTGGCCCGGCATCCTTATCTTCGTAGGCCTGCTTATCATCCTGCGGCCCAGGCGCTCCGCCTATTCCGGCAGGTGGAGCGAAGAATGGGACAAACACCGGTGGAGCGGGCGCTATAACCAGACCGTCGGCTCTTCTTCCCGGGAAAGCTTTTCCGCTGAGGACTACATCGATACTACCTCTATCTTTGGCGGCGTACACAAAAAGATCGTCTCCAAGAATTTCAAAGGCGGTGACATCACCACCATGCTCGGCGGCACCGAAATCGATCTCACCCAGGCCGATTTCACCGGTACGGTAAGACTCGACGTCACCCAGATCATGGGCGGCACCAAGATCATCGTGCCCCCGCACTGGGAGGTGCGTAGTGAAGTTACCGCTGTCTTCGCCGGCTTCGAAGACAAAAGGCAGCAGCCGGCCATGACCAACCCTGACAAAGTGCTGATCATCGATGGTACATCCATCTTCGGCGGAATAGAGTTGAAAAACTACTAAACATTTTTGTTTATGAATTGGTATCTAACAAAACTCGTCTTCAGGATCATTTGCGGCGAAGGCCACCACACCCCGCAATTTGACGAACAGCTCCGCCTCGTCTCGGCGACCGACGAATGTCAGGCTTTTGAAAAGGCAACGGCCATCGGCAACCGCGAACAGGACGGCTTCTATAACCACGAGCAGCAGCTCGTACAGTGGAAATTTATCAACGTCGCCGAGCTTTACAAACTCAGCGGCCTGCTCGATGGCGCGGAAATGTACTCGCGCATCCAGGAGACCGATGACCCCGAAAGCTATATCGACCTGATCCATCGCCGGGCCGAACACATCCGCGGCAGCAGCACCCACAAGATGCTGCGACTGCTGTAGCCGCCCGCCACCGGGCTGGCCTAACCAAAACCATCGTTAACACACCTGCATGGCCAAAGCACCGCTATCGACCGGTAAATTCCTCCTCATCTTCATCTCCTGGTGGGCTATCTGGGCCTTCCTGCAAATCTCTTTGCTCATCGGGTTTGGGCTTTCCGCCACCACCGCCCTCACCGACAGCCTCGTCTCCAATACCCTCATTGCACTTTGCTGCAGTTTTATCAGCAACAACATGCAATATTATCTCCCGAAGAAGGAGCGCTACTGGTATATCCTCTTCATCAGCCTCGGCCTCAGCGGCATCATCCTGCTCGCCTGCAAAGCGATCCTCGTACCCCTGCTTAGCGAAAAGACGGGCAACGCCGACTATACCCAATTCTTTTCCAAATCCTGGGCCGTACGTTACGACATCATTTTTCTACAAGTCGGCTGTATGTCCATTCTCAGCGTCTTGTGGTATAGCTCTGAAGAAGAACAGGAAAATCACAGGCGCCGCAACGACGCCGAACGCCTTTCCAAAGAAGCCGAACTCTTCAAGCTGCGCCAGCAGTTGGCCCCGCATTTTTTATTCAATAGCCTCAACTCCATCAGCGCCCTCATCGGCAGCCAACCGGAACAAGCCCGCAAAATGATACAGCAGCTCTCCGACTTCCTCCGGGGCAACCTGAAAAAGGAAGATCAGCAGTGGGTGCCGCTATCCGAAGAGCTGCAGTACCTCGAATTATATCTTGACATAGAAAAGGTCCGCTTTGGCCATCGCCTCAGCACCGAGATATCCTGCGAAGAAGACTGCCTGGGCCTAAAGATACCCTCGATGCTGCTGCAGCCCATCGTAGAAAACGCCATAAAATTCGGGCTATACGACACCACCGAGCCGGTGACCATCACCATCCGCGCCCGAAAAGTCGAAGGCGGCTACGTTCGCATCGACGTCGTAAACCCCTTTGACCCCGAGACCTCGCGGCCCAAGAAGGGGACGGGTTTCGGACTTACCTCCATCCAGCGCCGTCTCTATCTGCTCTTCACCCGGCCCGATCTGCTCGAGACACAGGTCGAAAATAATTTATTCACTACCACCGTGAAAATACCGCAACAATCATGACAAACGCTAACATTGTAAAGGCTATCCTCATAGACGACGAGCCCCTGGCCCGGATGATCGTTCGTGAATACCTGCAGGCCTGGCCGGAGATAATCATCGCCCAGGAATGCAGTGATGGTTTCGAAGGCATCAAAGCCATCCAACAACACCATCCCGACCTCATCTTCCTCGACATCCAGATGCCAAAGATCAATGGCTTCGAAATGCTTGAGCTGGTAGAGCAGCCACCCGCCGTCATCTTCACCACGGCCTTTGACGAATACGCTATCCGCGCCTTCGAAAACCACGCCGTGGACTATCTTTTAAAACCCTTCAGCAAAGACCGCTTCGACAAGGCCCTCCGTAAATGGATAGATCAGCGCCCTGCCGCAGGTCCCGATTCCCGCGCTGCCGCAGGCAGCACCGAAGCCCTGCTCGAAACCGCCTCCCAGTCTCCCACCCAGCAACAGCGTATCGTCGTCAAGACAGGTGGTAAGATCAAGATCATCCCGCTCGAAGACATCCACTACCTCGAAGCCGCCGATGACTATGTCAAAATCCACACCCATAATGGCGCCTTCCTGAAAAACCGCACCATGAGCTACTTTGAGCACGCCCTCGATCCAACGCAGTTCGTCCGTACGCATCGCAGTTATATCCTCAACATCCAACAGGTCACGCGCATCGACCCCTATGAAAAAGACAGCCACCTCTGTATCCTCCAATCCGGCGCGCAGGTGCCTGTCAGCAAGGCTGGTTATGTCAAATTAAAATCGGTGCTGGGGCTTTAAGACGTCAGCCCTCCTGCCCAATCCACACGGCCCCGCCAATACTATCCCGGCCGGCGCCGGTCACCGAGGCCAGTACGTTATTTTCTTCCCGCCAGCGCAGCACGCCGATCAGCGCCATGATCAGCGCCTCTTTATAGTCGGTGAGCTGCGGGTCAGGAACTACTATTTCTACACCGACGGAGGCAAGCTCTTCCCGCAGGCGGCTGATGAGAAAGCTATTGTGTGCGCCACCGCCTGTTGCCAGCAACCGGGCGCCCGCGCCGGAGCCCGCACCCGCCTGCAACATCCGTACAGCCCGGCCCACCTGCCGGGTGATGTGTTCAACATAAGTCCGAAGCGCATCCTCCGCCCGCAGGCCTTTATCCATCGCCGCCTGCACCAGCGGCAATACCGTCTCCGTACCAAACTCATTGGCCAGCGATTTGGGATAGGTCATGTTATAATAAGGCAGTTCATCCAGCTGCGCCAGCAAGCCGGCATCAACCCGGCCGCTGCCCGCCAGGGCGCCCCCCTCATCAAAAGCGCGCCCTTCGAGGGCCGCCAAACTATTCAACACCCGGTTAGCCGGGCATACATCAAACGCCACAAAGCCGCCGGCAGCGCCTGCAGCCTCCGCAGCCGCATCAGCCCCATGCCGCGACACATTGGCTATCCCGCCCAAATTGAGGAAAAAGGCATACCCCGGCAACAATAGTCGCTCCCCGACAGGTACGATCGGCGCGCCCTGCCCTCCGAGCGCCACGTCCATCGACCGCAGATCGCTCACCACATTGATGCGTGTAACAGCCGCCAAAGCCGCCCCATCCCCCAGCTGCGCCGTCATCCTGCGCGCCGGCCGGTGAAAAGCCGTATGTCCGTGGCTGGCGATAAGCTGCACCTGGAAGTGCAGCCCGAACTCTTCGATGAATTGCAAGACCTGCTCCCCAAGATAATGTCCATACTCTGCATGCAACAGCTGATACTCCAACGCAGAGAGACCCGGCGCCGTAGCCAGTCGCTGCTTCCACCCCCCGGAATAGGGATAACAGACGGTGTGGACAAGGGTATGTTCCCAGCTCCCGGGGCCCTTTGCAGCAGCGGTTTTTTTCTGCAGATGGACATAGGCGATATCCAACCCATCCAGCGAGCTGCCGCTCATAAGACCAATGACTTTATAAACCATAAGGGGGCAAAAATAGATAATATTGACATCAAAAACCCGGACGGCAACATCACTATATCCCCTATAAACGCAACTTTAAATCCATCTTTATGTCGAAACTATCGGGCATTCCATGCACCTGTTGTTAACCAGCAATTACATCTTTATCATAGGCGGAGCCTTTTTCCTGTCAGGTCTTTGTTATACCCTTTACCATACCCGGCAAAAATATAAGCGATTGCAGGCCTTATATTTCAAATTGCTCCCGGAGAAAGAGTGGCTCCTGAAAGAAGTGCACCACAGGGTGAAGAACAACCTGCAGCTGGTGATCAGCCTGCTCAACATGCAGACCGGCTACATGAAGGATGAATTTGCGCTGGATGCCTTCGGCGACATCGGTTCGCGTATCCGGGCCATTTCGCTCATCCACCAGCGGATGTACCAGGAAGAAACCAATATGACGCTCATCAATATGCGGGAATATATTGCTGAGCTGGTTAGCTGTCTTGCCACCAACCCTTTTACCGTCTATCCCGTCGGCTACCAGCTGAATGTAGCCTCCATTGAACTGGACGTCTCACAGAGCGTGCCTGTCGGTCTCATCCTCAATGAAGCGATAACCAATGCCATCAAACACGCCTTTCCGGGTGAACAAAACCCCGGCATCGTCATCTCCATGTCGCAACAGGAAGATGCCCTTATCTGCCTCACGGTGGCCGACAACGGAAGGGGCCTGCCGGAAGACTTTAACCTGGAAAAAAATGCATCTATGGGCCTGCAGCTGATCAAAACCCTAAGCGACCAGCTGGATGGATATCTTAAATTGGAAAACCGCAACGGCTTTATCCTTACCTTACAATTTGCCCGCGACCGTGCCCCTCACCTCACCACCGTCCCCCTCACTTAACCACCCTGTGAAAAACCAACCAGTCGCCCAGCCGCCAGCTTATACCATCCGGGCTTGTTTCATACGTCATCTTAAACTGTGTATCCGACCGGGCCTCGAAGATAAAATGTTCAAAGACCACGCCGGCCCGGCCGGCCCCCCGGGCACTGAGGATTAGCTTGCCGTCCGCCCAGCCATTGCTGGCAAACTGCCGGTGACCATGAAAGTTATCAAAAGCATAAGCGACAAACAAGCCTGACTGTCCATCCACTCCCCAATAGGAAGTGGCCTTGTATTGGTTGGGTGAGCGGTCGCGGTGCTCATAAACCAGCCAGGCGCTGTCCAGCGACAGATGAAAGGAAAGGTCCGCAGCTATGGGCCGGCCGGCCGCAAAAGCGCCTTCTCCCGTCCATTCGCCGCTGAAATAAGTTACCAGGGCCGGGTCCAGCCTTGGGCTTGAAACCGGCGTCTGTCCAAGGGCCGGGGTGAGTAGCTGGCTAAAAACAAGCGCCCCGGCCAGCCAACGGGAGAAAAGAGTCTGTGTCATAATAGCTAAACTATAAATAGCTAAACTATAGCCTCGGCGGCCTCCTGCCAATTCCATTCAACGATTGGGCTGTTTTTTTCAATGATGCCATTTTTTCTGTAGGTTTGCCCGCAAATACACAAATCTTATGGTCGTCAATTTAAGTGATCAGTATTCCCTATTGTGTAACTGGATCAGTGAGATTCGGGACGATGAAGTGCAGAAAGACCGCATGCGGTTCCGGCGTAACCTCGAGCGCATTGGGGAAGTGGCGGCCTATGAGATTAGTAAAACCCTGCCCTTTGTGGAAAAAGACGTGCAGACACCGCTGGGCATTGCCGTATCTAAAGTGTTGAAAGACCAGCCGGTAATAACCACTATCCTACGCGCCGGCCTGCCTCTGCACCAGGGCCTGCTCAACTTCTTTGACAAGGCCGACAATGGTTTTATCTCCGCCTACCGCAAACACAACCGGGATGGCAGCTTCGAGATCAGCCTGGAATACATCAGCTGCCCCGAGCTGGAAAACCGGGTAGTCATTATCTCCGATTCCATGCTGGCCACCGGCGCCTCCCTCGTAAAAACCATTCAATACCTCCGGGAAGAAGGCCACCCTTCCCAAATTCATGTTGTAGTCGCCATCGCCTGCACCGTGGGCATCGAATTCGTCCTGCGCAGCGAGCCCAATTGCAAGATTTGGTGCGGCGCCATCGATGACGAATTGACGGCCAAAGGATACATCGTCCCGGGGTTGGGAGATGCGGGCGATCTGGCCTACGGCGCCAAGGTCCAAATGTAAATTCTTGTTTTTGCCTTTTTTTCACTATATTTTCGGCGGATTTCCTTACTTACCCAACCCTTGGATAGTTTTACCCGTCTTATTATTTGGCTTTGGCGTCAGCGAACAGGTGCTCCGCTGAATCTTGTGCCACGTTTCACGCCGTAAGAGGGCCGTATTTTATTGATAACCGAGAGACCTTAACTGTTTATGAAGCAGAAAGCTTTGCTAGAAATCCACCAGAATCCCGCCGAAAGCGAGAATCTTCCTTCCCGTAGAGGATTAGGCTATTCCCTTACCTTCCGCGCCCGGGCCACCTTCCTTTTAGTCATTGCCACCCTGCTGCTGGCGGGTACCAGTATCCAGGCCCAGGACCCGGGATTCTCCCAATTTTTTGCCTCTCCCCTGACACTCAACCCCGCCCTGACCGGCAAATTCAATGGGGTGGTGCGGGTTGCAGGCAACTACCGCAACCAATGGCCGTCTATCAACAACGCCTTTATTACCTCCACTATTTCCGTTGACGCCCCCATCTTTCGCGACAAGCTGCCCGAGAACGATACTTGGGGTCTCGGCATCATGGCGATGAACGATAAAACTGCCAGCGGCGTCCTCAATAGCAACTATGTTTCGCTCTCTACCGCCTATCATAAAAGCCTGGACGAAGACGGCTATCACCAGCTGGGGGTCGGCTTCCAGGGCACCTATGCCAACCGGAGCCTCGACGGCACGCAGCTGCACTTCGAAGACCAGCTAAACCTCAACGGTACCTGGGCTCCTATCTCTCCTTCAGAGACCGCCGTCAGCGGGCGATACATAAGCGTTCACTATTTCGACATGAACCTGGGCGTGCTCTACAACGCATCCACCAATGGCAATAATAACTTTTACCTGGGCGCCTCCGCCTATCACCTCAACCATCCGAAAGAATCCTTCCTCGGTGTAGATACCGTCAACGTCGCCACGCGTGTTACCCTGCATGGGGGCGGTTACTTCCCGATACAAGGCTCTCCGAGCACCATCTATGTCAGCGCCTTGTTCAACAACCAGGCGGGATCGCGAGAATATGTCATGGGGGGCGCCTGGGCCGTAGCCGCCAGCACCGATGAGACCAACCCGGTGAACTTTTATGCGGGTCTCTGGGGAAGGTTTACCAGCAATACGACCGACGCGGTGATCCCTTATGTTGGGCTCGACTACAGCGATTTTAACCTTGGTGTTACCTATGACGTGAATGTGTCCTCGCTGAAAACGGCGTCCCAAAGCCGCGGCGGGATCGAGATATCGCTTATCTATATCAAGAAGCCATCTAGCGGCAGGCATGGGGTGCCGTGTCCGAAGTTCTGACCGACCGGAAGGAGGGAAGAAGCGCGAAGCGCAGACATGGGGCCCCGGTTAGGTCCTGCGAAGCAGGGCCGCAGCGGAGCAGCAAGTGTCATTGCATTCTCTTAGGTCCACTGACATAAGGACTCCCCTTTAAAAAAAATCTATACGGCAGCGCCGCATCTTCACCTGCATAGTCCACACCGATACGCGGACCGGCGACTATCTCCGCCTTCTTCGGCCGGTACCCGTCATCGCCAATATAGATCTCGTCTCCCTGCAGGGACGAACCCGTATGCAAAGTCATAAGCCCCATGGCGCGCGACAAATTACCCGGTCCGCGCGTCAGCGTATGGTCGAGCTTCGGTTTGCCCGTACGCTGCAGCATCAGCGGGATGCCTTCCAGCGGCTCTAATGCCCTCACCAACACCGCATGCGGGATATCTTTCTTATTGGTAACGACATTGAATAAGTGATGAATGCCGTAGATAAGATAGACATACGCCGAGCCGCCCGGCCCATACATAATCTCCGTCCGGCGCGTACGTCTGCCCGAATAAGCATGGCTGGCCCGATCAACCACACCGTTATATGCCTCCACCTCCACGATACGGCCGGAAGTCCGCTGCCCGTCGAAGGCCGTCACCAGCACCTTCCCCAATAAGTCACTAGCAACCGCCACCACACCGGGCCGGTCATAGAAGGAATTATCAAGCTTTTTAATGGCCAAACTCGTCATTTTAGCGTACGTTTGAAGGTGCGAACCCCTTCGGTCGAACAAATTAAATAAAAGAAAAAAGACTTTGCTCAAAGAAATTATTATAGCCATTCAGTCTTATGTCAAAGCGCACCATTTTATCAGCAAACATAAGTTGTGGAAGTGGATTCTAATACCGGGCATTTTATATACTATCCTGTTCTCTATCGGTATATACTTCTTCTGGACATCTTCGAGTGACGCGGTGTCCTGGCTGAGCAAGGTCATCGGCATCCAGCGTTTCCTCCACCACCAGCAAAGCGCCGCCCTCAGCTTTCTGTTCGTGATGGGCGGCATCATGTTCCACCTGGTACTCGTCTTCTTTTATTTCTCCCTGTTCAAATACATTTTTCTGATCATCGGCTCGCCCCTGTTCGCCTACCTGAGCGAGCAGACAGAAGCCCTTATCAACGGGAAAGAGTACAATTTTAATTTCGACCGCCAGTTGATCCAGGACATGGGACGCGGCATCCGGCTCGCCCTGCGCAACTCCCTCTGGCAAACAGTATACACCGTTTCTATCCTCATCCTTTCCTTTATCCCGCTGATCGGCTGGATCACGCCCGTCATCTCCACCTTCGTGGAATGTTATTATTACGGGTTTTCCATGTTGGACTACAGCTGTATGCGCCACAAGCTGTCTTCCTCCGCCAGCATCGCCTATGTCAGCCGGCATAAAGGCCTGGCCATCGGCAACGGGATGGTGTTTTACGGCATGCACTTTGTGCCTGTGCTGGGCTGGGTGCTCGCGCCGGCCTACGCCGTCATCGCAGCTACCATCAGTTTGTATCACCAGAATCTGGAATAAAATGCTTCCCACCGGCCCCGCGCTTTACCTCATCCCCTGTTATCTCGATCCGCAGTCGCTGGACCCCCTCCCGGCCTATCTGCTGGACGCGGTAAAAGCCTGCCAGGTCTTTTTTGTCGAAAACGAACGCAGCGCCCGCCGTTATCTCAAAGCGCTCTGGAAAGAAATGGTCATAGATGATTATGAATGGTATACCATCCACAAGGCTGAAGAAGAAGTCAAAACTATCTTTCGGCAAAAAATAAAGGAAGGAAAAACGATCGGCCTCATCAGTGAGGCGGGATGCCCCGGCATCGCCGATCCCGGCCAGCTGCTGACCGAAGCCGCCCACCAGGCAGGTATACCCGTGCGCCCACTCGTCGGCCCGAGCAGCATCTTACTCGCGTTGATGGCCAGCGGACTCAACGGACAGCAGTTTAGATTCGTGGGCTATCTGCCAGTCGACAACGCCGGCCGCGCCAAATCCCTAAAAGACCTTGAGGCCGAGTCGGGGCGCCTCAACTGCACCCAGATATTTATCGAGACTCCTTATCGTAATAACCCGCTGCTGGAGACGCTGCTGGCTACCTGCCGCCCCACAACCCGCCTCTGCATTGCCGCCAACCTCACTGCACCGTCGGAGTATATCCGGACCCAGACTGTGGCGCAGTGGAAGCAGACCACTCTGCCGAATTTGCACAAGCTGCCGGCGATATTTTGTTTGCTGGCTTAAAACAACCCTAACTTTATTCCTATTTAATCGAAAAATAACCCTAGTTTTATTCCACAAAACACCAAAAACAACCCTAACTTTAGGAATGTTTAATCGAAAGATTTTATCCCAACTAGAAAAGTGGTCTCAAAAGTCTAATCGTAAACCACTGATTATCAGAGGGGCTCGTCAAGTGGGGAAAACTACAGCTGTAAACACTTTCGGGCAGCAGTTTCAACAATATATTTATCTAAATCTTGAAATCGAAGCGGACCAGGAATCTTTTAAGATCAGTACGGATATTCATAAACTGGTCCAATCCATCTTCCTACTCAAAAATCACAAGTTCGCCGAAAGAGGCAATACACTTTTGTTTATTGATGAGATACAGGCATTTCCCGGAGCCTTTAATATGCTGCGTTATTTTTACGAACAATATCCCGAGCTTAGGGTCATTGCTGCAGGGTCGTTGTTGGAAACTATCTTCAACAGAGGACTAAGTTTTCCCGTAGGGCGGGTTGAATTTATGGTTATTCGTCCCGCCAGCTTTCCTGAATTTCTTGGAGCCATTGGAGAGACCGAAGCGCTTATACAGCTTGAAAAAATACCCGTTAACGATTTTGCGCATACCAGGTTATTACAGTTATTCCATACTTATGCCCTTATTGGCGGAATGCCGGAGGTCGTTAATCAATATGCAACGACAAAGGATTTGACAGCCCTTTCCGAAATATATGACCAGCTAATCACATCTTACATCGACGACGTAGAGAAATATGCCCGGAACAATCATCTCTTGCAGGTAATTAGTCATTGTATTCGAGTGAGTTTTGCCGAGGCCGGGAAAAGGATAAAATTTCAGAATTTTGGCCGATCAAATTACAGCTCCAAGGAAGTAGGTGAGGCACTTCGAACGCTGGAAAAAACATTTCTCTTGTCTTTATTATATCCCACAACCGATACCAGGCTTCCCCTCTTACCCGACCTTAAAAAATCTCCCCGGCTGCAAGTACTCGATACCGGGCTGATGAACTATTCTTTGGGTATTCAAACAGATATCCTAGGCTCCGATGATCTAAACAAAGTGCATCAGGGCACTATCATAGAACATTTGATTGGTCAGGAATTGTTGGCAGAGCAATTCAATGCATTAAGCAGTCTGAATTTTTGGACCAGAGAAAAAAAATCTTCAACAGCCGAATTAGACTATATCTATCCTTTTGAAAGCAAGCTCATCCCTATCGAGGTAAAATCCGGTAAAGATGGTGCACTTAAATCCCTTCATCAGTATATGGATAGCGCTCCACATGACATGGCCATCCGGTTCTATGCCGGAAAATTTCAACTGATAGAAACCGTTACACCTGCTGGCAAACCCTTCCGTTTATTGAACCTTCCATACTATTTGGGGACAAAAACAGAAAAATATATTGTTTGGTTAAAAGACAATTCCCCTACTTCGCCGGATCGGTGATCGCCACAATGCTATCCACCACAAACTCACTATACCCCCGCCAGGGCACCGACCCAATATATTCCTTATAATGCAGCTCCACATTGCGCCCGCTGTTGAGCATCAGCTTCTGCGCTACCGCCTCATCCGAGACCGAAAACACGAACTCATAAGACTGCACGGTATTCGGGGCTTTGGATCGCAGGCCGTTCTGGATAAGCTTGCCCTCATAGGTCTTGAAAAGAAAACCTTTCTTCACCACGTAATTCAATTCTCCGGCTTTCACTCCCTCTCCAAAAACAAAGAAATAACGTATCCCGATAAACACTATCAGCCCGACGACGATGACTGTGACGGCAATGTTAAGGAATTTCTTCATAGTCTGATTGTTTGAATAGTTGAAGCCAGACCCATTCGGGCCGGGCCTATAAGCCATATTTGTCTACCAGGTAGATCAGCGCCGCCATATTCACCGTACCCAGCTCAAGCTCCCGCTTGTTTACATTCTCCAGCACGTCGGTACGCGCATGATGGTATTCGAAATAACGCTGCGAATCGGGCCGCAGCTCGCCTACTACAGCCCCCAGCTGCCGCTCCAACGGGTTTACGTCCGCCCCGCCACCGCCTTGCTCCAGCTCATAAACGCCATACGGCTTCAACAGCCGGACCCAGGGTTGGATAGCAGCGAGTTTTTCATCTGTCAGCGACAGTGTAAATGCCCGGGGTGTGAACCCACCGTTGTCGCTTTCCAATCCCAGCAGATGTTTTTCATTGTTGGCTTTTGCCGCCTCGGCATATTTCCGGCCGCCGCGACCGCCATTCTCTTCGTTGGCAAACAACACCACCCGGATAGTATGACGGGGACGATAACCGATAGCCTTCAGAGCCCGCAACACTTCGATCGATTGAACGCAGCCTGCCCCATCATCCATTGCGCCCTCGGCGGGATCCCAGGAATCGAGGTGACCGCCAACCGTAATATATTGATCCGGAAACTCCGTACCCTTCAGCTCACCGATAACATTATGCGCTGTCGTGTCCGGCAGCATATGCGCACTGGTGCGCAGGTAGACGTCTATCGAGTGCCGCTGCATCCGTGCCGCGAGCATGTCGGCATCACGCAACCCTATCGCCACCGCGGGTATCTTTGGGAAAGAATCATTATATATCAGCGCTCCCGTATGCGGAACGTTGTCGACAGAAGAGCTCATGCTGCGTACCAGCACCCCTACGGCGCCATAACGGGCGGCCCGGCTGGCTCCTAAGGCGCGATAACGCACCGCGTCGCCATAAGCCTGGAAGGTCTCTACAAAAAGAGGATTGAACGGATAGTTATAAAAAACGATCTTGCCCTTCAGCTCATCCTTGCGCTGTTCGAGCTCGTCGAAATTATGGATCAGCACCACCGGCGCCCTGATGCCTTTTTCGCCCGTACCCTGCGAATTGCCAAGGGCCAGGACATCCATGTCGCCGCCGATCCAGGAAACCGAATCCTTTCCACCCCGCACCCAATGTGGCACCATACATTCCTGCAACCACACTTTATCGGCACTGGCCTCCTGCAGCACCTGCTGCCCCCAGCTTTCCGCTTTATAATAACCGGCGCTGCCCGACAAGCGCGCGCCCACCGTTTTGGTCAGCAGACGCAGGTTGCTGTAAGCCCGGCCATCGGTGAGGATCGTATCGGCCAGCCGGCGGATCAAAAGGGAATCCCCACCGGTCTGCCCAAATCCGGACAAGGCCATTATAACTAAAAAAAATAATAGTAGGTTGCTTTTCAACAATTTAGGGTGCATCGATGTTAATTTGCGCTAAGTTAAGGAAAGGAATCGAGCCGTGGCCGGCCCCATTCTCGTTCTTCTCAATTTACATTACCTTCGGGCCCGGAGTTTCGACCCCTGGTCCTAATCCACAAACACAATCTATGCGTATAGGAATAGTCTGTTATCCCACCTTCGGCGGAAGCGGCGTACTGGCAACAGAATTGGGTAAAGCACTAGCCGACAAAGGACACCAGGTACACTTCATCACCTACCAGCAGCCGGTCCGGCTCAATGAGTTCAATGCCAACATTTTCTATCACGAAGTGCGGGTCACGACCTATCCCCTCTTCGACTACCCGCCCTATGAGACCGCTTTATCCAGCGCCATGGTGGACGTGATCAACAACCACCAGCTCGACCTGCTCCATGTACACTATGCCATCCCCCATGCCTCCGCGGCCTATCTGGCAAAGAAGATCGTCGAGGCCCAAAGCGGCCGTTATATACCGGTGATCACTACCTTGCACGGCACCGACATTACCCTGGTCGGCCGCGACAAGACCTTCGCTCCGGTAGTGGCCTTTTCTATCAACGAAAGCGACGCCATCACCGCCGTTTCACAAAATCTCCGGGATGAAACTTACCGCACCTTCCCCATCGAAAAAGAAATTACTGTCATCCATAACTTTGTAGACACCCACCGCTTTCACAAAAAACCCATCGACGCCTTCCGCAGAGTGATAGCCCCCAACGGGGAACGTATCCTCATGCATGCTTCCAACTTTCGTAAGATCAAACGCGTCCAGGACATCGTCCGCATTTTCGAGATCGTCCACAAAAAAATTCCCAGCAAGCTGCTGTTTGTCGGTGACGGCCCCGAGCGCTCTGACGCAGAAAGCCTCTGCCGCGAGCTTAACATCTCCGACGACACCCGTTTTGTCGGCAAACAGGAGCAGATGGAAGAAATACTGGCTGTCGCTGATCTTTTTCTTTTGACCTCCGAATACGAAAGCTTTGGCCTGGCCGCGCTGGAAGCCATGGCTGCCGGTGTGCCCGTCGTCTCCACCAATGCCGGAGGGCTGCCCGAGATCGCCATCCAGGGCAAAACCGGTTATCTCGACGATGTCGGCGATATCCACAGCATGAGTAACCACGCCATCAGCATCCTTGAGAACGATGAAACGCTTAAGAAATTCAAGGCCAGCGCGCTTGCTCACGCGAAGAATTTCGACATCCACCACGTCGTGCCGCAGTATGAGGCGCTTTATAATAAGTTTTTGTCTTAACGCCGACGGGAACCCCGCGGCCTATCTCCTCAACCAGGCTTCCGGATCATACACTTTGCTTTTTTCGTCCGACAGCACAAACTCCAGCTGTGCTGCATCCCCCACCCGGCCGATGACCTGGCCGGTCTTTACCTGCTGGCCCTTGGTGACGGAGACGGTACCCAGGTTGCTATAGGTAGTGAAATATTTCCCGTGACGGATCATGATGGCCTGCACATCGCTTACGTTGAATATGCTCTGCACTTCGCCATCAAAAACGGCCTTCACCGCCGTACCTGCGGCACAGTCAACCGTGACCCCCTGGTTGTTGTGCATGATCCCTTTTATATATTCGTGCGGGCCAAAAGCCATCGAGACTGTTCCCGACACGGGCCAGGGCAGTTCGTGTTTGTGTTTCTCGAAGTTACCCGTAAGGTGCAAATCTTCGTCGCTGGTGAAAACGGTCTTGTTGTAGGCCTTGACGGTGTTCAGGGTAGCAGGAGCCACCGGCTCTTCACTCGTCGCAGGGCGGGTAGTCCTGGTCGTGGCGGCAGTCTTTTCGGCAGCGGCCCTGGCATCGGCATTTCTCTTTGCCGACTCTTTTATCGCGAGGTCACGCGCCCGTTTGATGGCAGCCGTGATGGCGCCGGCCAGCCGTAGATCTTGTTTTTGTTTGGCGGCCATTTCCTTTTTCAGCTCCTTTTCCTGGGACTGCAGCTTACCCACGACGGCGTCTTTTTCCTTCTTCTCGCCTTCGAGCAAGCTGCGCTCCCTACTCTGTTTCTTCAACGCCTCGTCCTTCTCCACGCGCGTCAGCTTGAGGCCGTCGATCTTGGCCTTCAGCATCTCCTGCGTATTGCGGATATTTTCGGCGCGCTCTTCCCGGTAGGCGCGGTAGGACTTTAGGTATTGGACCCGCCGCACGGCGTCGTTAAAGCTGGTGGCGGAAAAAATAAAATTCAGGAAGTCGTAGCTGCTGCGGTTCTTATAGGCGAATACGATGCTTTGTGCATATTGGATGCGCAGGGTATCCAGTTCCGAACGCAGTTTGGTGATATCACGCCACGACGAGTTCATGTCTCCCTGGATCACGTCGATCTGCGCATTTATATTGCGGATAGCGGACTCCCGCAGCTTCAGCCGGCGCTGCAGCAGGTTCAGCTGGACAAGGGTTTCGTGTTTATTCTTATGGGTTTCGTCCAGCGATCGCTTCACGTCTTCAATCTCTTTCTGGATGGAAGCTCTTTCTTTTTCCAGGTCGGCCTTGCTTTGTGCAGGTGTCTGGGCGGTCAGCCGGGCGGCGATGGCCAGCAGTAATATGGTCCCTGTAAAAAGAAATTTCAGCATAGTCCCTAATTTACGATTTAATCCCTTCAATGCAATTCGAAACTTAGCATCTCGGGATTAAGATTTAATAATTGGCCTTCGGCCAGTCGGCCCGTGGCCGCCTCTATAACGCTTATCGGCGCTTATAATTTTTGGGAATCGAAAAAGGAAAGCCTAAAGGTTCGTTAAACTTAAACTGCTTATAAATGATCTCGACGTCCACCTTCGACTTCTCCGCCACCGACACCTTGCGATACGTGGAAAATGGCATCGCCGACGAATAGTCGTATTCGCCATAGGTCAGATCTCCCGTCCGGGACCGCATGGGGTCCGTGTCATCCAGCTTGCTATGGAGGGGCGTGCCGTCGGTGCCCAGCGTAAGATAGTTGCGGAAGGTCATGCCGGTGCTGAACAGCGATGTTCCTTTTCCCTCGCCTTTGTAAAAGACAATATGGGCCGTATCCAGGAAAATGGGATTGCCGATGAGCAGGTCCTGCAGCGTGTGAAAGTCGACGGGCAGGTGAACCTCTTCCTGTAAGTAGGACACGGAGCGCAGGCGCACGACCTTTTTCAGCCTGTCCAATATCTTCACGCTGTCCGGCGTAACCAGCAGCCGGAAAGCCTCGATTCCCAGCAAGGCATTCACGGAGATCCAGATCATGCTGTCTTTTTGTATGCGGATAAACGCATTAAACTCATTATCCCTACCGTCACCACCCTCATAGTGTACTTTCACCTTGGCATTAAACGTCTTGAAATCAATGTGGTTGCGGGACAGCTGGCTCAGTGTCTGCTGGATAACCAACATCGAGTCTGCATGCGCATCACGTACAGGAGAAGCCGCGGCCCGGGCGGCATTACCGGTCGTATCCCTATGGGTAGGCGTACTGATCACTTTCTGTATCTTTTTTGTCGAGCGGCAGCCCTCCGTCACACCTGCCAATAATCCTAAAAGGGTAATGACTGCCAGAAATCTTAACATGCTGTATGGATTAATTTTTGGAATCCCTCCGGGGCTATGTGAAAATTTAGCCCCTCGGGATTCGAATGTCTTATGATGGGAACTTCGTCACAGCTGCTTCGCCACGCTCCTCCTCGTTCGTACCCTTCGCTTTGCTCGGGTACGGCCGGTGGGCCCGTGGCCCCCCTTGTGGGTGCGACTACGCCTTTCCCGTATGTCCAAATCCGCCGGCATTGCGGGCCGTAACGCTTATTTCCTCCACCGTTTCCCAGCCGGCCTGTACTACGGGGCTGATCACCATTTGCGCGATGCGGTCTCCGGGATGTAAGACCTGCTCTTCGTTGGAAAGATTAATCAGAATGACTTTGATTTCGCCGCGGTAATCGGAGTCAATGGTGCCCGGGGTATTGAGGCAGGTAATCCCTTGTTTGATAGCCAGTCCGCTGCGCGGCCGCACTTGCGCTTCATAACCCAGGGGAAGTTCCATGTATAACCCGGTGGGGATCATTTGTCTTTCGAGGGGCTTCAATACCAGCGGGCCGGGGAGATGAGCCCGGATATCCATTCCGGCAGACCCTTCCGTCGCGTACCCGGGCAATGCATTGGGGGATTGGTTGATGATCTTTACCTTGATTCTTGACATGGCGCAAAGGTAGGGGTTAAACGGCATGGCCCGGCGCCTCACCGTCCATTTTCCAGCAACACCGTTGCATACGCCATCAGCCCTTCTCCGCGACCGACAAAACCCATCTGCTCGGTCGTCGTGGCTTTGATCGAAATGTCGTCGGCGGAGACCGCCAGGATCCCGGCCATCGTTTGCCGCATCGCACCGGCATACTTCATGATCTTTGGCGCTTCGAGACAAACGGAGCTATCGATATTGACCACCCGCCAGCCCTTTCCCCGCACCAGCATATATGTCTTCTGCAGCAGGATCTTGCTGTCTATGTCCTTGTAGGCCTCATCCGTGTTGGGAAAATGTTGTCCAATATCCCCCAGGTTCAGCGCCCCTAACAAGGCATCGCAAATGGCATGCAGCAGCACATCTGCGTCGCTGTGCCCCAGCGAGCCCCTGGTATGGGGGATCTGCACTCCGCCGAGCCAGAGCTCGCGGCCTTCGGCCAGCTGATGAAAGTCGACTCCGAATCCGATTCTGTATGACATATCCGCAAAAATAAAGGACCCGGGCTAAACCCGGGTCCTTTATTTTCGAAACGAAATTAATTCGTACTGGAACTGGTATTATTATTATCACTATTACTATCCAAATCAAACGACAACCCAAACCGCAGCGTATTCGACAACGGATTCCGGTTCGTGCCGCTTCCACTAGGCACCAAATACGAGAAATTCAGCCCCATAACATTGTACTTCAGGCCTACTCCCAGGCTGAAATATTTGCGATTGCCCTTGGTGGGGTCTTCATAATAATAACCGGCACGGAAGAAAAACTGGTCCTGGTATGCATATTCAGCACCCAGCGAGAACTGCAGGCTCTTGAACTGGTTTTCGCCGTTGAAGCTGCTGAACCAGCTGCTTACAAACCCCTTGCTGTGGTAATTGGCCAGATTGGCGGAATCCGTCGATGCAACCCCGGTGGCGGTGGGCGGAACGGGCACCAGCAGCTTGTGCATGTCCAGACCGATCATCAGCTTGTTGTCTTCATTAAAGACAGTCGTATAGCTCGCGCCCAGTCCAAGGTCGGCAGGGATATAATCTTTTTCAGTAGCGGAGTTCGTATAACCTATCTTACCGCCCAGGTTGGTCAGCGCAGCGCCGAAATTCCAGCCACCCGCATCATCCGTCACTCCATGGTAGAACAGGGAGATGTCGGCCGCAAAGGTCTTACCGGGCTGGTAGGTCGCACCGCTGGCGGCATAACCCGACGCCAGGTTCGAATAAATATAACGGCCGGCGAGGGCGATAGCCAGCTTGTCGCCGAGCTTGCGGGAATAACCCAGGTCAAAGCTGAATTCCCGGGGATGACCTTCACCCAGCGCATTGCCGTTGAAGTCTTCAAACTGGATATTACCCAGGCTGAAATACCGGATGCCGGCAGACAGGGCGGAAAACTCATCCAGCTTCTTGTAACCGGAAGCCGCCAGTAAATAAACGTCGTTAAGACCGAGATCCTTCAACCACGGAGTATAGGTCAGTCCGATACCGATGTCTTTTTTTGCAAAAGGAGTCTTCGAAAGATTGTAGAAGCCAGAAGACGCATCCGGAGAGGTAGCCAGCCCCAGATCGCCCATACCCCCGGCACGCGCATCGGGGGAAATCCGTAAAAAGGGCACTGCCGTCGTAGTAACATTGATGCTATTAGCCTGTCCCATTACCGCCTCTCTGCCCGTAAAAACTAAAACTAATAAAGCAGCTAATCCCTGGTGAAATCTTTTCATGAGCTTTTTTAATTTTCTGCGCAAATAATTGTGGCAAAACATTTGTCAAAACTTCGAGACTGGACTCCATCCAGTTACCGACACGCAAATTTTGACAATTTGGTTTCCCCGGCCTGTCTCTTTATTTTGACAACCGGAAGGCACTTAAAGGAACTATTTCCGTAAAAATGACCTCTTAGAAAAGTAAATTTGCGATATAGGCTGCTAAATTAATGGTTATTAATGATTTAAAAATTAAGCTGCGATGGCCTTCGGCGGCCGGGCCGGTCCGCCGGTTATAAACTTCTTCGAACGGGTTTTGACGTATTTTATTGTTTCTCATCCATGGTTTTGCATCGTGGGCACTTCAAAACTTCGTGTGGGCACCCAGAACTTCGTCGGAGCATCGTCCCTTGCTCCTCCTCGTTCGTAACCTTCGCTCCGCTTGGTTATACCAAAGCCGTACCAAATCACCCGAAAAAAATCCGCTCCGGGACAGACTTAGCCCACGGCCGGCAAAAATACATGATTAGGCCCTATATTCGCAATCCGGGCAACTGTGGATAACTATGTCCCGTATTTTAATACAATAAAGAGGGGAAAGAAAGCGTTTTTTCCCTTTACAACCCGAATGGGCGATGGCCCGTTCGCAAATGGCATATTTTTGGCAAACCAATTACGGCAAAAAGCGTCAACTATGAATCTGAAAAACCTAGTAATCCTGGCATCCACCGTATCCCTCATTGCTTCTTCCTGTCACAAAAAGCCGGACCAGTCCAGCACAACAGGGTGGAATTACAATGACTCCAAGATGGGTGGTTTCCAGGTTTCCAAAGAAAAAGAGCAACGTACCGGTCCCGGCCTGGTATTCGTCCAGGGTGGTACCTTTACCATGGGCGCTACCCAGGAAGATGTTATGCGCGACTGGAACAACGTTCCCCGCCGTGTAACGGTGAACTCCTTTTACATCGACCAGACCGAAGTGGCCAACATCCATTACCGGGAATACCTTTACTGGCTCAACAACGTATTTGACGCTGACGAATACAAAGCCGTACGCGACGCCGCCCTGCCGGATACCCTTTGTTGGAGAAGTGAGCTGGCTTACAACGAACCGATGGTGGAATACTACTTCCGCCACCCTTCCTATAACTACTATCCTGTAGTAGGCGTTACCTGGAAACAAGCCCACGACTTTTGTCTGTGGAGGTCTGACCGGGTCAACGAAAAATCCCTGATCGACCGCGGGTACATCAACCCCAACTCCGTTAAGAACCTCACCGGCCTGGGCCAGGAAAACTTCAACACGAAGGCTTACCTGATGGGTGAATTCCAGGCTACCCCCGATAAAAAGGCAAGGTCTAAGAGCAACCCCCTCAAGAACCCCAACGGAACTCCCCGTACACAGGTGACTTTTGAGGACGGTATCCTCCTTCCCAACTATCGCCTCCCTACAGAAGCTGAATGGGAATATGCCGCACTGGGTTATATCAACCAAAACCCCCTGCCTGGCAAAAACGACAAGAGCCGTGGTGAAGAGCTCATCGCCAACAAACAAGTTTATTCCTGGAGCAACAACGTCAACGGCCTGCGCGATACCCGCCACGGCAGCTGGCAGGGTACCTTCATGGCCAACTTCAAACGCGGTGCGGGTGACAACATGGGTGTTGCCGGTGGTCTGAATGACAACGCCGTTTACACCGCCCCCGTCAACTCTTTCTTCCCCAATGGCTTCGGTCTCTATAACATGTCCGGTAACGTAAGTGAGTGGGTTGGCGACGTCTACAGACCGATGACCGGTCAGGACGCCGACGACGTAGCTCCCTACCGTGGTAATAAATTTACGACCGTTGACTACGGCAAAGAAGGCAAGGCCGAAAGGGATAGCCTGGGCCGTATCAAAGAACGTTTTGTCACCGACTCAGAAAGCATCAAACGCCGCAACTACCAGAAAGGCGACGTCATCAACTACCTCGACGGTGACTCTACCATCTCCGGCATCGCCTATGGCTACGGTAAGACGACACTCGTCAGCAACAAATCCCGCGTCGTCAAGGGTGGTAGCTGGAATGACCGCGCCTACTGGCTCAGCCCCGGCACCCGCCGCTTCCTGGAAGAAGACCAGAGCAATAGCACGATAGGTTTCCGTTGCGCCATGGACCGCGTAGGCAGCCCCGCCGGAAATGGCAGAAAGACGGGTATCAACTACAAACAAAGAAGACAGAACACGCGTAAGCAATAAAGATATTTGCCGTATTAGAAAAAAGGTCCGCGGATGATTACGCGGGCCTTTTTCTTTTATTGGGTGATCTGTGATGTTACTATTAAACTTCGCTTGCGTCGCACACTTGTACAGCAACAAATCTATTCATCAATTCCAAGGGGTAGCAGTGGTTACTGTCAATATCGGGCTGCCTAGTACCAATGGCTGCGCCATTTAGCAGGGCCCATGTCTGCAACGGTAAGCTGGCTAGTCTCCAATTCTCAAAGTCGCGGCGGGATTTTCCGTGGCCGCTCTTATGGCTTGCCAGCTTACCGTTGCAAGCGCGATTAAGGTCACCAGCGCTGCTGCGCCAGCGAAGACCCACACCCCTATATCAATTCTATAAACATAATCCTGCAACCACTTGTGCATCCCCAGGTAAGCTATCGGCGACGCGATAACAATAGCGATCAGCACCAGCCCCAGAAAATCCTTCGACAACAGCCCTGCCACCTGCATCACCGTCGCCCCCAGCACTTTCCGGATACCCATCTCCTTGCGCCGCTGCTCGGCCATATTCCCGAGCAACGCGAAGGGAACGAACGAGGTAAAGCGAGGGACGAAGCTTTGCCGAAGTTCTGACAGCGCGAACAATCCCAGACAGGCAATGATCACCGCCAGGGTCGCCAGCGAAGTGAATATATTCCCGGTCCGCTGCACATCGGCATACATCCGGGCAAACCGCTCGTCGAGGAAGGTATACCGCAGGGTCTGCTGGGGTGAAAAACTCTTCCACACTCCATTAATACCCGCGATCAATCCCGGTATGTCGGCCGTATTCGCCTTCACCGCCACGATCGTGGACCAGTTACCCAGAAACATACACAAAGGCCCCACATCCTGTTTCACCGACTCAAAATTGAAATCTTCCACAACCCCGATGACCGGATTCCCCTTTCCGCCATTGGTGATCTTTTGTTCGAGCGGAGCCTTCCATCCCATCTGCCGGACAAAGGCCCGGTTAACGATGACTCCCTGCGAGTCGGAAGGCATGGTGGGTGAAAAGTTACGTCCCTCGGCGATGTTCACCCCCATCACGGACAGATAGTCCACGTCGATCCACCAGGTTTGTACACGTACCCCCGCCTCGATCTTTTGCTTCCCGTCGTTCCAGAAAGTATTCATATTGCGTTTGCCGCCGGTCACCGGCAAAAAGTCGCTGACCGTCACCGCCTTCACCCCCGACAGCTTTTGCAGCTGGCTCTTGAAAGCCGGCAGCCGCCTGTCCAGCGTGCCCGTGCCTTCTATCAGTACTACCTGGTCCTTGTCAAAACCCATTTTTCTATTCATGATCAACCGCATCTGACCATACACGACTATGGTGGCAATAATGAGGATCACCGATGTGGTGAACTGAAAGACCACCAGCACATTCCGTAAACCCGAATGCCGGCTCCCCCGGCTGACATCGCCTTTTAGCACCAGCGCCGGCCGGAAGGCAGAAAGATAAAAGGACGGATACAAACCCGCGAGCACACCGACCACGACGGCAGCCAGCACCAGCCCCGGCGCCAGCCACCACTCCGTCCAGGGAAAGTGTATGGAAGTCCCGGCCAGCCTGTTGAAGAAGGGTAATAATATCCAGGCCAGAGCGATAGCGAGCAAAAACGAAAAAAGACTCAGCACCAGCGACTCCAGCAGGAATTGCTGCACCAGCCCTGATCGACGCGAACCCACCACCTTCCTTAAGCCCACTTCTTTGGCGCGACCCGCACTCCGGGCCGTAGACAAATTGATAAAATTGATACAGGCCAGCAGCAGGATAAAACTCGCAACCGCCCCAAACAACCAGACATATCGCTTATCTCCATGCGAAAGGCCGTCGTCAATATCCGGGTTAAGGTGTATATCACTCACCGGTTGTACATAATAACTCAGGTTGGTCATTATAAGGTCTGCGTCCTTGTTACCGGACTGAACCATCGCCGGATACCAATACTTTTTCATTACTGTCTTAAGCCCTTGCTCCATCCTGGCTGCATCCGCACCACGCCGCAACAACACATAGGTGTCATAATTACTGGCCATCCAGGTCTGTTGCTCTCCTTTCCAAAGCTGGTATCCCGTCAGCGAAAGCAGGAAATCGTAGTGTAAATGAGAATGTTCCGAGGGGTTCTCCATCACGCCGCCGATCTTCCACGGTTTTGGCTTATCGTCGTTGAGATAGATCAGCTTGCCGACGGGGTCCAGACCGGGAAAATATTTTTCCGCTTTCCGCCGCGAGATGATTACCGTAAAAGGTTCGGCCAGCGCACGTAACCGGTCGCCGTAGATCATCTTTATTCCAAACATGTCCGGCAGCGAAGAGTCGGCAAAGGCAAACCCCTCTTCGTAGGTATCCTGGTCCTTGCCGACCGGCCGGAATTGATTGCTGCCCGCCCCCCAGAACAGCGCAGAAGACATAAGCCGAGCCGTTTTTTCCACTGCGGGGATATCGTTTTTTAGTGCCGCAGCAAGGGGCGCCTGCCAGCTCGAACCCCGTTTGATAGTCCCGTGATCATTGAAGGCGCCTGTGACCCGGTAGATCCGGTCGCCATCCGGGTAATCCCGGTCATAACTCAGCTCGTTGCGGATAAATAATGAGATCAAGAGACAGGTAGCAATGCCCAGGGCAAAGCCCCCGATTTTTATCGCCGAATAGAACTTTTGCTTCCGCAGCTGTCGCCAGGCGATGGTCAGGTAATTTTTAAACATGAGGATTTGTTTTGGTGGATCAAACTGGACTTAGTCCGGTTATAGGACGCAGCTTATTCGGAAATGTTGCACCTTTGCCCTATGACAATTGAGCACCTATATCCAATTTTTCTTCGCCACCCTTCCATCGTCACCGACACCCGCCAGCTCAAACAAGGCGACCTTTTCTTTGCCCTCAAGGGCCCCAATTTCAATGGGAATGCTTTTGCCGTCCGCGCCCTCGAACTCGGTGCGGCCTACGCCATCATCGATGAAACGCCGGATGGGGCAACAGGCGGGTCCCCGGGCGCCACAGGCGGGTCGGACCGACTCATCCGCGTGCCCGATGTCCTCCAGACCCTACAGGACCTGGCCCTCTATCATCGCGGGCAGTTTAATATTCCATTTATCGCCATAACGGGCAGCAATGGCAAGACCACCACCAAGGAGCTGGTCCACGCCGTTCTCTCCTCGACCTACCTTACCTATACTACCAGGGGCAATCTCAACAACCACATCGGCATCCCGCTGACCATACTCTCCGTCCGCCCCGATGCGGAATTTGCCGTCATCGAGATGGGCGCCAACCACCAGAAAGAAATTGAAGGGTACTGCCTTTATACCCTGCCGACCCATGGCATCATCACCAATATAGGAAAGGCCCACCTCGAAGGTTTTGGCGGCCCCGAAGGGGTGAAAAAAGGGAAGGGCGAATTATATGACTGGCTTCGCGACAACAACGGCACCGCCTTCGTTTTGCACGACTCCGCCGATCTCCGCCAGATGAGCCGTGGTATTGCGCATGTCATTACCTATGGCACAAAGGACTCAGATTACATGGGTGTGATCAGCAGGCAGGCCGCAGCCGGGGTCGGGGCAGCCACCGGGGCCGATACCTCCACCTTCCTCAACGTAGAGATAACCCATGGCGCCGCCACCGGTATCATCCATACCCAACTGGTCGGCGACTACAATCTCCCCAATGTCCTGGCCGCCGTCACCGTCGGCAAACATTTCGGCGTCCCCGATGCCAAAATTCATCGGTCCATCGAACAATATACTCCGTCCAACAGCCGCTCGCAGCTGATCGAAAACTACGGGAACCATGTCATCCTCGATGCCTATAATGCCAACCCCTCCAGCATGCGCGCCGCCATCGAGAATTTCGCACGTTTGCCCGTGCCGGGTGCGGGGCCGGAAGGTGCAGCTGCCGACGGCTTCGACCAAAAAGTCCTTATCCTCGGCGCCATGGCCGAACTGGGCCCCGAAAGCTTAAACGAGCACCGCGCCATCGTCTCGCTCATCGGCCAATACCCCTGGCGCCAGGTTGTCCTCGTCGGCGGCGACTTTGAAAAGATCGACCATCCCTACCTGCGCTTTGCCGACAGCAAAGAAGCCGGTCACTGGTTGTCCGGCGCCGGCTTCCATAATATATATATGTTGATCAAAGGCTCACGCAGCAGCAAAATGGAGTTGGTGCTTGACTAGACCACGGCAGCCCGGCCTACTCCACAACGGCTGCAGCCCGCTGCTCTATCTGGTGAATGGCCCGCATCGTCTTGATCACCGAATCCGGCGTAACGGATATGCTGTCGATCCCTTCCTCCACCAGGAACTGCGCGAAATCAGGAAAATCAGAAGGGCCTTGCCCGCAGATCCCAACCTTTACCCCGCAATCTTTGGCCGTCCGGATCAACATCCGTATCAGCGACTTCACCGCCTCGTTGCGCTCGTCATAAATATGCGCCACCAGCGAGGAATCCCGGTCAAGCCCTAGCGTTAGTTGCGTCAGGTCATTCGAGCCGATGGAAAAGCCATCGATATATTGGGCAAACTCCCGCGCTAAAATAATATTCGACGGGATCTCGGCCATCAAAAATATTTCCAGGCCTCCTTCTCCCCTGACCAACCCATACTCCTTCATCACCGCCTGCACCTTCCGCAGCTCCTCCACCGTCCGGCAAAACGGGACCATCACCACCACATTGTCCAACCCCATCTCTTCCCGTACCCTGCGGATGGCCCGGCATTCCAACCCAAAGGCCTCTTTGTACCCGGGTGAATAATAACGGGATGCCCCCCTCCACCCGATCATCGGATTTTCTTCGGTAGGCTCATAATACCTGCCTCCCGGCAGGTTGTAATACTCATTGCTCTTGAAGTCGGAAAACCGGACGATCACCTTCTCCGGGTAAAAAGCCGCGGCTATCCGCCCCACACCATAGGAGAGTTTACGGATAAAAAAATCCTCTTCATCCTCATAACCCCATACCTTCCGCTGGATCAGCTCCGTCAGCTCTTTATCCTTCAAGGTCCGGTGTTTTAACAAGGCTACCGGGTGTACACCGATATAATTATTGATAATAAACTCCTCCCGGGCAAGCCCCACCCCACTGTGCGGCAAATGCGCATAGTTAAACGCCATCGCCGGGGTTCCTACATTCAACATCAGCGGCATATTCACCAGGGGCAGATTACGCAGGTCGGTCTCGACCGTATGAAAATCCAGCTCGCCTTCATAGATAAATCCCTCGTCGCCCTGTGCGCAGGAAGCCGTGACCAGCTGCCCTTCGGCCAATAGTTCAGTCGCATGGCCGCAACCCACTATCGCCGGTACGCCCATCTCACGGGCTACAATAGCCGCATGGCAGGTACGTCCGCCCTTGTTCGTAATGATGGCCGCCGCCTTCTTCATGATCGGCTCCCAGTCCGGATCCGTCATATCCGTTACAAGCACTTCCCCGGCAAGGAATTCCTGCCCGTCGGCCAGGCGTTTGTCAAGCGAATGCATGACCCGGACTTTTCCGGCGGCAATCTTGTCCCCGACGGCAATGCCCTTCAGCAAAGGTTCTGCCGGCCTGATCTTATCGCCGAGCACGTATTCGGTGAGGGTATTTTGTTGTTTACGGGAATGTATCGTCTCCGGCCTTGCCTGAACGATAAAAAGCTCGCCGCTCAATCCGTCCACCGCCCACTCCACATCCATAGGGCACCAGTGCTGCTTTAGCCGGGAATAATACTCTTCGATCAGGCAGACCCACGATGAAAGTTTGAGTATCGTCGCTTCTTCCAGGCAAAATCGCTGCTGTAAATGTTTGTCGGCGGGGATGATCTTCACCCTTTCGTCCGGGTCGTCACCATAGACCATCAGTTTGTCCTTTACACCCAGCTTTTTTTCAATGATGGAAGCAAACCCGCCTTTCAGCCCGGGCTTGAATACAATAAACTCATCCGGCGATACGGCGCCCTGTACGACCATCTCCCCCAGCCCATAACTTCCGTTGATCACCACCACGTCTTTAAAACCCGTCTCCGTGTCGAGTGAAAACGCTACGCCCGACACACCCAGATCCGACCTGACCATCTTCTGCACGCAAACAGACAGGCCAACCTCAAAGTGATCGAAATGGAAATTCTCACGGTAACTTATCGCCCTGTCGGTAAACAGCGAAGCGAAACAGTTGCGCACGGAATCCATCAGCGCCGCCGGACCGCGTACGTTGAGGTAGGTCTCCTGCTGACCGGCAAAGGACGCATCCGGCAGGTCTTCAGCCGTCGCCGAAGAACGTACAGCCACATCCGTATCGGACTGGTCATACTGCGCAGACAGACCCTGATAAGCTTCAATGATGGCAGCGCTCAGGGCAGGCGGGAACTTACAGTTACGGATCAGCTGCCGGACCCGCAGACCCGCCCGGCGTAAGGACTCCATACTGTCGAAGTCGATCTCTTTTACAAGCCGGCGAATCTCCGTCGCCAAATGACCTGATTCGATAAACTCGCGGTAAGCATGGACCGTAATGACAAACCCATCGGGAATGCGAATACCCATGTCATGCAGGTTGGTGATCATCTCACCCAGAGATGCATTCTTTCCACCGGCGATGGCGACGTCGGACATGCCGACTTCACGCAAAGGCAAAATGTAATTGTGTGAGCTCATATGGCAATTAAAATGATGACAAAAATTATCAGATGCGCATAGCCATCACAGTGACCACTGGCGTCTATAGCTGGACTCCGTCCAGTTTGGGAAGGATAAATCAGGTCTCGTTGCCCGGAAACAAATTATTGCTAAGACAAAAGTAAAAGAAAATATTTTACGCGAAAGTTTTGGCTACGTTAATTTTTAATGTGTAGCATATACGATAAGTCACTTTTTCTTCATCAGCAGGTATCCGCCCAGGTCTGTGATATGTTTATTACCATCTCTCTTCACCCCGCTAAAACGCTGCAAGACCAGCCGGCTTGCCCATTGACTATTTTCAATATTAAACGTCACCATTTCAGCAGGCAATTTCGATGTCCGTCCTCTTTGGTCAGAACTGTCAGCAGCGGTCAACGGCGAGAGATCTACCACCAGCGCAGAATCTACGCCAGGAAAAAGATCCAGCCGGTTGCTCAAACTATCCAGGTGGATACGGAGCGGGTATTTATCGATCTGGAACCTGGCATCGGCTGTGTCACGCACTGTAATGTTTATTTCCTCAAGCAGATAATCATACCCTTTTATGGGAATGGCGCCGATGGTTCCAAAAGTATTCAAATCGACATAAAAAGGTTCTCCGTTATCTTCAACTGCCCAGGTGGACGCATAGGGTACATTCATAGCCATCAGCAGTACCTGGCTCTGATCTACCCCGCCCGTATCACGATTCAGGTATCCCTGCCCGGAGCTACCCTTCATCAGGCTATCCAGGTTTCGATGGAACCAGGGCTGCAGCACGCGATAACCATGCGTCTCCACAATATATTCTGTTATCCCCGTGATCTCTTTTCGGTCTTGCAGGGTTATTCGGGCGGCGGCGCCGGTTATTTGGGTGGCGGCCCCGGTTAGCTTCCCGTCCGCAAACAATTTATTTTTTACCAGCAAACCCTTCAGTCGTTGCCGCTGGCTGTATAAAGACACACCGGCCGATCCCCAGGGCCCAAAAGAGACTAGAAAAGCAGCCAGGCAGAGCGAAAGCGGTATCAATTGAATATTCCGCTGCTTCGACACCGAAAAATACACTGCTATAAACAAAAGCCAAGCCGCGAGCAGCAGCACAAAATAACGCAGCTCCGTAATGCCATATGCCCCCACCCTTTTGAAAATAGCGATGAACAACATGATGATCAGGGGGAACTGCGCAAAGTAAAAGAAGCGGGAATAACCGGATATCCATTTGTTGTTTTCTTCGTTTCGCAGCGGCCAGAGCAGTAGTATCGCCAGTATCCCGGCCACGGAAAAACCAAGCACTAAATACGCCACCCAGCCGTAGGGCCATGTTGCCGTAAAAATAATCCGGAACAAATATGCATACAGGATGAGCAGGTATACCGTGAGTATCGGCAGCAGCACAAACTGTGTAAAGATCTTCAGCCCCCTTGGATAATCTGCGATCACCACCGGGTTCTCATAATCAGCCGGAAAACCGGCGAGAAAAAACCAGGTATTAAAAATGCCCGCCAGCACAAACCAGATATAAGCATATAATTTATCGTCGACATGCACGTTGAAAAGATTCCTTATGGCCAGCAGTGCGAGTGTCAAGCCCAGGTACAACACCAATGTATACAGGACGCTCGTCAATATGCGCAGGAAAAGCCGTTTGTTAAATATCCAAAACCCATTGTTTTCCCGCCCTGAAAACGAAATACAGGCGATCAGCCAGTGCAGGCCTAAGGCATACAAGACAAACCGGATCAGCGCCTGCACCGTATAATGGTCCGGCTGCAAAAAATAATATATCAAGGCAAGGACCACTACCGCCCCCTGCAACCCCATTCGCGTCCCACGCCCGAGCTTTCTTTTCTCCGCCATCACGGTCAGGGCTATTGACAACATCGCCCCCAGGTAGGCGGCGGCTATGACATTTTTGTACCAGAAATGGGTCTCCCGCCAGCCAAATACATACGGCACCCGCACCAGCAGGATGCAGAAGACGGTGGCGATGACAGCCAGCAATATAGCCAGGGGAAAACGCAAAAAAGTTTGGCTTGCGCCTTTAACTACGGAGTGAATGGAGGGGAATTTCATATATTTTTGGCTCAAATTGACCATTATGAAAAAACTCGTCTGTCTCCTGGTCCTGCCCGTCTTTTTCCTGCTCACCTCTTTTACCCACCCCACCATCAGCTGGGTTGCCATCGGAGACTCTATCACCTACCTCAACGACCACCCCGACGAAACGGGCCATCGCATGACCAGGGGGTACCTCACACAAGTGACACAGCGCCTGCCATATATCCATTATACGAACCAGGGACACAACGGCTGGACCTCCGCTAATATTGCTAAAGCTATTGAAAAACTGGGTATTCCACCCGCAGATGTTTACAGCGTGTTTTTAGGGACCAATGACTGGTGGCACAGCAACCACATCGGCAGATGGCCGGACTACCAAAACAATACCGGTGACAGCACCATCTATGGCTCATTCCGCATTATCCTGGACAAGCTGCATACCCTCAACAAAAACGCCGTCATCATCCTCATCACGCCCATGCCCCGCGGCGACTTCGTCCAGGTAGGCAACCCAAAGAACAACGCCTATGGCTCCTACAAAGACAAGGACGGCCAGTCCCTCGAACAGGTAGCCGAAGCCATCCGGACCATTGCGGACAACCAACACCTGCGTCTCATCGACCTCTACCACGAGAAAAAACTCGCCGTGCCTCACCTCGTCCATTTCAAACATCTTAAAGATCCACAAACCGGCGGGTACAGGAATTACCCCTATCCCGAGTATACGGGCATTCCCTTTGACCCGGCTGACGAATATCCTTATCCGGTGGAGGCGATGGATATGACCTATGACGGGCTGCATCCTTCGGATAAAGGGGATGCGGTGATTGCGAAGAGATTGGTGAAGGTTTTGAAAAGGCTATAACATCCGATCATTCACCCGGGAAAGTCGACCAAAACATGATTCCGCCGTCAGGTGCTGTGCCTATTACGCCTCGTAAAAAGGCGTGATAATCAATTCCCCCTTTTCATCTTTCCAGCGGATCCAACCAGTCTTGCCTTTATCATCCTTGATCATCAACCACTGCCCCTGGCATTTAACCGGATGATAGAACATTTCCTTTTGAAAGGTGATCGTTCCCGAACCCTCCGACGGGCCTTGCCGGATGGGGTTGGCGGAGGGGTTGAATCCCACTGCAAATAACGTCAGAATATGTTCGGCCCAGGGCTGAAAAACAAAGTTGGTACCCCCTCTTTTGACGAACTTTTGCAGTTGTCTTTTTTCATTTACGATCACCGCATAACGGTCGTCAGACATCCGGACACCGCGTAGAACCAGCACAATGCTTTCCGGCTTGATGGCATATGGCCGGATGGAATCATCGTGGAATTCATCCGTAAAAGAAAACCTGCGCCACCGGCGCCCATCCTGATTGTATATCGAAATGGGCGCATCCTCATAACCCGGCTTCAACACGAGGACCCCCTCCATGGGGGTCCATTTTTCCGTGGCGGATACCACCTTCGCGGTTGAATCACTTGTTTTTTTTACAGATGCCGGAGCTTGCCCCCCTTGCTGCCCACAAGCCGATAGTATCCAGATGAGTAACGATCCCAGCAGCCATTTCGTCTTGCGAATATGTTCCATCGTACATGTTATTTATATTGAAAATTAGTTGGATTACGCTTCTTCCCTGCTTTTGGTTCAACCCGAAGAAAGGGTCTCTGCCCAGGCCCGCGATGCGGTAGCCGTAGTCTTTGTTCTTCTCCGCATCCCACAACACATCTTCTCCGGAGCTGACATAATTACCCCGGTTCAGCGGGATACCGTATTTGATGGCTAAATAGGTCTCGTATTGAATCTGCGTCAGCAGGTCCAGCTTCTTGTTAAAGACCAGCAGCTCGGCGATGGCGCCGTTGAAGGGAGCGTAGCCAGTTTGCGATCCGGTGCTGCCCAGGGTCATGTACGCCGACCGATTGATTTTTGCTGCTCGTGGCCAGCTCTGCGCCACCGTGCTGAGTACGGCAGCCTGTTCGTTGACGCCAATGTCCGCCGGAATGCTGTCCGGTCCAGCCACCCGACGAGTCGTCATCATGCTCTTATGCGCCAGGGGATTTGCCGTGCCCCAAACGCCGGATTCGCCGGCAGCGGCAGTTTGAAATACGGACATGACGGTAAAAGCAGGCAGGCTGTCCAGACTGAAAGGCGCCTTCATCGAATCCGCCGCGCCAGAAAAGGCGACCGCGGGATTATAATTCAGTAAGCCATACTTTTTTGTTCCCGACTTGTTGCCGTAGACGGCGGAATATTTGTTACCGGAAAAATCGATCCAGGAAGTATCGGCGATTGCTGCCTTATCGGCCCGGAGCCAGAGCGAAGGCAGGTTGGAGCTGTCGATCGATTGGGCGGATAAGGTAGTGGCAAATAAGAGTATTAACGGAAATAGGTAAATTTTTCCTTCATAGGGCATAGGGGTAGATTTGGGTTTTCTTAGGTTAGGTTGACGAGGCTAAAATAAATCCCGAAATCCAGATTTGCAAACACAGAAGCGTGCTCATAAACGGAAACCCTTAATTCATTTGCTTATGCATTACCCGGCCGTCAGGCGGGCAATCCCACACTAAGCACACACCCTTCCCCCGGCATCGACTGGATCTCCACCGTCCCATTGAACAGTTCGGCCCGGCTGATAATATTAGTGATGCCCACTCCTTTGCGGTGGCGGCTCACGTCGAAGCCCACTCCGTTGTCGGCCACGGTGAGCACGATATCCGGCCCTTCGATGGACAGGCGGATCAGCACCCGCGTCGCGCGCGCGTGTTTGACGATGTTGTTCAGCTGCTCCTGCACCATTCGGAAGAGGGCCAGCTTGCGGCGATCTTCGATCTGCTCTTCGGAAATATTTTGCAGGTCCAGCTCGATGGATAGATCCTCTTTGGCGAATCGCATGTCGTCGATGATATCTTCTATCGATTCGATCAGCCCGATCTCGCGCAGGCCGGGGGTGATCAACGACTTCGATATCTTCCTTATTTCGTTGATGGCCTTGCTCACCAGCTCGGTACTACGCTCCAGCAGCTCCTGGCGCATCTCTTCATCGGTCATCGCGGTATTGATATAGAGATTGCTGGCGCCAAGGATCTGGTTGACATTGTCGTGCAGCTCTTTGCCAATTTCTGTCCTCTCCTTTTCCTGCGCCACGATGACGGCCTCGGTGATCTGCCGCTGGCGTGTCATCTGTTGTTCGTTGAGTTCATTTTCCAGCACGATCCGTTCGGTGACGTCGTTGGCCAATACGAGGACCGCCGGCATGTCCTTGTACATGATGCTGTGCCAGGCAATATCTACAAAAATGACCTGGCCGTCTTTCGTAACGTGCTGACGAATGCCTTTTTTGACCCCATCCCGGTGATGGCCGATAGCCGCAACCTCCTGCCGCAGGTCCTCGCGGTTGCCGTCGACCCGGATGTCCGCCAATGTCTTGGTCAGGAACTCTTCCTGGGTATAACCGTAATGCTGTATCGCCGCGCTATTGGCTTCCAGGAAACGGAAATTGGCTGCATCGAAAACCCACATGGGCATGGGATTGCTATTAAATAGTTCGCGATAACGCTCTTCGCTTTCCCTCAAATAAATCAGGTTACGCATACGCTCGCGGCTGTAGCGAATGGCCCGGGACAGCAGCTGCTCGTTGAATTCACCCTTCACCAGATAGTCCTGCGCACCCATCACCAGGGCCTGCAGGGCTAATTTAGTATCGGAAAGCCCTGTCAGCAGGATCACCGGTATACGCTGCGTATAGGCCTGCAGGCCTGTATAGGATTCCAGCCCGAAACTATCGGGCAGGGACAAGTCGAGAAATACCAGTTCGATCGGTTCAGCAGTAAGTATCCGCCGCGCCTGCCCGAGGCTGCCGGCATGTTTCACCTCGCCGATGAGCAGGTCGGTGCTGCGGAGAAATTCCCCCAGCAGGAAGAGATCGCCGGGGTTGTCTTCTACGACAAGTATCGTTAGTGGTTGAGTATCATCTGACATTTAGGAAGCAATTTTTGGCAGTTTGACAATGCTGATCCAAAAATCTTCAATGGTCCGTATCACGTCCATAAACCTGTCCAGGTCCACGGGTTTGGTGATATAACAATTGGCGTGGTTGTCATACGAAGCCAGGATATCTTTTTCCGAAGAAGAGGTCGTCAGCATGATTACGGGAATGCGTTTGAGCTCAGGATCATTTTTTATGATACTGAGCACTTCCGTTCCATCCATCTTCGGCAGATTGATGTCCAGCAGGATAAGGTCGGGCGTCTGAGTCTCCCGGTAGGGCGGGTACTTTTTCAGGAAGCTGATAGCCTCCACGCCGTCATAGGCGATGGATATCTTGTTGATGATGCGCGCCTCGCCCAGCGCCTCCCTGGTTAACAGGATATCGCCCTCATTATCGTCTACGAGTAAGATGTGAATTGGTTGCATTCTGATTTTAGCACCGGGGATAGGTTATCCTGGAAAAAACCCCATCCCCGGTGCACGGCTTATGATGGGCCTTTGGCCAGCGGACCCGCGGTCCGCTCTGGTTAAGATTTTTTAACTATAGTAAAATAAAATGTAGTTCCTTTTTCCGGCGCCGACTCTAGCCATATCCGGCCTCCGTGTCTTTCGACGATCTTCTTGCAAATCGCCAGCCCGATGCCCGTCCCTGAGTAATCGCTTTTGTTGTGCAATCGCTGGAAGATGATAAATATCTTATCGAAAAACTGCGAATCGATGCCGATGCCGTTGTCCTCGACGGAAAACTGCCAGTAACCTGGTTCTTCCTTTGCCCGGATGCGGATCACCGGCGGCTGATCACTGTGATATTTAAGCGCATTGCTCAGCAAATTCTGGAATAGCTGCGTCAGCTGTACCTTATCCCCCCAAACGGAAGGCATCTGTTCGATATCGACGCGGGCCCGGACGCTGATTATCTTCTCCCGGAAGATATCTCCCACTTCCTTTAACACTATAGCCGTATCGATCCAGCCAAAACCTTCTTTCCCGGTGCCCACCCGTGAATATTCCAGCAGGTCCATGATCAGGGCCTTCATCCGTTCGGCCCCATCCACGGCGTAGTGTATATACTGGTCGGCCTTTTGGTCCAGTTGGCCCCTGTATCTCTTTTGCAGCAGCTGCAGAAAGCTGCTCACCATCCGGAGCGGCTCCTGCAGGTCGTGAGATGCGATGTACGCAAAGCGTTCGAGTTCGCCATTCGAAGCGGCCAGTTCGATTGCCCGTTTGGCCAGGTCTGCATTCAGCTGCCGCAGCTGCATTTCGTAGCGCGTGCGTTCGGTAATGTCACTGACAACGACCATCCGGGCGCGATGACCTTCGAAATCGATGGCATGCGCCGTAATATCTACGTCGATGACTTCGCCATTCCGCTTGATGTGCCGCCATTGGCTTTCCCGGTACGACCCCGGATCGCTGCGTACGTCCTCTACGTCCTTTATCAGCCGGTCCCTATCCTCGGCCGGCCGGATGTCCAGGATCTTCATGTTGAGGAATTCCTCCCGGGAATACCCATAACTACGAATGGCCGTATCATTTACTTCCAGAAAATCAAGCGTTTCTTCGTCATATATCCACTTAGGCAAGGGGCTTTTATAAAAAAGGGTCTTGTATTTATCTTCCGAGGCTTGCAGGTTGGCGGTCTGCATCTTCACCTCATCCCTCAGCTCGACGTTGAACCGGCTCACTTGTTGACGGGCCATTTTCTCCCGGGCCAGATCCACGCGGATCTTTCGGAAGGTCAGAAAAGCCAGGACGGCGACGGCGGCGATCAGGGCCCATAATACCCACTGCAATTGTGATGCCTTGTTTTGATTGTTCCCCCGCCGGATATCCAGCAGGCGCCGCTCTTCGCCTTCCAGCTGATCGATCATTTGCTGGATATGCCAGGAATTGCCGGAGGTGGCTTCGGTGAAGATAAGGCTGGTCGGTGCGCCAAAATGGCCCGGCTGACTCAGACGAATAGCCTGTTCCAGCATCTCCCGGTTCCTGCTGACATAAAATAAAAGGGAATCGATGCGTGCCTGCTGATGGGGATTGTCAACGGTAAGTTCCTTGAGCGCGGCTATTTTGGAAGGAAGAAGTCTCAGCGAGTCGCCGGCCTTGCCAAGAAAAGCGCTGTCGCCGGTAAGCAGGAAATTCTTGACATTCAATTCATATTGCACAGCATCGTTCAACACCTCCTGCGTCTGAAACAATACCGTATTCGTATGCCTGATGATTAAGCCGTTATCCTGTATCCGGCGATACTGCCAGAGTGAAAATACGACGATCACGAGTACACTGGCTATCGCAACGGCGACACCATTGGTCAGTTTTTTCTCCAGGGTCCGCTTCATTTAAGCTTCTGGGATGAGGTAAATGATTACGGTAATATACTAAAAAAATACTTAATGATTGTCCGGCACCGTCAGTCTCAGCCAACGGGCAACGGCCGGCAGCATCGTACCCTGCACCAGTACGGAGGATACGGCGATGAAAAAAACAAGGTTAAAAATCAGTTCCGATTCAGGCAGGCCGGCAATCAGCGGATAGGTGGCGAATACGATGGGGACGGCTCCCCGCAGTCCCACCCAGGAAAGGAATATTTTGCTGCGCCGGTCCGTAGGAAAGAACAACAGCGTCCCGAATACCCCGATAGGGCGCGCAACGAAAATAAGAAACGCCGATATCAGGAGCCCCGGCCCCGCCACGGCCAGCACCCGCGAGGGGAAGACCAGCAGACCCAGGGTAAGAAAAAGAATGATCTGCATCAACCAGGCGAGGCCGTCATAAAATTGGATGAGAATGCGTTTGTGCACAAAATCCGAAGAGCCCAGCAAAACGGCACAGATATAAATCGACAAAAATCCATTGCCGCCCACAAACTCCGTTGCGGAATAGCTGAACAACGCAAGCGCCATCAGCAATACGAAGTAAAGTCCCTTGTTGGGCAGGTGAATGCGATTGATCAGCCAAAGACTTCCCTTCCCCGTAGCATAACCCATCAGCGCCCCGATGACAAACCCCTTACAGCACAACAGCAGGAGCTCGCCGGCATGAAAAGAGCCTTCCTTCACGATGGCCGTGAGGGAGATGGTCAGGAAATAGGCCATGGGATCATTGCTGCCGCTTTCCAGTTCCAGCGTGGGGGCCAGATCCCCTTTGAGGTGAATGCCCCGCCCCCGGAGGATGGAAAACACGGCCGCGGCGTCGGTCGAAGAGACTATCGCCCCCAGCAGCAATCCTACCGGCATGGAAAATCCCAGCAGGAAATGCACAAAGATGCCCACGGACAGGGCGGTCAATAAAACCCCCAGGGTGGAGAGCGCCAATCCCTTACGCAACACCGGCGCGATAGTCCTGAAGTTAGTGCTTAGCCCGCCCGAAAAAAGAATGAAGTTCAGCGCTATGATGCCGACCATCTGCGCCAGCGGCGGGGATCCCGCCAGTATGCCTACCAGCAGGAAGAAAATCAGGGTCGGCACCCCCCAGCGACTCGTTGTTTTGCCGCCCAGAATGCTGAGTAGAAGCAGGATAGAACCTACCAGTAAGATATTTTCGCTGTGGAGGTGCATGGATAAGGTGCAATTTACTCTACCATTTTCAAACAGCTTGGGGAAGGTACTTCTATCTTTTCCCCCGTCGGTTGCAATAAGCCGGTGGATTTGTCGACCTTAAAAACAATAACAGCATTACTATCCTGGTTGGCCACCAGCAGGAACTGCCCTGTCGGGTCGAGCATAAAATTCCGCGGCTCCTTTCCCAACACCGCCTGGTAGCCGATCGCCCGCAGGGTTCCCTTCGTTGCATCGACGGCAAAGATCGCCAGGCTACCCTCATATTCCCTGTTGGTCACATAGAGGAAGCGGCCATCTGCCGACACGTGAATATCCGAACTCCGGAAAGGGCCTTTTGCCGTATCGGCGTGCGCCGCTATCCGTTGCAGCAGCTGCAGGTGTCCCGTACCGGGATAGTATTGAAATACGTCTACGCAACCGCCCAGCTCTTCTACCAGGTAGGCATACTTGCCATTGGGATTAAAAGTAAGATGCCGCGGCCCGCTGCCCGGTATGGCAGCCACTTTGCCTTCGTCCTTTAGCGGCCTCTCCACTCCCGAGTCGAATCCATAGATACCGATCGAGTCTTCGCCCAGGTCCTGTGCATATATAGTCCGGTTGTCCGGCGAAAAAACCACCGAATGCACGTGCGACTTCTCCTGCCTGGTGGGATTGATGCTATGGCCCGTATGTTGAATATTCTGGGCATAGGGCAGGACGGCTCCATCTGCCCGGATAGGGAATACCGATAGGTTCCCGCCGGTATAATTTGCCATCGCCACCCAGCGGCCACTACGGTGTACCGACACATAAACAGGATTGTCGCCGCCGCCGGGCACTTTATTGATAAACTGCAGTATGCCCGCGCCGCGGTCCAGCGAAAAGGCGCTGATGCTTCCTGCGCCCGTCGTCCTGGTCTCGGTGCAGGCGTAAACATGTTGTTTATCGGGAGCGATATCCAGGAAGGAAGGATTTACCACTCCCGTCGTATGGCTGAGAAAGCTGGCGTGCCCGGTAACGGCGTCCCATCGATAAACATAGATCCCCTTGCTTCCCGTGCTGTCCTTCGGCGGGTTAGAGGTATTGCTGCCCATATTGGTGTAGGTGCCGACCAGCAGATAATAAGATTGGGCGCGGGCCGTGAAAAAATAAGACAAACTTATGAACAAACAGATAAATGAACGCATATTTAAGTCAATCCCAGCTTTTTTACATTTTCCTCAATATGGGTCAAAATAGTGTCACCCAATTTTTTAGTTAAACTTTCTATCTCAATGTCCGAAAGAGGTTGATGAAGTAATTTTCGACACTCCACTTTCCTCTCTGCATGCTCCCCGCTTCTGTTGAATTCATCCAGAATTATCTCATATCCAATGCGATCAAATTTAATTTCCCATCCGTAATAGCACCCAAATGTATTCAACCCGCCTTTCTTAAACGTTCCATAATTAGTGCGGAAAAGCACTTTAATATCTTGAGTATTTAACCGATCATTATGCTGTTTAAGCTCCCCGGTTAATTTATTTACAATGTCCCTGGACGACTCTGTATTAAATTGAACAAAAGGGCCGGGCTGTACATGTATCGAATGTTGAATTCCTTTAAAAAAACGATTGAATTTCTGAACGACCTCAATACTCTTTACAAAAAAATTGCTTAACCAACCTTCATATATTTCCCAAAATACCTCCCTGTTCAAATGTACTACAATATCATTTTCCGAGCCAAGCGTTTCTAATTGCCCTTCCAACAAGTGTAATCTTTTATCCAAATCTTCCGGATCATTTATTTCTTTCCCTTCAATTCCTTTAAGAATTATTTCCTGAGACCGAATAACCAGCCCGGCCATGAAATCATATAGCAAGTCAGTATCTCCTCCATATGCCTGAATATCGGCCAGGTATCGATAATAAATTTCCCGTTCTTCTGTCTTTATATATATGGGAGGATAGCCATGTGAAATTAAAATAATATTACACAAGATTCGGCTTGTCCTACCATTGCCATCATAAAAAGGATGAATTGTAACGTAATCCAGGTGAAATTGTAAAGCAAGCAATACTGGATGTAAGGCAAGTTTATCTTTCCGGCGGATCCTTTCATTTTCAGCATTCAGCCAATTAACCAATTGATGCATTCTTTCAGGGACATCGGCAGGCTCAACAAACTCAAATCGTTCACCTTTATAATTAAAAAGATAATTAGACTGTATTTTCCATTGACCTATTTTCTTACTTACTTCCGGATCTTCCTCGTACATGATAGCGGTGTGAATATCTTTTATTCGCTTTTCCGAGATATTCAGTTCGCCTTTACCCATTCTGATAATAGTGGTGATTAATTCATCATGCTTTTTCATTTCCATTATATCCTGGAATGGCTTCCCTTCGACCGTAATATTTCCCACCATTACAGTACGCGTCTCGTCCTGAGTAAGAGAATTACCTTCCATACTGTTGGAATAATAATTCCAATCCAGACGAAATTTATAATTAATCTTCTTTAACACTTCTACAGGCAGCTTTCCATGTTTGGAAATGGTCGCCTGCAATTGCTCAATCTGCAAAAGTTTATCCTGAAATGACATGAATAGTCGAATTAACCCTAAAAGTAAAATTTTATCGTCTAATCGTGAAAAAAGCATGCGTTTGCTTTTCCCCTTGGAGGCAGGGGCGTTTTTTCGTAGTTTGACGGCAAACCCGATCAACCATGAAATTCCCCTTTTACATTCTTTGCCTTTTTCCCTTTTCCGGCTGCAAATCCCCTTCCGATCAAATCCTGGAAGCTTTTAAAACTGTTGACTCCTCGCTTGTCAGGTCTAACAGGGAAGTTGCCGCGAAAAATTCTTATACCTTTTATTATCTCTCCATAATAGGAAAGGACGCAAAAAACAAAGACTGGTTGCAAAAAGCCGACAGCCTCTACCAGGCTATGCTGAATATTATAACCCTGATAGAAAGAACCCAAACCAACCTCAAAGAAAAAGATCCCGTCGGCGATAACCAACTGATCGCTGCACATTGGAGTATTTTAAGCTGGAATGCACTCAGGCCGCAACCCTGACTCTCAAGGACATCGACGATCACCTGTAAAGTTCAAGGCCTGTCAACGGCTAAAACTCAAACTCATTATCCGGCATCCCGATGGGCGCCCCAGGTGGCATCTCCAACGCCGGTTGCGGAATAAATTTATCCGGCGACCTTTCGAACTCCTCTATCTGCGATAGCCCGAAATAAAAGACGGCCTTTGTCTTCGGCTTCGCCCCTGCAGTGCTTCCTGACGCCCCCGCCAGGCGGCCCTTCATATACTCCTTCAGCTCGCTGATTTTCAGTAAGGCCTCACCTCGTACATTCTCTGCATTCTTCGGATCGGCAGCCAGCGCCAGCAGGTATTTCAACACCAGGTTATCCACCAGCAACTGTAACTCGCCCTTATAACCCGCCGGCAGCGGGGCCTTCCAGGTCCTTTCCAGCAGTGCGTCCAGCACGGCCAGCAGTCCCGGCTGGTGTTCGTCGCGCGCCTGGTATTCGATCAGCCGGGCAGCCCGTTCGCCGTTGAGCAAATAGGACAGGGTATTAGCTGTCGCAGCTTCCGCCACTGCGATGGGGTCAAAGGTCGGACCCGTGTGACCGGTAAACGTTTCGATGCCCGAAGGGTAACCCGTAGGGCGAGGCGGGATCTTTTGTATGAGTCCTTCGGGCAGCGCCAGCGCACTTGGGATGATCGTGTTCATCAGCGCATCGAAAGCCCGCCATTGTTCGGCCGGGTCGACCATCTTCGTTGGCTCCTGGCCGTCATTTTTTACGGCGTGGGTGAAATAAATCCCGCCGAGCGACTTGGCCACCGCCTCCACCTGGTAGCGGTGCAGCAGGTATATCGGCACGAGCACTTCCTCCAGTGTCGCCATCGGCGCGTCTTTTGGTATGGCTTTCTCGGAGAAATTGTCCAGCAGGTGACGACGGACCTTCATCAGCTTGTCCAGCTGGTCGATGGGGTTTACCCCGTCATCCCACTGATTGGACAAGGGATGCGCCATCCCCCCGATGTCCGGAATGTATTTATATCCTTCCTTCAGGGTCTCCTTCATGATCTTATCAAGGGCGAGGTCTTCATCGGCGCCGTTTGCAAAGTCCGAATAACCCCATACAATAGCTCTCTTGTCCCAGCCGCCAATCCCTTTGGCATATACCTCGCTGAGGTCGATGGTTCCGTCCGCCTTCAGGTTGAATCTCGGGAAAGGATAGTCCATCACCGAAGCCCTGTCCCTGACACTGGCCATAAAGTTATGCATCAGCCCCAGCGTATGCCCTATCTCGTGAGCGGACAGCTGTCTTATACGGGCCAGCGCCATCTCCTCCATCTGTTTGGGAACGGGTTTGCCGTCCTCATAAGGCTGCAGCAATCCCTCGGCGATGAGATAGTCTTCTCGATGGCGGTCGGAGCCCAGGGTTACTACCCCTTTGATAATCTCACCGGTACGGGGGTCGACATAGGAGGACCCATACGAGAAAGCCCTTTGCGGGGTACCGCTGCGGTTGACCCAATTGACTACGTTATAACGGATATCCATGGGGTCGGCTCCTTCCGGCAGCTCTTTTACCTGGAAGGCGTTGGTGAACCCGGCGGCTTCGAAAGCCTGGTTCCACCAGGTGGCTCCTTCGATCAGGGCCTTGCGGATGATGGGCGGAGCGCCGTTGTCGATATAATAAACGATGGGTTCCACGGGCTCACTCACGGCGGCAGAAGGATCTTTCTTTTGCAGACGGTGCCGCGGGATATATCTTTTGACGAGTGATTCGCTCATCGGCGTGGAAAAATCCACGTAACTGAACGAGTTGAACCCGGAACGCGGGTCAAAGCGCCGCGGTTTGTACCCGTTGTCCGGCAGCTGTACAAAAGACTGGTGCATCCGTACAGTCACCGAACCAGGGTCAGGCGCTACGCCCCCACCCCGGCGAAATCCGCCCCCGCCGCCGCCGCTGCCGGCAAAGGTCACCAGCGCTTCGAACTCTGTATTCTTTGGGAAATTTTTGGTATTGTTCATCAGCACGGCGCTGCGGGTGTCATCAAAACGATACCCCGTCCCGGCCGCGCCGCCATTTCTACCCGCTGCACTGGCGGCAAAGGCCGCGCCCGGATTAGCCCTTCCCGACCCGATAGACTCCCCGATGTGCAGGGCATCCCGGACGACAAAAGGTGTCAGGTCTACCAATACCTTCTCTCCTTCTGCTGCCACCGGCGCAAATCCAAAAAGGACCGACTGTGAAAAAGCATCCGTCACGTCCTTTTGTTCGGCCGGACTGCCGTTCACCGATCGCTCGTTATAATTGGGCTGTAAGAGGAAAACCTTTGGTCCGGCTTTGATCCATTTTACGATGACTGCCGAAGCCTGTCCCCGTTCGGGACCGCCGTTGCCGACGCCCTGGGGCAGGCTGCTGAAATAAAGGAACTCCTGGTCGAACCGGTCGATCTCCAGGTAGAGTTTGCCCGTCTTTTCTTCGTAATAAAAATTGTAAAACCCTTCGAACTTCTTACAGTTCTGAGTGACCGAAGTTATCGTAGCCGCTGGTTTTGCTTCCCCGCTGCGAGCGCCTTCGCCATTCCGGGCTTCGCTATTACGGGATTCGCTATTGCCGGGACGTTGTGCCATAACGGGCAGTGTCAGGCCGGTGAGGCTGGAAATGACCAGGCCCGTGAGTAAAGTCATGTAAACCTTCATATGCAGTAAAATGTAGTTTTGATACCGACAAGTTATCGATTGGGGTTCAAGTTCCAAAATTTGTAGCGAAAAAAGGCCTTCTTTCTGCGGTTATACGAATGTTAACAGCAGGAGGCAGGGTTAAACTATCTTGTTCAAAACCCCTCTTACTTGTAAACTTAAAATCATGAAAACGCTCAACCATTTAAAACTGGCCCTGTTAGGGTTAATTATAGCCGCCGGCCTTAGTTCCTGCGTCGTATCGGCCCATCCTTATGGTTCCCATTGGTGTCCCGGTCACTATGAACCCGGTTATTATCATAGTCATTGGGTACCTGGCCATTGGTCTTAACCTGGTCACTGGTCTTAATACATTCACGTCATGTCAATAAGCTCCGGACAAGACAGTCAATAAATAAAGCCCCCGTCTCTACACCGGGGGCTTATCATTATAAAATGTGGTTTAGACAGGTGCTAAATGCTAAAACATATTTATATGAAATGCATATAATTACGAATTAATATAATAAATATTTAAAAAAATAATAAAGCTTACATTTCTATATAAACTATTTATACTTAATGGCTTACGACAAACTGAACCACGACTGCAGGAGTTGCATAAAATGCAACCGATTGTTTTTTCAAAAAAAAGGATATATTTTTAACGTGTATTTAACACGCCACTGTTCTGCCCGCAGAACAGGTTTTTTTTGCAGAACCTTATAAATGTTCAATTGACATTTGTAAAAAAACGGCCGCCGAAATACGCTCAACTCAAAACGATTTGCCACATGAGATTGCCTATGCTAAGTGCACAGTCACTAATCTTTATTAATTCTTTCCCTTTTTTCCGATCCAGCTCCTGATCCTACTGCGACATCCTGCACATTGCCCTTCATTGCAATGCAACTGATTGTTTTTGTCACCTATAACCAAAAAAAACTTATGCACCCGCTGCTAAAATCAACACGAATGGTTTTATTGGCCCTGGCGTTATTGTATGCCAACGGCCTGTTCGCCCAGGAACCGATCCGTATCACCGGCAAGGTTGCCGATAACAATGGCGCCCCGCTGAGTTCCGTCACCGTCTCCGTCAAAGGCACGCGAACTACCGTCACTACCGACGCAGACGGCGCCTTCACTATCTCTGTACCCAAGCCCTCTTCTTCTCTCGTCTTCAGTTATGTCGGCTACCAGGTACAGGAGATAGCCGTCGGCGGAAGAAGCAGCCTCGACATCCGGCTCACTCCGTTAAATGCCAACATGAACGAAGTGGTCGTTGTCGGTTATGGCACGCAGAAGAAAAGGGAGATCACAAGCGCCATCACGCGCGTAGACGCCGAGCAGTTCAATAAAGGCAATATCAGCGACGTCTCCCAGCTGTTGCAGGGTAAGGTCGCCGGGCTTTCCATTTCCAAACCCGGCGGTGACCCCAATGCCGGATATACCATTCGCCTGCGCGGTCTGTCAACCCTCGGCGCCAACACTTCGCCCCTCATCGTCATCGACGGGCAGATCGGTGCAGACATCAATTCCGTTGACCCGAATGACATCGCCAGCATGGACGTCCTGAAAGACGGCTCTTCCGCCGCCATCTATGGTACCCGCGGCTCGGCCGGCGTCATCATCATCACCACCAAGTCGGGTACACGCAACGGACCACAGGTGTCGTACAGCGGATCGGTCACCGCAGAAAAAGCAGCGCGTTTTACCAAACACATGACCTCGTCCGAATTCCGCGACCTGCTGAAATCAGCCGGCGCAGGCACCGACTATGGCGCCAACACCGACTGGAATAAAGCTATCACCCGCACGGGCATCACCCACGCACACAACCTATCCCTCTCGGGCGGCAACGGCCACACTTCATACAATGTTTCGGTGAACTACCGCAACGGAGAAGGTATTGCCATCACTACGGGTTATAACCAGCTCAACGGCCGTCTCAACCTCACGCACAAAGCCTTAAACGACAAGCTGGTCTTCAACGTCACCCTCAACACGACCCGGCGCGTATCGACTGTAGGTTTTGCCAACGCCTTCTCTTATGCCACTATATATAATCCCACGGCTCCGATACACGTGCCCGTAGGCAGTATCAACGATATTGCCGGTGGCGGCTGGTTCGAATTTTCCGCCACGGACTATTCCAACCCCGTCGCCCTGCTGACACAGAATACCAATACCGTGACGATGAAGAGACAGAATTTTGCGGGTTCTGCTGAATACGAGCTGCTCAAAGGGTTGAAGTTTCTCGTCCGCTATGCCCAGCAAACGGTAAGCTCCGACTCGGACAAATATTCACCGATCAATGCCTACGCCAATCGCGGCTTCGATCCCAACTCCGACAACGGCTACGGTCGCCATGGGTACAAGATCCTGCAGCAGGCCACTGCCTTTAATCAATTGTATGAAAATACCCTGAGCTACCAGCACAAGTTCAATGACCTGGACCTTGGCGCTATCGCGGGTTATTCCTACCAGGATTTTCAAAATAACGGTTCCTATATCGGTGCGGGTAATTTTGTCACCGACGCCGCCAGCGGTAATATCTCCGCCGCTCTCGACATTCCATACGGCCTGGCCACGATCAAAAGCTTTAAGAATGCCAGTAAGCTGGTTGCCTTCTTTGGCCGGGTAACGGCCAACTACAAGAACTTTGCCTTTTTAGCGGCCAGCCTTCGACGGGAGGGATCCACCCAATTCGGTCCCAATAATAAATGGGGTTACTTCCCTGCCGTCAGCGGCGGGGTAGACATCGCCCACCTGGTGGACATACCCAAAGTGAATATGCTTAAACTGCGCGCCAGCTATGGCGTCACGGGCAGCCTGCCCCCTTATTCCTACCTGTCTTTACCCACGCTGACGGTCGCAGGCTCCTACTATGCCGGCAACGATCAGTATGGCAACACTTATGCACCCAATCAAAACCCCAATCCCAATCTGAAATGGGAGAAAAAGGCGGAAACAGACATAGGCCTTGATTTCACCCTGCTGGACAACCGGCTGAGCGGTACTGCCGATTATTTCCGGCGCACCACCTCCAACCTCATCTTCAATGCTACCGTTCCCGTACCACCCAACCTGGTATCGACGACCTGGGAAAACATCGGCACCATGCAAAGCAATGGATTTGAGATCATGGTCAATTACGACGTCATCCGCGGGCGGAAATTCAGCTGGTCCACGAGTCTCAACTATTCCCGTGCCCACGTGGTGTTGAAAGAGCTGGATCCCACGCTGGCCGGTTCTTATGTCGGCGCATCCAATCTCGGCAGTCCCGGCCAGGAAGCCACCCAGATCACCAGGGCCATGCAAGGCCAACCCATCGGCCTGTTCTACCAGGCTGTATATAGAGGCGTCGACAAAAACGGCAAGTATCTTTTTGACGATGGGAAAGGTAATGCCGTGGTGGACAATAATAACTATAAGACGATCATCGGGAACGGGCTGCCCAAATACGAAATGGGCTGGACCAACAATTTCCACTATAGCAACTTCGACCTGAACATTTTCTTCCGGGGCGCCTTTGGCCACCAGTTGATCAACACCTATCGAGCTTTCTATGAGAACCCCACCGTTTCGTCCGTATATAATGTGGTCAAAACGAAATATTATAATCCCAACGTAAAAGACGCCCAGCTCTTCAGTAGCCTGTTCGTGGAAAAAGCCAGTTTTGTCAAGCTGGACAATGCCACCATCGCTTATAACCTGCCGCTGAAGAAAGAAGGTGATCCAGCCGGCGGTTTCAGGAATCTCCGGGTTTTCCTCACCGGCTACAACCTCTTTGTGATCACCGGATATACCGGCGCTGACCCCGAGGTGCGTTATGCCGACTATAGCGTCAATCCTCCCAATATCCTGGCTCCCGGTATTGACAGAAGAGAAAACTGGGTACTCACCCGATCGTTCACCCTCGGTGTCAACTTAGGATTTTAAACTTCACCTTAATTAAGCTAAACATGAAATCGAGCATTATAAAAATCAACCCGCGGCGAGATTCCATCCGCAAGCTGACCTTCCTGCTGTTGCTGGCTACTATCGGGTCCTGTACCAAACTGGACGAAACGAAATACCTTTACGATACTGTCAACAGCGACGGCTTTTACCAGACCGACGCCGAACTGTCATCTGCCGTAGGCGCGGCCTATTCCAACCTGTCGGCCATCGGCAGCAACAACCACTACCTGACGATCAACGAGGCGATGACAGACGAATGCGTCGTCCCCACACGCGGCCCCGACTGGGGTGACGGCGGCCGTTGGGTTCGCCTGATCACACATACCGTCCAGTCCACGGACCCTGACCCGAGCAATGGCTGGAACTTTTGCTATTCTGGCGTCAATACCTGCAACCGGCTGATCGCCACGCTGACCAAATATACCAACCCGAAGATCCCTCAATATACAGCCGAGCTGAGAGGCCTTCGCGCTATCTATTACCTGTGGCTGCTCGACTGGTATGGCAACGTACCGATCAGCATCGACTTCACCGCCACCACGCCGCCTGCCAACAGCACCCGAGACCAGGTGTACGCCCTGGTAGAAAGCGAACTGCTGGCCGTTGCTTCCGTCCTGCCGCATACCGGACCGGCAGCCGAATCCACCTATGGCCGCGTCAACGCCTACACTTGCTGGGCGGCGCTGGCCAAACTCTATCTCAATGCCCAGCTTTATACCGGCACTCCCCAATGGGACAAATGCATCGCCGCCTGTGATACCCTTATCAATTCAGGCCTCTATGCCCTGACACCAAACTATGCGGACAACTTCGCCAGGCAGAACAAGGGCGTGCCCGAAACCATTTTCACCGTTCCCTTCGACCATGTGCACGAGCAGGGCCTGAATATTTGCATGATGACCCTGAACGGCCTCAACCAGAACACGTATAACATGAATGCACAACCGTGGAATGGGTTTGCCAGCATCCAGGAATTTTATAATTCGTATATCGATCCCACCCAGAACCCCGGCCCCCAGGGAAGAGTGGTAGGCACCGACCCTGCCGGCGACAGCGTTACCGGCACTTTGGACAAACGCCTCGGCAACTTCCTCGTCGGTCCGCAATTCGGCTCGGATGGCAAGCCGCTGCTGGACGGCGGTTATGAAAAGGACGGACCGGGTTATGCCGGCGACCCCAACGGCGCCCCCATCACGTTCACTCCTTATATAAACCAACTGGCTCCGACGGCCTGGCGCCAGTCGGGAGCGCGCATCGGCAAGTGGACCTTCTATTCGGGCATGACCCAAAACCAGGATAATGACTTCGCCATTTTCCGGTATGCCGACGTCCTGCTGACGGCAGCGGAAGCCAGTGCACGGAAAAACAACAGCTGGAACGATCCCTATGCGCTGACCATCGTCAACCAGATCAGGACGGTACATGGGGGTGTTACTCCCTATACGACGATGACAGCCGCTACTTTCCTGGCCGAACGCGGAAGAGAGATGTTCTTTGAAGGATGGAGGCGCCAGGACCAGATACGTTTTGGCGTGTTTAACGACGCATGGCGTTTTCACCCGGCTGACCCGGCCGACAACCTGGGTCCGCATGGCATCAACCATGTGAATATCCTGCCCTTACCCGATGCTCAATTGAACGCCAATAAAAACCTCAAGCAAAATCCAGGGTACTAATAATGAAAAGACTAATAACAACCCTTTTTGTGGGTTTGAGCTTACCGGCGCTGGCGCAGCCATCCAGCCGATCAGCGCAGCCGCAGCACGACTACCCTATTCATCCGGTGAATTTCACCGAAGTCCGGGTGACGGATAAGTTCTGGCTGCCCCGCATCGAAACCAATCGCACCGTTACCATCCCGGCTTCCTTCGAAAGGTGCCGCGCCACCGGCCGGATGAAGAACTTTGAAATGGCCGCCACCCACCAGGGAAAATTCTGCACCATCTATCCCTTTGACGACACGGATATCTATAAGACGCTGGAAGGCGCCTCCTATTCCCTGGCGGTGCACCCCGATCCGGTACTGGCAAAATACCTCGACTCCCTCATTACTCTTATCGGCAGCGCCCAGGAGCCGGACGGTTACCTGTATACCGCAAGGACCATCGATCCTGCACACCCTCACGCCTGGAGCGGGCCTGAAAGATGGGTAAGAGAGCATGAGCTTAGCCACGAGCTTTACAATTCCGGCCACCTGTTTGAAGCAGCCGTGGCCCATTACAACGCCACCGGCAAACGCAGCCTGCTGGACATCGCCCTGAAGAACGCCGACCTGCTGGTCGCTACGTTTGGCCCGGACAAACGGCATGTCGCACCGGGTCATGAGATCGTCGAAATGGGTCTCGTCAAGTTATATCGCGTCACCGGTAAAAAAGAATATATCGACCTGGCAAAGTTCTTCCTCGAACAGCGTGGAGAAAGACAATACAACAAAGAAAGCAAAAACGTCTGGGAAAACGGTTCTTACTGGCAGGCCCACGAGCCGGTGACGCAGCAGGATGAGGTTGTCGGTCACGCCGTGCGGGCCATGTACCTCTATTCTGCAATGACCGATATCGCGGCTCTCACGGGCGACACCGCCTACGGGAAAGCAGTCGACCGGCTCTGGGAAAACATGGTCGGGAAAAAAATCTATCTCCACGGCGGCATCGGCGCTATCGGCGACGGCGAACGCTTTGGCGACAACTATGAATTGCCCAACCTCACCACTTATGCAGAGACTTGCGCCGCCATCGGCAGCGTATACTGGAACTACCGCATGTTCCTCCTGCACGGCGACGCCAAATACATCGATGTCCTCGAACGAACCCTCTACAACGGGCTCATTTCAGGTGTAGGTCTCGACGGGAAAAGTTTCTTTTATACCAATGCCATGCAGATATGGAACCCTCACACACACCCCGACATGGAGCCCGTACGCTCCGGCTGGTTCCCCTGCTCCTGCTGTCCTACCAATATCGCGCGGCTGCTGCCTTCGGTTCCCGGGTATATCTATGGAGTGAAGGGTCGCGATGTTTATGTTAATCTCTATATCAGCGGGACGGCGAATCTGGGGCCGGGGGTCCGTCTTACTCAGCAAAGCAACTATCCCTGGGATGGCAATATTCACCTGACGCTGGCTTCTGCCAAACCGGCTGCTTTCGGTCTTCTGCTGCGTATCCCCGGCTGGGCTCGCGGCGAAGCAATTCCGGGTGGATTGTACCAGTTTGAAGGAACAAGTGATAGCGCCGTCACTATCCGCGTCAACGGGCAGTTGGTCAATGCGGACATAAAAAACGGCTATGCCATCATCAACCGGACCTGGAAGAACAAGGATGTGGTCGAACTCCTTCTGCCCATGCCCGTCCGGAAAATACAGGCAATAGACAGCGTGAAAGACGATATCGGCAAGCTGGCCATACAACGCGGCCCGCTGATCTATTGCGCAGAATGGGTTGACAACAACAACAGGACCGGCAACCTCATTGTCCCTGCCAATGCTAGTTTCACGACCCAATTCGAGCCAGGTTTGTTGAATGGCATCGTTACCCTGCAAACCGATGGACAGCGTGTCGACGTCGACCCCGGTGGACTACAGATCACTACCCATAAAGATCATATTGTCGCTATTCCTTATTATGCCTGGGCCAATCGCGGCAAAGGGGAAATGAATATCTGGTTCCCGGAAAAAGTCAAGGATGTCGAGCTGCTGACCAAATAACTTATGGTGCGTTCATTTATTTACCTGTTAATTGCCTGCCTGGTAGCCGCGTGCACTAGTCGCACCGCTGTGCATCCAACCACTTTATTTTCTTTACTCCCTGCCGACGCCACCGGCGTTGACTTCGCCAACAACCTGAAATTTTCGGAGCAGCTCAATATGTATACTTTCCGTAATTTCTACAATGGCGGGGGCGTCGGCATCGGCGACATCAACAACGATGGCCTGCCGGACATTTTTTTCTGCAGCAACCAGGGCTCTAACAAACTCTATCTCAACAAAGGCAACTTTCATTTCGAAGACATCACCGCCCGGGCCGGCGTCGGCAGCGATGGGGTCTGGTCCACCGGGGTGGTATTCGCGGATGTCAACGGAGACGGACTTACAGACATTTACGTCTGCAAGTCCGGCGACCTGAAGGGTGAGCACCGGAGCAACCAGCTCTTTATCAACAACGGCGACCTGACCTTTACCGACAAGGCTGCTGCTTATGGGCTGGCCAATACGGGCCTTTCCACGCACGCCGTATTCTTCGATTTCGATCGCGACGGCGACCTCGACTGTTATCTGCTGAATAACTCCTTCCGAAGCATCGGCAACTACGACCTGATCAGGGACCAGCGTTATATCGTCGACTCTTTGGGCGGCAACAAGCTCTACCGCAACGACGGCGGGCACTTTACCGATATCACAAAAGAGGCGGGCATTTACAGCAGCCGGATAGGGTTTGGCCTTGGCGTCACCATTTCAGATCTGAATATGGATGGATGGCCGGACATCTACGTCTCCAATGACTTTTTCGAAAAGGATTATTTGTATATAAATCAGCGAAATGGTACTTTCAAAGAGAGCCTGGAAGATTGTATCAACGAAATTAGCATGAACTCTATGGGCGCCGATATTGCCGATATTAACAACGATGGATTGCCCGACATCTATGTAACGGATATGCTGCCCGAATCGGAAGACCGGGTAAAGACCAAGACTTCTTTCGAGACCTGGGAGAAGTACCAGGCGGATATCGGGGCGGGGTATTATAAACAGTTTGTGCGGAATGTGCTTCAGCTAAACGGCGGATTTGCGCCTGCTTCGGCGGCGGCCTCCACCCACTTCAGCGAGATCAGCCGGCTCGCCGGCGTCCAGGCCACGGACTGGAGCTGGGGGGCTCTCATCACCGATCTCGACAATGACGGCTACAAAGATATCTTCGTCGCCAACGGCATCTACAAAGACCTCACCGACCAGGACTACATCCAGTTTATGGCAAATCCGACCGAAGTGCGCAAAATGATTAGCGAGGGAAAGGGGGTGATCAGCAAACTCGTCAACCTCATTCCCTCTACCCCGTTGTCCAACTATGCTTTTCACAATAACGGCGACCTTCACTTTACCAACAAGGCGAAGGAATGGGGGCTGGATCAGCCGGCCTTCTCCAACGGATCGGCCTATGCCGACCTCGACAATGACGGCAACCTCGACCTTGTCGTCAACAATGTCAATGGACCGGCCATGGTCTACCGCAACAACGGAGCCCACAACAGCTGGCTGAAGCTTATCCTGCAGGGTGAAGGACAGAATCGTTTCGCCGTCGGCGCAAAAGCAACGGTTTTTTACAATGGGCGCTTAGCCTACCAGGAGGAAATGCCAACACGCGGGTTTGAGTCTTCTGTAGATAGTCGGCTGAACTTTGGGTTGGGGAAGGCCAAGGTCATTGATTCCGTCGTCGTCGAATGGCCGGCCGGTAAGCGAACGGTGTTGAAGGAGCAGCACCCTAATCAAATTCTTACTCTCTGGGAAAAGGATGCCAGCCCC
>WNFM01178503.1_pt10 | contig 83491 bp, 74 predicted proteins | sample 5400271 | NCBI WGS metagenome assembly WNFM01 (sample SAMN13153352, study PRJNA577476) | soil metagenome | isolation source: 60 cm saprolite on Douglas fir-dominated hillslope | place: USA:California | collected 2013-09-17
GGCCAGGGTCGGATCGACGCGCGCCGCGCGCTCCGCGGGCAGGTAGCTGGCCAGGGCGGCCACGGCGGCCAGGCTGGCCACGGCCTTGACGAACGTGAGCGGATCGCCGGGGCTGAGACCGAAGAGCAGCGCGCTGGCCGCACGCGCGGCCCCCACCGCCAGCACCGCGCCCACCACCACGCCCGCCCCCAGGAGCAAACCGGACTCGCGCAGCACCATCTTGACCACCGCGCGACGATCCGCGCCCAGGGCCATGCGGATGCCGATCTCGTTGCGGCGGCGCGCGACGAGGTAGGACATCACGCCGTAGAGTCCGACGGCGGCGATGACGCCGGCCAGGATGCCGAACGATCCGGTCAGCGTCGCCATCAGCGCTTCCGATTGCAGCGTCCGCCGCACCTGCGACTTCATCGAGTCGAACTTCAGGCCGATGAGCGGATGCACCTCCGCCACCGATCGCGTCACCGCGGGGACCAACGCGGCGGGGTTGGCCGCCGTGCGGATCACCACCTGCAGGAAGGCGTCCGGCTGCGTTTCCTGGGCCGCGGCCAGGTAGGCGATGGGCGTGAACGGCTCGCGCAGGTTGTAGTACTTCGTGTCCTTCACCACTCCCACGACCTGGTACCGGGGCCGCGGCGCGCCCGGCGGCTCCTCGATCTGGAAGGCCTGGCGGAAGGGATCGCGGCCGCCCAGGTACTTGCGGGCGAAAGTCTCGTTGACGATGGCCACCGCCTCGGAGGAGGCGGTGTCGCGCTCGTCGAAGTCCCGGCCGGCCACGAGCGGCGTCCCCATCGCCTTGAAGTAGCCGGGGCTCACACGATTGAAGTTGGGATAGTCCTTCTGGACCTCTCCTCCGACCAGGATCGTCTGGTTCCAGCCGCTCCCGCTGACGGGCAGGATGTCGGCCTGCGCGGCCGCGACCACGCCGGGCAGGCGGCCGAGGGACTCCACGATGCCCTTCTTGATCGCAATCTCCTGCGCGTCGGGGAAGCCCGCGCGCCGCATGTCCAGGCTCGCCCAAAGGACGTCGTCGGCGCGGAACCCGGGATCGACGGTCAGCAGGTTGCGCAGCGTGCCCACGAAGAGGAGCGCGCCCACAACGAGCACGAGCGACAAGGCCATCTGCGCGACCACCAGGCCGCGGCGCAGGCCGAAGCGCTCGCGCGAAGAGGTGACGCCGCGCCCCCCGGACTTCATCGCCGCCGCCGGAGCCACGTGGGTGGCGCGGACGGCGGGGGCGAGGCCGAAGAGGACGCAGGTCAGAACGGCCAGACCGGAGGTGAACGCGAGCACGCGCCAGTCCGTCTCCAGGTCGACGAACAGGCGGTTGCCCTCGGTGCTCAGGAAGGCCACCAGGGACGCGCTGAGCCAGCGCGCGAGCAGGGCTCCCGCGCCCGCGCCGAAGGCGGCGACGAGCAGGCTCTCCGCCATGAGCTGGCGCACGATGCGGCCGCGGGAGGCGCCGATGGCGAGGCGGACCGCGATCTCGCGCTCGCGCGCGCTGGCCCGGGCCAGCATCAGGTTGGCGAGGTTCGCGCAGGCGATGAGGAGGACGAGAGCGGTCATGGCGAGGAGGATCCAGAGGGGCTTCTCGTAGTTGCGACGCAGGGTCGAGACCCCGGTGCCGGCCGGGAACGCGGCCAGCGTGTAGGCAAGATAGGTCTTGGCGTCGCCCACGGAGTAACGGGGCGAGACCGTCGCCTGGAGGATCCCGGGCGAGATCTGCGCGAGCTGCGCGGTCGCGCGCGCGACCGTCCAACCCGGCTTGATCCGCCCGATCGCGGCCAGGAACCACCAGTCGGACTTGTCGAGAGCGGCGTTGGCTCCGTCGATGGTCGGCTCCGCGCAGAGGGGCACCGCGACGTCGAAGCTGCGCCCGACCTCCACTCCGAAGAAGCCGGCGCCCGTCACTCCGAGGATCGGAAACGGATGCCCGTCCAGGCGCAGGGAGCGGCCGACCGCGGAGGGATCGCCTCCCAGCTCGCGCTGCCAGAAGGCATGGCTGATCACGACCCCGGGTGAAGCGCACCCGCGCACGTCCTCCTCGGGCGTCAGGAGACGTCCGGCGGCCGGCCGCACGCCGAGGGTCTCGAAGAACGCGCCGCTGACCCACAGGCCCTCGGCGTAGCGCGCCTCACCTCCGTCGGAGAGATCGAACCGCGACGTACTCCAGGCCGTGAGCCCCGAGAACCCTTCGGCCTTGTCGCGGATCCCCTCCCACAGGGGATTCGTGAGCTGCGGGTAACGGCCGGTGAAGCGGCCGGTGGCCGCCTTCCGGTCCGCGATGCGGACCTCGACCAGCTCCGACGGGTCCTTCACCGGGAGGGTCCGGATCCGCACCGCGTTCAGGAGCTGGAAGATCGCGCTGTTCGCGCCCACGCCCAGGGCCAGCGAGAGCACCGCCACCGCCGCGAAGCCCGGATTGAGGCGCAGCACGCGCGCGCCGTAACGAAGGTCCTGCCACAGCACGTCGACGATGCCGACCGTGTTCATGAGATAGATCTCCTCGCGGATGCGCAGCGGCTCGCCGAGCTTGCGCCGGGCCGCCTGCCGCGCCTCGTCCGGAGGCAGGCCGCGGGCCACGTTCTCGTCCGTTTCCATCTCCAGATAGGACTCCAGCTCGCGCGCGCGCTCTTCGTCCCAGCGGCGCCGGCGGAAGAAGCGGGTCCAGCTCATCTCTCTTCCGACGGCGGACGGAGGACGCGGTCGATCGCGCGCACGAGGTCGTCCCAGCGGCTGGTCTGCTCGACCAGCTTCTTGCGGCCGGAGGGAGTCAGCCGGTAATAGCGCGCCCGCCGGTTGTTCTCCGAGGTCCCCCAGAAGGACGCGATCCACCCGCGGTCTTCCAGCCGGTGCAGGGCCGGATACAGCGAGCCGTGCTCGACCTGCAGCACGTCGTCGGAGCGGCGCTCGATCACGTGCGCGATCGTGTGGCCGTGCGCGGGACCCAGGGCCAGGGTCTTCAGGATGAGGAGGTCGAGCGTCCCCTGCAGGAGCTCGCCCTGCAGGGGCGGGTTGCCCTTCTTCGGCATGGCCGCAGCATACCACTAGATCATCTACCCAAGCGCGGCAAACGATTCCGTCGGACAAATCGGGGTGGATGAGCCGCAGGCCCCTGCCCCGGGAAGCTGGTCTAGGGGGCGGACCAGAACAGCTCGTCCACGTTCCAGAGGACCTGGGGATCGAGGATGGCCGGCCGGAAGTTGCCCAGGCCGGACTTCGCGCCGACGAGGACGCTCGGGCTGACCAGCGGGATCATGGGCAGGTTCTCGGCCACGAGCTGCTGCACGCGATCGTAGAGGCGCTTGCGCGCCGCTCCATCCAGGGTGACGAGCTGACGCAGCATGAGCTCGTCGATCTCCTTCTCCCAGGGAGCGAGGGGTGCCGGCGCGTTCAGACGCCACAGGTGGGTAGGACCGCTGGAGACCCACACGTTCATCTCGCCGTTCGGATCAGCATCCCCGCTGGCCACCGCCATCAGGGCCGCGTCGTAGTCGTGGGTCTTCAGCACGCGGTCGAGCAGGGCGCGGTTCTCCAGCGGGACCACCTGCGCCTGGATGCCGATCTCGCGGAGGTCGTCCTGGATGATCGTGGCCATCTGGACGCGGGCCGCGTTGGCGGCGTTGGTGACGATCGTGAAGACGACGGGCGACCCCGTGGCGTCGCGCAGCTGGCCGTCCTTCATCACGAAACCCGCCCGGCCCAGCAGCTCGCGCGCGCGCGAGAGCGACCGCGAGGGGCGCGGGAGGGTCGTATTCAGCCACACCTTGTTGCCGGGGGTGACGTGAGAGGCAAGGGCGGTGGCGCGGCCCTGATACACGAGCCGGACCATGCCCGCCCGGTCGATGGCGGCGGAGACCGCCTGCCGGAACGCCGTCTGCTTGAACCAGGCCTGCTTGCGCGCGACCACGGGGAGCCGGGTTTCGTCGGCGTCGTTGAGGTTGAAGAAGAGGAAGGTGTAGTCGAGCCCGGGGCCGAGGTCCGTGAGGCGGCGCGCGGGCGACGATTCTCCCGCGAGCACCGCGAAGTTGGCCGCGCTGAGCCGGCTGATGAGGTCGGTCTCCCCCGCCTTGAAGCGCACGACCTGCGCGTCGTCGCTCGGCACGAGCAGGAAGACGATCTCGTCGAGATAGGGCAGGGGCCGGCCGGCGCCATCGATCTTCCAGTAATAAGGATTGCGCTCGAGGACGACGCGCTCACCCGGCGCGTAGGACTTCAAGCGGAACGGACCGAGCCCCGCGATCTCCGAGGGTGGGGTGCCCAGCCCCCAGGCCGCGGACAGGTTCCCTTCGTCCTGGGCCTTCTGCAGGCGGCGCCGGGGCAGGATGGCCAGGCTGTCGAAGAGCCGTTCCGCCGCCGCGTACGGTTGCGCGAGGTCGAAGGCCACGCGGGACGCGTCGAGCTTCCGCACGGCGAGGGGCTTGCCGCCGATGACGAGCAGATCGCGCTGCGGAGAGGCGTTGCGCTCGTCGAGGTAGGCGCGGAAGCTGAAGACCACGTCGTCGGCGTCGACGGGCTGTCCGTCCGAGAAGCGCAGCCCGCGGCGCAGCGTGAGCGTGTAGTGCAGGCCATCGGGTGTCACCGTCCACGACCTGGCCAGCGCCGGCCCCGTGCGCTGCGTCTGCCGGTCGATGTGGATCAGGTCCGCGTTCAGGCGGCCGATCACTTCGCGCGAGGGGACGTCCACGGCCGCCACCGGGTTGAGGGTCTTGGGCTCCGATCGCAGGGCGAACACCAGGCGGCCGCCGGGACGGCCGACGTCGTGCGCGGCGCGGAGGGGCTCGGCGGGCGCGGCCGCGTTCTGGGCGGACGCGGACGCCCACAGGAGGGCGATCGCGAGGGAGAGCACAGCCCGCACTGGCGAGGAGTGGGTCATACCTAGGGAGACGAGGGTCCGACGCGAGAGTGAAACGCTTCCGACAAGGCAAAGTATGAGAGGAAGACCGGGACCAGGGCAAGGCCGGGAGCCCACATCCACCAGTACGACGCGAGCACGTGATAGCGCTGGAGGGCGGCCAGCATGTTTCCCAAGCTCGGCGCCGGCTCCCCCACCCCCAGCCCGAGGAAGGACAGGGTGACCTCGGCCAGGATGTACTGGGGGACGAGGAGTGCGGCCTGCGTGAGGAGGACGCCCAGCGTCTGCGGGGCGATGTGGCGCCGGATGAGGTAGAGGTCCGTGGCCCCGAACCCGCGGGCTGCCCGCACGTAGTTGCGCTCACGGGCGCTCATCACGATGCCGCGCACGAGGCGCGCCGGCCGCGCCCAGTCCACGAGTCCGATGACGAGCACGAGCATGAGGAACGCCTGGACGGCGGAGACGTGCAGGGGCAGGACCGCGCGCACGGCGAAGAGGAGGTACAGCCAGGGCAGGGCGAGGAAGACGTCCGCCGCCCTCATCAGGACGGCGTCGATCCCGCGGCCGTAGAACCCGGCCACCGTGCCCAGCACCCAGCCCACCCCGAGCGACAGCACGGTCGCGAGCAGGCCGGCGAACAGCGAGATGCGCGCGCCATGGAGAAGGCGTGAAAGCTGGTCGCGCCCGAAGGCGTCCGTGCCGAGCAGGAACACCCGGGCGGGCTCGTCCACGCCGAACAAGCGCCACCCGACGGACCCGCCGCCGAGCTCGTCCGGGCCGCGCACGAGGAAGTGGATGGGAAAAGGCTGGCTGCGGTCCTCCTTGTAGCGGCCGGCCGCCGCCTCGTCGTCCACCAGCGGGTAGACGAACGGCCTCCGGTGGAAGCGGCCGCCCTCGTCGACGACGTGGAGCCGCGTCGGCGGCGCGTAGGGCAGCGCGCGTGCCTGCACGGTCGGTCCGTACGGTGCGAGGAAACCGGCGCCGAGGGCCGCGGCGTGAATGGCGGCGAGGACGGTCGCGGCCAGCGCCATCTTGTCCGGCCTCCTCACTTCTCCTCCCTGCGGATGCGGGGGTCGGCGGCGAGCAGCAGCGCGTCGGCGAGGACGTTGCCGCCGAGGAGCAGCACCGTGGATGCGAGCACCAGGCCGAGCACGAGGTGGAAGTCGCGGGCCAGGATCGCTTCGAGAAGCAGGGGCCCGAGGCCCGGCCAGCTCATCACGATCTCCACCAGCAGCGACATGCTCAGCAGCGTGGCCACCGACAGGCCCAGCAGCGAGATGAGCGGGTTGGCGGCGGCGGGCAGGGCGTGCCCGAAGAGGATGCGCCACTCCGGAAGGCCGTGCCCACGTGCGGCCTGGACGAACGGCGCGTCCAGGGTGGCGGCCACGCTGGCCCGAACGTGCCGGGTCAGGCTCGGCAGGACGCAGAGGGTGAGGGCGGCCCCGGGCAGGACGAGGTGCCACACGACGTCCCGGATGCGCGCGGCAAACGACATCTGCTCGTGTCCGACCGAGGTCATCCCGCCGGCCGGGAACCAGCCCGTGCGAACGGCCAGCAGCAACAGGGCGAGCGCGAGGATGATGTCGGGGATGGCCAGGAGGACCGCCATCACCACGGCCAGGGCGCGCCTCGCGGCCGCGCGCCTCGCCGCCGCCCACCACACGCCGACCGGAATGGCGAGCGCCCATGCCGTCGCCGTCGCCGTGGTGGTGAGGAGGAGCGTGTTCCGCACCCGCGGCCACAGGAGGGGGGCCACCGGGCTGCCGTAGGCGAACGAATACCCGAGCTCGCCGCGCGCGAGCGAAGCGGCCCAGCGCGCGTAGCGCTCGGGCAGGGGGCGGTCGAGGCCGTGGCGCGCGCGCAGGGTGCGCAGCGTCGCCTCCGAGATCCGCGGGTCGAGCCGCATCTCCGCGAAGAAGTCGCCGGGCGCGAGCTCGACCAGCACGAAGGAGAGGACGGAGACCCCGAACAGCACGAACAGGCCGTGGAGCGCGCGTCGCGCGAGCCAGCCCAGGAGTGTGGCCAAGTCAAGAGGCCAGGGGCGGCACGGCCGGGACCGCCGCCACCAGCGCGCGCGTGTGGGGATGCTGGGGCGCGCTGAAGAGCTGCGCCGCGGCCGCGCGCTCCACGATGCGTCCCTCGAACATGATGGCGACCTCGTCCGCGAACACGGACATGCGGGCGAGGTCGTGCGAGATGCAGAGGTAGGTCAGCCCCTCGCGAAGGCGTAGCTCGTGAAGGAGGGCTGCCACCTGGGCCTGGATGGGCGCGTCGAGGCCGGCGAAGGCTTCGTCCAGGATGAGCAGCCGTGGCTTGACCGCCAGCGCGCGCGCGATGGCCAGCCGCTGCCGCTGGCCGCCGCTGAGATCGAGAGGGCGGCGGTCCGCGACCGCGGACGGCAGGCCGACGGTCTCCATCAGCTCCAGGGCGTACCCCCGCCGCTGCGCGGGTGCGCCGAGGCCCCGGATCTCGAGCGGCTCGGAGACGATCTCGGTCGCCGTCAGTCGTGGCGACAGCGCGGCCGCCGAGTCCTGGAAGAGGAGCTGCACCTGCTCGCGAAACGCGCGCAACGCGGCGCCCCGGAGGGACGCCACGTCGGCACCGTCGAACCGGATCTCCCCGTGCGTCGGCTCCTCCTGGCCAGCGAGGCAGCGCGCGAGGGTCGACTTCCCCGAACCGGATTGGCCGACGAGGGCGACGACGGTGCCGCGGTCGATAGTGAGGTCCACGCCGGCCAGGGCATCGACGGCAGCCGAGCGGCCGGCCGCGCGGCGCGCGTAGCGTTTGCTGAGACCGCGGATGCGGACCAGCGGCTCGTCATTCATGGAGGACGTACCCCCCCGCGCATCGCCACACGCGGATAGGCGAGGGAGAGTCCGCGCGTGTAGGGATGCAGAGGCTGGCCGAACACCTGGGCCGGCGTCCCCGTCTCCACCAGGGTCCCTGCGTACATGACGAGGACGCGCCGCGCCACCGCCGCCAGAGCGCCCAGGTCATGACTGGCCATCAGGACGGCAAGGCCGAGCCGAGCCTGGAGCGAGGCGAGCAGACCCAACACCTCCGCCTGGGTGGTGGAGTCGAGCGATGCCGTCGGCTCGTCGGCCAGGAGGAGCGCGGGCCGGCAGGCGAGCGCCTGCGCGAGGACGACGCGCTGGCGCTGGCCGCCGCTGAGCTCGTGCGGATAGGCGTCGTAGACACGGTCGGGCGGGTTGAACCCGACTTCGGCGAGGGTGGAGAGCGCGTCGTCGCGGCAACGGCCTGGGCTCTGATCGCGGTGCGCGCGGACCACCTCCGCCACCTGCGCGCCCACGCGCCGCACCGGGTTGAGGGCGAGCGCGGGATCCTGGAACACGATCGCGATCTCGGCCCCGCGCACGCGCCGCAGCTCCGAAGGCGGCCGCTCGAGCAGATCGCGTCCCCGGAACCGGATCGAGCCCTTGACCACGCGCGCGGACGGCGGCAGCAGACCCAGGATGGCGAGGAGGAGCGTCGATTTCCCGCAGCCGGACTCGCCGAGCAGGCCGACGACCTCGCCGCCCTCGACGTCGAAGGTGAGGTCCTTGGCCGCCCACACCGGCCCGCCGACGGTGTCGTACGCGACGGCGAGGTCCTTGACCTCGAGCAGGCCCGGCACCCGCGAATGATAGGGCGAGCCCGGGAGGAAAATCTTGAATCGTCGTCCCCTTCGCCGCGAATTGCCGTCCTATGATTCTTGAAGGGTCGCGTCCGCCCATGCTTTCGGGCGGCTGAGGACGGGGCCGATGATGACGCAAGCGAACGTCGGTTCGGGACGGCATTCGGAGCACGAGCATTTCCGCGAAGAGGATTGGCTCGACTTCGCGCGCGATGTCGGCGACCGCGAGCACCGCGCACTCGTCGCCCGCCATCTCGAGACGGGCTGCGCCGAATGCGAGGAGACACTCCGGCTCTGGGCGGCGGTGCTCACCGTCGCCGACCAGGAGGCGGGGGCTCTCCCGGGCTGTGTCCTCCAGAGGATGAAGGACCGCTTTTCCGTGCATCGTCCCGCGAAGCTGGGCGAGAAGATCGCCGCGGGGGCCGCCCTCGTCTTCGACAGCTTCCGCCAGCCGCTGCTGGCGGGGATGCGGGCCTCGAGCGGAGCGACGGCCCGGCAGCTCCTTTACAAGGCCGGACGCTACACGATCAAGCTCCAGGTCGAGCCGGGTATGGAGCGGGAGCGGCTGTCCATCGTCGGCCAGATCCTGGACGAGCAGGATCCGACGGGTGGGCTGCGAGACATCGCCGTGCTCGCACTGAAGGGCAGCCACACGCTCGACCGGACCATCACGAACCAGTTGGGTGAGTTCCATCTGGAGCCGGGTGCCACCGACAGGCTCCAGCTCTCCGTCGACGTCCCCGAGATCGGAACCTTCACCGTCGAGTCCCCCCGGCGATCGCCGAAAGCCGGACGAGGCGCGGAGGGAAGTGCGATCGAGGGTTCCGGTCGCGGTAGGAAGGCGCGACCGCGGTAGGCAGTCGGGTTCAGGCAGGAAGGGTAAGTTCGCACATGAAAACAAAATCAGTCATCTTCTCGGCCATATTCCTCGCGGCGCTGGCCACGCCGGTCGCAGCATGGGACACCAGTCGGTCCATCGTCCGCATCAAGGGCAACCTGGTCGGCCGGACGGTCATGCAATCCATTTGCACCCAGCTCCATTGCGAGATCCTGCATTCGCTGGACACCTTGCCCGGAGAGACGGGCCCGAGCTCGTTGTTCGTCGTGCGCAACCTGCCCGCGCCCAGCCTGTTCGTCAACTACGACCTTCTCGGCATCGCAGCCGTCGAGGCCGACCTGCCCGCGTGGCTGGCCGAGGACGACACCTGGGGCGTGTCACAGGCAACGGCCGCCGTTCTCGATGCGCTCGCCGACCACACGCCGGAGACCTACTACGGCTCGACGGCCTGGCAGTCCTATCTCGGGCAGCCCGCGTCCACCATCGTGCGGGCGAGCGACGCGCACTGCACGCTCCGCGCGACGGGCGGGGGAACCGTCGCCATCGTCGATACCGGCGTCGACATCGACCACCCCACGCTGGCCCCCGTGCTGACGGCGGGCTACGACTTCACGCGCGACGTGGCCGGGGGTGATGAGAAGGCCGACGCCGGTGGATCGCGAGGAGTGGCGCCCGACAGCGTGTATGGCGTCAGCCAGGCGACGGCGGCCGTGCTCGATCAGGCCACCGCGGCCGTGCTCGACGACTCCACGCTGGCCGACTTCGGCCACGGCACCATGGTGGCGGGGGTCGTGCACCTCGTGGCGCCCACCGCCCACATCATGCCGTTGAAGGCGTTCGCCTCGGACGGGACGGGCTACACGTCGGACATCATCCGCGCCATCGTCTACGCCGGCCGGAGCGGGGCCAACGTCCTGAACATGAGCTTCTCCCGTCGGACGCCGTCGGCCGAGCTCAAGCGCGCGATCGACAACGCGGCCGCCCGCGGGGTCATCGCGGTGGCTTCGGCGGGCAACGACGGGCGGCCGACCCTGATGTACCCGGCGGCGTACGACAACGTGATGGGCGTGGCGTCCACGGCCGACGACGATACGCGGTCGTCGTTCTCCAACTACGGCTCCAACCTCGTCTGGGTCGCCGCCCCTGGAGAAGGGATCATCACGACCTATCCCTGGGGCACCTTCGCCGGCGCGTGGGGCACGTCCTTCAGCGCGCCGATGGTGTCCGGGGCCGCGGCCCTGCTCGTGGGCTTGGAGAGCACCGCGACTTACGACCAGGTCTCGTCGGCGGTGGCGCAGGCGCAGCCGCTCACTCCGGATCTCGGCTACGGCCGGCTCGACCTCTACCTGGCGGTGGCGGCCGGACGAGCCCTGTGGCCAGACGCCGCCGAGAGTCCCATCCCCGACACCTGTGACTCGTCTCACGTCGACTGGGGGACCGGGCCCTGATCGCAGGCGAGCTCGGATGAGGACGCGCGAGCCTTCTGCTATCCTTGCCGCCCCATGCACGCGTTGGGCGGCCCTCCCATCAGCCCGTGAAGCGCCGCGAGGGGGGGCTCGCACGCCGCGCCAGCCGCGGCGAGGCCGGCGATCCGGACCCGACGGCCCCCCCCTCCGAACCGGCCGACCGTAGCGCCGCTGAACGTTCCACGGCCATGTCGAGGCGAGGGCTTTCGTGGCCCGATACGCATCTGGTCCGCGAATGCCGCAACGGGAACGAGGAGGCCTGGGCGGCCCTCCTCGACAAGTACAAGAACCTGATCTTCTCGATCCCGATCAAGCGCGGCCTCCCCCGCGACGAAGCCGCGGACGTCTTCCAGCGCGTCTGCGTGCTCCTGCTGGCCGAGCTGCCGCACCTGCGTGAGCCCAAGGCGCTGCCCATGTGGCTCATCCGCGTGACCTCGCGCGAGTGCGCCCGCTGGCGTCGTCAGGAGCATCCCTATCCCGCCCGCGACACCGTCGAAGCGGAGACGGCGGCGCTGGCCGACGAGCAGCCGCTGGCGGACGAGCTGCTGGGCCAGCTCAAGGACGAGCAGGTCCTGCGCGAGGCGATCCTGACCATGCCGCCACGCTGCCGCGAGCTGATCGGCATGCTGTTCTTCGACACCCCGGCGCGGCCGTACCAGGAGATCGCCCGCCGGCTCGGCCTGGCCGCGGGATCGATCGGATTCATCCGCGGCCGCTGCCTGACCCGGCTGCGCCGCGAGCTCGAGAAGAAGGGGTTCCGGTGACGGCGGCGACGACGCGCCCGCGCCCACGCAAGCGGCGACCCACGGAGGCGCGGCAGGAGCGGCTCTTCGCGCAGCTCGCGCGTCTTTTCGACGCCGCGCGCCGGCGTCAGTTCGTGGCCCGCCACCCCGAGCTGCTGCGGCCGGAGACGGTGACGCGCCTCAGCGAGGCGGTTCCCCAGAAGGTGCGCGTGGACGTCAACGAAGCGATGGCGCTGGCCGACGCGGCGGTGCTCATCGCGCGCAAGCTGCGCCGGCCGGAGTCGGTGGCCCAGAGCCTGCGCGCCAAGGGGAACGCGCTCTACGCGCTCAACGAGCACGCCGCCGCCGTCGNNNGGCGGCCCGCCTCTTCGCCAAGGCCGGCCAGCCGCGCGAGGTCGCGCGCACCCTCAGCACGTCCATCCAGCCCCTGATCCTCCTCGGCGCCTATGCGCGCGCGGAGGCGGCGGCCCGGCAGGCGCGCGAGATCTTCACCCGCGAGGGGGACGAGCTCCGCCTGGCCCGGCTCGACGTCAACGTCGGCAACATCTTCCATCGTCAGGATCGCTTCGCGGAGGCGCTGCGCTCGTACGAGCAGGCCTACGAGCGCCTGCTCCCCCACCGGAATGCCGAAGGCATCGCGGTCGCCCTCGGCAACATGGCCGTATGCCTGATCAGCCTGAACGACTTCACGCGCGCCCTCGAGACCCATCAGCGGGCGCGCGCGTTCTGCGAAGAGCACGGCATGCCCAAGCTCGTGGCCCTGGCCGACTACAACATCGCCTACCTCTACTACTTCCGCGGCCAATACGGACGCGCCATCGAGGAGCTGAAGGCGACGCGGGACGCGTGCGAGAAGGTGGGCGACGCCTACCTGGCCGCCCTGTGCCGCATGGATCTGTCGGAGATCTACCTCGAGCTCAACCTCAGCGACGACGCCGCGCAGATGGCGGAGGAGAGCCTCGCGGAGTTCCGAAGGCTGGGCATGGGCTACGAGGCCGCCAAGTCGCTCGCCTACCTCGCCATCGCGAACGGCCAGCAGGGGAAGGTCCTCCGCGCCCTCGAGCTGTGCACGGAGGCGCGTCGCCTGTTCGTTCAGGAGCAGAACACGGTGTGGCCCGCGCTGCTCGACCTCTACCAGGCGCTCATCCTCTTCGGGGCCTCGCGGCTGTTCGAAGCCCGCCGGCACTGCACGGCCGCCCTGGAGGCCTTCCGCTCCACGGCCCTGGCCAGCAAGGCCATCCTGTGCCGCCTGCTCCTCGCGCGCCTGGCCCTGCGCATGGGCGAGCTCGACGTCGCCCGCCAGCAGTGCGAAGCGGCCGGGCAGACGCTGGCTCCGCTGGACCTGCCCGCCCTCAGCTTCCAGCTCGACTTCGTGCGCGGCCAGATCGAGCAGGCGGCCGTCGAGCCCGCCGCCGCCTACGAAGCGTACCGGCGTGCCCAGCGGTCCCTGGAGATGCTCCGCAGCAGCCTGCGCGGCGAGGAGCTGAAGATCGCCTTCATGAAGAACAAGCTCGAGGTGTACGAGGCGCTGGTCGACCTCGCCCTCGAGCGCCGCGGCGACGACGACGGCGTGGCGGAGGCCTTCTCGTACGTGGAGCAGGCCAAGTCCCGCAGCCTGCAGGAGCTGCTCCTCCGCGCGGCCACGCCCGTCAGCCCCATCGCGGCGGGCAAGAGCGAGCTCGTCCGCCGCGTGGGCGATCTGCGCGAGGAGCTCAACTGGTACTACCACCGCATCGAGTCGGAGCAGATGGCGGCAGAGGAGCGGACGGAAGAGCGCGTGGAGGCGCTGCAGGAGCAGGTCTTCGAGCGCGAGAGCGAGCTGCTGCGCGTCATCCGCGAGCTGCCGGCGTCCGAGAGCGAGTCCGTCGATCTGCTGGCCCCGGTCAGCCTGCCTCTCGAAGACATCCGACGCGCCCTCCCCGAAGACGCGATGCTCGTCGAGTACTTCCGCATCGGCTCGCGCCTGCTCGCCTTCCTCGTCACGCGCGACCGTCTGGAAGTCGTGCCCGTCGCGCTCGTGCCGCGCGTGCAGCACATCCTGCGCCTGCTGCAGTTCCAGCTCGCGTGGGCGCGTCCCAATGCCGCCGACGTCTCGCCGCTGTCGCGCGAATCGTCGCGCGTGGCCACGGAGGCTCATCTGGCCGAGCTCTACACCGAGCTCGTCGCCCCCCTGCGCGCCCGCCTCGACGCCAACCACCTGATCTTCGTCCCCCACGACCTCCTGCACTACGTGCCCTTCCACGCCCTCTACGACGGCCGGCAGTACCTGATCGACTCCTTCTCGATCTCGTACGCGCCCAGCGCCACCGTCTATGCCCTGTGCCACGCCCGCGGTGGGCCCGGGAGCGGATCGTCGCTCGTCCTGGGCGTGGCCGACGCCCACACGCCTTTCATCCTCGACGAGCTCCGCTCCGTCGCGGCGCGGCTTCCCGGCGCGGAGCTGTACGTCGGCGAGGAGGCGACGGTGGACGTGCTGCGCCAGAAGGCGGAAGGGCGCCGCGTCGTGCACATCGCGGCTCACGGCTTCTTCCGGCCCGACAACCCGATGTTCTCCGGGATCCGCCTCGGCTCCTCGTCCTACCTGACGCTCTACGACCTCTACAACCTCAAGCTCCCGGCGGACCTGGTCGTCCTCAGCGCCTGCGTCACCGGCGTCAACGTCATCGCCGCCGGCGACGAGCTGCTCGGGCTGGCGCGGGGGCTGTTCCGCGCCGGGGCGGCATCGCTCCTCCTGACCTTGTGGGAAGTGCCCGACCAGAGCACGGCCCAGTTCATGAAGGCCTTCTACGACCGCGTCCTGACCGCCCCCAACCGGGCGTCGGCGCTCCGCGAGGCCGTCCTCGCCCTCCGGGAAGAGTACCCGCATCCCATCCATTGGGCCCCCTTCGTATTGATGGGCAAGGTCTTGGCCACCTAGAACCCGGCGGGTACGCTTTTTTTGCGGACCCTATATCGAACGGACCAGGGGACGTCTCTTTATCGCTGACCCCCGTAAGGTGGCCGCGGACGGAGAACGGTGATGGCCGACACTGACGTGAAAACCCGCAAGAACGACCATTCCAGTGAAGAGGACTGGTTCGACTTTGCGCGCCAGCAGGCGGCGCCCGCCGTTCGGGCGCGCCTGGAGCAGCACCTCGAAAAGGGTTGCTCGCGCTGCACGCAAACCGTCCGGCTTTGGAGAGCGGTGCTCGATGTCGCCGATCAGGAGGCTGCCTACCGTCCCCCGGATGAGGCCCTCCGCCAGCTCAAGGGCGACTTCGCTCTCCGCCGGCCGAAGGGGCTGCTCGAGAGAGTGGCCGAGCAGGCCGCGCTGGTCTTCGACAGCTTCCGGCAGCCGCAACCGGCGGGCGTGCGTACCGCCGGCGCCGCCCCGCGGCAACTCCTCTACAAGGCCGGCCGTTACTCCATCCGCCTCCGGCTCGAGCCGGGGACCGACGCGGAACGGCTGTCGATCGTGGGACAGCTCGTGGACGAGCAGCACTCGCCCGCGGCCGTCCAGGACATCGCGGTGATCGCGTTGAAGGGAACGAAGACCGTGGACCGGACGTTGACGAATCACCTCGGGGAATTCGTGTTGGAGCCCGACTCTGCCGAGAACCTCCGCCTCTGTGTCGGCGTCGCCGAGATCGGGACCTTCACCGTCGTGCCGCGTCAGGCGACGGGGAGGACCGAAGGCGACGCGGTCAGGGCGCTCGACATGTCGGGTCGTCGTGGAAGGGCGCGGCAGCGGTAATGCTGCCGAGACGCTGAGGCAAAGGGAAAACGATGAAGTCACGATGGCTGGTCTGCCTGGTATTGGCCGTGTTCGTCTTCTCGCTCTCGCCGGCGGCGATGGCCGCGAGCGGCGACAAGATCGTCCGCACGAAGAGCCTCACCGGCCTTCCCGTCGTCAAATCGCTGTGCGCGCTCCTCGGATGCCAGGTGCTGGGATCCCTGGACATCCTTCCCGGGTCGACGGCACCGAGCTCGCTCTTCCTCGTGCGGGGGCTCATCGACAACACCCTGACCTTCCTCCTGAGCCTGCTCGGCCTGGCCGCCGTCGAGCCTGACCTGCCCGTCGCCGTCGAGCAGGACGACTCCTGGGCCTCGTCGCAGGCCACCGCCGCCGTCCTCGATCAGCTCTGGGACCGCACTCCCATGACCTATTACGGGACGACGGCCTGGGAGTCCTACCTCAAGCAGCCGGCCTCGGGAATCGTCCGCCTTCGCGACACCCACTGCGGGCTGCGTGAGACGGGGGCGGGCATCGTCGCCGTGATCGATACGGGCGTGGACCCGACTCATCCCACGCTGCAACCGGTGTTGACGGACGGCTACGACTTCACGCGCAACGTGGGCGGCGGCAACGAGAAGGCGGACGTGCAGCAGGCGACCGCGGCCGTCCTCGATGGCACCTGCTGGGTGAACCAGGCCACGGCGGCCGTCCTCGACCAGGCCACCGCGGCCGTCCTCGACGATCCCGACCATGCCGCCTTCGGACACGGCACCATGGTGGCGGGGGTCATCCACCTCGTGGCCCCCACGGCGCGGATCATGCCCTTGAAGGCGTTCTCCGCGGATGGATCGGGGTACACCTCCGACATCCTGCGCGCGATCTACTACGCCACGCAGAAGGGGGCCAAGGTCCTCAACATGAGCTTCAGCCGCCCGACCTCGTCCGCGGAGCTCAAGCGCGCGATCGACAACGCGACCAGCCGCGGGCTGATCGCGGTCAGCTCCGCCGGCAACGACGGCCAGTCGACCCTGGTGTACCCGGCCGCCTACGACAACGTCGTCGGCGTGGCTTCCACCTCGAACAGCGACGTCCGCTCGTCCTTCTCCAACTACGGCTATAACCTCGTGTGGGTGGCCGCCCCCGGCGAGGGAATCATCACCACCTATCCGTACGGAAGCTTCGCCGCGGCCTGGGGCACATCCTTCAGCACGCCCATGGTGTCGGGCGAGGCGGCCCTGCTCGTCGGGATGCAGGGAGGCGCCACCCAGAGCCAAATGGCCTCCGCCGTCGCGAAGGCGAAGCTGCTGACCAGCGACCTCCACTACGGCCGGATCGACCTCTACCAGGCCGTCCAGGCCGGCCGCTCCCTCTGGCCGAGCGCACCCTACAGCGCCGTGCCCAACAGCTGCGCGTCCGATTCGATCGATTGGTCGGAGGCTCCGTGAAGGCCAGCGACCTCTTCCCGAGCGCACCGTTCTCCTGGAGCCCGCTCAAGCTCCAGGAGCTCGAGGAGAAGGTCCGCTCCACGCGCGAGGCGACGATCTGCGCGCTCAACCAGATGCTCGACCTCAAGGACCTCAACACGGGCGTGCACAGCACGCGTCTGGCCGAGTGGGCGGTGCGGGTGGGGCAGGAGCTGGGGATGGAGGAGGGCGGCCTCGCCGACATCGAGGTCGCGGCCCTGCTGCACGACGCGGGCAAGGTCGGCGTGCCCGACTCCATACTGAAGAAGCCGGGCCCGCTCGATCCCGACGAATGGCGCGTGATGCGCATGCACCCGGAGTTCTCTTGGGCCGTCCTGCGCCTCGTCCCCGGGCTGGAGAAGGCGAGCCTCTACGCGCTGCACCACCACGAGAAGTTCAACGGCAGCGGCTACCCGTCGGGCCTCAAGGCCGACGAGATCCCCATCGGGTCGCGCATCGTGAGCGTCATCGACGCGTTCGACGCCATGGTGGCGAGCCGTCCCTACAAGGAAGGCCTGCCCCTGGAGGAGGCGCTGGGAAGGCTCGTGCGCGACAGCGGGACCCACTTCGATCCCGCCGTCGTCCAGCACTTCATTCCGATCGCGCGCGCGGAGATGCCGTCCGTGTTCGCCGCCACCGGCGTGAGCCAGTCGACCGAGCTCTAGGCCGGCAACGTCTTATCTCAGGGGGGGCACTCACGCCTCACCCCGAGCAGCGTGAGCTCCCCCCCTGAAACCCCCCACCGCTGCGCCGCCGCTGCGCGGCGCCGCGCTCCTTGACTCGCTGTCTACTACCTATCCAGACTGAGTTCGTTGAGCGGGACGTCCCAGTGCGCTTCGAGGATCTCGAAGCGCCGCTGCTCTTCCTTCTTGAACGTGGCCTGGTCCGGATAGAGGCGTCTCACGATCGCATCCTCGCCGGAGGGCGCCATCATCGCGGCCGTGTCGCGGAAGGTGATGGCCACTGCGAAGGTCCAGTCCGCGCGCCCGTCCCCGTGATAGGTGGGGACGAGGGTGCGCACGGCCGTCATGCGCCCGGCCTCCTGCTGGGCCTTGAGGACGGGAAGGTGGTTCTTCTTGAAGAGCGCGACGAACTCGTCCTGGAATCCCCACTTCACCTTGTAGAAGTACCAGACCGTCCGCTCGGCCGTCGCCGACGATTGCGCGGCCGGGGCCTGCATGGCCGCCACCGCGCTCACGTCTCCCGCGGCCAGGAAGGCCCAGGCCGCCACCCCCGCCACGCCCGCGCTCATGCGCTTCCTGATCATGTCGGTCCTCCGCGCGGATTCTAGCCCCGCGCCGTGGACCGCGTCAGTCCTGTCGCAGCGCGACCGTGGGATCGACGCGGGCGGCCCGCCACGCCGGAACCGCGCACGCGGCCAGGGTGACCAGCGCGAGGACGACGAGTGCGGCCACGAACGCGGCCGGATCGTAGGCGCCGACGCCGAAGAGCAGGCCGCGCAGGAGCCGCGCCACGGCCAGGGACAGGAAGAGCCCGAGCCCCGCGCCGATCGCGGCCAACCGCAGTCCATCCGTCACCACGACCCGGAGCACGTCCGTCGCGCGCGCGCCCATCGCCATGCGCACGCCGATCTCGCGCGTCTGCTGGCCCACGAAATGGGCGAGGATGCCGTACACGCCCACCGCGGCCAGGAGGAGGCCGAGGACGGCGAACCCGCCGACCAGGGTGGCCTGGAAGCGCTGCGCCGCCACCGCCCGGCTCAGGTCCCGATCGAGCAGGCGCAGGTCGGCCACGGCCAGGGCGGGATCGAGGGTCGCTATCTCGTGGCGGATGCCGGCCAGGAGGAGACGCGGCTCGCCGTGCGCGCGCGCCACCACGTTGATCGACCGGAGGTACGCCTCGACGTCGCTCGGCGTCTCCTGCCACAGCGGCGTGTAGGTGTGGGGGTTCGCCCTTTCCTCGAGCCGGCCGTCCTTGACGTCGCCGACGACCCCCACGATGGTGAGCCAGGGAGCCTTCCCGGCACCAAAGCGCAGGCGCTTGCCGATGACGTCCTGGCCCGGCCAGAACCCGCGCGCGAGGTTCTCGCTGACGATCACGACCAGCGGCGCGCCCTCCGCATCGCGCGGCTCGAACCGCCGTCCGGAGCGGAGGGGAATGCCCGCCGCCCCGAAGTAATCGCCGAGCACCCAGCTCTGCGTCGTCACCGGGGGAACGGCCCGGTCCTCGCCGCCGGCCTCCACCAGGAGGGCACGCCGCTCGCTCGGGGCGAAGGGCAGGTCGGTGGAAGCGCCGACGGTCTCGATCCCGGGCAGTTGGCCCAGCCGCTCGAGGACGCGCTCCTCGAAGCCGAGGATGTCCGCGCGCGTGGCGTAGGCGGACGCGGGCAGGAACGCGGAGAGGGCCGCGGCCTGGCGCGGCTGGAAGCCGGGGTCGGTGGCGATGAGCGTCTGGAAGCTTCGGAGGAGCAATCCGGCCGCGGTGAGGAGGACGAGCGCGCCTGCGAACTGAGCCACCGCGAAGCCGCGCAGCGCCCGCTTGAGCCCCTTCGAGGTGCCCGCGCGGGCGTCGTGGCGGAGAGTGCCGGTGAGGTCTCCCTGGACGGCGGCGAGGCCGGGCGCGATGCCGAACAGGAGCGCACTGCCGAGGGAGACGATCAGGGTGACGGCGAGGACGCGGCCGTCGAGCCCGGCACGCTCGACCAGCGGGAGCTCGACCGGCGCCAGGGCCAGGGCCACGCGGCGGAGCGCCTCCGACAAGGCCAGCCCGACGCCGCCGCCGACCAGGGCCAGGGCCAGGCTCTCCGCCGCGCTCTGACGCACGAGCCGCCAACGATCGGCTCCGAGGGCCGCGCGCAGCGCCAGCTCGCGCTGCCGGGCCGCCCCCCGCGCCAGGAGCAGGTTGGCCACGTTCGCGCAGGCCACGAGAAGGACGATGGCCACGGCGGCCAACAGCACGAGGAGCGGAGCGCGGGCGCGCCCGACGATGTCCTCGCGAAGTGGGATCGCGGTGGCCCCGATGTGCCCGCCGCGCAGGAACTGCTGCGCCACCGGCGGCCAGGCCTGCTCGATGCGAAGGATCACCGCGGACGCTTCCGCGGACGCGCCTTCCGCCGTCACCCCCGGCCGCAGCCGGCCGAGCGCGGTGAAGTTGCACTGGGACCCTCGCTCCTGCCTCTGCTCCGCCGTCCAGGCCGCGGGCTCCCACAGCTCGGCGCTCTCGCCGTTGATGCGCGGTCCCCGCAGGGGGAACTGGAATCCGGCGGGCATCACGCCGACGACCGTGTAGCGCTCGCGGTCCAGGAACAACGTCGACCCCACCACCGTCGAGGCGCCCCCGAACCGGCGTTGCCAGAGGCCGTGGCTGAGCACGACCACCTTCGCGCCCGGACGGTCCTCGTCCGCGGTGAACGTCCGGCCGAGCGTGGGGGCCACGCCGAGGACGTGGAACAGGCTGGCCGTGACCGCGGCCGACTTCACGCGCTCGGCCTCCGCCCCCCCGGACACGTCGTGCTCGCCGACGGTGTAGGCGCCGATCGCCTCGAACGAGCGCTGCATCCGCTCGAAGTCCAGGTAGTCCGGCGCGGAGAAGGGCAGGACGGGGAAACCGAGGGTCGGAGCCGATTCGGTCACCGTGATCAGCTGCGAGGCCTCCGGCAGCGGAAGCGGCCGGAGAAGGACGGCGCTCACCAGGCTGAAGACCACCGTGTTCGCGCCGATGGCGAGGGCGAGCGTGACCACGGCCACGGCGGAGAATCCCGGCGCCCTTCCCATGAGGCGCAGACCGTGGCGCGCGTCGCGCCAGAGCTCTTCGAGCATCACCGACCTCCTTCCCTGCGCCCGCGTCGGACCGCGGCCTGCGGCTCCGTCGACGGGTTCCAGCTCGGCCCACGCGGCCGCCATCGCGTCCTCTTCGCTCTGGCCGCGCTCTCGCGCCTCGCGGTACCGGTCGGCCAGGTGCTGCGCCAGCTCCTCGACCGCTTCCGCCTCGCGCTGCGGAGGGACGTCCAGGCGGGCCCGACGGCGCACCTCCGCCCGCCAATCAGGCATGGGACAGACGCGCCACGCGCTCCAGCGCGCGCACGAACTCGAGCCAGTCCCGCCGGCGCGTGGCGAGGGTCTGCCGTCCCTTCGCGGTGATTCGGTAGTAACGGCGGCGCCGCTGGCCCGCCTTCTCCACCCAGCGGCCGCGGATCAGGCCTTCGCCCTCCAATCGGTAGAGGGTCGGGTAGAGGGAGGCGGCGTTGAAGCGCAGCGCGCCCTGCGACCTCTCCTCGATGAGGCGGCCGATCTCGTAGCCGTGGACGACGCGCTCGTCCAGCAGGGCCAGGATCAACAGCTCCGCGCTGCCCTTCTTGGCCTCGTTCTCGCCGCCCATCCGCACCCCTTATGTTGGACTACGACATATTGGTATCACAGGTTCCAGGCCAGGAGTAGCGAAACGGACGGGAACGGGCCCTCAAATGAGCCGGCCCTGCGCGGTGGCCGGATAGACGAGCACCCCGTCGGGGCCGGGGCGCGCGCCGGGGTTGAGCTCGTGGGCGCGCTCCTGGCCCGGGCCGAGGATGTGCCGCACGGTCACTCCGCGCGCCACCAGCGCGTCCGCGATGAGCTGGCGATGGCATCGCCAGGGCACGGCCTCCGCGCACATGATGACCGGCCGGCCCTTCTCCGCTTGCGCGAGCACCCGGAGAAGGCCCGCGCGAAAGGCGGGCGTCGCCATGTGATCGGCATACCCGCGGAAAGCGGCCACCCGCCAGGCCCCGTTGGGAGAGTCGGGCACGGGATCGCGCCGCCCACCGAGGTCCGGCTCGTGCGCGTAGGCGATGGCGACTTCGGAGAGGGCACGAGCCAGCGCGGGTCCGCTGAAATGGGGATGGCGGCGCGAGGCCGGGAATCGGCGCACGTCGACGAGGGCCGTGACCTCGAACTCCGCGAGCAGCGCGAGCAGCTCCGCGAGCGCGCGCGTCGAATGGCCGATGGTCCATACCCGGGGTGGCGCGCTCACGCGGCCGGCGCCCGACGGTAGCGGATCTCGCGCAGACGCGCGCCGAGGCCGCCGTCGGGAGAAGACACCGTCACGACGTTGTCGCCGCGGACGAGGTAGCGCGCCGGGATGCGGAACGCCTGCTCCGCCTCCTCGGGGGAGGCGCGCCACGATCCGAGGGCGTGGCCGTTCACGCTGAGGACCAGGGTCACGGGCGAGGGCGACATCATGCGCAGGCTCACCTCGAGGTCCGCGGGCACGAGCACCGGCAGCAGCACGGTGGCCGCGGGCGCATGCATCACCACCTCGCCCGTGCCGTAGTGCGCGCGGTCCCCCCATCCCTCGCGCAGGAACCACCGCAGGCGCGAGACCGATCCGGGTTCGGAATCGCTCCACGTGAAGCGCGGAGACTGCGGATCGAACACCACCTCCTCGCCGCCCGCGAGGCGCGTGGCCATGCGCCACGTCTCGCGGCAGACGGCGAGGACGAGAGGGCCGTCGCGGCTCGCCTGCAGGTCGACGCGGCGGTAGCGATCGACGAGAACGAAGGGCAGGACGATCACGGCCAGGGCCGCCGCGGCGGGGAGGATCTGCGGCCCGTGAGGGCGGGGTGCCGGCGGCGGCACCAGGCTCGGCCAGAGGCGGTCGAGCGCGGCCAGCGCGAGCGGCAGGAGCAGCGGCACCGAATAGATGAGGAGCCGCTCGAAGTTGTCGCCGAAGAGCGGCACCGGCTCCCGGCTCGGCACCTTGAGCCAGGCCAGGAAGGCCATCGCCCCCAGCAGCGCCAGCGAGACCCCGTAGCGCCTCAGGTGGGCACGGCCCGGCGGTCGCAGCGCGCCCAGCAGCGCGAGCGGCACCAGGCCGCCCACCAGCGCGGAGAGGGCCGTGGTCGGCCAGACCTCCCGAAGGGTGGCGAGCGCGGCGCGCACGAGATTGAAGTCCCAGCGCGCGGCGACGACGGGAATGTGCGGCGTCCACCACCAGCGCAAGGCCGGCGTGAGCAGCGCCCCCGGGAGGGCGAGGGCGAGGGCCGAGAGGAGGGCGTCCCGGCGGCCCGCGGACCATCGCGCGACGAGGAGGGCGGGGACGAGGGTCAGCGCGATCACGCCGTCCTTCGCCAGCGTGAGCAGCGCGGCCAGGAGCGCGAGCGTCGCCCAGCCCGCGCCCCACTCGATCTCCAGGAGCAGGAAGAGGACGAGGAGGATGCCGACCGGCTCCAGGAAGAAGGGCGTCTCCACCACGCGCGCCATCGGCGGCATGAGGCCGAAGAGCACCACTCCGACCAGCGCGGCCCCTTCCGTGGCCCCTCGGCGGCGCAGGAACAGGAACAGAAGGCCGCCCGCGGCGACGATGGAGGCGAAGGACAGGAGGCGGAACCCGCGTACGACGGTCCGCAATCCCATCGCGTGCACGACGGCGGGAACGAGGATCCGATGGCCCCAGGGCGCGACCGTGAACACGGCCGGCCGCTCCGCCATCACCACGTACACGTTGGCATCGAAGCCGGGGAGCTGGAACCGGCCGTAGGCGACGTGCGGGTCGCGCTGGCGCTCCTGCTGCCAGGTGACCAGGGCCGCGGTCAGGGCCAGCGCAAGCGCGAAGAAGAGGACGGTGCGCCGCGCCGCGACTTCAGGCGGCAGGGGCGACGGGCCGGTAGAGCTGCCCCTCGAGCTCCTGGGCGCGGGCGGACAAAACGTCCAGCGCGGCCGTGCGATCCGGATAGAACCCGAGCGTCTTGACGACCTTCCCCGCGCCCCGCCATTCCTCGGTCACGAGGAAGCCGGCGTCGTCCGGCATGCCTTCGACGCGGCGGGCGCCCGCGGCCGTCTCGTAGACGACGAGCCGGACCTGGCTGGGCTGGTGCGGATGCTGGTACACGCGCTCTTGGACGATCATTTCGCTGATTCTAGTGCACCGTCCGGACTTTCTTGTTCAGGTAATCCATCAGCACGAACTGGCCCAGGGTGTACGGAGTCGTGAAGTAGGCCTTGCCCCGCGACATCTCGCAGACCTTCTTCACGAAGGCGACGAGGTCGTAGTCGCGCGCGAGCATGAACGTGTTCACGAGTATCCCCTGGCGGCGGCAGTTCGCGACCTCCTTGAGGGTGAGGGCGACCACGCGCGGATCGAGGCCGAAGGGGTTGCGGTAGATGCGCCCGTCCGTCTCCGTGAGCGCGGAGGGCTTCCCGTCCGTGATCATCACGATCTGCTTCATGTCCTTGCGCTGCCGGGCCAGGATGCGCTGCGCCATCTTCAGGCCCTCGCGCGTGTTCGTGTAGTACGGCCCCACCCGCACGCGGGCGAGCTGGCTGAGCGGGACCTCCTCCGCGGAGTCGTGGAACACGACGAGGTTGAGGCTGTCGCCCGGGTACTGCGATCGGATGAGGTGGCTCAGGGCCAGGGCCACCTTCTTGGCCGGCGTGAAGCGGTCCTCGCCGTACAGGATCATGCTGTGCGAGCAGTCGAGCATGACCACGGTCGCGCAGGAGGACTGGTACTCCGTCTGGTGGACGAGCAGGTCCTTGTAGTCGACGTCGAGCGGGACCTTCAGCCCCTCGCGGGCCAGCGCGGAGAGCAGGGTTCCCGAGATGTCCAGGTTCAGGGTGTCGCCGAACTCGTACTCCTTCGAGGGCCCGGAGGACTCGATGCCCGTGGCGAGGTCGCGCGTGTCGTGGCGCCCGAAGGACGACTTGCCCAGCGAGCCCAGCAGGTCGCGCAGGGTCTTGTAGCCCAGGAAGTCGACGCCCTTCTCCGTCAGCTCGAACTTGATGGGGGGACCGGCGGGGCCGAAGCCGCCACGGCCCTGGGTGGGATCCTGGAAGGGCTGGCCCTCGGACATCGAGAGATAGCCCTCGCGCATCAAGCGCTCCACGACCTTGTCGAGGAACTGCTCCAGGGCGTCGCCGTCGTCGAGCAGCTTCTGGAGGTCTTCGTCCGAGAGCAGGCCGCGCCGCATGAGCGCTTCCAGGATGGCGTCGTGGAGCGCCTGGAGCTGGTCCTCGTCGTACTCGCCTTCCTCGGTGCCGAACCCGCTCTGGAGCAGGAAGTCGGACAGCTCCCCGACCAGCTCGCCCAGGTCGAGGTCGTCCCACAGCTCACCGACGTAGCGGTGGTAGCGAATCAGGGCCACGTCTCAATTCACCTGCTTCTTCATGCGGCGCAGTCGCTCGAGCTTCTCGAGGTCGATGTCGGCGTCGCTGTGGCGCTCGGGCGCGACGAATCCGCGGTCGTCGCTGCGGCCGATCTTCTTCTGGCCGTACAGGCCCTCCAGCACGAACTCGGCGGCGGAGGCGGTCACGGGGGCGGGCTCCCCGCCGCCGATGCCCAGATGGCTCAGGGCCTCGAACAACCCCGGCACCTTTCGCAGTTGCGCGACCATGTCGCCCGACGGCGCGTCGTCGCGCAGCTTGAGGCTGCCCCCCGCCTCGAAGTAGGCGACCACGGGACGCAGGTCGGCGGAGCCGAGGTAGACGGAGAAGGCCTCCCCCACCGACGCGCGGATCAGCTCGCGAGCCACGTTCTCCGCGCCCATCAGCTCGCCCTCGTACTCCAGCTCGAACTTGCCGGTCAAGGAAGGCAGGGCGGCGTAGATGTCGGACACCCGGGGCACGACCATGGTCTCCTTGCGCAGGACGGCGCGTCGCTCCGCGTTGGAGATCGCGTTCTCGAGGGCGCTGATGGGCAGGCGCTGGCTGACGCCGCTGCGCTTGTCGATCTTCTTGTCGCGGCGGGCGGCGAAGGCGATGCCCTCCGCGACCTCGCGGATGTAGCGCGGCACCCGCAGCTCCCGGCCGCGCTCCGTCCAGGCCTCCTGCTGGGTGATGGCCACGCCCTGTTCGACCGTGGCCGGATAGTGCGTGCGGATCTCGCTCCCGATGCGGTCCTTCAGGGGCGTGATGATCTTGCCGCGTGCGGTGTAGTCCTCCGGGTTGGCCGTGAACACCATGGCCACGTCGATGGGCAGGCGCACCGGGTAGCCCTTGATCTGGACGTCACCCTCCTGAAGGATGTTGAAGAGGCCGACCTGGATGCGCCCGGCGAGGTCGGGCAGCTCGTTGAGCGCGAAGATGCCACGGTGCGCGCGCGGGAGCAGGCCGTAGTGCATGGTCAGCTCGCTGGCCAGGTCGTGCCCGCCGCGTGCGGCCCGGATGGGATCGACGTCGCCGATGACGTCGCGGCGACAGCCAGGCCACGGGCGTCTCGTCGCCGCGCTCCTTCACGAGGTCGCGGCAGCGGCGGCACAGGGGCCGCAGCGGGTCGTCGTGGATCTCGCAGCCGGCGACGATGGGCAGGGCCGGATCGAGCAGGTTGGTGAGGCTGCGCAGGAGCCGGCTCTTGGCCTGGCCGCGCAGGCCGAGCAGGATCATGTTGTGCCGCGACAGGACCGCGTTCGCGACCTGGGGGACGACCGATTCGTCGTAGCCGAGGATGCCCGGGAAGAGGGTCTCGCCCGATTCGAGCTTGCGGATCAGGTTCCGGCGCATCTCCTCTTTCACGTTGACCGTCTTCGCGCCCGACTTCTTGAACTCTCCGAGTGTCCGCGCCTGGGTCATCGCCTGGTCCCCTCCCCATCGGCCATTATGGAGCAGCTTCGGCGCGGCCGCGCAGGGGCGAGTCCGCGGCCAGCGGCTCCCCCCAGATGTAATGCGAGAACCAGTCGAGGTTGTGCTGCAGGACGGCGCGGTTGCTCTTCGGCTTGGTGATGCCGTGGCCGTAGCCCGCGTAGACGATCATGGTGGCGGGCACGCCCTGGTCGCGCAGGCCGCGGAAGACTCGCCGTGCTGGATCAGCGTCGGCGTCTTCGCCTTCTTGATGTTCGCGATGGGAGAGGTGCGCGCGTAGATCTCGGGATCGTCCCAGGGCGTGGCGTGCAGGTACTGGCGCGTGAAGGGCGTGATGTCGGTGTTGACGTAGTACGTCGTCCAGTCGCTGATGCCCGCTCCCACGGAGATGGCCTTGAAGCGATCGGTGTTGGTGGCCAGGAACGCGGAGATGTACCCGCCCTGCGACCAGCCCATCACGCCCAGGCGGTCGGGATCGGCCAGGCCCTGGGCCACCAGCGCGTCCACTCCGCTCATCACGTCCGCCATGTCGCCCACCCCGAGGTTGCGCACGTTGAGGGCGCGGAAGGCGCCGCCGTACCCGGCGCTGCCGCGATAGTTCGGCTCCAGCACGAGGGCGCCCTTGGAGAGGAAGACCTCGATCGGGTAATAGCGGTTGCCGGGTGCCATCAAGGCGCGCGAGATCCCCGTCGGCCCGCCGTGGATGACGACGAGGAGGGGATAACGCCGGCCGGCCTGGAAGTCCGCGGGCTTGTGCAGGACGCCCTCGATCTCCGCCCCGTCCCCGCTCTTCCACCGCACCAGAGAGGCGGGGCCCACGGTCCATCCCGCCGTCTGCGCGGTCATGTTCGTGAGCGGCCGGGGCCGGAAGAGGTCGAGGGGAGAGACCGCGATCTCCGCGAGGTGCCGATCGTCGGCGGTGGTGAAGGCCGCGGTCTTGAAGTCGCGCGTGAAGGTGACGCCGCCAAGGGCAAGGCGGTCGGGGCCCGACACGCGGACGACCTCTCCCGTGGCCGGGATGCGGAACACGTGCGAGTCGGTGCGACGCAGCGCCGTCATGTAGATGCCGTCCGGGCCCCAGGCCAGAAGGCTCGCGTCTTCGTCGAAGGATGCGGTCCGGTCGCGCACGTCCGCGGCCGCGTGCGCGGGCCGGCTCTCCACGTCCGCGAGGCGTACGGAGGCGATGTGGCCGTTCGCGTAGTAGTGATAGGGCGCGCCCAGCGCGGTCTCGAACGCGATCTCGCTCCCGTCGGGTGAGAAGGTGGGCGAGTCGTCGGGCCCGGGCAGGGCGACGATCGCCTTGACCGCTTCGGGATGCGCGCGCGCCACGAGGTACAGGTCGGAGTCCGAACGATGGGCGAGCAGCGGGCTGGGCGTGGCTGCGAAGGCGATCCGCTTCGAGTCCGGCGACCAGTCGAACTCGCCCACGCTGCGCCGGGGGTCGCGGGTGAGCTGGAGGGCGCGCGCGGGTGCGGCCCCTTGGGCCGCCTGGGCCACGTCCACGACCCAGAGCTGGCTCTGATCGAAGTCGCTCTCCACGACTTCGTAGTCGCCGTACTTCTCCTTCCGGTCCTTGAGCGCCTTCGCCTCCGGGACGGGCGCGACGAAGGCGATGGACTGGCCGTCCTTCGACCAGTGGAACGTGTCGATGCGCGCGCCGTGCGCGGTGAGAGGCCAGGCTTCCCCGCCGCCGGGCGCGATGAGCCAGATCTGGCGCGCATCGGGTTTGGTGCTGGCCGCGTCCTTGTCCTTTGCTTCCGGATCCCTTGGCCCCGTCACGCCCGCGCGCTCGGTCAGGAACGCGATCCAGCGCCCGTCCGGCGACCACTCCGCGGCGGTGGCCGGCTTCGCACCGCGCGTGAGCTGAACCAGCTTGCCCGAGGCCACGTCGGCCAGGAAGAGCTGGGTGATGTAGGCGTTCTCCTTCCAGTCCGTCTCTTGCCGCTCGTAGACGACGGTGCGGCCGTCGGGCGAGACGCGCGGGTTGCGCACGCTCATCAGCGAGAGGGATTGGTCGAGCGTGGGGGGAGTCCCAACCACCGGGCCGGGCGGTACGGCGAGCAGGATGGCGGCGGCGAGCAACGCTGGGCGCATGGAGGTCTCCCTTCGAGGCGGACAATTATCGGGCGTTTCCTCTCCGCGACGATGGGCGGGCGGTGCTTGCCGCTCGGTGGCAATTCTGTTGTGATCCTCGCCTCGTGAGATTCACCGCCGCCGCGCTGTCCGGAGCCGCTCTGGCCATGATCGGCCTCATGGACCCGGCGCTCCTCGCCGTGGGTCTGGCCGGCAGCGTCCTCGCGGTGGGGGCGGCGGTGTGGGGGCGACGCCATGGAGCCGGACATCTCCCCGTCCTGGTCGCCCTGGTCAGCGTGGGGTTCTCCGTCGCGGCTCTCGTCGGACCCGAGTTCCGCGCCGACGTGCCCACCCATTACGCCTATCTTCGCTCGCTGGCCTTTGACCACGACCTGGACTTCGCCAACGAGTGGAAGGCCTGGGGCTTCCCCGAGCGCCCGCGGACCGACACCGGCCTCCGCCCGAACGTGCACTCGCCGGGCTCGGCCCTGTGGTGGGTACCGTTCTTCCTGATCGCGCACGTGTATGTCGTGATCACGCACTTCCTCGGCCTGCGGCCGTGGCTCCCGGACGGATACGCGATACCGTACCTGAACTCCATCGCCGCCGGCACGATCACGACCGTCGTGGCCGGGAGCTACCTCCTGGCCCGATCGCTGCGCGACCACCTGAACTTGACCATGTCCCAGGCCGCGATCGTGGTCGCGGGCGCGGGTCTCACCTCGCCCGTGGCCTATTACGCGTTCGTGCTGCCCGGAGTCTCGCACGCCATCACGTTCGCGCTGGCCTGCGTCGTGACCTGGTGCTTCTTCGAGACGGACCGCTCGCCGTCCCGCCGCCGCTGGTGCGAGCTCGGCCTGGCCGTCGGCTTGACCGCCCTGGCCCGGCCCCAGGGCGCGGTCATCGGCCTCCTGCCCGCGGCCCTCGGCGTCCGCCAGCTCATCCGGGGGCAGGCGCGGCCGGCGTGGATCGCGGCCGCCACCCTTCTGTCCATCCTCGTCGCGTCGCCCCAGCTCCTGATCTGGAAGCTCCTCTACGGACGGTGGTTCACGATCCCGCAGGGCCCGGGGTTCATGGACTGGTCGTCTCCGCACTTCGCGGATGTCCTGCTCTCGGCGCAGCGCGGCTTCTTCGACTGGACGCCCGTCATGCTCCTGGGCACTCTCGGGCTGCTGCTGCTCTCGCGCACCCTGCCCACGTTCGTTGCCGCGAGCTACGCCGTCCTCCTCGTCACCGCCTGGATCAACGGCAGCACGCGGGACTGGGAAGGCAGCGACGCGTTCGGCGGCCGCCGGTTCGACCTCACCGTGCCCCTCGTGGCCTGGGGGCTGGCCGCTCTCGCCCGCGCCTTCGCCGGATGGCTGCAGCGGCGGCCGTGGGCGGCCATCGCGACGATCCTAGCCGCGTGTGCCGTCTGGAACGCCGGGTTCATCCGCCTGTATCGGGTCCGCGGATTCATCGACGCCGCGCCCGTCGAATGGCTGGCGGGGGCGCAGGCGCATCAGCTCTACCGGCTGCTCGACGCGGGGGCCGGGCGCCTGGGCCCGCGCGCGCGGGCTCTCGTCTACAACGCGATGGTGGGCGAGTACTTCTACTACAACGTGAATCTCTCCGGCACCATCGACGTGGGAGCCGTCGACTCGCGGTGGCTCGCGGGCGGGTGGTCGGACGCGCAGCGGCGCGAGGATTGGCCGCCCTTCCGATGGGCGCTCCAGCCGGAGGCCTGCGTCCGCATCCCCCTGCAGCAGCCCCTCGCGCTCCGGAGCTTCATCCGGCTGCGCGCGCCCGCGCGCTTCCCCGTGCAGGACGTGAACATCATCAGCAACGGAGTGACCGTTGCCGGCGCCACCTTCGGGACAGAATGGACGGATGTCCCGTTCATCCTGCCCGCGGAGCGGCTCCACCCGGGGCTCAACAACGTCTGCTTCGAGTTCGCCCGCCGCCGGCCGGCCTCCGAGGGCGGCTACGCCGCCGCGGTGTCCCTCATCCAGCTTCCGTAGGGGTCGCCGCGGTCAAGGCTTGGCGGGGGTCTTGATCATGTCGAGGAAGCCCTGCAGCGTCGTGAGCTTCCGCGCGGACGTCGAGTACAGCTTGGCCGAGAAGATGGCGGTGGCGGCGTGGCCGGCCAGGAGCGTGAACAGCTCGAAGTCGGTCGGGGTGAACTCCGTCTTCTGGACGAGGAGCTTGTTGATGGAGATGACGCCGACCACGCTGTCCTTGATCTTGAGGGGGATGACCGCGGTCGGCTGATCGAAGGGCGTCGCCTCCTTGTGCGCGACCTTTGCCGCGAAGAAGTTCTCACCCGTCTTGGCGGCCAGGCCGATCGGCCCTTCGCCGATGCCGATGGTCGTGACGGGCGCGCTCGCCCCCTCCGAGGTCTCCAGCTCGAGCTGGCCCGTCTTGTCGCTCACCACGAAGATGTGGAAGGCTTCCGCCCCGATGAGGTTGATGACGATCTCCTGGACGATGCGGATGACCTCGCGGTAGTCCAGGGTGGAGTGGAGCTGATAGGAGGCCACGTAGAGGTTGGCCAGGTTGTTGTTCTGCTCCTCGATCTCGATGTAGCGGTCGGCGAACTCCTTGTTCTCCTCCTCGACCTTGCGGTAGCGGGTCTCGACTTCCTGCAGGCGCTGCTCCAGCTCGCGGACGCGCTCGTCCGACGGAGCCTGCGGTCCGCTGCCGGCGGAAGACTCCAGGCTCGCCAGCTTGAACCTCAGGCGCTCGTTCTCCTTGAGCAGCTCCTCCGTGAACTCCTTGGCCTTGAGGAAGACACCAAAGAATTCCTGGCTCTTCTGGACGGGGTCGTCTCCGCTGGGCATGGGCCTGAAGCTGGATTCTACGCGGGATTCACTGTCCCTGCATCGCCGTGACCTTGCGCTGCAGGAACGCGTTTTCGAGGGCGATCCCCGCCTGGTTGACGAACGTGTCCAGGGCGGCCAGGCGGCCCAGCGCCCGGCCGCTGTCCGCGTTGTCTCCGAAGAGGATGGCGACCGTCTCCCGGTTGGTGAGCAGGGGCAGCAGGGCGAAGCCGGACGACTGGAAGCGCCCGATCTTGCCCAGGAGGTGGCGGGCCCACTTGTCGTCCGGCCAGGGTCCGACGTGCGACTTGCGGCCGACGGCGACGCGCGCGAAGAGGGAGGGCTCGCCCAGGGGGATCGTCACGTCGCGCACCAGCAGGCCGAGCTTCTCGTCGCGCGGCGCGGCCCCGTAACCGCCCAGGCCGCGCATGGTCTCGTTCTTGACCACGAAGAGGATGCCGCGCTCGAAGCAGTCGCGCGCGACGCGCATGACCTGGGCCGAGACCTGCGTGGCATCCTGGCATCCCCGCAGCTCCTCCAGCCAGCGTTGCAGGTGCTCGAAGTCGCGCGACATCTCGTCCGCCGTCATGGGAGGCCCGGCGGACGGGGCGGCGGCGGGCGGGGCGGGGGCCTTGGTCGGAGTCGCGCCGGCGGCCGGCCTCTCCGCCGCCGGCTTCGCCGAAGGCGCGGGGGAAGGGGCCGTGCCGAGCTTGGGCAGCAGGTCGGTGAGGATCTTCGTCGCGAAGGCGCGCAGGTCGGCCTCGAACTGTTCCGGGTCCAGCTTGGACAGGCCGGGCTTGAAGACGAAGTGCGCGATCTCCATCTGGCGCGCGCGCGCCTGCAGCGTGCTCGTGAGCGCCTCCGCCATCAGGAGCACCGGCGGACGGAGGTTCATCTTCCAGAGGCGCTTGACCACCTCGAACCCGCCCTGGAAAGAAGTGCCGCCCGAGGTCGGCATGCCGAGATCGGTGACGAGCAGGAACGCGATCGAAGCCTTTCCCAGACGGCCCGCCTTCTTCACCGCCGAGTCCGGATCGTGGGCTTCGACCACGTTGTACCCGCCGCGTGTGAACCGTTCGGCCAGGATGCGACGGACCTCGTCCTCGTCGTCGACGAGCAGGATCGTGGTCGCCTCGCTCTCGCTCGGCGGCGGCACGCTCGCCCCCACGGCCGTGTCCGCCGGGGGCGGAGGTGCGGAGGGCGCCGGCGAGTGGACGGCCGTCGCGGGCACTGCGGGCGCGGGCGGAAGGTCGACGAGGGCTTCCGCGCCACCCACGTCTTCGGGGGGCTCCGCGAACGAGGCCTCCAGCGCCGCCGTCGAATCGCGCCGGTCCTCGTCCATCCCTCGGGCCAGGTTGAGCAGCAGCTCCTGCGCGTTGATGCCCTCCGGCAACGTCTCTTCGGAGATGTCGCGCGGACCGATGCGCGGGGGGGGCTGCTCGGTGAGGCTGAAGCTGAACTGGCCCTCCCGCAGGCGGATGAGCTGCTCGAGGCCCCGCTCGATGTTCTGGCGGAGCAGCGGCGTCCGCGCCTCCGGCGGCAGTTGGCGATAGCGCGGGTCGAAGGGGGGGGTCTCGGCGCTGAAGGCGGCCACCACGAAGCCGTCCGTGAAGACGATGGCGCCCTCTCCCGCCTCCGTGCGGATGGAGAGGTAGCCCGTCTTCTTGCTGAAGGAGACGATCTGGAGGATGTCGAGGAGGGGCAGGTCCTCGAGGTTACCGTTAAGGCTCACGGTGCCGCTCCCTCAGCGAGGTCCCACATCCGCGCGAGAGTCTACACCGCAGAAAGGATCTCGTCGGCGACGCGGGTGAGGGGCACCGAGCGGTCCACGACGCCCGCCTCGACCGCGGCCTTGGGCATGCCGTAGATCACGCAGGTCTCTTCGCTCTCCGCGAGCGTCATGCCGCCGGCGTCGCGGATCGCCCTGAGCCCTTCCACGCCGTCCGATCCCATCCCGGTGAGCACGATGCCCATGGCGTGCTCGCCATAGGCCTTGGCCACGGACGCCATGAGGACGTCGACGGAGGGCCGGTGCAGCGCGGAGCGGGGCTCGTCGTCGAGCCAGACCCTCGTCTCCTGTCCCCGGCGTCGGATCTTCATGTGACGCCCGGCGGGGGCGACGAGCACGCAGCCCCGCACGACCGGGTCCCCGTCCGCCGCCTCCCGGACGGGCACGACGCTGCGCCCGTCGAGACGTTCCGCCAGCGACCGCGTGAAGCCGACGGGCATGTGCTGGACGACGAGGACCGCGCAGGGCAGCGCTTCGGGCAGGCGCGGGATGATGGCCTGAAGGGCGGGCGGTCCCCCGGTGGAGGTCCCGATGACCACGATCTGGGCGCGGGCGGCGTGCTGCGCGGGCAGCGTCTTGAGCCCGGTCTCGCGGACCGCGGTGACCGCCTTCAAGCGCGCCCGGGGCACCGAGGCCAGCGCGCGCACCTTCGCCTGGAGCTCCTCGGACAGGCTCAGGAGGTTCATGTGGCCCTGGACCCTGGACTTGTCGACGAAGTCCATCGCGCCCAGCTCCAGGCCGCGCAGGGTGACCTCCGCGCCCTCTTTGGTCTGCGACGAGAGGAGGAGGACCGCGGTCGGACAGTCCGCCATGATCCGCCGCAGCGCCTCCAAGCCGTCCATGCGCGGCATCTTCACGTCGAGCGTCACCACGTCCGGCCGCAAGTCGAGGGCCTTCTCCCAGCCGTCCTTGCCGTCCACCGCCGTCCCCACCACTTCGATGTCGGGGGCCGCGCCCAGCATCCGCGACAGGGCCTGGCGCACGAAGGCCGAGTCGTCGACCACGAGGACGCGGATCATGAGACCGCGGGCAACGCGCGCGCCTCGAGCGGCCCCTCCTTGCGGTAGACCATCGCGCCCTGGAACCGGATGGGTGTGAACAGGTCGGTGATACGCGAGAGCGACTCCGCGTGACCCAGGAACAGGTAGCCGCCGGGGACCAGCGCCTGGTGGAACAGGCGCACCACGTTGAGGATCATCGCGTCCGAGAAGTAGATCAGCACGTTGCGGCAGAAGACCACGTCCAGTCGGGGCAGCGCGGCGTAGCTGGCCGCGTCCACGAGGTTGCCCGCACGGAAGCTCACCATGCGGCGTATGGGTTCCTTCACCTGGGCCGCCGCCCCCGCCCCCGGCACGAAGTGCCTTTCCTTCACCGCCGGGCTCAGGCTGCGGAACGAGTTGTGATGGTAGGCCGCGCGGCGGGCCTTCTCGAGGGCCACCTGGTCCACGTCCATCCCGATCACCTGCACGTCCCAGTTCCAGAAGAACTGCCCGCTGTCGTAGAGGATCATGGCGAGGGTATAGGCCTCCTCGCCCGTCGAGCAGCCGGCGGAGAGCACGCGCAGGGTGCGATCGGGTCCGGCCGACTTGGCCTCCTTGATCGATCGCAGCACGGTCTCCGCGAACACCTGGAGCTGGGGCATCTCGCGGTAGAAGTACGTCTCGTTGTTGGTCAGGTGGGTCACCATCCGCTGCAGCTCTTCCCCGCGCTGGGGCCCGAAGCGGAGGTAGTGGTAGTAGTCCTCGAAGGACTGCAGGTCCAGCGAAGCGAGCCGGCCCGTCAGCCGCGAGCGCAGCGAGGAGCGCTGGTTGTCGTCGAAGAAGAGGCCGAACCGCTCGTGGATGAGATCCCGGAGGAGGCGGAACTCCTCCTCGGAGAGGTCGACGTTGTGGTCGGTCGGCTGGAACACTCCGCTCGCTACCGCGGTGTCAGCTTGGTGAGGGCCATCGCGGCCGCCTGGCGCACCTCGGCGGACGGATCCGAGGCCTTGAGGTCCATCAGCGGACGGACGGCGTCTAGGAAGCCGCCGTCGCCCAGGGCCAATGACGCTTCCGCGCGCACCTGCGCGCTGTCGTCGGCGAGGGCGGCCAGGAGCAGGCGGCGCCCCTGGCGGTCCTCGAGCTTGCCGACCAGGTCCACGATCAGCCGCCGCACGTCGGCCGCGGCCACGGCGAAGGCGCGCTCGATCTCGGGCAGGGCGGCCGTCCCCATGCGGCGCAGGGCCTCCAGCGCCGCCGGCTGCAGGGTGGGATCGGAGAGGAGCTGGGTCAAGTGCCGCGCCGAGCGCGCGTCACCGATCTCCCCCAGAGCGGCCACCACCGCGCGCCGGACCGTGGCGTCGTCGTCGCCGAGCCGGGTCAGCAACGGCGGGACGGCCTTGAAGCTGCGGATCCGGCCCAGGGCGGTCGCCGCCGCGCAGCGGACCGACCAGTGCTCGTCCTCGAGGGCCAGGAGCAGCGGGGGCACCGTCTGCGGGTCTTCGATTGCACCCAGCGCTTCCGCGGCCGCCCGGCGCAGGTTGCGGTCGGAGTCGCGCAGCACGTCCACCAGGGGGCGCACCGCCTCCACCGCGCGGATCGACCCCAGGGCCTCGACGGCGGCGAAGCGCAGCTCCTTGCGGGAGTCGCCCAGGAAAGTCGTGATGCGCGGCACCACTTCGCGGCTGCGGATCTGTCCCAGCGCGCGCAGGGTCACGAAGCGCATCTTGGGATCGGGGTCGTCGAGGAGCGGCAGGAGGTCCGTGGCCGCTTGCGCGTCCTGGAGCTTCCCCAGCGAGAGGACCGCCTGCTGGCGTACGAGGCTGCTCTCGTCGAGAAGAGCGGCGCGCAGGAGGTCGGGCACGTCGGCCGTCTCGATCTCTCCCAGCGCCTTGATGGCGGCGCGCCGGACCGTCTCGCGCGGATCCTTCGAGAGGGCGATGAGGGCGACGGCGGTCCCCGGGTCACGCAGGAGTCCCAGCGTCTCCGCCGCCCGCACCCTCACCTGGGGCTCCGGGCTGGCCAGCGCCTGCAGGAGGAGAGGGACCACGCGCTCCGGAGCCATGCGCGCCAGCGCGCCCATCGCGCTCTCCTGGATCAGCTCGCTCTCGTCACCGAGCAGCTCGAAGAGCAGCATGGCCGCGTCCTCGTCGCCCAGCCGGCCGATGGCCGCCGCCGCCTCCGCGCGCACCTCCTGGGAAGGATCGTGGATCATGGGCGCGACGAGGTCGATCCCGCGCGGGGGCGCGATCCAGGCGATGCAACGCACCACGCCCTGGCGGACGGGATCGCTGGCGTGCTCGAGGCCGCGCCGGTACGCGTCGCGGTCCTGGAAGCCGATCGAGACCAGGGCGTGGGCGGCGTACTCCTGCAACGCGGGCTCGGCCAGGCATTCGATGAGCAAGGGCTCCGCCCGCGGCTCCTTGAGCCAGCCCAGGGTCACCGCGGCCGTACGGCGGTTGATTGGCTCGTCCTCGCGTAGCGTGGTCAGGAGGTGGTCCACGAGGTCTCCGCGCCGCAAGGCGGCCTGCACCGCCGGATCGAGGCTGTCGCCGGCGGCGGTGGCACGCTGCTCGATGGAGACCACGGCATGGATGGCCACGTTGCGCATCGTCACGTCGGGATCGTAGAGGTAGGGCACCAGATGGACCAGGGCCTGCCGGCCGGCGAGCCGGCCGAGCGCTTCGATCACCGGGGCGCGCAAGAGCTCGTCGCCGAGCAGGTCCAGCAGGGGGGCTTCCCCCCGCGCGTCGCCGATCTCGCCCAGGGCGTGGATGGCCGGGTACTGGAGCCAGGGCTCCGTCCGCAGCACCTCGATGAGAGCGGCCACCGCCTCCGCCGCACCGATCTGGCCCAGGCTGGCGGCGGCGGCGTGCCGCACGTTCACGTCCGGCTCGCTCAGCGCAGCGATGAGGGCGGGGACGGCTGCGCGCTCGCGGCGGGCGCCGAGCATGACCGCGGCGAAGTTGCGCACCTCCTCGTCCCTGTCGGCCAGGAGCGCGAGGAGGGCCGGGGGGGCCGACGGCCCCATCTTCACGTAGATTTCCATGGCCGCGTTGCGCATGGCCGCATCCTCGTCGTTGCGAAGCGCCACCTCGAGGTGCGGCAGGAGCGCCGCCTCGTCGAACGTGGCCAGGAGCTCCGTCGCCGCCTGGCGCACGGGCCAGCTCTCGTCGGCAACGGCCAGCAGCAGGGGGGTGATCGCCTCCGGCTGCCCCGAGCGACCGAGCTCGTCGACGACCCGCCGGCGAACGGGCTCCTCGCCGGTGCGGAGATGCTCCAGTGCGGCCTGGATGTCTAGAGGCATGACTGGATCGGCTCGACAGACGGAGACGGGCTCGAAGACGGAGACGGGAACGGGAGCCGGCGGCGCGAATGGTCGGAGGTGCGCACGGTCAGGGATGCGGCCGCGTGCGTCGCCCGGAGCGAGGGGCCTCTGTCGCTGCATGGACGCTCGGGGTGATGCGCGACAGCACTGCGGCCACCAGCGGGCTGGTTGGCGGCGGAGCGAGCGCGCGCACTGCTTTACGCGGAGTGAACGAGTTCCAGCGCGCGCGAGCGTCCCCGCGCGAAGGGCGCACGACGCGGCCGCGGCCCTGCCCGCGCATCACTCGACCCTCGCGCCTCATTGCACCCGGAACACCGCGATCAGCTTGGCCAGGTTCTCGGCCTGCTGCGCGAGGTTCACGGTCGCCTTGGACATCTCCTCCACCGTGGCCAGGTTGTCGCGCGCGATCTCGGAGATGTTCTCCATCGCCTTGACCACCAGCTCGCCTCCGCGCTTCTGCTCCGCCGTCGCGTACGAGACCTGCTGGGTCATGCGGTTCATGTTCTCCACCGCCCCGATGATCTGGCGCGAGCCTTCCGCCTGCTCCTTGGTGGCGATGTTCACCTGCCCTGCGATCTTGTTCATGTTCTCGACGGACACGCGCACCTGACGCCCGCCCGCCGCCTGCTCGCGGGTGGAGTAGGCGGCCTGGGTCATGATCTTGTTGATGTTCTCCATGGCCTCGCGGATCTGCCGGCTGCCCTCGGCCTGCTCACGCACGGCCGAGGTCACGTTGGCGGTGGCCGCGTTCATGTCCTTCACGGTCTGCAGGACTTCCGCGGAGGCGGAGGACTGCTTGGCCGTGGCCTGCGCGATCTGGGCCATGAGCTGGCTCGAACGGTTCACGGAGTCGCTGATCCGGCGCAGGGCCAGACCGGCCTTGTCCGCGAGCTGAATGCCCAGGCGCGTCTCCTCCGCGCCCGCCTTGGCGGTGTCGACCGCGTCCGTCGTCTCGGCCTGCACCTGGCGGATCACCTCCGTGATCTCCTTGGTGGCCTCCACCGAGCGCTCGGCCAGCTTGCGCACCTCGTCCGCCACCACCGCGAAGCCGCGGCCGGCCTCTCCGGCGCGCGCGGCCTCGATGGCCGCGTTCAAGGCGAGCAGGTTGGTCTGGTCCGCGATCTCCTCGATGACCTCCAGGATCTTCCCGATCTCCTGCGACCGCTTGCCCAGGCTCGTGATGACGCGGGTGGTGTTGTCCATGGTCTCGGAGATCGTCTTCATGCCCTGGACGGTGGTGGCCACCGCTTCGTCCCCGAGGCGCGCGTCCTCGGAGGCCTTGGTCGAGATCCGGTCCGCCTCCTCGGCGATCTTGGCCACGTCGTTGACCGCCGCCGCCATCTCCGTGACGCGCTGGCTGGCCTTGGAGGCCGCGCTGCCGAGGGTCTCCGCGTTCTTGGCCACGCCTTCGATGGACCTGGTCATCTGCTCGATGGTGGCGGAGGTCTCGGTCACGGTGCCGGCCAGGTTCTCGAGGTTCTTCGCCATCTGGTCGATGGAGACGGTCATCTCCTCGATGGTGGCGGAGGCCTCGGTCACGGTGCCGGCCAGGGTCGAGCTGGACTTGGCCACCTCCTCGATGGACGCGCCCATCTCCGTGATCGAAGAGGAGGTCTCCTCGACGTAGGTGGCGAGGCTCTGCGCGTTGCCGGCGACGGTCTGGATGGAGGCCGCCATCTCCTCCATCGAGGTGGACGTCTCCTCCGCGGCCTGGGACTGGCTCTGCGCCCCCTGGGTGATGAGCTTCGCGTTGGCGGAGATCTCGCCCGCGGAGGAGGCGACCTGGACGGAGGTCTCCTGGATGTTGTCCACGATCTTCCGCAGGTTCGCGACCATGTCCTTGAAGCTGACGGCCAGCGTGCCCAGCTCGTCGGCGGAGTCCACCGCCTCGACCTGCTCCGTGAGGTCGCCCTTGGTGACCGCGTTGGCCACGTCGAGCATGCGGCGGACGGGCTTGAGCCATCTCCCGATGAGGAGCCAGCCCAGGCCGGAACCAACCGCGAAGAGCACGACCGCCACGACGGTCGTCTCCAGGAAGTTCCTCCGCTGCTGCGCCGCCATCACGGACTTGCTGATGGCGACTTCGACCCCGCCCTTGAGCTCTTCGGCGGGACGCGCGCTGGAGTCGGCGGCCAGCCCGAGCTCGCCGGCCATCCCCGCCCCGGGATCGCTGGTCACCGGGGCCCGGAAGAGGATCACCGGCTCGCCCTGCTCGGTGACGGTGTCGCGCTCCTGGATGGTCGCGGCGGGCGTGTTGGGTAGATCTCGGATGAGGGCGCCGCGCTGGGCCAGCACCGCCCCCTTGGCGTCCCGGATCATCGCCCCCACCACGTCGCTGCTCCCGGAGCGGGAACGGTCGGTACCCGCGTTGAGCGCGCCTTCGAGGAGCTGGCTGAGGAGCGGCTTGTCCTCGGTCAGCACGCCGTATTTGCTGTTGTAGGACAGGTTCTGGGCGATGTAGCGGCCGCGCTTGATCACCTGCTCGCGCAGCAGCGCACCGCTCATGAACAGCTCGAACCCGGCGGAGACGGCGCCCACCAGCAGGGCGACTCCGGCCACCAGCAGGAGGAACTTGGTTCGGATGGAGCGAATGGTCATCGCGCTAGAACACCTTGTTGGCGGCCTTGAGGACGTCGGCCGAAACGTCGATCTTGAGGCGGCCGGCGATCTTCTTGTTGATCACCAGCTCCGCCCGTGGCACCAGAAGCTCGATCCGCGTGCGCTCGCCCGCGGCCAGCCTATTCACCAGCTCCCCGACCTGCTCGCCGATCGAGACGAGGTCGGGACCGTTGCTCACCAGGGCGCCCTCCGCCACCAGCCCGGAGGACGATCCGTAGACGGCGCGGCCGGCCTTGAACATCTCGCCGAGCAGGAACCGTCGCGTCTCGTCGCCCAGCAGGACCGGATCGGGCGGGATCCAGAGGGCGTCGATGGCCTCGTCCCCGGCCAGCAGCGAGCGCAGGGCGGCCGGGATGTCGCGCTCGGACGTGATCGCGCGGGTGACCATGACCACGCGCAGGAGGCTCGCCGCCTTGGTGGCCTCCTCGACGTAGCGGCCGGAGTTCTCCTCCTTGTAGATCACGCCGATGCGCACGCCCTTGGGATTGACCATCCGGAAGGCGGCCAGCTGGTTCTTGACCGGGATGGCAAAGGTCACGCCCGTCACCGTGGGGCCGGGCGCCAGGCCGAGCTTGACCGGCTCCTGCACCATCGCGAAGACGAGCGGAGTCTCGGGGAGGGTGGAGCGGACGAGCTGCGCGGCCAGGGGGCCCATGGCCACGACGATCAAGTTGCGGCCCTTGAGGCGCGCGAGGACACCGTCCGCGGTGCCGCGGTCGTTGCGCAGATCGAACTCCGTGATGGTGTGCGCGGCGGCGACGCGGCGCAGGGCGTCGATCGCGGGCCGCCAGGCCGCGATGTCGCTGCTCTTCACCACCGCCACTTCCGCCGCCACCGCCCGCTCCGCCGGCGCCAGGCAAAGGAGCGACAGCACCCAGGCCCACCGCGCAAGTCTCCTCATCTGCGGTTACTCGGACTCATTCCGGTCCGCCTCTTCCTTCAGCTCCAGGGCGAGCGTCTTGGTCAGGTCCATCAGTATGATCAGCCGCCCCGTGAGCTTGGCCACCCCGCGGATGGCGGTGGCGTCGATCTCGATCACTTCGTCCGGTGCCGCCTCGATGGTGGAGACGGGCACCTTCAGGACCTGCGAGGCCCCGTCCACGAGCAGGCCGATCAGACGCTCCTTGATCTTCACCACGACGATGCGCGACTGGCGCGTTACCTCCACCTCGCCCAGGCGGAGCTTACGCTTCAGGTCCACCACCGGGATGATGCGGCCGCGGAGGTTGATCACGCCCTTGATGAAATCGGGCGCGCGCGGCACCTGGGTGATCTCGGTGACACGGATGATCTCCTGCACCAGGCGCACGTCGACACCGTACTCCTCGCGGCCGAGGAAGAAGGTGGCCAGGTGCTCGGTCGCCTCCGCCGCCTTCCGTTCCTCGCGCACGGGCGCCGCGAAGAAGGAGATGTTGTGGGCGCGGGGGGCGGGCTCGGCCGCGGCGGCGGCCACGGGCACCGGTACGCGCGACGGGTCGACGGTGGGCACGGAGGCCGCGCCGGCCAGGGCCAGGATGTCGGCGGCGAGGCCGGATGAGGGGAGGGAGATCGGGCCCCTGCGCTCGTCGACGGGGTCGGCCGGAAAGACCAGGGCCTCCTCCGTGCCGGGTGTGGCGCGGCCGCCTTCCGCCGTCGCCGCCCGACGCCCTCCGGGGCCGGGTTTCCGTCCGCGCTTGCCGCGATCGGGAGGCATGGCCACTCGGTCAGGCCTCCAGCGCCGGCGTCAGCCGGCCCCCGTGCAGCGAGGGGAGGCGCTTGCCGTCGAAGAGCGACGCGACGTCGAGGATCAGCACCACCCGACCGTCACCCATGATGGTCGCCCCCGCCATGCCCACGGCCTCGCCGGACACGGCCGGGTCGAGGGCCTTGATCACGACCTCCTGCTGTCCGCGCAGCCGGTTCACGATGACCCCGACGCGCTTGTCGCCGCGGCCGATGACCACCGCGTACTCGCGGACCTCCGGTCCCTCGTCCTCCTTCAGGCCGAAGAGGCGGGCCAGCCGGACCAGGGGGACGATGCGGTCGCGGATGCGCAGGGTCTCGCGGCCGCTGATCGTGTGGATCTCTTCCGGGCGCAGCTTGAGGCTCTCCACCACCGAGCCGAGCGGAATCGCGTACGTGCGGCCGGAAACCTCGACCAGCAGGGCGGCGATGATGGCCAGGGTCAGGGGGAGCTGGATGATGAACTTGGTGCCGACTCCCGGCACCGTCTCCACCTCCACCAGCCCGTTGAGCCTCTCGATCGACTTCAGCACCACGTCCAGGCCGACGCCGCGCCCGGAGACCTCCGTGATCGACTCGCGGGTCGAAAAGCCCTGCGAGAAGATCAGCTGCACCACGTCGCGATCGGAGAGGCCCTCGTCCGCCTTGAGCAGGCCGCGCTCCACGGCCTTGGTCCGCACGGTGGCGGCGTCGATCCCCGCGCCGTCGTCCATGATCGTGATGACGACGTGGTTCGACTCCTGGGTCGCGGAGAGGAGGATGGTTCCGGTCGGTGTCTTGCCGTTGGCCACCCGCTCCGCGGGAGGCTCGATGCCGTGGTCCACGCTGTTGCGGACGAGGTGGACGAGCGGCTCGCCGATCTCGTCGATGATCGCCTTGTCGATGCGCGTCGACTCGCCCTCCAGGATCAGCTCGATCTCCTTGCCCGTCTCGCGGGCGAGGTCGCGCACGAGACGCGGGAACCGCTCGAACACGTGCCGGATGGGAAGCATCCGCACGTCCATGACCGTCTCCTGGAGCTGCTGCGACACTCCCGCCACCTGGTGCACGGCGGCCAGCAGGTCGCGCGCGGCCCCGCGCTGATCCGTCTCCTGGGCCAGCGTCCGGGCCATCTCCTGCAGCTTGGTGCGATGGATGATCAGCTCGCCGACCAGGTTGAGCAGGTGATCGAGCTGGGCGAACTCGACGCGCACGACGCTCGACCTGGCCGTGTAGCGCGCGTCGGCACGCCGCTCGGGGGCACCGCCCGGGGCCGGAGACGCCGGCTCCCGAGGCGGGACGAGGAGGCCGGCCGGCGGCGCCGGCGGGGCCGCGGCCGACCCGCCCGCGACCATCCGCTCGAGCTCCGCGCGCTCGGGCACGAGGTCGCGGCCCTCCGTCCCCTCGCGGCTCGAGTGCTCGATCGAGTCGCGCAGCGCCGTCGCGCCCGCGAACAGGCGATCGAAGGCCTCCGGCTGGAGCACGAGGGTGCCGTCGCGCACGTGCGCGAACACGTCCTCGAGCCGGTGCACGTAATCCTTGATGCCCCTGAAGCCGATCATCCCGCTGTTGCCCTTGAGGGTATGCAGCGGGCCGAGGACGGCGGCCACCGTCTCCTCGTCCGGTCCCTCGCGTTCCAGGGTCAGGAGACAGTGGTCGAGCGCTTCGAGGTGCTGCCGCGCGTCTTCGAGGTAGATGGCGAGCAGCTCGGGGGAGACCTGGAAGTCGGACATGCTAGCGGGCGGCCGGCCCTCCCCCCTCCTCAGGTGGTCGTGATCTTCTCGATGAGCCCGTGGAGCTCCGAGGCCTGGAAGGGCTTCTTGACGTATCCCTTCGCGCCCATCTTCAGGCCGCGGATCGTGTCCTCTTCCTTTCCTTCGGTCGAGATGATGATGACGGGTATGGCCTGGTAGGCCGGCTCCTTCTGGACCCGCTGAAGGAACTCGAGCCCGTTCATGACCGGCATGTTGATGTCGAGCAGGATGAGGTCGATGCCCTCCTCCTGCCCCAGCTTGTCCAGCGCTTCCAGCCCGTTCATGGCGCTGATGAGCTTGCAGCTCTTGTAACGGGAGAGGAAGAGCTTGTACATCTGGTGGATGAGCGCCGAATCGTCGACGGCGAGGATCTTCCTCAGCATCGCCCTCTCTCCTGCCGCCGTGCGGTCCTCGGTCGCGGCCTCGACACGGCCGCGCGAACGGGCGAGACCGGACGAGGCAGCCCGGAGCCGGTACCGGGTTGTATCACCGAAGGGGGGCAGCGTTCAATGTTGAGGGCAGGGCCGCTTCCTGGCCGTGGTGGGGTCAGGGGCGCGCGCCACCGCGCATGCGCACCCGGAAGCCGGCCCGGATCGTGCGGGGGGGTCCCACCGTGCGGATGGGAGTGCGGGCCACGTCGTACTCCGCGTCGGTGAGGTTCTCGCCGGCGAGGAAGAAGCTGACCCACTCGTTGAGGGAATGCCCGAAAACCGCGTCGAGCGTCCAGTCCCCGCCCAGGCGCAGCGAGTTGAGGTCGTCGTCGTACTGCGACGCGCTGAAGCGGGCCTGCACCCCGAAGGTGAATCCGTGGGGGTCGTCGTAGCGGAGCTGCGCCCCTCCTTGCCGCCGCGGGACCTGCGGCACGCGCTTGCCCACCAGGGCGTCGAGCAACGTGATCCCGGCGGAGAGGATCAGCCGCGGACCCATCCGCGCCTCGGCGTCCGCCTCGATCCCCCGTGAGCGGATCTCGCCGAGGTTGCGCCGCTGCCGGGTGATGAGGCTGGGAGTGGTGGTCAGCGTGACGTTGGCGACGGTGTTGGTCGCGTCCATGCTGAAGGCGGTCCCGCGCAGGGAGACGGAATCGCCGAGGCCGATCAGCACCCCCGCTTCGCGCCCGGTGGCCCGCTCCGCGCTGAGGCCTGCGTTGGCGACGGTGAGGACGTTCCCCACCCGGAAGGGCCGGTAGAGCTCGTTGAGCGTAGGCGCCCGGAAGGCGCGGTAGGCGGAGGCGGTGAGCGACAGGCGACGCGAGACCTTGAAGAGCAGGGAGCCCCGGGGGCTGAAGGCCGTCTCGTCACGGTCGGCCAGCGGCGTCACGGCCGCGCCGGACGTCTGGCGTCCATCGTAGTTGCGCCAGAGATCGAGGCGCACGCCTCCCTGCGCGATCAGCCGCCGGCCGAGGCTCCAGGAATCCTCCCCGAAGAACGCCGTCGTGCTCTGCCGCCCGCCCGCCGTGCTGCTCACGGTGGTCGCGGTCGCGAAGCTGTCCTCGTCGCTGCGGCCCCGGATCCCGCGGCGCTCCGCCCCCAGCACGAGCACGTGACTTCCGAGAGGACGCGTCCATTGCCCCGAGAATCCCGTCGAATGGGCGGGAACGTGCTGGTCGCTGGTCAGCCGCTCCGTGGCCCGGTCCGCGGCCACGGCGCTGAAGGTCTGGTTGTAGTCCTGCCGGCTGAGGTCGAAACGGAAGCGCAGCCCTCCGGTGCCCGTCGGAAGGTCGAGGCCGAGCACGCCCTGGTTGATCGAGGTGTCGTTGTCCTGGAGCTTGGTCCCATTGCCGCGATTCTCGCGGTACGCGCCGACGCGGACGAACGCGCGCCCGGAGCCGATCGCGCGCTCGAGCGCCACGTCGCCGCCGTGGTGGTGCGTGGAGAGGCGGCTGTCTACGGGGCCGCGCAATGCGTCGGGGATCGGTCGGTACCCCGTCGTCGAGAAGACTTCCGTCGCCACCCGGCCGCCCCAACTGCCGCGCCGTCCTCCGGCGAAGAGGGACCCTTCACCGAGGCCTTCCTGGCCCGTGACGAAGTCCGCCTCCAGCCGCGGCACCTCCGTGCCCAGGCGCACCACCTGGACCACGCCCGCGAGGGCGGCGCTGCCATAGAGGTCGGAGGCCCCGCCGCGCAGGACCTCCAGCCGCTCCACGGCCGTCCGCGGCACCCGTCCCCAGTAGACCCAGCCACCGAACGGATCGTTCAGGGGCACGCCGTCCTCCAGGACCAGCGCGCGGCTGGCGCCGCTGCCGGCGAGGCCACGGAACGTCGCGCCCTGCGTCGTGGGATTGGCTCCGCGACTCGGCGTCCGGCGGAACAGGGTGAAGCCGGGCACCTGCCGCAGGGCATCGTCGAGCCCCATGCCCGCGGTCGTCTTGAGATCGGAAGAGGAAAGCACGAGCACGCTCGCGGCCGTGTCGCCGAGGGCCTCGGGCCGGCGCGCCGCCGTCACCGTCACGCGGTCCTGGAAGGCGGCCGACCCCAGCACCAGATCGACGGGCGCGTCGCCGGCGTAGGCGGCGCGCCGCGCCCGCGGGAAGCCGTGCGCCTCGACCGTGACCATGACCAGCTTGGGGCCGGACCAATCGACGGCGAAGTGACCGGCCGCGTCGGTGGACACGCGCGCGGAATCGCCGCCCGCCTCGATGGAGACGACGGCGTTGGCGACGGGCGCGCCGGCGGCGTCGCTCACGGTACCCTGGAGATGCAAGGGCGCGGCGGCGGCCAGGGCGGCGGCGAAAAGGACGATGGCGCTCATCGGCTATGCTTTCACCTTATTGATTGCTTCGCGGTCCTTGTCAACGATCCTCGCTCCGATTGGGACGCACATGATATCCCTCGGCCTCCTTGGAGCCGCCGCTTGATCTTCGAGAGCCAGTCCGCCGTTCGGCAGGGACTGCTCGAAGTGGTGGACGCGATCCGCACGCTCGGCCAGGGACGGTACGCATGCGTGCTGGACCCCGGCGCCATCGTGCTGGAGTCCCCGGAGCCGGCGGACGGGCGGTCCTTCGCGCTGCGGGCGCTCCTCGAAGACCGGCGCGCCGCCATCCTCTCGATCCCGCAGACCCTGGCGGACGAAGGGCCGATGGAAGACGCCTTCGCCGATTGGCACGAGGACCAGTTCCTCCTCGCGTTCCTCAATCAGAGGGTCGCGCTCGTCGTCGCCTGTCCGGATGCGGAGGCGCTGAAAGACCGCGCCACCGCGCTCTGGCCGGTGTGGGCGGACCGCGTGCTGCGGTTCGACGAACGCTATCGGATCGATCCCAAGGGCCGGGGCCTGCTGTTCGGGAGTCCCCGGCTGGATCTGGTCGTCATCGGCAGCATTCATGGAGGTGAGGCATGAGGGCTTTTGCATCGGCGGTCGCGGTGGTGGTGCTGGCGAGTGGTGTCGCCTTCCCGGAGGCGCCGGTGGAGCGCCGCGAGATCCGGCTCGCCAGCCGGCCGGCCACGGACGTCCGCCCGTTCAGCGACGCCGTCCTGGTGGGCCGAACCCTGTACCTGGCGGGCCGGACCGGCGCCGACAAGGACGGCAAGCTGCCCGCGGAGGCGGCCGACGAGGCGCGCGCGGTGATGGACCAGATCAAGGCCGTCCTCGCCCAGGAAGGGATGGCCATGGACGACCTCGCCTACGTTCAGGTGTTCTGCACCGACGTGAAGCTCTACGGCAGCTTCAACGACGTGTACCGGACGTACTTCAAGAAGTTCCCCGCCCGTGCCTTCATCGGGTCCGGGCCGCTCCTCGGCGGCGCCCGCTTCGAGGTGCAGGGGATCGCGGAAAGGCGGTGAAGTGAACATCCGCAACTTCTCCATCATCGCGCACATCGATCACGGCAAGACCACGCTCTCCGACCGCCTGATGGAGAAGACGGGGGCCCTGACCAAGCGGGAGATGAGCGAGCAGTTCCTGGACTCGATGGACCTCGAGAAGGAGCGCGGGATCACCATCAAGCAGCACTCCGTGCGGCTCGAGTACAAGGCGCAGGACGGCCAGGACTACATCCTCAACCTCATCGACACGCCGGGGCACGTCGACTTCGCCTACGAGGTGTCCCGCAGCCTGGCCGCCTGCCAGGGCGCGCTCCTGGTCGTGGACGCGAGCCAGGGCGTGGAAGCGCAGACCCTCGCCAACGCGCACCTCGCCGTGGACGGCGGGCTCGAGATCATCCCCGTCCTCAACAAGATCGACCTGCCCGGAGCGGAGCCGGAGAAGGCCAGGGAGCAGATCGAGAACGTCATCGGCATCGATGCGTCGCACGCGATCTTCGCCTCCGCCAAGCAGGGGATCGGCATCGACGAGATCCTGGAGGCGATCGTGCACCGCATCCCCCCGCCGCAAGGGGACGCCGAAGGCACGCTGCGGGCGCTGGTCTTCGACTCCTGGTTCGATCAGTACCGCGGGGTCGTCATCCTGGTGCACGTCGTGGACGGGAAGCTGGAGCCGAAGATGAAGGTCCGGCTGATGGCTTCCGGCGGAACCCATGAAGTCGAGCAACTGGGCGTGTTCACGCCCAAGTCAGTCCCCGTCGAATCCCTCTCCGCCGGAGAGGTGGGATTCGTCATCGCTGGAATAAAGAAGGTCTCCGACGTGGCCATCGGTGACACCCTGACCGACGACAAGCGTCCGGCGGCGGAGGCCCTGCCCGGGTTCAAGGAGATCAAGCCGATGGTGTTCGCCGGGCTCTACCCGGTGGATGCCGACCAGTACGCGGAGCTGCGGGACGCGCTCGAGAAGCTGCGCCTCAACGACTCGTCGTTCTTCTACGAGCCGGAGACCTCGACCGCGCTCGGTTTCGGCTTCCGCTGCGGGTTCCTCGGCCTCCTCCACATGGAGATCGTGCAGGAACGGCTCGAGCGCGAGTTCAACCTCGAGCTGCTGGTCACCGCGCCTTCCGTGCGCTATCGCGTGCTCAAGACCAACGGGGACACCATCGAGATCGATTCCCCGGCCAAGCTGCCCGATCCCGGCTCCATCGAGGCCGTCGAGGAGCCGATCATCACCGCGACCATCCTCACCAACGACGAGTTCGTGGGACCGATCCTCAAGCTGTGCGAGGAGAAGCGTGGGATCCAGAAGAGCCTCAACTACATCACGACCACGCGCGTGATGATCGAGTACGAGCTCCCGCTGAACGAGATCCTGCTCGACTTCTACGACCGGCTGAAGTCCGCCTCCAAGGGATACGCGTCGCTGGACTACGAGTTCACCGGATACCGGGTCTCGCCGCTCGTGAAGCTGGACGTGCTCGTCAACGGCGAGCCCGTGGACGCGCTCTCGCTCATCGTGCACAAGGAGTCCTCCTTCCCGCGCGGCAAGGCGCTGGTGGAGAAGATGCGCAAGCTGATCCCGCGCCAGATGTTCGAGGTGGCCATCCAGGCCGCCATCGGCTCGCGCGTGATCGCGCGCGAGACGGTCAAGCCCCTGCGCAAGAACGTCATCGCCAAGTGCTACGGGGGAGACATCTCGCGCAAGCGCAAGCTCCTGGAGAAGCAGAAGGATGGCAAGAAGCGGATGAAGCGCGTGGGCCGCGTGGACATCCCGCAGGAGGCCTTCCTGGCCGTGCTGCGCGTCGACGAGTAGCCGTGATCGGAGGTCGCTCGATGAGAGGCAGTCCCGCAAGCCGGGCCGCACGTGCCGGATGTGCAGCGCTGCTCGCCGTCGCGACAGTGCCGGCCACCGTCGCCGCTCAGTCCCCAGGCCCACCGCCCGCCGCCGCCACGGCCCCGGCCGAGGCGCGGCCGAAGCCCTCCGAGGTGAAGCCCATGAGCGAGGACAAACGGGTCAAGGCCGACGATATCGACAAGGTGATGGCGGAAGGCAGTGTGTTCTTCCTCGACGTGCGCGAGCCGAAGGAGCTCGAGGAGTTCGGCAGCTACGAAGGCTACGTGAACATCCCCATGAGCCAGCTCGAGAGCCGTCTCGGCGAGCTCCCGAAGGACCGGCCCATCCTCACCGCCTGACAGGGCGGGGGAAGAGCCGCGCGTGCCGCGGCCATGCTCGAGAAGAACGGGTTCAAGATCGCCGGGTTCTGCGGCCTGAAGGATTACAAGGGCGGCAAGCTCAAGCCGGCTAGAACAGCACCCTCGTCCGGATCGTCCCCTCGATCGCGCTGAGCGACTTCAGGGCGGCGCGGCTCGAACGCTCGTTGGCCTCCACGTCGATCACGACGTAGCCGATGTGGGCGTTGGTCATCAGGTACTCGCCGCTGATGTTGATGCGGTTCTTCGAGAACACGCCGTTGATGCGGCTCAGCACCCCGGGCACGTTCTTGTGGATGTGCAGCAGGCGATGGCTACGCGGGTGCTCGGGCAGCGCCACCTCCGGGAAGTTCACCGCGGACAGCGTGGAGCCGTTGTCGCTGTAGCGCACGAGCTTCTCCGAGACCTCGGTGCCGATGTTGGCCTGGGCCTCGAGCGTGGAGCCCGCGATGTGCGGGGTCAGGATGACGTTGTCGAACCGGCGCAGCGGAGACAGGAACTCCTGGTCGTTGCCCTCCGGTTCCACGGGGAAGACGTCGAAGGCGGCACCCGCGAGCTGCCGCGTCTCCAGGGCTTCCGCGGCCGCGTCGATGTCGACGACGGTGCCGCGCGAGGCGTTGATGAACTTGGCGCCCTTCTTCATGCGCGCGAACTGCCGGCGGCCCATCATGCCCTGCGTGAGCGGGGTCTCGGGGACGTGGAGGGTGACGACGTCCGCCACCTCGAGCAGCTCGTCCAGGCTCGGCATCATGCGGGCGTTGCCCAGGGGCAGCTTGGTCACGATGTCGTAGAAGCAGACGTCCATCCCCAGCGCTTCCGCCATCACCGAGAGCTGGGTGCCGATGTTGCCGTAGCCCACGATCCCCAGCGTCTTGCCCCGCACCTCGCGCGCGTCGTCCGCGGACTTGGCCCACACCCCCCGATGCAGCAGGGCGTTCTTGGCCGGGATGCCGCGGAGCAGGAAGATGATCTCGGCCAGCACGAGCTCCGCGACCGAGCGCGTGTTCGAGAAGGGGGCGTTGAAGACGGGGATCCCGCGCATCATGGCCGCGTCGAGGTCGATCTGGTTGGTGCCGATGCAGAAGGCGCCCACCGACATCAGCTTCGGCGCGGCCGCGATCGCGTCCGCGGTCAGGCGCGTGCGCGAGCGGATGCCCACGAAGTAGGCCTCGGCGACCGCGGCCCTCAGCTCGTCGCCGGCCAGCGCCTTCTTGTGCCGCTCGATCGTGGTGTAGCCGTGCCGCTTGAAGTTCTCTACCGCGCGGTCGTGCACGCCCTCCAGCAGGACGATCTTCATGCGCGACTTCGCGAAGGACGTGCTCAAGGTTGTCTCCCTCTGCTTCCAGGCTATCCGATGCCACCCCACGTGTCCCCGTGCGGTGGTCGCGCTATCCTCGTGCAATGACCGTACGTGATCAGGGCGAGATGGAGAAGACGGTCGTCGCGGAGCTGTCCGCCCTCCTCGGTCCGGAGGCCGTCGTCATCGAGCCGCACGAGCTGGCCCGCTACGAGCAGGGCTGGCGTTACGGCCGCGGCACCGCCCTGGCCGCGGTCCGGCCCGGCAGCACGGAGGAGGTCTCGCGCGTGCTCGCCTTCGCCGCCGCCCGGGGCATCCGCGTCGTGCCGCAGGGAGCGAACACGGGCCTGGTGGGCGCGTCCACCCCGGACGCCACCGGGAGCATGCTCGTGCTCAGCCTGGAGCGCCTCTCCCGTCTGCTCGAGATCGACCCCGTCGATCGCACGGTCGTCGCCGGGGGCGGCGTCCTGCTCAGCCAGCTCGACGCCGCGCTGGCGGAGCAGGGCCTCCTGTTTCCCATCGACCTCGGCGCCGATCCCACCGTGGGCGGCATGGTGGCCACCAACGCCGCCGGTACGCGCGTCCTGCGCTACGGGGACGTGCGCCAGAACCTGCTCGGGGTCGAGGTCGTCCTCGCGGACGGCACCGTCCTCGACCTCATGGCCGCCCTGCGCAAGAACAACACGGGCCTGGACGCGAAACAGCTCTTCGTCGGGACCTCCGGCGTGTTCGGCGTCGTGACCCGGGCCGTCCTGCGCGTCGTTCCGCGGCCGGCCCAGCGGGCGACGGCGCTGGTGGGGACGGGGAGCGGCGCGACCGTGCTCCAGCTCTTGTCCCACCTGGAGCGCGGGCTCGGCGACGTCCTCACCGCCTTCGAGGTCGTGAGCGCGGACGCTCTTGCGCCGGTGTTCCGGTACCAGCCGCGGCTGCGCAATCCGTTCGGAGCCGCGCTGCCGCCCTACACCGTGCTGGTCGAGCTGTCGACCACGCTGCCCGCCGAGCGGATCTCGCTCGACGACCTCCTCGAGTCCACGCTGGGAGCCCTGCTCGAAGGCGAAGCGGGTGAAGGCATCACCGACATCTTCCCCGGCAGGCCCAGCGACCTCTGGGAGGTGCGCCACCACGTCTCCGAGAGTCACCGTCACGAAGGCGAAGTGCTGGGCTTCGACATCAGCGTGCCGCGCTCCTCGATGGCCGCCTTCGTGGACGCGGCCCGCGCGCTCGTCGCCGCCGAGTACCCTTTCATCCGGGTCTGCGACTTCGGCCATTGGGGGGACGGCGGCGTGCACCTGAACCTGGTATGGAAGAAGGACGAGGCCGCCCGGGAGACGCCGGAGCTGAAGGCGGAGCTGCAGCCGCGGATCTACGAGCTCGCGGTCACGCGCTTCCGGGGCAGCTTCAGCGCGGAGCACGGCGTGGGCCCGCACAACCAGGCCTTCTACGACCGGTACACGCCCGCCCTCGTCCAGGACGTCTGCCGCACCCTCAAGGCCCGGCTCGATCCGCAAGGGCTGCTGGGGACCACGCGCCTCGGCTGAAACGGGCTAAAATGGCGCCTCATGGCGTCCGCCCCTCCGTCCTCCTCCACCTTCAAGAAATCCGTCGCGCGCGAGTACCTCGAATCGCTCGTGGTGGCCTTCATCCTGGCGACGTTCATCCGCACGTTCATCGTGCAGGCGTTCAAGATCCCGACCGGCTCCATGGAGACGAACCTGCTCATCGGCGACCACCTGCTCGTCAACAAGGTCGTGTATTCGCCGTCCCTGGTGTCGGCCGAGGACCGACTCCTGGCCAAAAAGCCGATCCAGCGCGGGCACGTCGTGGTCTTCAAGTATCCGGAAGAGCCCACGCGCGACTTCATCAAGCGCGTGATCGGCCTGCCCGGCGAGAAGGTGGAGATCCGCGAGAAGGTCGTCTACATCGACGGCAGGGCGCTCGACGAGCCGTACGTCCACTTCCTGGAGCCGCCGTTGCGTCCCGGCGACCCGGAGTTCGGGCTCCGCATCGAGGGCCGCGGCGACAATTGGGGGCCGGAAGTGGTGCCCCCGGGCAAGCTGTTCGTCCTGGGCGACAATCGCGACAATAGCAAGGACAGCCGCTACTGGGGCTTCCTGCCCATCGACCAGGTCAAAGGGCGCGCCCTGATGGTGTACTGGTCCTACGAGGCCTCCCGTGAGGAGTACCGTCGCACGGGGATGGACTGGGTGCGGGACACGCTGGCCGCGTTCGGGAAGACGCGGTGGCGTCGCTTCTTCCATCTGATCCGCTGAGAGGTAAATCGATGTTGCGATCCGAGAGCGAGAAGGGCGAGGGGAGGCTGGGCAGCATCATCTGGCTGCTGATCGTGGCCGGGGTGCTCTACGCGAGCTGGAACCTCATTCCCGCGTACTTCAGCAACTACAACTTCGCGGACAAGATGACGGAGCTGGCGCGGGCGCCCAAGTACAGCCATCCCGACGACCGCATCGAGTCGGAGCTCATCAAGGCGGCGCAGGAGAACCACCTCGAGCAGTTCATCGGGCCCAAGACCTGCAAGATCAACACGCTCGAGGTGCGACGCGTGATCGTGTGCGAGTACGACCGCACGGTGCAGATCCTCCCGGGCTTCCAGAAGAAGATCCACTTCAAGTCCGAAGCCGACCAGCCGTTGATTTAATGCAGGGGGTTGCTGCTATAGCTTCCCGAGCAGCTGCTTCGCGATGACGAGCAGCTGCATGTGCGTGGTCCCTTCGTAGATCTGCCCCACCTTCTGGTCCCGGAAGTACTTCTCGACCGGATACTCCCGCGTGAAACCGTAGCCGCCGTAGATCTCGATCACGTTCGAGGTGACGTGCTCGGCGGCGCGGGAGGCGAACAGCTTGGCCATCGCGGCCTCCTTGATGAAGGAAGACCCCGTGTCCCGCAGCCGCGCCGCGTTGTAGGTCAGGAGGCGCGAGGCCTCGATCTCGGTCGCGAGCTCCGAGAGGAGGAACTGCACGGCCTGGAACTCGGAAATGGCCTTGCCGAACTGCTGCCGCTCCTGCGCGTAGCGCAGCCCGTGGTCGAACGACCCCTGGGCCACGCCCACCATCTGGGCGCCGATCCCGATGCGTCCTTCGTTGAGGGTCTCGATGGCGATCTTGTAGCCCCTGCCGACGTCGCCCAGGACGTTCTCGCGCGGGACGCGGACGCTCTCCAGGATCAGCTCGCAAGTGGAGGACGCGCGGATGCCGAGCTTGTCCTCCTTCTTGCCCACCGAGAACCCGGGGAAACTGCGCTCCACCAGGAAGGCGGTGATCCCCTTGTAGTCCTTCGAGGGATCCACGGTGGCGAGGATGATGAAGAGGTCGGCCTCGGCGGCGTTCGTGATCCAGAGCTTGCGCCCGGTCAGCTCCCAGTGGTCCCCGCGGTCCGTCGCGCGGCAGGACAACGCGAAGGCGTCCGAGCCGGAGCCCGCCTCGGAGAGCGCGTAGGCGCCGACCCATTTCGAAGCCAGCCGGGGGAAGTAGCGCGCGTGCTGCTCCGCGTTGCCCCAACGCAAGAGAGCGTTGTTCACGAGCGTGTTCTGCACGTCGACGAGCACGGCCACGGACGCATCCACCCGCGCCAGCGCTTCCACGGCGAGGATGGACATGAAGAAGGTGGCGCCCGCGCCGCCGTGGGCCTCGGGGATCTCGACGCCCATCACGCCGAGCTCGAACAGGGCGTCGATGAGAGGACGCGGAATGCTCGCGTCCTCGTCCATCTGATGGACGAGCGGGCGCACCCGCTCCTCCGCGAAGCCGCGCACGGCGTCGCGGAACATCCGCTCCTCCTCACTGAGATCGGTCAGCGGGAGGCTGCGGCGGTCGGTGAGCGTCTCGGACATCGATGCACCTCGGTGTCTCCATCCTAGCCCCGCGAGGAAGGAGCGAAAACCCTGGAAACTCCTTGACACGACGACGCGCGCACGTATGATCACACTGTCATGTTCTCGCGACCCGCCGTGCGACCGCAGGCCCGCGTCAGGCGAGGCCCGTGTGTCCGGCGGGGCGAACCGGTCTAGTCCTTCGTACAACGGACCGGATCCACCGACCCGCTGGAGCCGGAAGCTCCAGTGGGTTTTTTGTTTTGGCCGGGCGCGGCCCGGGCCTGGAGGAAAGGGCAGTGAACGTCGGGGTGTTCGGGGCGACGGGCTATGCCGGGCGCGAGCTGGTGCGGATCCTCGCCGTCCACCCGCGCGCCCGCGTCGCCTTCACCACGGGCACGGGCGAGGGCCATCTCGCGCACGAGGCGGGTCTGGAGCGGGAGGCGGACGCGTACTTCCTCTCCCTGCCCCACGGGATCTCGGCCACCTTCGCCGCGCGGCTGCGCGCGGCGCATCCGTCCGCGGTCGTCGTCGACCTCTCCGGTGACCTGCGCCTGCCCACCGCCGCCGCCTACCGCGAGTGGTACGGGCACGATCATCCGGCGCCGGAGCTCCTGGGCCAGGCTCCCTACGGCCTCACCGAGCTCTATCGCGACGAGATCCGGTCCGCGCGCCTCATCAGCAATCCCGGCTGCTACGCGACCTCCGTGCTGCTGCCGCTGATCCCGCTCGTGCGCGAGAAGGTGATCGATCCCGATGACGTCATCGTCGACGCCAAGAGCGGGACGACCGGAGCCGGCCGCGCGCCGCGGGAGGACCTGCTCTTCTCCGAGGTCGCCGACGACTTTTCCGCCTATGCCCCCGGCCGCGCCCACCGGCACGTGGGCGAGATGGAAGCGGCGGTGCGCGAGAAAACGGGCCGTGACCTGCGCCTCACGTTCTGCCCGCACCTGCTCCCCGTGCGGCGCGGGATCCTGTCCGCGCTGTACGTCAAGACGGATGCGGGCGTGGACCGGCTGCGCGCCGCCCTCGGCCACGCCTACGAAGGATCGCCGTTCGTACGCGTGGTGGGTCCGGCCCCGCCGCGCCTCTCGGACGTGGTCCACACGAACGAGTGCCGCCTGTCGGTGCATGCGGCGGCGCCCGGCCGCGTCGTCGTGTTCTCCGCCCTCGACAACCTCGTGAAGGGCGCGGCCGGCCAGGCCGTCCAGAACCTCAACCTGGCCCTGGGCCTGCCCGAGGACGCGGGCCTGGTGCGGGGGCGCGCATGAACGGCGGCGTGCGGGTGTACAAGCTCGGGGGGCCGGCGCTCGAGGATGCGGAGCTGCTCCCCGCCCTCGCGGAGGAGCTCCGCCGCGCCCGCGGGCGCGTGCTGGTCGTGCACGGCGGCGGACGGCACGTGGAGCGGGAGCTGAAGGCACGGGGCCTGGAATCGAGGTTCGTGGGGGGCCGCCGCGAGACGTCGGCGGAGGCGATGGAGGTCGTCGAGATGGTCCTCTCCGGGGTCGTGAACAAGGGTCTGGCCGCGGGTCTCACCGCGGCCGGCCTGCCCGCCATCGGTCTCTCCGGGCGCGACGCGGGCCTGCTCCGCGCGCGCGTCCAGCCCGGCCTCGGCCGCGTGGGCCGCCCGGAGGCGGTGGATGCGCGCGTCCTGGAGGCGGCATGGGGGGCCGGCCTCGTCCCCGTGGTCTCACCCGTTTCCCAGGGTGTGGACGGAGGGGCGCTCAACGTGAACGCCGACGAAGCGGCCCTCGCCCTCGCCGTCGCGCTCCGCGCCGACGCCCTGGTCTATCTTTCCGACGTGGACGGCGTGCGGCTGGACGCCCGCCCCGTCGCGTCGCTCAGCGCGGACGAGGTCCGCCATCATGTCGCGCAAGGCGCGATCACGGGAGGAATGGCGATGAAGGTCGACACCGCGCTGCAGGCCGTGGCCGCGGGCGTGCCGGAGGTGATCGTGGCCGGGAAGGCGCGTCTGGTCGGCGGCTTCCCGGGCACGCGGCTGCATCAGGGCGCGGCGGAGGGGGCGCGCGCATGACCACGCTGCTCCCCGTCTACGAGCGCGATCTCGTCATCGTCTCCGGCAAGGGCGCGCTCCTCACCGACAGCGCGGGCAACACCTACCTCGACTTCGCGGCCGGCATCGGCGTGAACGGCCTCGGCTACGGCAACGGCAAGGTCGTGAGCGCGATCAAGAAGCAGGCGAGCCGGCTGATCCACTCGAGCAACCTCTACTTCACGGAGCCGGTCACCCGCCTGGCCGACGCGCTGGTCAAGGCCTCCTTCCCGGCCCGCGTGTTCTTCACGAACTCGGGGACGGAGAGCGTGGAGGCGGCGATCAAGTTCGCGCGCCGCATCGGCAACGCCTCCGGGCGCACGGAGCTGGTGGCCTTCGAGGGCGGCTTCCACGGGCGCACGATGGGCGCGCTCTCGATCACCTGGAAGGAGAAGTACCGCGCGCCGTTCGAACCCCTCGTGCCCGGGGTGCGCTTCTGTCCCTGGAACGACCTCGCGGCGGCCAAGGGCATGATCGGGCCCAAGACGGCCGCGGTGTTCATCGAGCCCGTGCAGGGCGAGGGCGGCATCCGCGTCGCCCCCGAGGACTTCCTGCAGGGCCTCTCCGACATCTGCCGCGAAACGGGCGCCCTGCTCGTGTCCGAAGAGGTGCAATGCGGGCTCGGGCGCACGGGCGCCCTCTTCGCCTTCGAGCGTGCGCACATCCGGCCCGACATCGTGACCCTGGCCAAGCCGCTGGGCGGCGGGCTGCCCCTGGGGGCCGTGCTCCTGCGCGAGGAGCTGGCCGGCGCGCTCCAGGTGGGCGATCACGGCAGCACGTTCGGCGGGAATCCGGTGGCGGCGGCCGCCTCCCTCGTGATCATGGACCGGCTGACCTCCGGCGGGTTCCTGGGCAAGGTCGAGAAGAAGGGCAAGATGCTCGGGCGCAACCTCCGCGCCATGCAGCGGAAGTACCCCAACCAGATCCGCGACGTGCGCGGCCTCGGCCTGATGTTCGGGATCGAGCTGAGCGGCCCCGCGAGCCCGATCGTGGCCGCCCTGCGCGCGCGCGGGATCCTCGCCACCAGGGCGGGCGAGAACGTGCTGCGCCTGCTCCCACCCCTGGTGGTCAAGCGCAGCGAGCTGCGGTCGTTCCTGGTCGCCTTCGACGACGTGCTGGCGAAAGGCATCGGCATGCAGATGGAGGGAGGCGGCGGTGCGGTGGCTTAAGGAGACTCGATGGCAGTGAAGAAGGTCGTGCTGGCCTACTCGGGGGGTCTCGACACCTCGATCATCATTCCCTGGATCAAGGAGCACTACGCGGGGGCGGAGATCATCGCGTATTGCGGGGACGTGGGGCAGGGCGAGGACCTCGAGGCCGTCCGCCGCAAGGCGCTGGCCACCGGCGCCTCCGAGTGCGTGGTCGAGGACCTGCGGGAGGAGTTCGTCCGCGATTTCGCGTTCAAGGCCCTGGCCGCGGGCGCCGTCTACGAGGACAACTACCTGCTGGGCACGGCCCTGGCGCGGCCGCTCCTGGCCTACCGGCAGGCGCAGGTGGCCATCGCGCGCGGGGCGGATGCCCTCTCCCACGGCGCCACCGGCAAGGGGAACGACCAGGTCCGCTTCGAGGTCACCTGGGCCGCCTTCGCCCCCCACATGACCGTGATCGCGCCCTGGCGCGAATGGGACATCCGTTCCCGCGAGGACGCCCTCAAGTACGCGGCGGCCCGCAACATCCCCGTGGACCAGAGCCCGCGCGACATCTTCAGCCGCGACGGGAACCTGTGGCACCTCTCCCACGAGGGCGGCAATCTCGAGGATCCCTGGGACGCTCCGCGCAAGGAGATGTTCAAGCTCACCGTCGCCCCCGAGGACGCGCCCAGCAAGGCCGAGGAGGTCACGATCGGGTTCGAGCGCGGAGTTCCGGTGTCGCTCGACGGAAGGCGCTTCGGCCCGGTCGAGCTCGTGACGACGCTCAACACCATCGCCGGCCGTCACGGCGTGGGGAGACTGGACCTGGTCGAGAACCGTCTGGTGGGCATCAAGTCGCGCGGCGTCTACGAGACGCCTGCCGGCACCGTGCTCTATCACGCCCATCGCGAGCTGGAGCGCCTGGTGCTCGACCGCGACACCCTGCACTTCAAGCAGTCCGTCTCCGTCCGCTACGCCCAGCTCATCTACGACGGCCTGTGGTTCTCGACCTTGCGCGAGGCCCTGGCCGCCTTCGTGGACTTCACGGAGCAGGAGGTCACGGGCGAGGTGAGGGTACAGCTCTTCAAGGGGCGCGCCGTCGCCGTCGGACGCCGCTCGCCGCGCAGCCTGTACCGCCAGGACCTGGCCACCTTCGGCCAGGGCATGGCCTACGACCACGCGGACGCCGGCGGCTTCATCCGGCTCTTCGGCCTGCCCGAGCGGGTACGCGCGCTCACGCGCGAACGTCTGGGCGAGAAGGCGGACCGCACGGTCGGCGGCGCGAAACCCGGCGCGCGGGAGGAGTTCAAGCGTTGATCGCCGCGCCGCTCGATTCACCGGCGCCGGGCGCGGCGAGCGGCATCACCGCTCCCGGCGGCTTCCGAGCGGCCGCCGTGGCCAGCGGGATCAAGCCGGAGGGGCTCGACCTCGCCCTCGTGGTGGCCGACCGGGCCTGCGCGGCCGCGGGCGTGTTCACGCGCAATCGCGCCCAGGCCGCGCCCGTCCTGGTCTCGCGCGAGCATCTCGCCGGCGGCCAGGCCCGTGCCGTGGTCATCAACGCCGGCTGTGCCAACGCGGCCACCGGCGAGGCCGGCCTCCGCGACGCGCGCGAGACGGCGCACCTGGTCGCGGAGGAAATCGGCTGCCGGCCCGCCGACGTGGTGGTGGGCTCGACGGGCGTCATCGGCGTCGCCCTCCCCATGGCCGCCCTCCGCAGCGGAGTCCCGCGCGCGGCCGCGGAGCTGGCCCGGGAAGGCGGCGCCATCGCCGCCCGCGCGATCATGACCACGGACACGCGCCCGAAGGAGGTGGTCGTCGACTTCGCCCTCGGCGGGCGGACCGCGCGTGTGGGCGGGATGGCCAAGGGCGCGGGCATGATCGCCCCCAACATGGCCACGATGCTCTGCGTCCTCACGACGGACGCCGGCGTCGCTCCCCCGCTGCTGGCCAGCGCGCTGCGGGAAGCGGTCGGCGAGAGCCTCAATCGCATCACGGTGGACGGAGACACCTCGACCAACGACATGGCGGTGGTGCTGGCGAGCGGTGCCGCGCCCGCCGCGCCCATCCTCGGGGCGGGGCCCGACTACGACGCCTTCCGCGGCGCGCTCACCCGGGCCACGCGCGACCTCGCCGAGAAGATCGTACGGGACGGGGAGGGTGCCTCGCGCCTCGCGGAAGTGCGCGTCGAGGGCGCGGCGACGCCGGGAGACGCGGACCGCGTCGCGCGCACCATCGCGGAGTCTCCGCTGGTCAAGACCGCCCTGCACGGCGGCGATCCCAACTGGGGCCGCATACTGGCCGCGGTCGGCCGCTCCGGCGTCGCCGTCGACATCGACCGCGTGGACATCCACCTGGGCCCGGTGTGGGTGGCGGAGGGCGGCCGCGCCCGCGCGTACGACGAGGACGAGGCCCACGGCGCGGTGATGGCGGACCCCGTGCGCATCCGCGTGGACCTGCACGCGGGCAAGGCCAGCGGCTGGATGTGGACCTGCGACCTCACGCGCGGGTACGTCGACATCAACGCGCACTACCGGTCATGAAGCTCTGGGGCGGCAACTACGAGGGCGAGCCGGACCGCGAGTTCTGGGAGTTCAACCGGTCGCTGCCCTTCGACCGCCGGCTCGTGCGCGAGGAGATCGCGGCTTCCCGGGCCTATGTCATGGCGCTCGCGCGAGCGAGCGCCATCTCCGTTGCGGATGCCTCCGCGCTGGACGCCGGTCTGACGGCCGTTCTGGATGTGGCCACTCCAAAGGCTCTCGCAGACGCACAAGAGGAGGACGTCCACAGCTGGGTCGAAGCCCGACTCACCGAGACGATCGGCGACCTCGCGGGCCAGGCCCACCTGGGCCGCAGCCGCAACGAGCAGGCGGTCACCGCTCTGCGCCTGTGGATCCGCGCCGCGATCGACTCCCTGCGCGCGGACACGGCCGGCCTGGTGCGGGCGCTGGCCGAGAAGGGCATGAGCGGCGCGGACGCGGTCATGCCCGGCTTCACGCACACGCGCCGGGCGGAGCCCATCACGCTGGGCCATTTCATGGCCGCGCACGCCTGGGGGGTGGTGCGCGACTACCAGCGGCTGGGGGACGCGCGGCGGCGCGTGAACGTGCTGCCCCTGGGCTCGGGAGCGCTGGCGGGAACGGCGGTTCCCCTCGATCGGGACGCCCTCGCGCGCGACCTCGGCTTCGAGGCCATCTCGCCCAACGCGCTCGACGCGGTCATGGACCGCGACTTCGCGGCGGAGTTCGTGTTCGCGGCCGCGCAGCTGCAGACGCATCTCTCCCGGATGGCCGAGGACCTCATCTGGCTGTCGTCACCGGAGTTCGGCTTCTTCCTCCTGCCCGAGGCCTTCACCACCGGCTCGAGCCTCATGCCGCAGAAGCAGAACCCCGACGCCCTCGAGCTGGTGCGCGGCAAGGCCGCGCGCGCCCAGGCCGGAGTCATCCGCCTGCTCGCGCTCATGAAGTCGCTGCCCGCCGGCTACCAGAAGGACCTCCAGGAGGACAAGGAGGCGGTCTTCGACGTGGCGGATACGGTGGCGGTGTCGGTGCGCGTGATGGGTGGGGTCGTGGCCGGGCTGGACTTCGATGGCAAGAAGATGCGGGCCGCGGCCGGACAGGAAGAGATGATGGCCGCGGGGTTGGCGGTGGCGCTGGCGCGCGATGGCCTCTCCTTCCGCAAGGCCCACGGGGTCGTGGCCGGACTGGTGGCGCAGGCGCGGAAGACGGGCGCTTCGCTGCGCGAGACGGCGCGGCGTGCGCTGGCGAAGGACCATCCGCGCCTGGCCGCGGACGTGGACGCGCTCTTCGATCCCGAGCGCGCGGTGCGCACGCGGTCCCTGCCGGGGGGCACCGATCCCGACGCCGTCCGCGCCAGCCTTCGCCAGGCGGTCGAGCGGGTGGAGTGAGGCCGGGGGCGGTTACGGGGCCCGGCTCGTGCGCAGCGCCACCGCCTTCCAGACGCCGTCCTTGTTGACGAACGTGGTCGTATCGAAGGACGTGTCCGCGATCGCGGTGTCGCCGTAAACGGAGACGGTGACGGAGCCCGTCTCGCGTTTCGGGAAGCGCAGAGTCCCCGCGCTCAGATTCTCCAGCAGCTCGCGGCGCGTGCCCCGCTCTCCGGTGGGATGCGTCCAGACGAAGCTCTCGTCGAGCAGGGGCTCGAGCGCCTTGACGTCCGCGGCCAGGACCGACCGATCGATCGCCGCCTGCACCGCCGCGACCTCGCTCCGGGCCTGCTCCTCCGACCGCGGCGCCTTCGTCGCTTGCCAGCTCACCGCCTGCCATCCGCCCTTGCGCCTGAGGAACGTCCCCGTGTTCAGGTAGCGGGTGACCTGCGTCCTCCCTCCGCTCTCGGTCGTTCCCACGAGGCGGAAGGCCACGATGGCCGTGTCCCCGTATTGCTGGATGCGGATGTCCTCGGCGGTGTAGGTCGTGGCCGATTCGGCCGGAGGCCGGCCCTGGGGCGCGCGCACGTCGGCCAGGATGTCGGCCTTGCCGATCCGCTTCCCCGACGATCCCGTATAGATTGCCGCGGCATCGTTGCGCGAGGCCCCGGCCAGGAACTCACGGAGCAGCCGGGTCAACTCCGCTTCGTCCGCGCCGGGACCCGCCTCCAGGACTCCGGCGAGGGCGAGCACCGCGATGGGGACGAGGCGCCAGCCCCTCCTCACGATGCCGGCGTCCCCGCGCCCTTGAGGTGCGCGTCGAGGAACTGCAGGATGCCGCGGTAGCCGCGGATCTGGTTCTCGCGCTTCGTGAAGCCGTGGCCCTCGTCGGGGAAGACGACGTACTCCACGGGCACGCCATTCTTCTTGACCGCGGCCACGATGTCGTCCGACTCCACCTTGATGACGCGCGGATCGTTGGCGCCCTGCAGCACCATCAGCGGCCGCTTGACCTGGTCCGCGTGGAAGAGGGGCGAGACGGCCAGGAGCATCTCCTTGTCCTTGACCGGGTCACCGATCTCCTTGTAGAGGGCGAGGCGCTGCGACTCCCACCAGGCCGGGATGCTCTCCAGCGTGCGCACCCAGTTGGAGATGCCGAACATGTCCACCCCCACCGCGAACTCCTCGGGCTTGAGGGTGAGGGCGGCCAGCACCATGTAGCCGCCGTAGCTGCCGCCGATGATGCCGATGCGGTCTCGGTCGACGTAGGGGAGCGAGGCCAGGTACTTCTTCGCCTCGACGCAGTCCCACAGCGGCTCGTGCCCGTGCTTGAGGTCGTCCGCGGTGAAGAACGTGCGGCCGTATCCGGAGCTGCCGCGGTTGTTGATGCCGAGCACCACGTAACCGTGGTTCACCAGGTACTGGATGAGCGCGCTGTAGCCCTTGCGCGTCTGGCCGCCCGGTCCCCCGTGCACCCACACGAGGGCGGGGGCCTTGCTCTCCGGCGTGGCCTGGTGCGGCTTGAACAGGATGTTCGGGATGGCCATGGAGTCGAACGACTTGAACCGCACCACGGAGGCCTCGACGAGGTCCGCGGCGTCGATCTCCTTGCTGAGGCTGTCGGTCAGCCGGTGGGCCTCCTTCTCGCCGAACGTGTAGACGTAGAGGTTGCTCGGGGAACGGTCGCCGCTCGCGTAGAAGGACATGCGCGCTTCGCTGGGGGAGATCACGACGGAGGTGATGTCGCCCGCGGGCAGCGAGGGCAGGGCGACGGGCCTCCCCGTGCGCGTGTCGTACACCTTGACCACGGTGTGCGCGTCCTCGTTGATCCCGGTGACGCGATAGCGCCCGCGCCGCGAGAAGCCGGTGTACATCACGTCCCAGTCCGCCCTCTCCACGTCCTCGTGTGTTCCCGCGGCCAGGTCGTAGCGCCGCACGCGCGCGAACTCCGCGCCCTCGTTGCTCAGGTAGTAGAGGTGGGTGGAGTCGGCGTCGAAGTCCTCCGGGGAGAAGTCGGCGGCGACGCCCTCCGCGGAGAGGCGCCTCATCTCCGACTTCCGGCCGTCCCAGAGATACAGGTCCCCCTCCGACTGCGTGCGCGGCTTGTGGAAGGCGAGCCACCGACCGTCCGGAGAGATGGCGCCGAGCTGGTAGCCCACTTCGTCCTTGAACACGAGCGTGCGCTCGTAGGCCTTCGCGTCGTAGCGATAGAGGTCGAAGAACTTCGGGTCACGCTCGTTCGTGGCGACGTAGAAGGCGTCCCCGGCCGGCGTCCATCCCTGGAAGGCCGCTTTGAGCTTGGCCCCCGGCGTGAGGTCGCGCTCGGTCCCGTCCTTCTCGCGGACGTAGAGATGGTTCAGCTCGTTGCCACCCTGGTCGCGCGTGAAGAGGATCCGGTCGTCGCCGCGGAAATAGGAGACGGCGGTGGTCGTGTCCTTCGAAGACGTCATCGGCGCTGGAGGCCCGCCCGCCACGGGCACGCTGTAGACGTTGTAGACGCCGGTCGCGTTCGACGAGAACAGGATCCGGCTCTCGTCGGCGGAGAACGAGGCCCCCGTCACCGCGGTCGTGCTCATGAACTGCTCGATGGTGTAGGACCGCGGCGCGTGGTACGCCGTGGCGGCGGGGGCGGCCAGCACGGGGACGGACCAGCCGACGGCGACGGCGAGCGCGGCCACGAGGCTCGCGCGGGTATTCAGTCTCATGGATGCCTCTCGAAGGGACCGGCGGCGCGCCGGCGAGGAAGGATGCTCTCGCAATGTCACGGGCGCCGCAACCCGGACCTCACCGGGCGCCCAGGGTGAGGGTGGGGGCCGTCGTGTTAGCTTAAGGCGCGACCCACCTCAGCGCGATGCACGTCCTCACCGGCACCAGCGGATACAGCTACAAGGAATGGAAGGGACGGTTCTACCCGGAGAAGATGAAGGAGGCGGAGATGCTCGCCTTCTACGCCGGCCGCTTCCCCACCGTCGAGATCAACAACACGTTCTACCGGATGCCCGCTCCCGACCTGCTGCGGAAGTGGGCGGAACAGACCCCGGAAGCGTTCACGTTCGTGCTCAAGGCGCCCCAGCGCATCACTCATCACCGGCGGCTCGTCGAGGTCTCCGGCGACGTCTCGTACTTCTTCCAGACGGCGAGTGCGCTGGGCGGAAAGCTCGGACCCATCCTCTTCCAGCTCCCGCCCTACATGAAGAAGGACCTCGGGCGGCTGAAGGCGTTCCTGGATCTGTTGCCGGCCGCGCCGCGGGCCGCGTTCGAGTTCCGGCATGCCTCCTGGTTCGACGAGGAGGTGCGCGGCGCGCTTCGTGACAAGGGCGCCGCCCTGTGCCTGGCCGATACGGACGAGGAGCCGCTGACGGACGTCGCGGTCACCGCGGACTGGGGCTACCTGCGGCTGCGCCGTACGACGTACACGGAGGCGGACGTGACGACATGGGCGGAGCGCGTCCGTGCCCAGCCGTGGCAGCGCGCGTTCGTCTTCTTCAAGCACGAGGACGAGGCGCGCGGCCCGGAGTTCGCGGCCACCTTCGCGAGGATCGTGGCCGAGTAGGGGCGGGACGGCAGTACTTCTAGCCGCGAACGCTCAGGACGCGCCCGGTGATCGCGCCTACGATCGCCTCCCCGTGGAAGCGGCCGTTCTCGATGAAGATGCGGCTCGTCTGCTTGCCGGACACCAGCGCTCCGGCCAGGAAGAGGCCGGGCACGTTCGTCTCCAACGTGGCCGCGTCGTGCTCGGGCACGAGCGTCTGCTCGTCGACGCGCACGCCGGCCTTCTGGAGCAGGCTCGTGTCCGGGTGGTAGCCGGTGAGGAGGAAGACCTGCTCGGCGGGGATCTCCTCGCTCCCGCGCGGGGAGCGGAGCACGACCGAGTGCGCGCGGATCTCCGTCACACAGGTGTCGAAGAGGGCGGGGATCGCACCCTCCTTGATGCGGTTCTCGATGTCGGGACGGATCCAGTACTTGATCGAATCGCCGAGCTGGGCGCGCCGGTGCACGAGCGTGACCTCGGCCCCCGCCCGGTAGAGCTCGAGGGCGGCGATGGCGGCCGAGTTCTTGCCGCCCACCACGACCACCGGCTTGCGGTAGTAGCCGTGCGGCTCCGTGTAGTAGTGCGACACGTGCGGCCGCTCTTCGCCGGGAATGCCGAGGTGATTGGGGTGGTCGTAGTACCCCGTGGCGAAGGCCACGTTGCGCGCGGGCCGGTGCGTCACCTCTCCGTCCGCGCCACGCGTGTCCACCACGAAGCGCGCCGCCTCCCCGGGCGCGTCCAGGCGACGGAGGCCCACGACCTCCTGCCCCAGGGTGACGTGCAGGCCGAACGCGTCGGTGACCTTGCGGTAGTACTTGAGCCCCTCGACCTGGGTGGGCTTTTCGTAGGGCGTGACGAAGGGCAGGCCGCCGATCTCCAGCAGCTCCGCGGTGGTGAAGAAGGTCATGTGGCGCGGGAAGCGGAAGATGGAGTTGACGAGCGCGCCCTTCTCCACGATTTCGTAGCCCAGCCCCGCCTGGTGGGCGGCGATGGCGGTGGCCAGGCCGCTGGGCCCGGCGCCGACGATGAGGAGATCGAGGGGACGGATCACCCCTCCATCCTACACAGGGCGAGGCGGGTCATCCTGGCGGGACGTCCTCTCCACGGCCAGGATGAAGTCGGGACCGAAAGCGCGGCCGGGCGTCTGGAAGCCGGCGGTCACGCCACCGGCCACCAAGCGCTGGACGGCCAGGAGCGCCGTCCGCGAGGTGAGCTCGTAACCCTCGAGCGTGTCCAGACGCGAGACGACGACCAGGCTTGCGTCGCGGGCCTCGCCCCAGAGACGGCTGCGCGCGCGGGCGCGGTGCTCGGCGCTGGGGCCCGGGGGTCCGGACTGGATCCGGCGCTTCAGGAACGACTGCACGGGCCGGGTCCCCAACAGGGGCGCGATCGGCCGGGCCATCTTCAACAGGACGCGCATCGCGCGTGGCGCCGCCATGTACACCTCGACGTTCGGGATCCCGGTCGTGTGGTATGCGGTCGCGACGTCGCCCCAGGGAATCGTGATGGCGGGTAGAGGCCCGGCCCCGAAGTCGATGACGCGCGTCTTCCACCGTCCCGCCGCACGGCGCCGCCGCGGTGCAGGTTCTCGGCCATGGTGGTGGCGGTACCGCGCGAGAGGCGCGCCGATCCCTGGAACCCCAGCGCGAGATGGGTCGCGGAGGGAAGGCGCCGGTGGAGATGGGCGGCCAGGCCGTCGGACGGCACCACGTCGAAGCCCACGCCGGGAAGGAGGGTGACGCCCGCGCGCAGCGCCGCCTCGTGGCGGGCGGCCATCCCCTCGAACACCTCGATCTCGCCCGTGATGTCGAGGTAGTGGACGCGCGCGCGCAGGCACCCGTCGGCCATCGGGGCTGCCGTGCGCGAGAAGGGGCCGGCGCAGTGCAGGACGGCCTTCATCCCGCCCAGGCCGCGGCCGACGGCGGCGGGATCGTCGAGCGCGAACACCCGCGCGTCCAGGCCCAGCTCCGCGGCCAGGCGACCGACCGCTTCGGGGTGGCGCCCGGCCAGCACCGGCCGCTCCCCCGCCGCCACCGCGCGGCGCGCGATGAGCTCGCCCGTGTAGCCGTTCGCGCCGTAGAGGAGCCAGGAGTCCACCACTCCCGGGAGCATACCCTCGTGCCGGCCTTGACTCCGATTCCATTATTCCAGTATTCTAGAACTATGGAACAAGGCGCGGCGGTGGACGCCCTGGGCGCGCTGGCCCAGCCCTCGCGGCTGGAGCTGTTCCGCCTGCTCGTGCGCCGCGGGCCCTCCGGGCTGCCCGCGGGCGACCTCGCGGAGAGGCTGGCCATCCCCTCCACCACCCTCTCGTTCCACCTGTCACAGCTCACCCGGGCCGGCCTGCTCACCGCGCGGCGCGCGGGCCGCTCGATCGTCTATGCCGCCGACTACGGCCGCATGCGCGCCCTCATGGCCTACCTCACCGAGAACTGCTGTGAGGAAGGCGGCTGCGCGCCCGCGGCGCCGCGCCCCCGAGAAAGGAAGAGCCATGGATCCCGATCGCGTGACCCTCGCCGCGGGCGCTGAGGCCGAGCGGATGGTCGAGAAGGTGCGTGAGCGCTACGGGCGCATCGCGCAGGGGGAGGAAGCCGGCTGCTGCGGCCCCAAGGGCGTGTGCGGCTCCCCGGAGGGAACGATCGCGCTCGGCCTGGGCTATCGGCCGGACGAGCTGGCGGAGGTGCCGGCGGAGACGAACCTGGGGCTGGGGTGCGGCGCGCCCCTGACCTTCCTGGCCCTCGAGCCCGGAGAGACGGTGCTCGACCTGGGCTCCGGCCCCGGGCTGGATGCGCTGCTGGCCGCGCGCCAGGTCGGTCCCGGTGGCCGCGTGATCGGCGTGGACATGACGCCGGCCATGATCGACAAGGCGCGGGGAGCCGCGGCGCGCCTGGGGCTCACGCACGTCGAGTTCCGGCCCGGCCGCCTCGAGTCGCTGCCCGTGGACGATGCCTCGGTCGACGCGGTCACGAGCAACTGCGTGATCAACCTCGTGCCCGACAAGGGCGCCGTGTTCGCGGAGGTGGCCCGCGTCCTGCGCCCGGGAGGCCGACTCGTGATCTCGGACATCGTGCTCGACGGCGTCTTGCCCCCGGCGGTCGAGAAGGACGTGATGGCGTACGTCGGGTGCATCTCGGGCGCGGCCTCCCGCGTGGATTACTTCCGGCTCGTCGGCGAGGCCGGCCTCGGCGCGATCGAGATCCTGCGCGACGTGGACTACGTGGCCGCGATGGAGCAGGTGGCGCCGGACGAAGTGAAGGCGGTGCTCGCTCGGTCAGGCGTGCGCCTCGAGGACGTCGCCGGCAAGGTCCGATCCGTGACCTTTCGCGCGGTCAAGGCCTAACCGCCCGCGCAACAACATCTTGGGCCGGCCCCGGCTCCCCACCCAGCGCATTGTGGTGACGAGTGACACGCAATTAGTTGAATCTAATCAACTTGGATCCTCATGTTATGATGGGGGCCATGGTCGCCCGGTCGATGTCCACGGCCACGATCTCTTTCGGGCTCGTCACCGTGCCCATCCGTCTCTACGCCGCCAGCGAGTCGCAGGCGGCCGTCTCCTTCAACCTCCTCCACGAGAAGTGCAACTCGCGCCTGAAGCAGCAGTACATCTGCCCCAAGGACGAGGAGATCGTCACCCGCGACCAGATGGTCAAGGGCTACGAGTTCGCCAAGGACCAGTACGTCGTCTTCAGCGAAGACGAGATCAAGTCCATGGCGGAGGAGGCGAGCAAGACCATCGAGATCACCGAGTTCGTCCCGCTGGCCAAGGTCGACCCGATCTACTTCGAAGGCGCGTACTACCTCGGCCCGGACAAGGGAGGCGACAAGGCCTATCGCCTGCTCTCCGAAGCCATGCGCCAGACCGGCCGCTGCGCGCTGGCCAAGTGGGCCGCGCGCGGCAAGCAGTATCTCGTCCTCATGCGCCCCATCGACAACGGGCTCATCATGCAGGTGCTCCACTACGCGGACGAGGTGCGGCCCTTCTCGGAGATCCCGGTGGGAGACGCCGTCGTGAAGGAGCCCGAGCTCAAGCTGGCCGTGCAGCTCATCGAGCAGATCGCCACGGACGAGTTCCGCCCCCAGACCTACGTCGACGAGGTCCGCGCGCGTTATCACGAAGCCATCCAGCGCAAGGTCGAGGGACAGGAAGTCACCGCGCCCGCCACGCCCGAGGCGCCGAAGGGCCAGGTCATCGACCTCATGGAGGCGCTCAAGGCGAGCCTGGCCCAGAAGGGACCGCGGGCCGTCCCCGCCGCAACCGCGGCCACGGCCACGGCCGAGCGCAAGCCGGCCAAGCGCGTGGCGGCCGCTCGCACGGCGGAGGCGCGGACGCTGCGCGCACCCAAGGCGGCGGCGGGCGGCAAGCGGCGCTGACCTTCGCGGTAGGCGACCCTCCGCCGCGCGATAGCCTCGCCCGCGTGACGCGCGACGTGGTCGCGTGCGAGCGGTGCCCCCGCCTCCGCGCCTGGTGCCGCGAGGTGGCGCGCGTGAAGGTGCGGCGGTTCCAGGAAGAGGAGTATTGGGGGCGGCCCGTTCCCGGTTGGGGCGATCCGGCCGCCCGGCTCCTGATCGTGGGCCTGGCGCCCGCCGCCCATGGCGGCAACCGTACCGGCCGCATCTTCACCGGCGACCGCTCGGGCGATTTCCTCTTCGCCGCCCTGCACCGCGCCGGCTTCGCGAGCCAGCCCACCTCCCTGGCGCGCGGCGACGGCCTGCGCCTCATCGACTGCTACGTCGCGGCCGCCGCCCGCTGCGCGCCGCCCGCGAACCGGCCGCTACCGGAAGAGATCGGCCGCTGCCGCGAATACCTGGCGCGCGAATGGCGCCTCCTGGGCCGGGTACGCGCGGTCCTGGCCCTCGGCAAGGTGAGCCAGGACGCCCTGGTCGCGCTCCTGCGCGCGCTCGGCCGCGTGGCCCCGCGTCCGGCGTTCGCGTTCGGCCATGGCCTGCGCCATGACCTCGGCCATGGGCTCCAGCTCTTCGCCTCCTTCCATCCGTCGCAGCAGAACACGTTCACGGGCAAGCTCACGGCGGCGGGGATGGACAGGGTGCTCACCGACGTCAATCGTCACCTCGGCCGACGCGCGCCGAAGGCGACGCGGAGGACATCGTGAACACGCGCAGGATCCCCATCGTCGCACTGGTCGCGGCCGTGATCGGCGTGGCACCGCTGCGGGCGGAGGTGCGGACCACGACCATGCACTCGCCCGCGCTGGGACGCGAGGTGCCCTGCGCCGTGCACCTTCCTCCGTCCTACGCCGAGGGGTCGAAGACCTACCCGGTGGTCTACGTGCTGCACGGGCTGTTCGAGACCCATCAGTTCTGGGAGCGGCGCGGGCTGGCCGCGATCCTCGACGACCTGTGGGCGCGCCACGTCCTTCCGGAGTTCGTCGTCGTCGCCGTGGACGGCGGCAACTCCTTCTTCTTGAACTCACCCCAGGGTGCCTACGAGGACCTGGTCACGAAGGATGCGATCGCGTTCGCGGAGTCGAACCATCGTGTCCGTCGCGAGCGTGCCGGGCGCGCCCTGCTCGGCGTATCGATGGGCGGCTACGCGGCGCTGCGGATCGCGCTGAGCCATCCGGACCTCTTCGCCGCGGTGGCGACCCACAGCGCGATGTTGCTCGCGGGCCCCCCGCGGCCGGGACAGGGCGCGGACCCCTATCAGCTCGCCGCGTTCGCCCGGGTGTTCGGCGAGCCCCCGGACCTCGCGCTGTGGCGGGCTAACGACCCATTGGACTGGGCGCAGCGCGCCGACGCGCGCGCGGTCCCCGCGCTGTCCTTCGACTGCGGCGATCACGACCGCTACGGCCTCGGCGCCGGCAACGAGGAGCTCCATCGGCGGCTCCTGGCGCGCGGTGTTGCCCACGAGTTCGCTCTTCGCCCCGGCGATCACGGTTACGAATATGTCCGCACCGTCCTGCCCGCGAGCCTGGAGTTCCTGTCAAAACGGTTCTCGACGAAGTAAGTCCTTCATTCGATTCTTGTAATGACTTCCGTTGACGGTCCGGCGTCACTGGCCTACGTTTGAATCAGAGAGGGATGTTTCCGGCCCTCGGGGACATCCGGCATCAGTCGGCCTTCCGGCCGCGACACCGGACGGGCCGCGGCGGTCGCAACACGGACGGCGGGCACATCGGCTCCGCCGAACGCTCAACACACATGCGGAGGGTCACTATGGCCGACAACAAGAACATGGGTAGCGGCAGCGGCTCCAAGCCAAGCAACACCCGGGATTTCGATGAGAAGAGCCGCAACCGCAACTCGGGCAGCGGCAACATGGGCGGAAGCTCGGGCGGCATGGGCTCGAATTCGGGCAACCGGGGCAGCGGCCCGTCCGGCCGCACTTCCGGCTCCTCGTCCGGCAGCTCGGACCGCACCACGGACCGCGATCGGGGGCCCCGAGACATGGACGACGACATCTCGGAATAGATACCGCTCACGACGTGATCCGCACGAAGCCCGGGGCGCGCGCCCCGGGCTTTTTTCGTCGGACAATGGAGCGGCATGACCGCGACCGACGGCATCGATCGCATCGCGCCGACGGTGCGGCCCGGCGGCCGGGCCGCGATGCGACAGCGCTGGTCGCGCCTGCTCTTCCTGCACTGGCCCATCCCGGCCGAGGAGCTGCGGCCTCTCCTTCCGCGCGGCCTCGCCCTCGACACCCATGCCGGCCAGGCCTGGGTCGGCCTCGTGCCATTCGTCGTCACCGGCGCACGGCCCATCTTCCTGCCCTCGATGCCGGGCGTCTCGAGCTTCGTCGAGGTCAACGTCCGGACCTACGTGCACCACGGTGGCCGCGACCCCGGCGTCTGGTTCTTCAGCCTGGACGCGTCCAGCCGCGTCGCCGTCTACGTCGCCCGCGCTCTCTACCACCTCCCGTATCGGTTCGCGGAGATGGCCTCGGACGTCCACGGGCCGCGCGTCCGCTTCCGTTCGCGGCGGATCGCGCCGGGAGCACGCCCGGGCACCTGCGCGGTCGAGTACGAGCCCCGGGGCGCGGTGGCGCCGGCCAGGCCGGGGACGCTGGAGCACTTCCTGCTCGAGCGATACGTCCTCTACGCCGCCCATGCCGGCCGGCTGTACCAGGGGCGCGTGCACCACGCGCCGTACCCGATGCAGGAAGCGGCGATGGACGGCCTGGCCGAGGACTTGATCGCGGTCGCCGGGCTTGCCCGGCCCCCGCGCGACCCGCTCGTGCATTACGCGTCCGGAGTAGACGTCGAGGTGTTCGCCCTCACCACGCTGGCCTGACGCGCGCCCTCCGGGATCGATCTTCCACTTCCACCAATCGCCGCGGCCCTCGAGCAGGGGCGCGCTCACGTGCCCATCCCAAAGGACGCGCGCGGGGCCGGCCTTCGTCCCGGCTCAGGCCTCTCGCAGGGCGGAGGTGATGGGCAGCCGGGCGGCCCGGAAGGCGGGAAACAGGCCGCCGATCACTCCCATCACGACCGCGAACACGAGGGCGGTCATCACGATCTCGGGCGTGATCCGGAACGCGAAGGCGATCTCGCTGAAGCTCTGGGTCTGTCCCGTGCCCGTGGAATAACCGTTCATGGGGAAGGCGAGCAGGCAGCCGATGGCGCCCCCGGCCAGGGCGAGCGTGACCGATTCGAGCACGAAGGAGAACAGGATCGCGCGCCGTGAGAACCCGAGGGCGCGCAGGGTGCCGATCTCGCGAGTGCGCGCGGCCACGATCGCGTACATCGTGTTCATGGCCCCGAAGACGGCGCCCACCCCCATGATGATGGCCACGAACGTCGCGAGCTGGCGGAGGATCTTGGCCAGCGGGCCCGCCTGGTCGTCGTAGTACTTCCGCTCCGACACCGCCTGGAGCTGCATCTGCGGGTTGGCGCGGATCCAGCGGTCGAGGGTGGCCACGTCGGTTCCCGGCTTGAGACGCACGCTCATGGCGTTGGAGCCGCCGCTGCGTCCGAAGTCGGCGCCCATCACCTCCGCGTCTCCCCAGATCTCGCTCTCGAAGGCCCCGCCCTGCGACGTGAAGGTGCCGACCACCGTCCATTCGTGCTTCTGCAGCTTGACGCCCGCGCCGATGTCGAGGCCCTGGACACGGTTGGCGATCTTCTCCCCCACGATGACCTCGTAGAGGCCAGGGGTGAACATCCGCCCCTGGGCGATCTTGATCCCGCTCCGCACCTCGAACGCGCGCGGGCTCACCCCCCGGACGGTGATGTTGGTGGGCTCGCCATCCTTCTTGGGCTTCATGGTGACCACGACGTCTTCCGGCGAGGCCAGGGGCTGGCCGTCCGCGCCGCGCGCCACCTCGTCGCGCACCACGATCATCTGGCGCTGGTCGAGCGGGATCCACGAGGTCAGCTCGGACGCGGAGCCGCGCTGCACGATCATCGCGTTGTCCGTGCGTCCGGTGGTGCGCAGCGCCATCGCGAACCCTTCCGACATCGACATGAGCACGGTGAAGACGGCCACCACCAGCGCGATCCCGGAGATGGCGAGCAGGGTGACCTGCCAGCGGTTGCGGACGTTGCGGACGTTGTACGAGAGAGGGAGCGCCATCAGACGGTCCTCAGCATTTCGGTGATCCGCGCGCGATAGGCGTTCATGGCGGGCACGAACCCGGCCGCGAAGCCCAGCCCCAGCGCCACCGAGAAACCGAGGGCGGCGATCGGGAGCTTGAGATGCAGCTCGCTCAGGCCGATGCCGGCCAGCATGTCCCTGATGCCGGGGGCATGGGTGAGGACGTACATCAGCCCCTGGCTGCCGCTGAGGCCGAGGCCGCCTCCGATCGCGCCCAGGGCGATGGCCTCCGCCACGATGAGCCCCATGACCTGCAGGCTGGAGAAGCCGAGGGTCTTGAGCACCGCGATCTCGGTGCGCCGCTCGCGCACGGCCATGCTCATGGTGTTGGCGGTGACGAGGAGGATGGTGAAGCTCACGGCGAGGCCGATGCTGTTGAGGAGGAAGGCGAGGTTCCCGGCCATGGCGATGAAGCTGGCCGCGAAGGCCTGCTCCGTCTCGGTGTGGGTCTGGGCGTCGCTGTTCTCGAACTGGGCGTCGATGGCCTTGCTGATCGCCCCCGCCTGCGAGGGGTCGTCGATCTCGATGCTGTAGGTCCCGGCCGCGATGTGCTGCCCCGTGCCCTCGTAGAGGTACTTGTAGTGGAAGAGCATCAGGTTGGTGTCGGTGTTCGGGTGCTTCACGGGATCGGCGTCGAAGATCGCGCGCACCGTGAACTCGAAGGGGCCGCTCTTCTTGCGGTACGGGGGGATGAAGCTCTCCAGGAAGAAGTGATCGCCCACCTTCCAATTGAACTTGGAGGCGAGCTTGCGCCCGATGACCGCGCCCTGGAGGCGGGCGGGATCTCGAACTCGGGATACATCGCGAAGTAGGGGTCCTCGTCCACGGCCATGTTGGGGAAGAAGGTGCTCCAGTCCGTCGTCGTCTCGGAACCCTCGTCCGCCTTGCCCTCCTTCTTGGCGGGCAGGGACCCGCCGAACCAGGAGGTGGTGGCCACGCGCTTCACTCCGGGCACGGCGGCGATGCGCGAGGCGTAGGAGAGGGGCAGGTTGAAGACGAGGCTCACCGCGTTGCGGCTGATGAGACGGGTGGCGCTCGAGCTCTCGAGGAGGCCGTTGATGGAGGCGAGGACGGTCTGCAGCGTGCAGAAGAGGAAGATGCAGACGGCCATGGCCAGCACCGTCGAGAGCGTGCGCACCCAGTTGCGGCGCAGGTGCTTGAGGATGAAGGGCAGGAATTTCATTATCGACCCCCCCTCCCTATCCCTCCCCCACACACGGGGGGAGGGAAGGTGCTGTCGTCTCGGATGGTAGCCGCGCTCATGTTCATTCGGCCCTCAACACGCCCTTCTCGAGGTGGTGCTGAACGTGCGCGCGCGAGGCCGCGCGCGGGTCGTGGGTGACCATCACGATCGTCTTGTGGAAGTCGCGGTTGAGCGTCTCCATCAGGGCCAGGATGTCCTCGGCGCTCTTGGCGTCGAGGTCGCCGGTGGGCTCGTCCGCGACGAGGACGCTGGGGTCGCCGACGATCGCGCGCGCGATGGCGACGCGCTGCTCCTGGCCGCCCGAGAGCTGGCGCGGATAGTGTCCGGAGCGGTCGGCCAGTCCAACCACCCTCAGCGCGGTGAGCGCGCGCTCGCGCCGCTCCTTCTTGGAGAGATTGGTGAGAAGCAGGGGCAGCTCCACGTTCTCGACCGCGCGCAGCACCGGGATCAGGTTGTAGAACTGGAAGATGAACCCGACATGGCGGCTGCGCCATTGCGCGAGCTCGCTCTCGCTCAGGCGCGCGACGTCCGTGCCGGCCACGACGACCTGCCCGGACGTGGGCCGGTCGATGCCTGCGATCAGGTTGAGCAGGGTCGTCTTGCCGGAACCCGAGGGGCCCATGAGGGCGACGAACTCTCCCGCGGGCACCTTCAGGTCGATGCCGTCGAGCACCGTCAGCTCCTCGGCATCGCGCCGGTAGACCTTCCGCACCTCGCGGACGTCGACCATGGGACCGGCCGTCTCCGGGGCCGCCTCGGTACGAACCGCCTTCGCCTGTGCGCTGCTCATCCTTTAGTCCTCACCGCGTCCCCGTCCTTGAGCGTCTCCGGGGGACGCACGACGAGGGTCTCCGTCCCCCGGAGTCCCTCCTTCACCACCACTTGACCCTGGCGCTCGGCGCCCGCGACCACGCCCCGCTGGCGGGCACGGCCGCCGACCACTTCGAACACGACGGCGCGTCCGTCGCGCTGCACGATGGCGGCCGCGGGCGCGCTGATCACGGGCGCCGCCACCGCGGACGGCTCCTTCGACTCCGCCTTCTGCGGTTCCAGGAACTGCACCTTGGCGCTCATCTCCGGCCGCAGCTGCGGGTCCTTCTCGAGCAGCGTGACCTTGACCTGCACCGTCGCCTTCGTGCGATCGGCGGTCGGAATGATCTGGCGCAGGACGGCGCGGTACTTGCGATCGGGAAACGCTTCCACCGTCACCTCCGCCGGCTGCTCGGGCCCGAGGCGGGCGACGTTGGACTCGCTGACGTCGACTTCCGTCTCGAGCGTGTCCAGGTCGGCCAGGGCGACGACGGCGCCCGAGGAGGTGGAGAGGTTCACTCCGGGCGGGATGGGGGCCACGCTCTCGCCCACTTCCGCCATCTTCTTGACCACGACTCCGGTGAAGGGCGCGAGGATGCGCGTGTTGGAGAGCTGGGCCTCGGCGAAGCCGAGGTCCGCGCGCGCCTGCGCGAGCGCGGCCTGGGCGATGCGCACGCGGCTCTCCGCGGCATCGAGCGAGTCCTGCGCCATCACCTTCTCGGCGGTGAGGCCGCGGGCGACGCGGGCCTGCCGCTCCGCCTCGGCCAGGTCGGCCTGGGCACGCTCCACGGAGGCGGTCGCGCGGCGCACCTGCGCCTCGTAATCGCTGCTCTCCAGCCGGGCGATCATCTGGCCTTCGCGGACGCGGCTCCCCTCTTCGACGCGCAACTCCGCCAGGCGGCCCTGGATCTTGGCGGACACCACGGCCTTGCGTCGCGCCACCAGGTACCCGGACGCAGCCAGGATCGGCGATCCGCCCGGCGCCGCGCCGCCGCCGCTCGTGAGGGTCGCGCTCCCCGTCTCGACCGTCACCGCACTGAAGGCCGCCCGCGCCCGGAAGGCGTACAGGCCTCCCAGCAGCAGCAACAGGGGAATCAGGAGCAACAGCGGCCAACGCCAGGCGACCTTCGCCGGGCGGTCGCGGTCGATGCGAAGCGAGGCCAGCTCGCCTTTCAGATCGCTCAACGTGGTCTCCTCGGAGCCCCCCATCTTATCTCCGCCGGTGGCGGCCGGAAAGCGAGCTGTGTGGGCTGGCGCCGCTGATGACACGCGTGGCATGCGCAAGGTTCAACATCTCGATACGAGCGACCCGCATCACATGTTCCGCGGCGGGGGCCGCCCGCGAAGAGACGGCACCGGCGTGACGACGGTGTGGCTACCGCGTGCGGCCGGCCAGGCTCGCGACCACGGCCGCCAGCTCGGCCGGTTGCACCGGCTTCGGCATGTGGAGATGAAACCCGGCGAGCAGCGCCTGCATGCGGTCCTCGGTCCGCGCGTAGGCGGTGAGCGCCGCCGCCGGGATGCGTCCGCCGCGCTCGGGGGGCAGGGCGCGGATGGTCCGCATCAGCGCGTAGCCGTCCTGCCCGGGCATCTCGATGTCGCTGACCAGCACGTCTGGAAGCTCGGCCTCCAGCGCGGCCAGGGCCTCCTCCGTGCCTGCGACCGCCCGCACGCGCGCGCCCCGCTCCTGGAGCAGAGTCGAGATGAGGTCGCGGGCATCCGGATCGTCGTCCACGACCAGGACCGATACCCCCTCCAGGGAAGGCGCGGGTGGCATCACCGCGCCCGTCTCCGCGGTCGGGTGCACGCCCTCCGTGCGCGAGACCACGATCATCAGGGGGAGCCTGACCGAGAACACCGCCCCCATGCCTTCGCCGGGGCTGCTGCAGTCCACGCTCCCTCCGTGCAGCTCGACGAGGTGCTTCACGAGCGCGAGGCCCAGGCCCAGGCCCCCGTGCTGCCGGGAGGGCGAGCCGTCCCGCTGGCGGAACAGCTCGAAGACGTGCGGCATGAACTCGGGGCCGATGCCGATGCCCGTGTCCTCGATGCGCAGCTCGACGTGAGAGTCGATGCGCGCCAGGCGCACCTGTACCCGGCCGTTGCGGGGGGTGAACTTGATGGCGTTGGCGAGCAGGTTCCAGGCGACCTGTTGGAGGCGATCGGCGTCGCCGGAGACGGGGCCGGCGGCGGGATCGAGCACGGCCTGGAGGCGGATGCCCTTGGCCTCCGCGGACGGCCGCACGGTGTCCAGCGCCGCCTCCACCACGGGGGTGAGATCGACGGGGCGCACACTGAGCCGCAGCTTGCCGGACACGATGCGCGAGATGTCGAGGATGTCGGAGATGAGCTGGCTCTGTGCGCGGGCGTTGCGGTCGATGGTGTCGATGGCGCGGGCGGACGCGGCCTCGTCGAGCTTGCCGGAGCGGAGCATGTGCGCCCAGCCGACCACCGCGTTCAGGGGCGTGCGCAGCTCGTGGGAGAGGGTGGCGAGGAACTGGTCCTTGGCCCGGCTGGCCGCTTCCGCGTCCAGGAGCAGCCGCTCGCGCTCGTCCTGGGCCCGGCGCCGGTCCGTGATGTCGACCGCGGAGCCCACGTAGGCCACGAACGTCCCGTCTTCCGCGTAATGTGGCACCCCCGTGTCGTGCATCCAGCGGTACTCGCCGTCGAAGCGGCGTAGCCGATACTCCAGCTCGTACGCGCGGCGGCCGTGGACCGCCCGCAAGTAGGTGCCCAGGCAGCGCTCGAAATCGTCGGGGTGGATCCCCTCCGTCCAGCCGTTCTCCCGCTCGGCCGCGAGGGTGCGCCCCGTGAAGGCCAGCCACTGACGATTGAAATGGGTGCGGGAACCGTCGGGCCCGGCGGCCCAGAGACCGACAGGAGCGTGATCGAACAACTCGGAAGGGCCGGGGGGCGTTTCCATCGAGCGTTCCCCCAGCGTACGACCGGCCTCCGGGGCGGACAAGGGCCCCGCGTACGTTAGGCCGTCAGAGCCAGCGCAGCCAGTACAGCAGGGCTCCGGACGGATGGACCACGCAGTGGTCACGCACGTCGGAGGAGAGCTTGTCCGGCTCGACGTGGCTCAGGAGGTGGATCACGCCTTCGCGATGGAGGGCGAGAACGTAGTCGTCGAAGGACCGGCGGTCGAGCGCGGGGACCTGGCGACGCAGCTCGGGAATCGGCACCAGGCCGCCCTGGGCGACTCGGCGCTCGCCCGCCTCGCGCACCACGCGCTTGAAATCCTCGTATTCCAAACTCCGCTCTCCGTAGGGCAAAAGTCGTCTCTCGCGGGGCGGCGTCTTCGCCACACCGTGGAGATGAGCCGGTGTCTGTCCGTGGGGAACCCGTACGTCGTGCGAATCGTGCGACGCGCGATCCTCTTGCGCCGCCGGGTCTTGGACGAACGAGCGGGCCACCCGTTTCGGGCGCCTGTGAGCAAGCTCACGAGGATTCCCGGTACGCCTCTCGTTCCTGGGTCAACCCCCGAACGTGCCATACTCCCGGCCTCCTTTATGTGGCTCGTCTACGTCCTGGCTCTCGTCGTGGGGGGAGGGCTCATGCTCGTGCAGGCCCTCTCCGGCGGCCACGACATGATCGACGCCGGCCATTCGCTCGACATCCAGCACCACGGAGGCGGGCCCGGCGTCCTCTCCATCCGCTCCTTCATCTATGGCCTTTTCACGTTCGGATTCGTGGGCGCCGCGCTCCACATCCTCCGCATCACGGGCCACGGGTCGGCGCTGCTGCTCGCCCTCGCGAGCGGCGTGGGCGGCGGCCTGGCCGCCGGGCTGACCTTCGCGAGGCTCGGCAGCCCGTCCGCCTCGGGCTCAGCGTCGCTCCACGAAGCGAAGGGCCGGCAGGCGCGCGTCCTGCTGCCGTGCACCAAGGAGCGCCCAGGCAAGATCCGGCTGGAGCTGGGCGGCCAGGAGGTCGATATGACGGCGACGACCGGCGGTCCGCCGATCCCGGCCGGCGCCTTTGTCGTGGTGGTCGACGTGCGTGAGGACGTGGCGCTTGTCGCGCCCGCGCCTCTGACTGGAGGGAGCTCATGACGGGAGCGGAAATCGGTGGCGTGAGCCTGGGGACGGCGATCGTTCTGCTGGGAGCGGCGGTGGGCGCGGTGGTCGCGCTCACGTTCTTCGTCGCCATCGTGAAGGGCTTCCTCTACATCTGCCGCCCGAACGAGATCCTGATCTTCTCGGGCCGCAAGCACACCCTGCCCAACGGCCAGTCCACGGGCTACAAGGTGGTGCGACGCGGCTGGGCCGTGCGCATCCCCATCCTGGAAACGGTGAACCGGATGGACATGCGGCTGTTCATGGTCGAGGTGGCGGTGACCAACGCCTACTCCAAGAACGGCATCCCCCTCGACGTCAAGGCCATCGCCAACGTGAAGATCTCGAACAACCCGGCCCACGTGCGCAACGCGGTCGAGCGCTTCCTGGGCACGAGCCCGCAGCAGATCGCGGTGGTGGCGCGGCAGACCCTGGAAGGAGTGCTGCGCGAGGTGCTGGCCCAACTCACGCCGGAGGAGGTCAACGAGGACCGCCTCAAGTTCGCGGAGACCCTCAAGACGCACGCCCAGGACGACTTCGACAAGCTGGGCCTGGAGCTGGACGTGCTCAAGGTGCAGCACGTGTCGGACGAGCAGCAATACCTCCAGAACCTCGGCCGCGCCCGCATCGCCCTCATGATCCGCGACGCCCAGAACGCGGAGAACGAGGCCAACCAGAAGATCGCGCAGGAGCAGGCGGCGGCCCGCCAGCGCGCGGAGTCGGCCCAGAAGAAGTCGGAGGCCACCGTCCTCCAGAAGAGGAACCTCCTCCGCGCGGAGCTGGCCAAGATGGAGGCGGAGGCCAAGTCGATCGAGAACGAGGCGGCCATCGCCGCCGAGACCGCGCGCTCCACCGCCGAGCAGGAGCTGCAGCGACTGCGCGGCGAGCTGGAGAAGCTGCGCCTGGAATGCGACGTGGTGCTGCCCGCGGCCGCCGCCCGCCAGGCCGCGGAGGCGCGGGCCCGCGGCGAGGCCGCGCCCCTCGTCGAGAACGGACGCGCGGCGGCCGAGGCCCTCAAGCTCGTCTCCGCGGAGTGGAAGGCGGCGGGCAAGAAGGCCGCGGTCGCGCGCGTCTCCCAGACCGAGGTCGGCGAGCTCAACATCGTGGACGGGGGCGACGGCCAGGCCTATGCCGCCTTCGTGGCCAACTTCCCCTCCGCGGTGGCCCGCGTGATGTCGGAGACGGCAAACGCCGTCGGCCTCGACATCCGGAGCCTGGTCGGGAGCAAGGAGGTGACGCGATGATGCCCGTCCTCATCGTCCTCGGCCTGGCCGCCCTCGTCGTCTTCGTCACCCTGAGCCAGATCATCAAGAAGCTGCTCTACGTCAGCCAGCCCAACGAGGCCCTGATCTTCTCCGGCCGCGTGCGCCAGGTCGGCAACAAGGAGGTCGGCTATCGCGTGGTGCGCGGCGGGCGCGCCCTGCGCGTCCCCCTTTTCGAGCTCATCGACAGCGTCGAGCTCACCAACATCGCCATCGACATCGAGGTGCGCGGCGCCTACTCCAAGGGCGGCATCCCCCTGCACGTGCACGGCGTGGCCAACATCAAGCTGCCCGGCGAGGAGCCGCTCCTCAACAACGCGATCGAGCGCTTCCTGGGCAAGCCGCGCCAGGAGCTCATGAAGATCGCCAAGGAGACCCTCGAAGGCAACCTGCGCGGCGTGCTCGCCCAGCTCACCCCGGAAGAGGTCAACCAGGACAAGGCGCGCTTCGCGCACACGCTGCTGGAGGAAGCCGAGCACGACCTCAACCGCATGGGCCTCGTCCTCGACACCCTGAAGATCCAGAACATCACCGACGACGTGGGCTACCTGAACTCGATCGGCCGCATCCAGGGCGCGCGCGTGCGCATGGAAGCCGCCATCGCGGAGGCCAAGCTGGCCGCCGACGCCCAGGTGCAGCAGGCCACGAACTCCGCCGCCTCCGAGATCGCGAAGGTCGACGCCGACCTCGCCATCGCGCGCCAGGAGACGGACAAGCGCATCGCGGACGCGCGCACCCGGCGCGAAGCCCTGATCGCCGAATCCCAGGGCCAGGTGCAGGCCCAGGTCGCCCAGGTCACGGCCGAGATCGAGCGCCAGAAGGCGCGCGCCCTGCAGGTCAAGCGCCAGCTCGAGGCGGACGTCGTGCAGGTGGCGGAAGCGGACCGACGCGCGCGCGAGGAAGAGGCACGCGGGTTCGCCGCCCGCCTCGTCGAGCGCGGCAAGGCGGAGGCCGCCGCCCTCAAGAGCGTGTTCGAGGCCTACGCCGTGGCCGGCGAGGGTGCGCGCGAGGTCCTCGCCCTGCAGCAGGTCATCCCGCTCGTGAACCAGGTGGCGGGCGCGGGCCAGAGGTTGAAGGTGCACAAGGTGACCGTCCTGCCCGCCGACGGCCAGGCCAGCGGCGGATTCGCCAAGGCCGCCATCAGCGTGACCGAGCAGATCCGGGCGGCCACGGGAGTCGATCTGGCCGCGGTGGCGCGGAGACTGGAGGCGGTTCCCGCGAAATCCTGAGGCGGGTTCGAGCCCGCCTCAGGGGGGCGAATTGAACTCGTCCCGCGGGAAGAGGTCGCGGTTGCGGTCACGCTCCGGCTCGCGCCGGCCGCTGCGGTGCAGCGCTTGTAGCCTCTCCAGCATCCAATCCGTGCTCGCCACGCCCTCCTCCCCCAGGTAGGCGCTCACCTCCGGCGAGCGGAGGCGGGCCCGCCAGGCGGGGAGGTCGACGTCGAGCGGCTCCTTGCTGCCGACGAGCACCTGGCGGTCCCCGAGGCCGACCACGTACGGCATCACGGCGACGAAGGTGGAGTAGATGCGCGCGGTCGGAGCCCAGGTGCAGATCAGCCCGCCCGGCTTGAGGCGGCCCGCGCACATCGTGAAGAACTCCTCCGAGTAGAGGTTCCCGCTGTAGGCGACGCTCGGCCACAGGGCGTCCGCTTCGATGACGTCGTAGCGCGCGCTCGAGGACTGCAGGGCGCGGCGACCATCCTCGACGAGGACGCGCACGCGCGGGTCGCCGAGGAGCGACACGAGGGGCGGATAGCGCGTGCGCGCCGCGAACGCCGCGAGCAGGCCGGGCTGGCCGCCGGAGATCTCGAACACGGTCACGGACCGCGTCTGCGGGCGGCAGGCGGCGGCCCATGCCGTGTCGCCGGATCCGAGGCCGATGATGGCAATGTCCTGCGGCGCCGGATGAACGATCGCAGGCGCCGCTCCCAGCCTCGTATGCGTTCCGCCGAACGGAATCATGCTGTGGTGCTTGCCGTTGACGAAGACCCCGTGCCCCCCGCTGGGCATCTCGGCCACCGCCGCCACTCCCGTCGCATCCTCGTTGACCACACCCTGGCCCTCCGTCCGCCCGAGCAGGCGCATCCAGAGACGTCCCTCGCCCGGAACGGCCGCGGCCAGGACCAGCAGCAGGAGGGCCGCCGCCGCGAACCGCGGGCGTGATCCCGTGCGCATGCCCAGGATCGCGAACACCGCCCCGCCGCCGAGGATCACGCGCAAGGCCCCGCTGGTGCCGATGTGTCCGAGCGCGAGAAGGCCGATGGCCAGGCTGCCCACGACGCAGCCGGCGATGTTCGCGGCCTGTAGGAGCCCCACCTTGCGACCGGCGGTCGCGGGATCGTCCTGCACGGCGCGCTGGAGGAGCGGAAAGGACGCCCCCATCAGGAACGTCGGTGGCCCGAACAGGATCAGGGGCAGCAGCGCGTACAGCCGGAGTGTCCCGGGCCACGTGCTCCGGTCGAAGACCCGGACGTGAAGAGACCCCGCCCAATAGTCGTGGTACCAGCGCAGCAACGGCGTGCCCGCGGGGAGCCGCGCGATGAGCACGACGACGAGGGCGGCGTAGGCGATGAGCCCGCACTGCAGGGCGAGGAAGACGGGAAGGGGACGCGCCACCCGGTCGGCGCGCAGCGCGATGCACAGGCATCCCAGCGCCGAT